>Ga0307518_10000978_pt1 | contig 21320 bp, 12 predicted proteins | sample 25_EM_MG_FD_203889 | JGI IMG/M metagenome (GOLD analysis project Ga0307518, IMG submission 203889) | Populus trichocarpa ectomycorrhiza microbial communities from riparian zone in the Pacific Northwest, United States - 25_EM | ecosystem: Host-associated > Plants > Roots > Unclassified | place...
AACATATATATATATATATATATATATATATATATATATATATATATGTATATAAAAGAGTATTTTAGCATTGAATATACAGATATTAATTAACAACTACACAATGACGGGTTAAGTGGCAAATTAACTAGTGCATTACGGTTTATCCAGGAATTTATTTAATAAATAATCTAGTATCTTTAATGATTCTACTGGATTTTTATTGTAGCTTATATTATGACTGATTGAATCAAGGATAGTTTTTTTAAAAAAAAAAAGAAAAACCTACAGTGTTATAGGCTTATAGCACGATTACTAGGAGCAGCTAATTACCATGGCTTATTACCTGAACAATAGCTATACGTAGGAGATCACCGCGAAGGCCAACGGCAAGAGATGTTGCGGCAAGAACTGCTGGTCCTATCAAGAATTTAATAGCCATAGAAATCAACGCTAAAACCTTTCCAGAAGCTATGACCTTGGGCTGTAACGCTGCAAATAAACCTGCGCGCACATTATTTCAAATAACTAGTAATTGATTAATCATTCAATTAATATTATTATAATAAAAATACCGTAGTTTTATTAATTAAAATCAAAGTTGTTGATTAAAGATAATTAATTAATTAATAATTAACGTATAACGTACCTAGACTGAACATAGCCATTCCCAGACCAGCATTGGATAATATTCTTACAGATCCATCCACGATCAATGGCAACTTGATGCTCCACCTGTATGTGTTTTTGTTTCATGATCAGTATCCATGGTGTGTGTATATGCTCTAGCTACAGCAGCAACAGCAAAAGCTTCCGGATACCTAAATGATATCAAAGACCATAGCAAGCCCAGCAAGCTTGCGTAAGTGTTAGGGTTTCTAACGAGCTTCCTCCCCACCATCATAGCGATGAGTCGAGCCACGACAGTCGCCGGAGGCATCTGTTGTTTCTTCGCTGAATGGAAACAGGAAGATGATCTAGCCAGCCAGGGATTATGATGTATAATCCTAATTAACAGCTAGTAGTAATTATATGATTTATTCTTGATGTATGTATGCAAGTAGCGGCATGGTATACCTGTTGAAGCAGCAGCAGCAATGTTGTCCTCTTGAGGATCTGCTCCATTGAAGGGATCAGGGTAGGTGTGTCTGCCATTTATTTGATCAGCTCTCAGATATCTATGATCAGAAATATTAGAGGAAATACTTGAACTCCAAACAAACATGTGAAGGTCTTTGTTAGGTGCTGGCGCCCCACCACCTTCCTTTTGTGGTACTGCACAGCTTGGAGAACCTGGAAAAGCAACTCCATTTTTCCTTCTCATTTCCTCCTCAAGATTCGAAGAAATCCTTGGAACAGAATTCCTTGAAGATTGTAATGAGTAAATGTCTCCAAAACTATTAGTTAAGTTAGGGAGATCTGTCTGCCTGTAACTTGAAGCCCTTGGTGAGGATTGTACGGAGAAAACCTCTACGCTGGAGAAGTTTGAAGCTCTGGGTGGAAGATGAACACTAAGGACCGGGTTCCATCCGTCGAACCTGTCGCGCGATGAGAAATTTGAGGATGTTGCACTTGATCTTCTCACCACCACTCGGAGCTTGCCATCATCATCAATCTCAGCATCCGTCTCTAGTGGTTCGTGACCACCGAGAGAAACAACAGCCGAATCAACCTTGAAAGAGGAAATAGAGGCAGCTGTTTCAGGAAACTGCCCAGCAACGAGTCTCTTTGCACCTCTGTATTCAAACATGGACAGCAGCAGAGTGTACCAAAGTACACTCTGCATGAAACAAACTTGAATCATAAGAGGCGATGTGAATTCTCCATACATGGATTTCAAAAGAGGGACGCCCATGACAAGAGTGTTGGGAAGAGTAGATAGAGAAAAAAGAGTGATTGTCCAGTCAAGGTCACCACGTCTGGCGGTGGCTTTCCAAATGAAGAGAACCACCAGAACCACCACTTTTTGGAGAGAATCAGCAGCGATGAAGCGTAAGTTCATTTTATAAGGGTTGTTAGAACATATAAAATCAAAAACGAGAAAAGGAGTTGCAAAAACTGCAACAAAACGATTGATGCCTGCGCACTGATCTGGTGTAAAAACTTTCCACCATCTCACTGAACCATAGGCTAATATCATTGCAGCATAGAGAGGAACCAACGCCGAAACAACCTGGTAAATGTCCTTACCGGAAATCATGGTTAACACAAAAGCACTTGATCAGGGATCACAAAGAAAAATATATAGGCTCATGTGCTGTGGGATTTCTCACTGTTTTTCTTTTCTTTTTCTTTAATTTTGGAAAACGGAAAATATGTATACATATATATAAGGTAAAGTTGTTTTGATTTTCTTTTCACTATGTTTGTCTTAATTTGGCAACATAACATATCATGTGGATTATTATTATTATTATTATTATTATTATAAACTTATAAATTATATCCATTCAATGATCTGAATTCAAAGATTTCGATTTAACCAACTTGACGACAATTCTAAAGAAATACCTAATTAAAGAGAGGACCTAAGTGCTAAAAAAAAATACTTAAAGAGGGATTTCTTACCATAAAATTAAGAAACAAACAATAACACCTGTTCTTACACCTTTATTTGATATTATGATAGCTTTTAGTTTTCAGATTGTTTTTTATTTAAAAAATATTAAATTATTATTTTTTGTATTTTTTAATAATTTTAATGTGTTAATATAAATAAATAAATAAATAATATATTTTTAATTAAAAATATTATATATTGTATTACTAAACAAATTAATTATTTAATTGACCATCTCCTTTTGTATCCATTTTCTTTCCTTTATTTATTTATTTAACAATAATCACTCAGATATATTCAAGACTCTAAAAAAACAATATTTTACATCGTTAATTGTCCATAAAAAAAATGATTTCTAATTCAACCGTTCGTTCCTTCCTTTTATGATCGTTGAAATTTAATTTTGCAACAAAACCTTTAAAGTAGAGAAAACTAGCTAGTCAAGAAATTTATCAACTCAAAGTACGGCTGTATGTATTTATGTTATTGAAAAATGTGACAGCATTGTAACCGATATTGAAGATGATGCCATGATTTTGAAGGAATTTAAATGCAGAATATTGTTACAAATGATCATAATGGGCTTCCCTTACCTTTTGTGCTTATATATGCAGGTGGAGAGGAGAGGGAGACAGCGAGGAAGAAAGTTTTGATTTTGATTTTTTTTTTTTTTTAAGTTAGCACCGGGGGGAGGGGGATGTTTTAATTTCATCTTTTAATATTGCATTGATTGGAAATTAGACTTTATGATTTATTTTGTTTACTTTTTATTGGATTATGCTTGTCTCATTACTTGAGAATAGTGGTTGACCAGTTAAGCCTAGTTGACTCATGTTATTTTTTGTGTTCTATTTTTAATTTTTTTTAATTTATCTTCGACATTGAGTCGATCAGTTAGTAATTGAGTTTTATAATCTATTTTGATTTGTTTTTTATAGAGATATCTTAATTTCATTATCAGGATTGTGAGTTTTGGTATTTTAATGCCGGTTAAATCAGAATTTTCTAGGAGGTTATACACATCAACATACAGAAATATTAGGGAAAAAACCAAAAAAATGAAAGAAAAAGAAAGAAAGAAAAAAAAAGGATTTTGTTTTGCCAAAAGTTTTTAAGCAAAAATAAAGTTTGTGTTAATACGTGGGTATTCTTAAAATATTATTTTCAATATTAATTTTAAGAGAGATTACATGGTCTCTATTTTGATTTATTTTTGCATCTTTTTTATAAATTGAATTCCCTTTAAAATTCAAATCAATACCATTAAAAGAATTTCTAATTAAAAATAAGAATTCATTTAACACTGTGAATTGAATTCAATTCACAGGGTTACAAACAATCTATTACCAATAAAAAAATTAAATCTGTGAGATGTTGAAAAGTAAAAAGATAAGGTGATTTTGAGTGAAATTATTTGATTTTTATATTGAGTATTTTATTTAAATAAATATCTGGGACTTTTAATTGCATAATAAAGTATATAAATAATAGATGTGTATTAGTAAAATATTAATATGTATGTTGATATAAACACTAATATATATCTAAAATAATATTCGTTCAAGAATTGGTGTGTGTGCTCAAGGGAAGTTTAGCCAGAAAAACAAGCCTCGTGGGAAGAATGCCATGCACAAGGAACGGCACTTCCCTCTCATCTCACACTTTGACCTTATTTTTTGCACGAGCAATGTAAGCTTTTTAACTTTTTTATTATTATTATTTATAATTGGACAGGTGAGCAGTGTGGTTTGGTATACGTACAGTGTAGTGTATTGCGGTTGCAATTGTTTTTTAAAATGTTTTTTATTTAGAAATATATTAAAATAATATTTTTTTATTTTTAAAAAGTTATTTGTATTAAAATAATCTAAATATATTTTTAAAATTTTTTTTAAAAACACATAAATAAACATAGTGAGCTGAAGCTCCCGTACGTCGCTTTGCTACTCGTCCGAAAAATCAGGAAAGTGTAAAAACAGTTGTCTGAGTTGGGTTATGGAACCCGCATGAAGAGCAACGTGGACATGCATGAAGAGCAACGTGGACATGCATGAAGAGCAACGTGGACATGCACGAGGCCAAATCAAGCTAAGGAAAACAAATGGCTACGCCTAGCTAGTTTAACTGGATTTTGTTTTTAGTACAGTGAGAAAAAATAATAGAGTAGAGAGAATATTTATAAAAAGAATGCAATTTTAGAAATAATAAATGATATGTACAAATCGAGAGTTGCAATTGGTACCTTTGATTCCAGAGAATCAGTTCGCATCTAGGACGTGCTCTGTTCTTTTTTAAGGTTTGGTTGGCTTGGTTTTTGTGTAAGGACACCTTGCGATTTACGGGGTGATATATTATTCATTATAAAATTGATTGGGATACTTTTTTAAAAACAATCAAATAATTATTTTGTTTTTAAAAGAAAAAAAAAGTTTAGCTTTCGGTGATGAACTTTTTAGTCTTTTCAAAAGAAAATACAGTAAAGTTAACATGAATAAAGGGGTTTTTTTCATCTTTTTACTTTTTAAAATATTGAGATGACCGAATTGCCCTTACAATCTAAAAAAAAAGAAGATTAGTTAAGGGATGTTTGGTAACTTTTAATTATTAAATATTATTATAAAAAGAGCTGTTGACACACGTGACAAACCCTTATACCATTCATGTTGCGCGCGAGGGCCAACTAGTTACCAAAATCATGCTTTCATTTGGCATTGGGTGCAAGGAGTCATCCTCTTTTCGACAGTATGGTGTGTGCTCACAGGTAAGGTTTGGATGAGTTATGGTGAAGTTTTTTTCTTTCTTCTCTCTTTTCTTTCTCATGCCCTTGAAATTAACGCCTACCTTTCAAAAAACAACCGTGTCCTTCGATTTGTTGTTTTATCGATTTTTAGCTCTCTTTTTTTATTACAATTTATTTGGTTTTTTTATATTTTTAATATTTAGCTTTTTTTCAATTTTGTCTTAGGATATTTTATTCAATTTGATTTTTTTATCCGATTTAATCCCTCTACTTTTGATTGCTCTATATCTATATTTTTATACTTTTCTTGATTATTATTTTTTTAATTCATTTTCTATCCTCATTCTTTTAATTGCTATATTCTTATCCTTTTCTTGATTTATCTTCTCTTTTTTTTAATTTTATCTCTCAACATTTAACTTCATTTGATTTTTTTATCTAGTTTTAGTCTTCATTCTTTTGATTGTTTTTTTTTATCATTTTATTAGTGTTTTTTTTCAATACAACCCCTAATTATTTTCTTTCATTTTGTTTTTATACCATATTTGGTTTGTATTGTTTGATTTTTTAATTGTTTTACGGTTTGATTTTTTTTTTATTATGGTTTCCTTCCAACTAGGCAATCCTTTATTGAAAAATTAATTAATTTTTTCAAATTTATCATTTGACATTTGGTTATTAAGCCCTTAGCTTCATTGTTTGTTCCACTTTTCTTTTGTTAAGTTATCTTGATCTCATATCTTGAGTAATAAGTTAGTCAGGTTAACCATGGTTGACTTTGATTTTTTTTTTTCTCAATATACTTTTCTTTACAATTTCATCATTTGAGGTTAAATTATTGGCTCTTGAGCTATGTAATTTTTTCACTTTTCTTTCTGTTAGGTTATCTCGAGTGCGGGTTAGTCAAATTAACCCGGGTTAACTTGCATTTTCTTACTCAATGTTTTTTTTATTTAACTTTGGTTTTTTTTTGTTATGCCTTCTTTTGGAAGTCTAATTTTTTTTAATTCTAATATCATTTTGCGAATGGCGGATTGATTGACTTAACCAGGGTTGACTCCGTTTTTTTTCCTCAATTTTTTTATGGCTTTTATTGTTTTTAATTTCATGATTTTGCATTAAATTATTTTCCTTGAGCTTTGTCATTGTTTTGCTTTTCTTTTTATTTTGTTATTTTGAGGGTGGGCTGGTCAAGCTAACCCGAGTTAGCTTGCATTTTTTTTCTCAATGTTTTTTTTAATTTAACTTTGGTATTTTCTGTGAGGTTCTTCTTTTGAAAGTCTAATTTTTTTTATCTCGATCTCATGTCGCGAGTGACGGGTTAATTGAGTTAGCCTGAGTTGACTTGAATTTTTTTTCCCTTGATTTTTTATGATTTTTTTTTCAGTTTCATTATTTGCATTAAATTATTTTCCCTCGAGTTGTCATTTTTTCACTTTTATTTTTTTTTTGTTATTCCAAAAGTAGGTTGGTAAAGTTAACTCGAGTTTTTTTAACATTGTTTATTGAACTTTGGTCTTTTTTACTAGGTTCTCTTGAAATTTTTTTCTCCCAATGTCATATCACGAGTAGTGGGTTCATCAAGTTAGCCTGAGTTGACTTGAGTTTTTTACTTTAGCGTTATATGTTTTGAAGATTCTTTTTTGATTTTAATCTTTGATATTAGGTTATTAGGCTTTGAACTTTATAATTTCTTTTCACTTTTTTATCAATGAGTTAGTTTGGGTCTTATATCTTGGATAACATTTTAGTATAATTGTCTCGGAATATTATTATCTAAAGATCTTTTTTTGAAATTGAAAAAACTTTAGTTGATCCCCAGCGTAACATAGGGCATCCATACAATGTAAACCATACACCAATTAATTTGTTGGACTGAATTCTCTCCATTGTGCTGTAAACCTAAAAGAAAAAAATGATCGCTTTATGGTGAGGTCACCGTACAATTAATTTTCAATTCATCTCTCACTAAATTATATATTTTGTGCAATTTTGAATTTTTTTTATGCTGGAATTACTATCAAATTGTAGATGTCAGTTGTGATTTATTAAATTATATTATTTTTTAAAATATTTTTTATTATATTATTTTACCAATTATTCTTTTCACTGTGATAGAAATCCAAACAACTCAATTTAACCGGAATATATTAATAATTAATTATTTTTCTTGATTTTATTATGCAGTCCGTTGGTTTCACTGTTCTGCATATCTGAGGTTTCTCTCACTCTCGTCTTTGCTTTTGTTTGTTGTGGTTGCACGTAACATGCACTTATTTCATCTCTTGGGTAGAGGCTGTTTTGTGCAGGTTTTTTTTTGTGAATTTTTAATTAATTAAATTTTCCCAGCAATCTCAAAATATATTATACACATCAACATATTTTCCATCAATTTAATATGAAGCATGAGATCGTTGAAAAAAGAGAATGTCATCAATAATGGAGATTATAGAGCAAGAATTTTTTCCTTTAGAATATGGTTGCGGTTGCTTTTCATTAAGAAATGCATCAAAATAATATTTTTTTTATTTTTTTAAAATTATTTTTGATATCAGCGCATCAAAATTATCTAAAAACACCAAAAAAAATATTAAATTAAAACAAAAAAAATTAAAAAATTTTAATTTTTTTAAAAAAAACTTTTGAAACACAAAAACAAACAAAATATTCCCAAGATGGTGACAATGTCCCGTGTGATGAAAAAAAAATCTAATTTAATCTTAAATTTTTATATGAATTATCATAATTAGATATATGCATTATTTTTTAATTTTTTATTAGAATTTTTTTTATGGTTAAAAACATGTTTGAAAAACTTGCATATTAATTTTTTTTACTGAAAAATAAAATTATCTAACGGATAGTCGGAAAGCTAGTAGTAATCTAACCTTCCTAAACCCTCACTTTTTTTTTAATCAATATATCCTCATTATTTACAATATGCACCGAAAATAATGTACAAACATACTAGGTCACAAATATCCATTCCTCTAACCCAGATTATTAACAATTAACATAAACAAAAACAGAAAATATTTTCATTTTCCTCTTTCGCCCTTCTCAATCTGCCAATGGACTTCCTGTTTGTTGGGTTTTTTTTTTTTTTTTTTTTCGACAACCCTTGCTCTTCTCTTCCTGTTCAACGGAAAGTTACTCGTTGTAACACAAGTTTTCATTCTTTCTTCTTCTGGTATTAAATTTGGATCCTTACCTTTAAATTTCGAAAACCTGGATTGAAGCTATTCTTAAGAAAAATCCCATATTGAACCTTTAAGAATCAGATAATTCATCAAACATCAATCATCCCCACCAACTTCAAACTTCACTCTCAACAGCTGTTGTAGAAATTTTGAACTGGAGGCAATGTAAACATTTCAGCATCCAAATGAGAAAACCTGTAATCTAACGTCAAAGTCTTGAAGATCCTCTATAAGGAAAAACAAAAGAAAGCTAAAATAAAATGGATAAAGGGAGTATTATAGCAGCACAAACCGTTTCTCATCACGTCTAAGGGGGCAATAAAAGAGAACCTTGAAAGGAAAGCAAAATTTCGTTGAACAGAACTGGACAAAATTTTCTTTTATTTTCAATTAAAAAGCTTGCAAGAGGTGGGAGTAAAAACCAGAGTTGCTTCTCTCTTTCCATTTCTTTTGCCCATAAAGGTTGACATTGGAAAAGTGAATAATAGACCTTTGATCCCCCTTCAGTACTATGCCATTTTGTAAAGCTGGGGAGTGATTAGCAAAATGTCAACTCATAAGTTTTCTGAGTCTCTTTTCAGCATGTCTGGCTACCTTATTTTGCGGTTCAAGGACAAGAGCATGCTTGAAATCTGTGAATTAAGAGAGACGATGCTTCTTGTAAGAGTAGTGTGGAATAAAACACGAAAATCAACATGTTCCAAATATTAATTCTAGAATGCATGCGTGAATGTTCTCAAACGACTCAATCTATATGCATATCTACATATGATCAATTCTCAAAAAATTAAACCCCCGCATCATAGAAATCCGTAGTATACATGTCAAGTTCGAAAAACAATCTTAAATATGGAGAACATTCTGCTCATTTCACATACTATACTCACTTAAACAATAAAAAAATCAGGCGTTCAGAACTCACCTTGAGCTGCGTCTTTATAGAAGAGGAGTGATTCTCTAGCTGTTCCACGCCTCAGATATGCCTTCACATTCTGCAAAAAAAAAAAAAAATTGTTGAACATCTTAATACTTCCATTCAAGAGCACAATATGATCCTCTGCGTGGAAAGGCATTTTGCAGTATCCTATTCCAACAAAACGAAACCTATATGTCGACATTGAAACATCTTCATGTTTTGAGTTTCAACTTTCAATAGGGCATACAACCATAAATCAAAGTTTAAGTGTTCAGAAAGCTTAACTGCATGGAAAATTGCAAGAAATATTAGAGCAAGCATTTGCATTCATTCATGATTTCCAAAATCCATATATGCTAGTTGTGGATAAAAAAAGGCACTGTTCAATTAATTGATGTCTATGGAACAATAGACCATTATCACAATGGCCAATATAAATTTATTACTGACCTGATGCATTATCAAATATGTGCCATTTTCTTTTATTCTTCTAGTCCCCCATTTCTCTAATTTACCTAGACATATTGAAGGAGAATGTAAATAAACAGGGAAATCTAAAGGCAAAGGTTTGCTGAAGTGAAATTCTGCTACTGGTTGGAAAGTGCACTAATCTTAGGTGAGATGTAGGGATGTTTATAAATGTTGAGGATTGTGCATTTAGCAAAAGCCCGAGGAGAAAGCTGCAAGCAACACAGCTGTTATATACTCTCAAATAACTGATTTTACAGACCCATTGCCCATTTTCAGCTAATGCTAAATGACACATCAAGAAATAAATAGGCAAAGAATGGAACCAGACTCGTTTCCGTATATGGTTGCTTCCCAATCCAGAGACATAAGTTAGATGCGTGTATTCATCTATCTTAAGTGCAGACGGCCTACTGATATAGTAAGGGAAAGCAAAAAAGAGTGGACCATATATTTCCATATCTTCCCATTGCAGTGAGATTCTTCAATGATTGCCTTGGACTCTTAGCCAACAAAACAAACAAAATTTAAGATTTAGCCTAAGATACACAAGGAGCACCATAGGATCTGGTTTGTCCTGCTATGATAAATGGCTACAAGAATTCAATCAAATATAAAGATCATTGCAAAAATTTGTCTTGTCACCTTTTTATCCAGTGATATTGCCATATTGCAGTCTTCTTCAGCTTTCTGAAAGCTGCATGCATTGAAATCAAAAGGTAAAGAAAGCTCTCAGTATAACAAAATAAGAGTGAAACATAGATCAAGCACACTATCATACCATCCCAATTGTAAGTAAGCTGCTGCCCGGTTGGAATAGTAAGTTGCATTTTTCCCATTCAATTTAATAGCTTCACTGTAGTAATTAACAGCCTTATTCCACTGCTTCCCCTTATATGCAGCATTGCCCTGCCATAAATTTTTATGTCATTGGTTAAGAAGCAAAAAACATATCAAAACATCTTTTCTTGGGTATTCTTTAGCATTTTACAGTAAATGTTGGCAAACAGGATCATAATGAACTGTAGATTCACAGAGGGCCCTTCTCACAAGCATATACAAACACACCAATGACAAGATTGTTTATGTAACTCCCTTGTAAAATTATGACAGGTCAAGTATAACATATATGTCCAAGGAGACAGGTAAAATGAGTAAACTGTGAGGAAAAGAGAAACTTTTTCATGAAAACTATGGTGAAAGACTTCCATGTGGAATCACACATCAAAAGCTCAAGTTGATCACCGATATTTCCAATGAAGTTCTGAAGCCAGAAAGACAAAGATCTTAGAAAAAGAGAGTGAATTCATAGTCAATTAATTTGAAAACCTATAATTGTTGTCTTAAACACCCACGAGGTATGTCATTACTTGTAACAATCCACATTTTACCATTTTATTTTACTTCATAGTTTTAGTCCAGTTTGCTTTGTAAGGACTTAGTGTTATTCACTTTCCTTGTTTACAAAGGTTTCTACTAGGATTTTGGTCCCTAATTGACTGCACCTCTTTTATGTTTTACCAGACTTTGATATTGAAATTGAGAACCACTTTTGAAACTACTATTACTGTCTTCTCTCAGCACTCTCCTACAGGGTTACTTTCAGCGTCTTCTATTCCTCCATCCCTCTTCTATATGGATTTCTTCTCTTCTAATTTAACTTCTCTCCTATAGAGAATCCTCTCTGCTTGTTTATAACATGTAGGCTGTGCTACATCAAGTAGTATCAGAGTAAGGTTACTCATATAATGTCAATGCAAAGCCTCAATTTTACAGATTGTTGCTTGCCATGAAGACCAGTTTTACACATTAATGCAGTGGTGTGGCAAAAACAGCAAGAGAGCTGAAGAAGCTAATGGCCCATTATCATACCAATTCTGTTTCAATTGCAAGTAATTCTATAAAAACTTATTGTTCGTGTGGCACCGAAAGCACTCTCCAGCTATATTTTTGCTCTAGCACACTTAATTATCATACCAATACTGTTTCAATTGCAAGTAATTCTATAAAAACTTATTGTTCATGTGGCACCGAAAGCACTCTCCAGCTATTATCTTGCTCTAGCACACTTAACTAATAACTATACAAGGGTGGGTTAACTAATCAAGAAAAGGAAAAGCAACAAACTGGAACCTTTATCTTAGATCAGTTGCAACGAATGCCACATTTTCAATATAAGTTTCATTTATGGACCTTGTAAAGGTTTCAAACCACCATTATATGCATGGAGTGTTAAGTTTCTGTTAAGTTACAAAACAATTAGTTAAATATCAGGAGTAAGCACACAATATCAAGTAAATTAACTCACCAGAAAAGGCACAGGGAGTGAATGGGGGAAAGAGGAACTAAATGCAAGGATATTTTTATAAGATGAACTAATATTCAAAATCACAATAAATTGTTGGTGAACCTACCTTTTCTTTCAAGAGTTCTGAAGCATCAAAATTTTCATTGGCGTCTTTCAATGGTGCTGGATTGGAAAGAAAGTTGATTTGCTCTTTAAGAGATGAGTACATATCCAACACTGTATCAAGAAGAAACTTGTCCCCTCCATGAAATGTGATAAATGAAACAGAGATAGGACAGCCATCATTCTTTCCCAATGGAATGGTAACCTGACAGCAAGATGCAGAAGTAAAGACAAATGTTAAGTCCATAACAAAGTTAAATAAGATCATAGAAACTAAAAAAACAAACAGATGAAAGCTGAAACTTTAAATCACCAAGTCACCTGACAACATCCAGACATGCTTGCAATGCTTGAAAGTATCAGTGCTCTATTGTGAGACTCAACAGTATCCCGTTTCTTTGAATTAAGTTTCAACGGTGGATCAGCAACTGTTGGAATAACCAATATTCCATCATCCTGGCAACAAAAAGGGTATGAGACTATGAAACATTCCATCATCCTGGCACCTAAACTCAATGAAGAGGTCAGGCTGGTTTTGGATCATTTTTCCAACCAATTTGAGTTTGTCACTGAATAAATTTTGTATAAACCAACATGTCAACCAAAACACACAAAAAGATAAGGTTAAGTTAGCAAGCAGCACAGGCATGTAAAAAACAACAGGTGGGTAGTCAGGCAGGTGGTAAAAGTTGACAAAATTTGGTTTAAGCCCAATTCTTTGGAAAATAAAAGAGAAATCGACATTGATTACAGGTTTCTAACCCTGTTTTTTCTTCTAAAACAACTCCTATTCAATCCTAATTCCACATACAACAAACCCTAGCTTGCCATGAATCTTTTGTGAGCAAGAAAACCTAAGTTGTCCTAAATCAGGAACCTGAAGGTTACCCAGACACTTCAACATATCAGAAAGCAAACAAGCGTGACAGCTAGCATTAAAAACCATCTAGCTGATATTCTGAGAGAGAAAAATCTAGCAACAAGGTAGGGTACCTTTAAGAGAATTTGCATGCAAGCTCGCAACTCTTTCCTGATATCATAAAGTGCTTTTATGTTCTCATGTGTAGTGTTAATGGCTGTGAGAAGATTATCAGAGACATCAAGTGCTAACTTGGGTTCCACTGATTTAACCCAATCTTCATGATTTGTTTTGAATTCATGTCTGAAAGGCAATATTATGCACAGAAATATCAGTAAAAATGGAAATGGGGTTCCAGGTCAAGTGCAATAGAAGCACAGAACCTTCAAAATTCAAGAACAGCAATCCAGGGAGGATTTTGTCAAATGTCACTTGAACAGAACAAGAAAAATACAACTTAAGCACATAACATTTAGGAGAATATTAGAAACAAAAAATGCTAAACATTAAGAAAAAACTTCAAGAAGATTATGAGCCATTGGATCATGATATTGATGTGAGACCCAATTTTGGGTCCCATCAATCCACGGGCTCGTGTATTCTAGAGGTTTTTGACTTCTTGTTTTTACTTAATGTTTAGCATTACTGTATAAGAAACATTTATTGGTTGTTTTGGAAAATGAAGTGTTGCCAACTGGTAAATATAAACCTTGAATAACTCTCAGAAATAAGTGGGTAATGAGATATTTCAAAGAGAAAATTGCAAGAACACTGTGAAGCTTGCCTCTGGTAACATTTGGGAGCTCTAATCTGAAAACAATCACTATAATTTTTGGGAACTCAGCTTTGTGTAGAACGTTCATACCAATAAATGCTATACTTCAACCTTTTCAAATGTTTAAATGCCCTACTGACAATGGTAGCTCCAAACCATTTGGATAACATGTCATTTAAGAGGTCTAGATTCTGAAAATCAAAAGCTTATTTATGAAACCTTAACCAGGCTCAGAAGCATGCTTAAAAATCACAAGCTTATATATGAGAGCAACAAGATGGTAAGCAGCAATATCATCCATCTCATTGTCAATAACATGAATGGTCAACATCTGTCTCATTAGACTGAAAGGCTTACGCTTCTCCAAGCTATGGGGAGCTTAGGCTATCTCCATATAATGTGAATGATATCTTATGTACTACATGACCCTCAGATCTAGAAAACCAAAAAGGTTTCAATCATGCTTCCTTGGTTCACTGGGCCAAGAAAAGGATGGATGCATTTGTTAGAGATGACAAATGGGATGTCAATTAGAGTCTCTACACCTTTTTTTTTGGTAAGTTACATATAGCAAAAATCATAAGCCCCTTGAATGATTTTTAGAGGGAGAAATTGCTTTGGGACATATGAAGCTACATAGGATATCTAACATGGTTTTTTTCAAAAACAATAAACAGTGTTGGGTTTCCACATTTCATTAGATTTAGCAGAATAAAGACCCAAGCAACCTAAGTGCTTAAAATTTTGCTTTAAGACATGTCAGACACAAATCTTGACTGCCTTTTGCTGAGTTCTCTTTTCCATAACAACGTTTGCAGATCAAAAAATCAAGGAAAGTTTACCAAAACAGGAAAGAATTTCAAAAAGAAACCTCAAACAATGCATTTTATCAAATTGATCATGCTATTCCATGAGCCATACATCTTGATTAGCTTCTTGATAATTAGAATTGAATGTTATTACAGAGCGTGGTTCGTAGTCATAGTTATCATCCATATGCTTCTTTACCACTTGACCAAAAAGATAAGAAAGGAAAGGAAATGCTTTTCTACAACCAATGACATGTGTGATCTGCTACTCCACAAAAAGAAAACAAAAGGGAAATGCATTTCTACAACCAATGGCATGCACAATTACATGGATGGAATACCGGACCAGTAAATCATAAGCCAGAAGATAATTTATTATTGCCAATTCAAAAGCCATAACAATCATGGATTTATATTTGCTGGCTCAGTAAAATGTGAAACCCATTTTTTGGAAGAAAGCAAAAGTCATTTAAGCAAACTCATTCTATTCCTAATATCAGCAGCAATATTATTCTAGAATTTACTGCTTTATCACTAACAATTACTTTTATACATCCACGATATCTTTGGGGCAAATAAATGCCATGATGGTTGAAGATTTCTAAAAGTCACCAACTTGCATCCCCAACACTATTGAACCTTGCCATCACAGGCAGAAATTACCTCAGTGTGTTGGCTGGATTTCAAACAATGCCCCACATGCTAAAGGAGACATGACAATAGAACCTTAAATGAGAACATGATCATAAATTCATATCTGCTATTAATAAATACAATTTTTTTATTCGATACAATCTGAAACTCAAATTATCAGTTCTAAAAATTCCTAACTTATTCAGTGCACACATACCCTAATAGAAAGAACAATAAAAGCAAAGCAAAAAAATCTCAAGTACCTTTGTAATGAAACCATTGCAGAAGAGAGAGCTTTCAAATTAGAGATTCCATTTTGCATGTTTGTTGATTGATCAAGGAACCCTTTTAGACTCGGTACATTCAAAGAAATATGTTGGCCAAAATTAATATGCTGTTGAGGCTGGTCTGTGCATTGAACAAAACAATTAGAAACACCAACATGAGCACAATTAAAGTAAGTCAAACAGAGTTATATGATGATGAACTATAATGTTGATAATGGGACGATAAGAAAATAAAATCTGAAACAGGAACGTAACAAGAAATACATCATAGCCTTGCAACTTACATCCAGATAGATTTTCAATTGCTTTGTTAATAACAACTTCAGCCTTCTGTTTGGGAACCTTAGAAAGCTGAAAAAGATCATCAGCAAAAATAAGACGTCTCGCCCTTCTGGGTTCCACAGTATTTAGTTTAAGTAAAGTATGCCCAACACGAAGTAATATAGAGGGATCACGTGCCAGCCATCCTGAAATGTCCCATGTTACCAAGTAAAGAAACAGAAAACCAGTAAAGGCAACAACATAACTGAAACAAGGAGAAAATAATTAAGTCCAGAAAAATCTTGAATAAATAGTAAATTAGCATGCTGGTACCAACTCAAAATGCAATGGTAATTCAAAATGGTCACATTTCTTACAAACAGAGCTGATTGGGAGCACATGCATTCGCACTGATGCAGCATCATGTATAACTAAAGATAACTCTCATCCACTTCTCGTAATGTGAACGAACTTGTAAAAAAATAACGATTCAGATGTTCAAGAACAGTACTTCAGACTACTAAAAAGGAAAGTACACATTGAGGGCTGTGATCTAAAACAGCAAGAGAAATATGCAGCTAAGTGCTCCCAATTTTTGCTCAAGCCCATCAAAGATAAACAAATTAAAAATAGTCTAAGATGTGGTTTTGCTCATTTATATCTATGTATTCTGCAATAGCACTACATAAATATGCCCATACCAACAGTGTCTAAACTTTGAGAATTTGGCAAAATTCCAATCGTAGATACAGCCCCATGGGATGGTCTGTAGCTGAGGAGACCGCAAAATGCTGCTGGAATTCTAATGCACCCAATTGTATCAGTACCTGAAAGATAAGAAGGGCCTTAGATAATCAAGCGCACAATTAACAAGCAAAATCGTGTTGAATTCTATATCTACATGAATTAACATGCAGGCTAGAAAAGCTTTTCTACAAGCCAAGAGAAATGAAAATGTCAGATAGCCCACCTCAAATATGTTATGGAGGTAAAACGAATGCATGAGTTAATATCATTAAGATCAATATGCCTTTTTTCTAATATTCCCTCCATTCTGCCAGAAAAAAAAAAAACACATATAACTAGTACTTGAAGCTGCCAATGAGATTTCCAAATAACGATTTTGATACCACAGCTGAAATGTTCAAACTATTTCCAGAAGCAAGTAGGTGCAAAGAAAAGACTGAAACGCAAGTCATTTGAACACAAGTTCTCTCGGAGAACAATTAGTCATGACTCCCAACTGATATACGACCGTCAATCTACATTGGATAGTATTGATTGAGCATATGCCATCTAAACAAAGGAACTTTTATTACCTAGAGCAAAATCAACGAGCCCAGCGGCAACGGCCACAGCTGAACCACTAGAAGAACCTCCGGGGACATGGGCGGGCATTTCCGGATTGATAGGAGTTCCATAATGTATATTTTCGCCACTCACCCTAATGTAACAAGAAAGACGTTAACTCAACAAATCATAAATACGTATTTGTGTGTGTATGAAAGGAAACAAAACAAAACACTGATATTTCATTACCCGAATCCTAATTCGCCCATAACAGTCTTGCCAACACAGACAGCCCCATTCTTTAACAGAGCAGTCACTGTCACTGCTGTCTTCTCAGCAGCCTCATGCGTTCTTGCCCAGTCTGGATTCCCAAAACCCGTCACATAATCCTCCAACTCAAATCTGCCACAAATCATTTAATTATTTTTTTAAAAAAAGGCAGAACTAACTAAATAATTAGTTAATAATAAATTAAAGAAGACAGACAGACTACATGTCGTTGATGGCAAAAGTGAGCCCAGCGAGGGTTTGCTTGGCAGCCGGAGGAGGAGGCTGAGGGAATGGAAGAATCTGGAATCTTTGAACGAAGGCTCCAAAGTCCTCTTTAAATTTGGCTTTCCGTCTCCGCGTCTCAGCCGCCGCCACCATCCCAACTGCCACTGTCACTCCGATCACCAATACCCACACCTTTGGGTTCTTTATGTTTGCTTTTACTGTATTCATGCTTGATCGGATGCAAGAAAATGATTAGCTGTTTTTTTTATAAAAAAAAAAAAAAAAGAAGAGGGGTTTTTGAAGGGTTTTAGAGGAGGAGGGAGGGGAATATTTTTTATTCGGGAAGCTAGTAAGAAGAGTGAAATTGGTAATATAATTTTTTAAATAGTATAAATATAGTATTTTATATATATATATATATATATATAAACATTATTTAGAAAAGTTAATTATATTTTAATATATTTGATATTAATATAACTATTTATTAATATTAACTAACTAATATAACATCAATTAAAATCTTATTTTACATAAAAATATATTAAACAAATTTTTAACTTTTTTAATTAATATGTAAAAATAATTCTTCAATTTACAAATGTTATTTTATCTTTTTAATATAGCTTTCTTGTTCGAGCTATAAAAATAAAGAAAAAATAAAAACAATTGTTTTTTTCTTCTAGCTCTTCGATGTCTTTGTATTTTGTAAGGTAGATGCTATCGTGCGCCACAAGTTAAGGTTTAATTTGAGGTTAGGCGGGCCCTGAGCATTACCGCTCGAATGTTCTTTTTCCCGGTTCCCAGTCAGGCCATCACACATTAGCCTAACCATCGTGGAAGGCTAATTGACCAGGAGAAAGGAAAAAAAAAAAAAGTGGCGCTATAATTAAATTAAATTAAATTATGAAAGTTAAAGGAAGAACTAAAAAAATGCGTATAATGGAGTATTACTCCATTTAAGAGAAATAGAAAAATTAACATGAAAAAAAAAACTGTGTTTAAATTCCGTTTTTTACAAATTGGAGAAAGGAAAAGGATTTTTTTCATTTTTCTACCACAAAGCTTGAGGTTGGGAAAAATGTTTTCCAAATATTTCTACTTATCGGAAGAAAAGTGAAAAACATGTTTCTCCGACTATTTCTATCCTAATGATTTTTAAGATAAAATAACCTCTTACTTTTTATTTAATTACAATTATACCATGTATATAATATTCTCAATCTATTTTACCCTCCCTTTCATGCAATCTTCTTCATATTCTCTGTCCATCTCTAACAAAGCACTTTATCAGGGTAGCGATTCTTCCACTACCATCAACATCAGCAGCGGCTCCACCACCACCAACGGCGGCAATAGCTGGTAAGCTATTATGTAGGGAAATTAGATTTGATTTGAGCAGGCCTGTTTTGATTTCATCTCTTTTCTTCTTATTTATTCATCGTGATTTTAACAACTTTTAAAATATATATATATATATAAACAACGCCTCCGTAAACATCTGAACATTGTAAGCCCTGTGTTGGGTCAGGGCATACCATTTTACCCAAGTCTTATAGAGATTTTTGTTTGAAATATTTGAAAGGTGATTTAATTTTTTTTATATAACAAATAAAAATTATTTATAAAAAAATTATTTATGATACAGTAATTTAAATATTTTTGTTATAAAAAATTATAAAAAAATTAATTATCATTTCTGTTTAGAATAATATTTCAAGAGTAATTTAAATGTTTTTTTATAAAAAATAAAAAATATAAAAAAAAATTAATTAGTATTTTTATTTAGAATACTTCAAGGGTAGTTCAAATATTTTTTTATTAAAAATAAAAAAATTAGTATTTCTGTCTAGGATGCTTCAAGAGGAGTTTAAATATTTTTTTATAAAAAATCAAAACAAATTTATTTAGAATACTTCAAAGGTAATTTGAATGTTTTTTATAAAAAATAAAAAATATATATAAAAAAATTAATTAGCATTTATGTTTAGGATACTTAAAGGGTAGTTTAAATATTTTTTTAATAAGAATATAAAAACTTTATAAAGAAAATTAGTTATGATATTTCAAGGGTAGTTCAAATTTTTTTTTTATCAAAAAAAATAATAATTAGTATTTATGTTTAGGATATTTTAAGGGGAGTTTACATATATATATTTTTTATAAGAAATATAAAATATTTCAAAAAAATATTTATTTATGACACTTCAAGGGTAATTTAAATGTTTTTTTTCTTATAAAAATATGTATATATATATAAAAAATTAATTATCATTTCTGTTTAAAATACTTCAATGATAGTTTAAATATTTTATTATAAAAAATAGAAAAACTTTATAAAGAAAATTATTTATGATACATTAAGGGTAGTTCAATATTTTTTTATCGAAAAACAATTAATTAGCATTTCTGTTTAGAATACTTTAAGGTGATTTAATATTTTTTTAATCAAAAATAGAAAAAAATTATTTAAAATTATTTAAAATTCTTTAAAAATAATTTAAATATTTTTTTAGATTAGACCTGACCGTGAGATCCAACTATATTTTATTTAGCTTAACCTAGGCAGACTCAAAACATTTAAAATATTATCTTGATTTGTTTGTTTTCTTCGTATCATCTACGTATTAAATTAGTTGTGGGACTTCGGGTTATTTTTTTTAGTTTTTATTTTTATATAATTATTTCATCATGTGTTGCTCTCAGATTTATGATATATTCGAGACGTATAAGAATTGTTGTTGACTTTAACAAAGTTTCAATTCCATTCCATCGTACGTGTTCCTAGATTTTTTATTTTTTAATTTTTTTTTTGTTAATCTGTTCCGAATCCTAAAAGGATTTTCAAATGAATACATAAGGGGTGAGATTATTTTTTTTTTGGTAAACTAAAATATATATATATATATATATATATATATATATATATAACCGAGCCTAATTGAAAAATAATTCAAACCAATTAGTTAGTGTCTGTTTGAAAGTATAGTTACGGTTGTTTTTCAAAGTATTTTTCATGTTGAAATGTATCAAAAAGATATTTTTTTTTATTTTTTAAAAATTATTTTTGAGATTAACATATTAAAACGATCCAAAATATATAAAAAAATTAAATTTTTTTGAAATATGATTTGTACCGTATTTCCAAACAGGACTTTAATGGATTTTTTCGGTTTAGTTTTTCAAATTCTTCGAAGAGAGAAAACAACGAAACTTGTTGAGTTTTTATGGCAAGTTATGTAGGACTGCAAGCTGCTCTTCATAGCTAATTGAGCATCAATGAACAACGCAGGTAATAACACAACACATCCACTAGCTGAAAAATATATTCAAATATATCATTAATGAGAGTTAGAGATTTGAATTGCAGTCTTCTCGTTCCACTAAGGTTAATCATAGGGAGCAATGATGATTTCTTATGTATATCAAGTGAAATGTTGGTATCCTTGTCATCTTAGAACTCAGCTAGCTTAAAAAACAAGACATAAATGGAACACAAGTCATGTCATCTGCCACGGAAATCCAAAAAGAAATAATTTGAAGTAAAGAAAAAAATAAAAAAAATATTATTTTATAATATTTTTAAAATATAAAAACAAATAAAATGTTATTGATATTATTAATGGATACTAAAGCTA
>Ga0307518_10000980_pt1 | contig 21291 bp, 32 predicted proteins | sample 25_EM_MG_FD_203889 | JGI IMG/M metagenome (GOLD analysis project Ga0307518, IMG submission 203889) | Populus trichocarpa ectomycorrhiza microbial communities from riparian zone in the Pacific Northwest, United States - 25_EM | ecosystem: Host-associated > Plants > Roots > Unclassified | place...
TCGAGGATTCCTTTCACCTCAGTGTTCCAAATGAGACACTGAGGTAAGACATCTAGTCACCACTTTCTTTTACTTAGTACTAACCTACTTATTAGTTTGCCTCTGAGCTAGGTTAGTTATCATACAAAGTGTTCCAAATGAGACACTGAGTTTGCCTCTGAGCTAGTTCCCTGTGCACGAGCCATCTAACAAAAGATTAAACTTTCATTTGCATGAAGTAAGGATGGCAATGGCATGAGTTCCTTCTGTACGACTTTACGACTGCAGTGTCTGGTGTCCTTTGTGTACGACCCATAATACCTGCGTGGGTGGCAGTGCTGCGGGTATGGGTTTGCAGTGAGGGTACTAAACCCATACACCCGCACCAGTTCACCCACTAGGCTAATACTCACAGCCACCACCACCTCAGCAACCATAACCCTAACAAGTAGCATCAACCACCCACTACATACTAATCACGGTATGTTTCTTTTTTCCTTTTGTTTACTAACTACTATTACAGGTCTTCTGTGTACACATCCACCCTGCATACACCATGCAGGGAAGTCATTAGCATGCCCACACACACACGGTGACTACACGCCCAAAAGACAGATGCAAAGCAACACTACAACAAGACGGTATGTATGCACGATTGCACACATGCACATGCGGTGCAACACGACCACTGCCACCAGCAGTTTCAATGACAATCATGCCAGGCATGGGCACGGCAACGACGGCGATGGCAAGGCGATCACTGCCAGCATGGTGCGACATGGCCACCGCAACCAGCAGCAGCATCAACAACAACTACTCTGGACATGCCAGTGTGGCATGATGGCGATGGCAGCAACAGCAACACAATCGCTGCCAGCACGGTGCGACATAACCATGGCCACCAGCAGCAGCATCAATGACGACCACCCGGACATGCCAGTGTGGCACGACAATGGCAAGGCAATCGCTGCCAACACGGTGCGACTCAACGATGACCCAGACACCCATGCCGCCAGCCAATGGGCCACTGAACATCGATGACGACGACACCTGCCTGCAACACATAGAGGCACGACGATGACACCTGTCTGCAGCACGCAGAGGCATAACGGCGATGACGATGACTGCCTGTAGTATGTAGAGGCACAACAACAACAACAACACCCACGTACGATGACTGCTGCTGTGGAACATCGACAACAATGAGGACCGCCTGCAGCATGCTGAGGCATGTCAACAATGACACCAGCCTGCAGCACAATGATGTCAACAACGACAACGGCAGCCACCCCCACCTTGCCATTTCAACGACAACAATTGATGACAGCGACTCACCACCACAACCAATACCCCTGACGTTCGTCCTGTCACCACGACCAGCACCCTCAATGTGACAATGTTGGACACCAGATGCCAATCTGTAGATACATAGTCTCACTTGTATGTACATAGATAGAAATTACGAATTTAAGTGGCACCTCTGTAGCATGCAAATGGACCCGGGTCGTACCTGTGTGGGTCATGGGTCACCTCTACCCGTGCTATTCCCTGAAGTCTGTGTATTGTTTGTCAAATCACCCCAAACTAACAGTGTTTGCCACGGTATGATTGATCTTCTGAGGATGCTGCAATCTTTATGCAGGCTTCTCAGTTTGCAGCAGTTCTGCATTGTTGTCCAACACTTATATCATATGAGGGAAAATCTACAATGTCATATAGTTGTCTTCCATTTAGCAACCTGATGCTTGTCTTTTCTGATTCAGTTAGCTTTCAATAGCCCATCTAGATAAGCTTATTGTGGTATTCTCTGTGCAGTGGGCATGACCAATCATTCCCTTTGTGATCACATACAACATACCCTTCTATGACCAGGTATAGCTATCTCATTCCACATCTGTTTGATATTGTTTGCAAACAGCTACATCATGCAACGCTTTCATGTTCCCTGTGATACATGCGTCGTAGATGACATTCGTCCGCCTGCCCTTTTTGAGTCTTGGCAGGAAGATCGACACCAGTTACCTGGTATTGACCATAACGTCCACTATAGGCGTCCTCACCAACGCCCAGGCCCTCTCGTGTGCTTCGTACATTGAGCATATATCGTGATATCTAGCTAGTTCGTGTCAGTTCCTTACATGGGTCAAGAATGCGATATGGTTCTGTCAGATATTACGTCCTCTGTGTGTGGGCGAATTGAGTTGTGTAAAGACATTTGTAGGTGTGAATGTGAAATGGACAAGAAGGGATGGTTGAGGGCTCCCGGGCCAGTCCTTGACAAGCAGGACAATTCCCCAGTGTGTTCCTTGCTTTAGACTAGAGACTGCAATACTTAGAAATGATACACGAAAGAACACATAGCAAGAATAGACGAACAAACGGCCAGAGAACAACCAATGAAGAAAATGGTACTTCACAACTTCATCTCATCTATATCATTAACCCTCACTTGGTCACCTTTTGTCTCACCTCACAACTTGTCGCCTGACAGCTCTTCTGACACAACCAACACTTTCACTTTGGAACCAAACAAATGGCTTCGCAACGCTGTACAAAGGTGTTGTAATGTTGGAGCCGGGCCGGAACGGATCAGGAGGACATTGTATGACACTTGTGACGAGGTATCTGTTGGTGAGTCGAGTAGAGAACGAAGTCAACAATGACTTGAGGTTGTCGTTACTTGGAAGTGACAGCATCAGTGGTTTGTATAAATCGAGATGGTGTGAGTCCATCCAATTCCAGGCTGTTCGAGGGAGACGGGTCTGCATAATGCAGACCTGACCACAGCGTTGGGCCTTACTATTCATGGCTTGTGCAGGATCTAGGGCTCCGACTCTCATTTTATGGTATTCGCCAAAGGTATAGTCCCCCCATGTAATTCCAGGGATTGAGTTAGATTCATCAGCAACGACATAATATATCCAGCTCTTGCCGAAAGATTGTCCAAGGCCCACTACAAGGCGATGGTTAGTTAGAATATCAGAATAGACTTTGATGCAAAGAGGATTGGTGCTGGTCAGCATGGGGGTGTCTCCTGTGAATTTCATTGGGTATGCATTGCAGCGAGCGAAGCCATTCTCAGTGAGCGCACCATCATCGATTTCGAATGTGGTGTTGTGATGTGGCAGGTCTTGGTATCTGAGATAGACTGGCGCAATTGTGGAGGGCCCCCATGTGTCCATTGGACCATCGCAGCATGGCAGCCAGGCTTGGAAGAGGGTGCAAGTGCGAGTATCAGGAAGGAGGAACAGCCAAATTTGGATGCCACGATTTGTGATCAAGAATGTACCGAGTCGATCCTCGATGAGTCCAGCTCTTCTGCTGGGATGTACTCTTTGATATGTTGGCTGAATTCGTCGTGACCTATCAGTTCCATTCTACCACAATTCTTGAAGAAGCTCGGGTCATCCACAAGGATACTGCGAGTCCGCACATCGCAACCCCATGTAAAGATGCTGTGGTCGTTCGATGTGCGGATGGTCTCCAGCTGAAGATGGTGAAATGCTTTCACCCTCCCCATACAGCATTGGCATATTCACGTCCAGCAGACCCATCAGCGAATAAGCTCTGTCCTCGACTCGCGTCGTTGTCCAGTTGGCCGCCCATGACATGATTTGAGCAACACACGGGTGGTTTCTGTAAAGTCCATGTGTCAATATATGCTCTGGAACTTCAGTGATGCCTACCAAGGTAGGTACAAGCATCCTCTTGTCACCTATGCTTTGCCAATCCTTGTTGAAGAACTGGACGTTACTTGGGGCTATCAGCTCTTGTAGCGTCCACCCACGCGAGAACCACTCCGGCCATCCACTGAAATTGGCATACCTCTCGTCATCATTCGCAGTAGGAAGCCATGGATCGGAAACATCGTGGAGGTATGCATAACATACTTTCGCATTTTCATACACCCGATACATAGAATTAATTGCCTGAGATAGCTCTGTGCTGCTTCGCTTGTCGATGCAGCAAGTGTCGATCATATCTGTCCTTCCGGGCCCGCTTGCAGCTCTGGAGGATCTTTTGATAGCCATCACGCTGGCGAATTTCACCTCTCTCCTTCACAGCCTCTTTGCGAGCCCAACCATCTCGTCATAGTCCACTTCTTGCGCCATCCACCGATGGGATAGAATGGCATACTGAGTCTTGTCATCACCGAACTCGAGGACTTTGGTGCGACAATCCATCGCTTTCCCCTTCTAATCAAACTCTCCATCCGAAGCAAGGCTTTTACATCAATCAGGCACATGCTGCACAAGTGCGCATCAGTTTCGGTGGGATCATCCACAGTGAATGGTATCCATACCTCGATTGGTCACGGGTTGCTGGATCGAAACGGTAGGTGTGTAGCTTGTGGTGATACAGTCAGGTTAGTTCTCTCTGGCCTTATGTGCGTGAGGATGGCAGAATGGTGGCACAAGAACAACACTCACGGCCAGGTTCGAAATGCCAGCAGCGTGCCATTGGATTGCCAGAAAGTCAGACAATATTCGGGTTTTGGAATGTCCGGCAAAACTTGTCCAGCATCTTATGTATCCGGCGCTGTGAGTCAAAGTGTGGATTTGGGTCAGAACAATAACCCAAACACAACACCAACAAAGGACTACGAAAATGTGCAAGTGGTGGTTTACCTCCACGGTGTCCAGAGAGGATGTGCTGAGGAGGGGGAGTGGGGATCTACACCAACAGGGTGATGCAGACAGAGATGCAGGATACTCCTGGGGTACAGGAGCAGTAGATGATGAAGGGGATAGGTGTCTGGACTCTTCCTATAGCCTAGGAAGTGTCAAAGCGGGGATTGAGTTGACTGGGACTGAAGTAGTGATACTACACCTACAGATTGGTGCAGCAAAGGGAAAAGGGGGCTCCTGACGTCGAGAAGCAATGAGAAATGAAGGATTGACAGGCTGGACTCAGGCACGGGAACTCTGGGAGAGGCTGTCCTTAGAGCAGGACATAGTGGAGATCTGCAGCAATAGCGGAGAAATGATCCAGAGAAAATACGGACTCCATAGTGACTGATGAGATGAACGTCTGGATTGTGGGGGGAATATCTCCGTGGGAAATAAACGGATCCACATCGGAACTTGACAGGCAGATAGACCACACTCTAGGCTCTCTGACGGTATAGTCACGTGCCTGATAGCTTTGGAAACGGTGGAGCTATTCAAAATATCGGAATGCCGGCACTGGGCGCCTAAAAATGACATTTGAGCGCTAACGTCATTTCTCCATCAATTCTTCAGCTTCTTTGCTTGTTCTGGTATGGGAGTTGGACTGCAGAAGTGTGCATTCCTTTCTCATACCATACTGGACGTTATTCCTTCAGTTTCTTCTGCTTCTTGGCAGTTCTTGTGCAAGTGATGACTGTCAGCATCGGCAGTCATCTCTTGCATCAGGATAGTCTTCTTGTGCGATAGATGGCTATGATGAGGCTCCGTCGTGCTCATCCTTCACATCAGGATCGTTTGATATTGACGTTATCTTCCATGTTCACTGTACCAAACCTGTTTGGTGCGTGACAGCGCCTTAGCGGGGATTCAATTGGAGTCTCATTCTCGTCTTCTCTATACCGTATCCCTACTGTAGCTACAGATCTGGTACCCACTAGTTCTATGCATTCAGTGTCTAGAATACAGTTTATCTATACTATTCACACACGATGTATCATATTGTACGAACTATATACATAATATACAAGGTGTAATATAACGGCCAGCAAGTTGTCATCGTCGTTGTGCGGGTGATGGTTGGTGTTGGTGCTGGCTGGGATCATTGTCATGTTGTTGCCGTCACCGTTGCAGTGCGGGTAATGGTGCTGGGGGCGCTGGTGCTGGCCCTGGTCGCCATCGTCATGCGGATGTTGGTGCTGGTGCTGGTGCTGGTGTTGGGGGCCAGGGCGGTTGTTCGTGTTGTCGCCATCGCTGTTGTCGTGCAAGTGATGGTGCTGTGTCGTTGTCTTTGTCATTCCTGTACGTTGCCACTGTCATCCCATGTCGTCGGCGTCGTGTCATTGTGGCACTGGTCATCTGCATCACCTTGTCATTGTTGTCGTGTTGGCGTGGCACTGGCCGTTTGCATCACATTGTCGTCGTCTTGCCGTGGCATTTGCCATGGGAGTCACGTCTTCGTCTTGTTGCCATGGATGTGCCGCCGCTGTCGTCGTCGTGCAGGTGCAGGTGCAGGTGCAGTGATAGTTGTTGTGCAGGTGTTGGAACTGGTGCTGGTGCCATCGTCGTGTGGGTGATGACGCTGGTGCTGGATCGTCGTCGTGTGGGTGATGGTCATGGTACTGGAGATGGGATGGTTGTGGTTGTGGTCGTGTGGATGCTTGTACTGGAGTCGTCGTTGCTGGGTAGTTGTCATTGTTGTCGTGCAGGTACTTGGGTGGTCGTCGGATCATGTGGGTGCAGCAGGTGGAGTGGTTGTCGCACCCTTGGCAGCAGTTTTTTTGTGTTCCCACGGTCTTTAGATATATATTTTGTGTACCTAACAATGTACCTAATAGATGCCATTTTCAGGGGAGGTTCCTACCAATTCCAGAAACGGTTGAGTGCCCCTGACGGCAGTTTATTGGGCCCGATCAACGTTGCAGGGAAGGTGCACTGAGCATCTTGTGAGGTCCCGTCAATCCGTCGCGCGTCGTGTTGAGGGTTGAGTTAACGTTGACTAATCCTCCTGTCCCGTCTGTCCAGCGTCGTGCGGAGGGTCCGTGGAGATCCGTCGCGCGTTGTGTTGAGGGTTTTACATCTTCCCTTCCTGTCAGTGTCGCGCGGAGGGTCCATGGAGGGTTTTCCATCACTTTTAAGAGGCTGCACATTTTCTTTTCTCTTTTTCTTATGTTCTCAACTGTGTATGTCATTGAAGTATTTTAGAGGGTTTTCACACAATGATTTTTTTTCTTCGGTTCTGCATGTTTTACAACACGTCGTCAGACGCATCCCAGTTCACTTGCAGTGATATATCGCACACAAAGACAACTTGTATTGGGGGTATGGAGATCAGACACCAATACTCAAAAGCAACAAAAGCATGGCATCAAGAACATAGAGCAAATGTATAGCAAGTAGATACGGGTCAGAGATGAAGTCATATCAACACCCAGACAGATGGAAGCCTTGGCGAAACCGTTACTCACTAGGAGACACCTCCATTGAGGCATCACCAGGACGAGAAGATGGTGGAAGCGATTGCGGGGCCGTATTAGCCATGGTAACATTGGGGAGGGTGCCAGTTCGTCCGAGTAGGGGAGGGTCGCCATGAGGTTCTTCATAACCTCCAGCAACGATACCGCTATAATAATAATCGGGCCAACAAGTGACAGCAGCGTGCTGCGCACTGTAATTTGGATGTCCTGCGTGATTGTTCTGTGGCTGCAGCATAGTCGACGGGACATGGGAAGTGCCCTCTCCGTAAGGCCCATGGTAAGGTGGATGGTTGGATGGCGGATAAGGAGGGGGATAGGGTGCCGCCGGGTGATTGTACCACCCTCCGTGGTATGCATAGGGTGCACCTGGGATCTGCCATTGTGGTACTCCTGGCCCGGCAAGTCGGTCGATGAATGCATGTTGCTGAGATGGATGGATGTATGATTCTTGACGAGGTAAAGGGTGCAGACCCTGGTAAGGATGAGCCAGATGAGCACCTTCATAGCTTTGATGGACACCACCAACCGTATTCGAGTGCATGCCGGGAGCTGAATGCAAGCCAGTTTCCTGTGGGCCATCAATTTCACCTTTGGTTGTGAGTGGACGTCCTTCCTCGGCAGCCAGCAACCTTGCAGACAATGGAGCCTCCCTAGATGGGTTGTTGGGGAAGACCCGGGCCTGAAGGTTGAACGGTTCACCCTTGTTCCCTGATTGACTTTTACCGTGCATGAGACAGGGTTTGGGGAGTTCTCCTTGACCTGGCAACTGGTCAACACGCGTTGGAGGTTCAAGTGAGGACAGACGTAAGGTAGGTGTTGCTGGTTGCATTGCAGCATCATTAGTGGCACCAAAGAACTCTGTGCCAGCGCAGGTCACTAGTCCATCACTCTGGCCAACAAAGAGGTCAGAAGCTGGACAAGTTGCTGGACTGCTGGCAGCCGCTGATGGAATGGGTTGCAAGGCTTGAGATTCATGGGCCATAATTAGAGGTGCATGTAATGAAATTGACAACACTTACCTCCATCCTGTTTGTCGGATGGTCCATGTGCAGGACGAGCAGTGGAAGAGTCCAAAGAGAAAATGTATTCAGAGGTGGTAGGAATGGGGGCTGCTCCATGATGAGGGTCGGTGGAAACGACAAAGCCGGGGGTGCGCATTGCAGTTCCAGGAACATCGGAGTCAGCAAAGATGCAGGTGCTACTTGCGCCAATAGGAACAACAGGGAGAGCCGGCTTGTGAATATTAATAGAGGCGACAGTGGTAGGATCCGGAGTCTGAGTAGAAATGAGTGTCTTCGCAGAGTGGGTGGACTCCTTGTGAGCATCTGGTTGAGTAGAGACCGATGGAACTGGAGTGATGGGCACCTTGGCGGGTGCCTGGTGAAGGTTTGAAACGTCCGTGTCAGGTCCAGTCTTCTGCATAGAGCCAGGGGTGACAGTGCGATGGACAGTGTCAGAAGTATTGAGAGGGACAACCACCTTCGCAGCATTGGCAGACTCTTCACAGGAACCTGGAGCGTTGGATCTGGTGCTCTTCTGCACAGGACGTTCCACTTTGCACACGTCATCTCCTGACGAAACATATGTTGGTGAGGATGGAATGGGGTGACCAGCCTTGGGACGAATAGTACGGGGTTTTGGAACATTGAAAGCCACTGTCTTGCTGCGCTTGGACACCTGGGACTTGCTGTCTAAAGACGGGACATTACCCTTTTGCTTGGAGTCACGCACTTGAGACTCCTTCACTTTGCGTTTGCGCGACAGCAATTCTTGCTTGTATTCCGAGTCAATATCCTCAGCAGTGCTTTTCTCACTGGCGACTTCGTCACCTTCCATATCCATGTCGGTGTCGATGTCTCGTGATTCTTGATCAGGACGGTAGTCATTCTTGGATGACTCGGGCTCAGGTGTCAGGCTATCTGAAAGGACGAGGACTCGGGAAGTCATTGCGGTCTTTGCCAATCTGAAAGGCCGACTGCGAGGGTATACACCGATGGGCTTCGTTTCAGAGGCGGCAGTGGATTTTGGGTGGTGGTTCTTGGGAACCTCTTCAACGCTGTTGGAATCATTGGTACCTGATTCTTCCTTGTCGACGTCAATTGGAGGAGCGCTCTTGCCCTTAGTCTTCTTAACACGGGTAGTGGATAGGTTAGGCAACCAATTAGGTCCAAGATAGTCAACGGCGAGGTTACAATACATTTGTTTGCCCTTCAAAAGTTGAGAATCGTGCGCAGGCGGGGTGACGAACAGAGACATTAGGGCGAGTGTACGACTTGCGCCCATGTAGTTACTTTCCTTTTTCGGTAGTGCACATGTTCCACCGCGCAGCCACCAGGAGGTTCTTCGTCCTTTCGTTGAATCTCCCAGGTGCGTATTAGACACAAAGTATTATACGTAGTAACTAATACATTGTCCTTTCGTTGAATCTCCCAGCGTCCGCCTCCAGCTAGACTGCGTCTGCTGTGAGGTTATGAGCCCCGCCAGCGACCTTGTTACCATGTCGAGTTCAACATCGACGGACTCGTTCCGATTTGCCAAACTTTCTGGTGCGAACTACGCAGAATGGGCTACAAACATGAAGTCTACCCTACAGTCTAAATATCTTTGGCTGATCACGGACGGACGAGAAGCTTGCCCATCTGAGCCACCCGAAACACAACCCATCACGACGACAGCAACGGAATGGAGAGCGATGAAAAAGGAATATCTCGACTGGCACCTACGAGACGAGGCGGCGCAGGGTTTTATGAAGGGTGCCGCAGAACCGTCGCAATGGCCGCATGTCAGCGAATGCAACACTGCGAAGGGGATGTGGGATACATGGAAGAAAATTCACGTCGACAACCAACAGAACATAAACGTCCACTACTCCTTCGAGGAACTATATACAAAGAAGTACGTCGACGGAACGCCAATTGCCGACCATATAGCCAAGATGCTTGATATTCGGAATCGCATCATTGCAGCCGGTGAAGAACTTCCAGATATCCATGTCGCTCGCGCACTCGTTCTATCACTTCCCAAGACCCAGACATGGGAACTCATAAAGATTCAATTATTTGGGCTAGATAAGCTCACCTCCGAGATCGTTAGTACGAAACTACAGGCTGAAGCCAATCGTCGCACGCGGGAAAAATCGAGCACAGAGACTGCGCTGCATACGAACAGTGGCAAAAAGTCGAAGAAGGGAAAGGGGAAGTCCAACGAGTCGAGCAAGGGACCCCAACCTGACGACGTCTGCCGGTACTGCAAAGGCACTGGCCACTGGGCCAATAAGTGCCCGCGCCGTGAGGAGGATGAGAAAACCAAGCGAGGAGGCGGAGAGAGCTCAAATCTCGCTGTCGGGAACCTTCGGAATTTAGGTACTCGAGAAGTTGGGCAGGTATACATGGCGTTGAGAGGGATTTCCTCCGCCACTGCCGACGTTCTACTTGATTGCGGCGCATCTGCGCACATGTTCTGCGATCAAGGCCACTTCCGCTCGTACACTGCCAATGAGGGAAACGAGACCATTTCTGTTGGGGATGCACGAGACGTGCCTATTGCCGGTACAGGGTCAGTTGAAATGCGGTGTCGACTGCCCGACGGGATAAGGACCGTCGTCCTGCATGGTGTGCTGCATGTACCAAAGCTCGCAGCCAATTTGGTCAGCTTGGGGACCTTACAGCGAGCCGGAGCGAAGCACCACAGCCATGAGGAAGGAATAATTGTTACCCTTGGCGCAGATGAACTATTTCGCGCATCATTTCCCACTTCCACTGCAACACTATATTATATAAACCTAGTGCAACGTGAGGCAGCCTTCGCCGTCGTCGCCAGTGGGAGCATGCGGGTTTGGCATCGACGCCTAGGCCACCTGCATCTGGATGCTATTAGAGCTATGGCGCGGAAGAAATTAGTCAGCGGACTCGACATCACATCGTCCAAGGAATACGACCACGTTTGCGAGGGTTGCGTCCTCGGCAAATCACATCGTCTACCGTTTCCTAAGACCAGCAGCACCGTCTACTCGAAAATGGAACTAGTCATTATGGATATCACAGGTCTGATGTCAGTCGAGACATGGACAGGGCGTGCCTATGCCATGGTGGTTATTGAAGCTAGTCGCCACTTTGGAGTAGGACGGCTCCTTGCGAAAAAGGAGGAAGTTGCCAGCACCTTGAAGGATGTAGTCACGATGCTAGAAAGGCAGTCAGGTCTAAAATTGAAGAAAATGTGTTCGGACAATGGGACTGAGTTCGTCAACTCGATAGTAGAATCTTTCTGCCGACGAAATGGTATCCTACACGAGACGACAGTACCCTATGCTCCAGAACAGAACGGGATTGCCGAACGAAGCATCAAGACCTATTTCGAGATGGTGAGATGCATGCTGCACTCGGCCAAGATGGACCTACGGTATTGGGGAGAAGCATTTATGTATGTGGTGCACATTCGCAACCTCTCGCCCACGTCTGCACTATGAGATACTGTCCCAATCCATGCTTGGAGTGGCCACAAACCCGATATATCCCACCTCCGCATTTTCGGCTCAACTGCCTATGCCAATATACCTAAGAAGGTTCGAGGAGGCAAACTAGAAGCCACATCCATTAAATGCCGCCTACTGGGCTGGTGGGCAGATGAAACAAAGGGGTACAGGCTAGAAGAAGCCGAAACGGGTAAATTAATTACCGCGCGGGATGTCCGATTTGTGGAGGACACAAAACCAGACGATCTCACGGTGATTGGAAATGATGAACCACAATGCCCAACAGATGAACTAGTCGACCTATCAGAGGAAAGTGACAGTGGGAGACGCCAACGGGTGGCGAAAGAACGGAGTTCTTCACCCACCCTATCTGAGCTGTCATCACTCACTCCCACGGAATCCTCTGACTTCAAGTCTGAAGGGCGCTTCGAACCTGAAAAAAATGAACCTGTATCTACCCCCATCGCATCCGTGCCTGAGCCACAGCAGGCTCCTCAGCCTCGAGCATCAAAGTGGGCAGACTTGCCCCCACGCGAACCATCTACCCGTATAAGACGACCCCCCAAACGCTACGGGGATCGCACAACCGCAGAAGAGACAGATGCTGCAGCAAACGAAACCATTGGCACTGCATTTGTCACATATGCTGGAGAACCACGCACCGTCCGCGAAGCGCTCCAGTCACCCAACTCGAAGCAGTGGGAGAAGGCTATACAGATGGAGTATGAGCAGTTAAAACGAACCGGCACGTTTCAATGGGTGAAAAACATACCAAATGGGCGAAAGGCAGTCCGCAGCAAAATCGTCTTGAAAGAGAAACACGACGGTGATGGAAACGTCGTAAAGCTGAAAGCTAGGATCGTTGCTAAGGGCTTCGATCAGGTGCCTGGACAAGATTACGAACTCACCTTCGCGTCCGTGGCCAAATTCACGACCCTCCGCACACTCCTCTCGATTGTGGCCCACGAGGACTGGGAGCTCCACCAAGTGGATGTAGTGGGAGCCTACCTGCAAGGGGACCTTGATGAAGAGATCTACATGGAGGTGCCGGAAGGGGTGAAAGAAAAGGGCAAAGAGGGCTGGTATTGGAAGTTGACAAAGGCACTATATGGGCTGAAACAAGCAGGACGTCAGTGGAAAAAGAAACTCGACGAAATAATGGGAAAACTCGACCTCGAGAAAAGCCAAGCGGACGACTGTCTGTACATCCGTCACGAAGACGGAGTCGTCGCTCTACTGATCCTGGCATATGTTGATGACATGGCCGTCGCGGGAAAGAACCTAGAGCATGTCCGAAAGTTTAAGAAGGATGTGGCGAAACATGTGGAAATTACTGACCTAGGGGAACTCCATTATATCCTTGGAATCCAGGTCAAACGCGACCGCACAGCGCGCACTATTTCCCTCAATCAAACCGCATATATCCGCGATGTTCTCGAACGCTTCGGAATGGAAAATTCGAACCCTGTGTCAACGCCACTTAATACAAAGGAACGCCTGTCAGCCGCACAAAGCCCACAAACGAAAGAAGAAAGCAAAGCTTACCTAGAGTACGCGAGAGGACTCGTGTACATACAAATTGTCGGATCCATCATCTATGTCACACAGACACGCCCTGATGTCCTGCATGCAGTCGGAGTCCTGTCGCAATTCAGCGCAAATCCTGGAAAGGCTCACCTAGAGTCACTCAAGCGTGTCCTAAGGTACCTGAAAGCGACGGCACACTTCTCGTTGACTCTCGGACAACAAGGCATGGACAGAATTGATTTAGTCGGATGGACAGATTCGGACTGGGCGCAGGACCCAGACATGAGACGATCAATCAGCGGCTTCATATTTGACGTCGCAGGGAGCAAGGTAGCTTGGTCATCCAAGAAGCAACCTACCGTTGCACTGTCCACAGTCGAATCCGAATACATGGCCGCGTTGAACGCGACGAAGGAAGCCATATGGCTTCGAGTCTTACTAGGAGAAATGGGATTCAAACAGATATTAGCAACCACGATCCACGTCAACAATCAAGGATGTATCGCGCTCGCACACAACCCAGTCAATCACTCACACGTGAAGCATATTGACATTCAACATCATTTTATTCGTGAACGCGTTGCTAGCAAGGAAGTTAACCTACGCTACGTGTCGACCAAAGACATGCTAGCTGATATGTTTACCAAACAACTTCCGCGCGAAGCATTCGAACGGTTCTGTGACGCACTCGGAGTGGGGGAACATTGAGCGCTCGTCGAGTGGGAGTGACGAACAGAGACATTAGGGCAAGTGTACGACTTGCACCCATGTAGTTACTTTCCTTTTTCGGTAGCGCACATGTTCCACCGCGCAGCCACTGGGAGGTTCTTTGTCCTTTCGTTGAATCTCCCAGGTGCGTATTAGACACAAAGTATTATACGTAGTAACTAATACATTGTCCTTTCGTTGAATCTCCCAGCATCCGCCTCCAGCTAGACTGCGTCTGCTGTGATGGGGCACTGATGATGACTGGGGTTTTTGAGGCTATGAGAGCCGCTAAAACTACATCAGCATCCATTCACAGCGAGAAGATGAGAATTTACCTTTCATGTTTGGGACGTGCCGAACATAAATCCTATTGTCACTGGTGTCCGTCAGAGCAGCCACCAGCTTGATGCACTCTGGACGAGTAAGGTCCGAAATACCCTTGCCACTTCCCTTACCATGGCGTTCCTCACCTGGAAAGATGACGTCCGCTGGCCAGTTCACCAAGACCAGCACACTACTCGCCAGTTGACTAGGGAGAGATTTCCATGGGAACAATTTTTGCAATGCCCATTTCAATCCAACGTTTTCTGAAAGAACCTTAAGATGGTATCACAGGAGATGCAAGGCACTCACCAATAAGCTTTCTGAGCAATTGCTTGGCTTTTTCAGGATCCGGTCGCTCGATAATTTCTATGGTGTCGTCGTCGTCGGACTGGCCCTTCTTCTCATCAACAGCACGTTGCTTTCCCTTTCCTCCGTCAGCGATGGTCTCCTTGGCTGTATCATGAATGCTTTCAAAGGCTTCTGACACACTGTCTAGAGACACCCTATTACTGATTAAATCATTAGGTACTGATCCATACAGATACATAGCATAGACTTACTATATATGCGCCTTGAAATGACCGATGATCTCATCGGTATCTGCACGACACCTAGAAAGAAAAAACTATGGAGATGAACATGAGGAAAAGGGAGACATCGCACAGCGACGTACACCTTCAGCACCTGGTGTAATGAAAGCATGGCCAAGGCCGCCATCTTGGTTGACGACCTTACCAGCCAAAATGTAGATGCCCTCGATTCCGTGTGCTTTCGATAGTCCAGAAAACTGAAGCAAGAGCATTCAATACAACTGACAGACTGATGCATAGGAGGTCCTTACCATGTGGTCCAAACTTTTTGCGGTTTTGTTGAAAAACTGCTGGCGCTGTGCCACTGTTGCACCTACATCTACGAGCTCCTCACACTCCTTCCAGGTCTCCAGGATGTCGACATACTTGGGATTATTTTGTTTGAAAAGTGTATAACACTCCTTTCTGATCTCCACAGTGGGATTTTTTTGAACTTGCTGGTCGCCAGGGAGCCGAGCAAGCTCTGCTTGCATATTCTTCGTGAAATACGCTGAATAAATGTTCCAGAGATTTTGAGAATTTGAGCGCGCATATTGGCGGTTGTAACGGTCCTTGACTTGTTGCCACGGCATTCCCCCACTTTCCCCAAGCTTGCTGAATATTTCGGTGACTTGCTGAAAGCCCTCGTTAAACCCGTCTATGAGGTGACCTGGAAGCCTCCCACGAGCATACATGGGGTCGTTACCGTGCTCATCATGCGGCATTTTCTCATCGTCGATATCGAGTGTTTGTTCTCGAGAGTGCAGGAGTGATTTATCATCACATTGTTGTGACGGACCGAGAATGGCAGGGCTGGGAGGGGCGGATGAGTCCGGCAAGGTAGTTGACGATGAAAGTGGGACGGTCTTTGCCGAACGAACGGCCTTGTAACGATTATACAATTAGCAGAAATTCATACTAAAATGAATTAGACACCTACGTGGCTAATCGGTATTTGGACACTCTCTGCAGGCTCAAACCCCAAACTATCAAGCGCTGCAGATAAACCAAGAGGTCTTGGCATTGAACGCGAAAGGGTATCAAGACGGGGGACTGAGATTCCAGATTTCTGAACGGTTGGAGGTGGTGGCGCGCCCGGGAGGGTATCGAGAGGGGAAACCGAGGGTCCTGGCTTCTGAGCAGTTGGGGCAGATGGCGCGCCCGAGAGGGTATCAAGAGGGTCAACCAATGGTCCTGGCCTCCGAGCGGCTGGGGCAGATGACACGCCCGAGAGGGTATTGAGAGGGGCAACTGACGATCCGGGCTGTTGAGCGGCTCTCTCAGAAGGACGTGGAGTGTCATCACCCTCAGTGACTGCAATCAAATTAATAACATGAACACCGTTTATAAACACAAATGGCGTACCCGTCTTTATAGTCATTGATGTATCTGTCTGAGCTTTGGCAGCAGTTTGGATGGTAGGTTCCGAGAGAAAAGGATTATCATCGTTGTCTGCGGTTGAGGTATCCTTGACTGAGGACTTGGTCGGGGTCATATAGCTGCGACGGAACGACGTGTCACGAACTAGACCAGTATCCCGAGTAGTTGCTTTGATCCTCTGACAGAGTCGCGTTGGGGTCACCACCACGGGGGGCGAAGGTTCACGGTGACCACCACCAACCTGGACAACAACGAAATCGTCTTGAGTGCTTCCAAATGCCTCTGAGCAGTTGCTTTCTGGCTCGTTGGAACCATGCATTCTTTCCTGAAAAAAAAAGCTTAGATAAAATGAGATGGGATAGATGGTCCTAACCATGTCCATAACGTTTTTCAGTTGCACACAAATTAGTGAACGGGGGAGAAAAATTGTGACCAACACTGGCATGCCATTTTTATGAAGGATGACCATCAATGGGGATCTGCCGAGGATCAGAACGTGCATCTGAGGAGAAAGGTGGGCCAAAACTTACAAAGAAGTCGAGATGACATGGATCTTCCAGGCCAAGGGGTTTACCCGAGATGGTGACGGCGAAGTTTGAATTGGGGGGTTGAAGAGGGTGCGGAGAGCCTCTGGGTGTGGGTGTATCCACGTTTGCTGTACTTCTTGCCTATGAACTAACAACACAGATTGTCGTTGGTTGGACCGAGCCTGCACGAATGTGGTCATCGTGGTGGTCAGCAGGAGAGAGTGGGCTGCAGTCAGCCGGAAATGTGTTTGACAAATCTGTCTCCGAGTAGCTCCGGCACCAACAGCCAATCACAATTCGAATACATTTCCTACTGAAAGTAAAACAAAGCTAGTGCCTCAAGCACTGTGTGTTCACTGACAGAAAGCTCCGAGATGCTCTATTACTCTCCCCCCCGTCTAATGGTACCAGAATTAGCATATATCACGCAATATCCTATGTCAGTATGCAGTTGATAGCGTTGTCCAAGCAAAGTTTCGTATTGCATCTCAGTCCTTTACAACACTTCACATGGGGCGCACCCCTAAATACCTTACTCTCAACGAAAGACAGGCCGCCGTACGCAAACAAAAGGCTCTCCATGCATCTACCAAGTAATCCATATCATATATCTGAAGTTTATCGTTTGATTGAAGCATGTTTCAGAGGAAAGCAGCTGCGGCCTGCTCAGAATCGCCGTGCATATCACAAGCGGACTGGATGTCACTCAAGTAAAGATGGTGTTCATACACCCGCACCAAAAGTCATACATCCCAGTACCCTTTCTCTTGTCCCAGCCCTCTCGCCAGTTCTTATCGCTCATGCAACCGTCCCTCTACCTACATCACCCTTATTTTCGGAAGCCGCACACAGCGCTGATGGTCTCGATGAATCGGAACTCCCTAGATGGGAGGAGGAGCCTCCATACATGGGCGCTGAGTCGGATTCAACACCGCAGGAGGAACAGTTCACTCGCAATTTATTTGATGTCATGCTCGGGCGACGTGCAAGGCTAGCAAAGGAAGCGAGGGCACAATGAAGGAGGTGTCTGGAAAGTGGTGACCGTGTAACGTTCATCATGGAATTGGTATCTACTATAACAAAGCGGTCGGTGAGGTGGTCTGATGTCTATGAAAAGGTTGGGGATTGTTTGTCGGGAGGCCGCAAAGATCGAATGGCAATGTGTTGGTTGCAGTGGCAAGCTAGAGACATCTATGACATCACACACAAGGCCGCAGAACTGGAGCAAGGCGGGAATCCATACAAAAGTGATTCAACATAGTTACATGTCTGGTATTGGTATGCTAAGCACAAGGGACTGAAGATAACGGCAGAATGAATGCATATCGTCCTCGCGCAAATTGGTGATATCATAGCCATGTAACACTGCTGCAATCTGAGCTAAGACCCAGAGGCCACAGTCGTACCCATTCGACTGTAAAGGTTCAAGCTGTAATAGCTTCGTTGAATGTTTATTTTTACCTAAAATGCTTTTGTACTTACTATGACTGGATGCGCAGACCAGCATCCCAAATCAGTATGAGGTATTCCAAGCCTCTTTGAGGCGACAAGAGACAAGCGAGCGATAAGCTGAATGATATCCTGTGAATAGTTAGCAAGCACAGTGGACAGAAATATCAAATACCTTTATGTCGCGTTTCCAGGGCCTCTGCTCAGCAAGGCTATCAAAAAGAAAAAGCTGCTTTGAAGGAAATTTGATGATACAAACGACCCAGTGTCCGACTGGGGATGGTCGATGGATGGGTAGTATCCATGTACGTTTTTCCCAGTAGTGAGTCCACGAAACGTTGCGCCACAAGACATTGTCGTCGGCATGGTATCGGACACGAGGGAGATCGTGAGTTGACAGGATTGCGCACTGCGCAGCATTCATAGACAAAGATTGTGAATAGAGAAGGGCTGAACAACCGTTAATACAAATGTCGTTGAGTCGAGCAGTTGGGGAAGCAAGACACTCATAATCGTCTGCCTCGAATGTCAGACGAGGGAACCCATCCTGGGCTTGTCGGACGCGCCTTGCGAAGGTGTCACAGATAATGAATGCGTCACTGTTGACGCTGATCGTATCAACAGTGAGGGTCTGGGAGATGGTGTTATGACGTGAGACGTAGTGTATTCAAATGGAACTTATGAAAGGGATTCGCCAGATCAGATTTACACTATGCACATCCTTCTCTTCTTCTTCTGCAGCATTACACAGGCCGACATCTTTAGCGCTGGACTCTTCCATATCCCCGAGAATATCTGCCACAGCGATTTGATCCAGATCCAGAACATGGTCTCCTGGATCAAAATCCACCAGCGGTAAATTGTCGTCCAATATATTGCAAAGAGTGGGAGGGAGCCATCGAAACTCAAGTGGAGCGGGAGAACCAGCAAGGGAAGTAGCGATGGTGGCTGCTGTGCATGCCTGACTTGCATAACGGACGACTGAGGCCAGCGGAGTCGGCCACCTTTCCTGCAGCTTCATCAATGATTCGCGATGTTGCTGAAGAACCAAAGAATACATAGAATCTAAATAGCATTAGTGGCAAAAGCCGATAAATTGCGCTTAGACTTACTTTCTGGTTGCCATATTGCGAGTTCAATGGCACATAACTCATGGCCGAACCATCGGCACATGTTATCAGCCTCAATGCCAAGACGACGCTGTTCTTCCAGACACCGATCAATCTTAAGGACCGCTCTAATACCTTCCCTCACATCAATGTCCTCGAGCCACCGCGGGATTTCTCTGACGGAAGGAGAAATCCAGACGTCTTCTAGAAGTGATTGATCGTTCCGAAGTTCAGCCAGCTTTGTTGGAAGCGGTGAAGGAAGAGGGATGCCAGATGATACGTCATACAGCTCAGCGAGACGTTCACAGTACGAATTAAATTTACAGATGGCAGACATAAGAGCTGGCTGACGTTTTGCAATGGCCTTGCGGGTTTGTTGGTGGAGTTTCGTGCCTACATAGGAAAAAAGTTACGTTGTAAGGGATTGGAAAATGAGTGCACGCACCCAAGGCTTTCTGCTTTCCCCCTACAGCGCGATTGAGTTTGTCCCATTTGAAGAAGCTGCCAATTGCTCGCTTTCAAATATTGATCTTGAGATCGCGCGCCAATAAGAGGGTCCGGACAAACTCCAGGTCAACCCCATGGAGTTCCGGAAACCTGTCATGAATATTGAGAGAAGCATACAATAAATTTAAGAGTCGCTCATGGCTGCACTCCAAGCTCCCGAGAGCCTCGAGGGTGTCCTGCGTAGCGTCCTTCTCAATCAAGGTGCGCGCAGCTTGCAGTGCGCTGCTGGAGGCTTCTAAGTCCGCTTGTAACACGAGAACGGTGTCCAATTCTTTTTTCAAGCGAGCTGGAGCATCTAGAGATGAAAAGTAAGAAGGAACTTGAATAGAAAGAGAAGCATCCAAAACTTACGGGCCCTTACGGAAAGCTGTGCAGTACATTGATGCGACCATTGGTTCCGCAACTCTGGAACCTCAATCCTGCACGCGTCAACAATGCTCCGCGCTTCCGTACCTTGATCAGCAATTCCTTTTTTGAGCCGGCATCGAATCCAATCTCCCAGGTCACTTCGCATCTCAAGTCCTATTGCAGCGGCATGACGGTCAATCAACCAGATCCGCCGCTGACGCTGAAACAAGTATTTTAAGTTCTGCATTAATGACTACAATGAGTCATACATACCGAAGAGGTGCGCTCAATGCCAATGAGTTTGGTGAAGCACGACCAAAGACGTTCTGTGCCCTCTCCATCCGAAAGACCCAGGCCTTGAATGATATGTGGATTGTATGTGAGCTGGCAAGCCCATTCGTGACCATAGGCATGCATCGCGGTTGTTGCAAAGCGGATGCGAGAAATGATGTCATCAGGAAGGATGTCGTACTGGAATAAGATCAGAATTGGGAAAGTCAAAGTATAATTTGACTTACCTTCTGTAAAGAACGCGCGAGAACACAGCCAATGTCGTACAATGCAATAACAGTGGTTGTAGACGGCAGGAGGGAGAAGAAGTGTTCCAAAAGCGCAACACTATATTTTTGCTGCTCACCGGGGGTGTCAATGTTTGCAAAAAAAAGAGGGATATCATGACGACAGATCAGTGCCATGATCCCAGTGTCGTCGAAGCAGTCCATTGCAGCCTTTTGTTTGTTGCCGTCTGCTGCTTCGTACGATGCTTCGCATTGATCGATGGCTTCGTCTGGAACTGTGACATGCCGTTGTTTGGGTGGCCGCTTACACTGGAGGCATTCCTCAATTTCTCTTCTAAAAACATCCTGAGAAAATAAAAGAAAAAGATACTCTTTTATTTGATATTTCTTTTGTTAAAACCTTTTAATAACATACAAACTTTCTTTCATCTAATTGCTTTGGAAAAACCTATCAAAAGCATCAGAATTGTTTCCATTCTAAACATTATATATATTCCTCTTACATGTATTTTTGTATAAAAAAATAGAAACATGTTGTATATTGTTTTCAGGTATCTCATATGTTTTACAACATAATATGCTAATGTTTTGAGCCAAAGGTTTTATCATCTATTCAATATGTATGCTGCTAAAAGCAGAGTAACTTCATAATAAAATATTTGCAAGTAGATATACAATAAATATTTATTATATTTATAGGTGAAACATGTGACAAGTGATAGGATAATCAC
>Ga0307518_10000981_pt1 | contig 21283 bp, 17 predicted proteins | sample 25_EM_MG_FD_203889 | JGI IMG/M metagenome (GOLD analysis project Ga0307518, IMG submission 203889) | Populus trichocarpa ectomycorrhiza microbial communities from riparian zone in the Pacific Northwest, United States - 25_EM | ecosystem: Host-associated > Plants > Roots > Unclassified | place...
CTGGTAATTGCAGTACATCCTGAGGTATTGCTCGAGTGTTTGATTAGCTCGCTCGGTCTGTCCGTCACCTTCTGGGTGATAGCCCGAAGTGAAGTGTAACTTCATATCTAAGGCCTTACCGAGTGATCGGAAGAAGTGTGAGACGAACTCTGAGCCTCGGTCAGACATTACATGCGTGGGTATGCCGTGCTTAGTGAAGACGTGTAGTAGGAAGAGCTGTGCGAGCTCGGGGGAGGTTATTGTATCGTGAGTTGGGATGAATATGGCTTGCTTTGATAGTCGGTCAATGACTACCAGTATGGCTGTGAAGCCAGATGAGGACGGGAGTTGCTCGATGAAATCCATTGAGATGGAATTCCATGGTCGGTCGGGGACCGGTAATTGCTTGAGCATCCCATAGGGTCGGTGACGTGGCATCTTAGCTCGGGCACAGGCCATGCAGGACTTGACATAGTCCTTCATGTAGGTACAAATGCCTGGCCATGTATATTCACGACGGATGAGTTCTAGAGTGCGGTTCTGACCGAAGTGTCCCAATAGGGGATGGTCATGCTTGTATCTGAGGACACGAAGACGTAGATCATCGGTCTTGGGGACGTACATGCGACCATCGAGACATAGGTAACCAGTCTCATCGGTCGACCATCGGGGATTCGATGTGTCCGAGAGGTGGGCTTTAGCGATCGGATCAGATGATAAGTTGGCTAGGATATCGGCGTGAAGACGCTCAACGTCCATAAGGGCACTAGCTCTGAGTACTGGAGCGTGTAGGTATGTCGCGCGAAGGGAATCGGTGAGCTGTTCAGCCGTGAACACCGGTCGGAGGTTCTGTGGATTGACTCGGGCGAAGCCCCTATCCCCCTCTTTGGGGTAGACATCCCAGCGTCTAGTCAAGGCGTCGGGCTTTGTGCCAAGTTTACCAGGTCGGAAACAAATGATCAGGTTAAAAGAGGAGAGGTATTCCAACCATCGGGCTTGCCGACGGGTGAGAACCTTAGAGGTGGAGAAGTACTCCAGGTTTTTGTGGTCGGTCACGACGTCAATCGGGAAGGCAGGGCCCTCCAGGTAGTGACGCCAGCTCTTGAAAGCCTCGAAGATAGCAAGGAGCTCCTTATCATGAGTATCGTAGTTTAGCTCGGGCACGGTCAGAGTGCGAGAGTAGAACGTGATCGGTCGTATCTCATCATCTGAACCAGTGATGGATAGAATACCGGCGATCGCGTAGTCCGATGCATCGGTCTCGACTGTCAGCTGAGCACCTGGCTGGAAATGGGTGAGGATGGGAGCTGTAGTGAAGGCCTTCTTGAGTTGGTTGAATGACCGTTGGCAGACGTCGGAGAAGTCCCAAGGGGCATCTTTCCATGTCAACCGAGTTAGTGGGACCACTATATCGGAGTAGTTGAATATGAATCGACGGTAAAAGTTCGCGAAGCCCAGGAAGGACTGAATGTCCTTTACCTTGCGAGGTTCGGGCCAATCGTAGATTGTCTTGACTTTGTCTTGTGACATCGTCAAACTGTCGGGGGAAAGGAAGTACCTGAGGTACTTTACCGAGTCCGAGTGGAACTCACACTTTTCGGGTTTGGCGTAGAGCTTGTGCTGGCGGAGTCGCCGAAGCACTTCCCGAATGTGTTCAGCATGGTCCTCCATGTTGTCCAAGTAGACTAGGATGTCGTCGAGGTAGACTACGACGCAGACATCGAGCATGTCCGTGAAGACCAAGTTGACAAACTGCTGAAAAGCTGCAGGGGCATTGGTGAGACCGAAGGGCATCACCTGCCACTCATACGAGCCATAGCGAGTTCTGAAGGCGGTTTTCCACTCATCACCTTCGGCAATGTGAACCAGGTGGTAAGCATGTCGAAGATCAATTTTTGTGTAGACCTTTGCTTGACTTGGAGAGTCGAGTAGGTCGGAGATGAGGGGTAGGGGATACCGATCCTTCTTTGATATTTTGTTGAGTCCTCGGTAGTCGATGCAAAGTCGGAGAGAGCCATCCTTCTTCTTTACAAAGAGGACAGGGGCTGCATGGGAGGATGAGGTCGGACGGATGAAACCAAAGCGAAGGTTTTCATTGATGAATCCCCAAAGGGTTTCAAGTTCGATGGGGGAGAGAGAATAGAGTCTACCGGGCGGTAATGGCGCTCCTTCTTCCAGTTCTATCTTAAGGTCGTATTCCCGATGGGGCGCGAGTACCGATGCTTTCGCCTTATTAAAGACGTCGGCAAAGTCGTGGTATGCCTCGGGGACAGAGGAAAGGTCAGGAGCAGGGTCGACCGACGCAGCGCGAAAGCTGCCATCAGGCTTCAGCTGAATAGAGAACTGTTGAGAGCCATCGAGCTGGCAAGCCTTCAGAAAGGCTGCAGCATTGATGAGAGCGATAGGAGGTGCCCGAAGACCGGGAGCCTGAGGCAAGTCGGTTGGGGAAGGAGACGAGACTGACGTGGCGTTGAGTCTCAGCGCGCTCGGTGAGTGCACTACAGGGTCGGGGAGTGAGCTCGGGGTTGGCACTTGCTGCGTAGATGTTCCGAACTTGATACTGCTCAATACCCAGTCAATCGACGGATTGTATCAGGTGAGCCAGTTGTGTCCGAGAACTATCTTACAATCAGAGTCCAACGGGGTGACATAAAATGTCATCAGGGTGACATCGCCAGAGGGGAAGTGGATAGGTAGATCGGTTGCTTCGGTAATTATGGTGGTAGTGGTACCGTCGAATAGACGGAGAATGATCGGGGATACCGAGTAAAGTGAAAGAGAGTTCATATTGGCAAATGACAGATCTACAAAACAGTGGGTAGAACCCGAATCTACTAACGTGGGGAAAGACTGTATATCGCGGTCACTGATAGTAACCTGAGGTTGGAGGGAGTTGGGATCGGAAAGAGCGGCTGCGTTGAGTCGGGCCTCCATTGGTGCACAGTCGGGAACAACGCAACTCCCACTCTGTGCGGAGTCTCGGGAGTTGCTATCTATTTTTTTGCCTCGGTGGAGGCCGTCGGTTTGGCTTCCGACGTGTTCGTGGTAGTGGCAGTAGCTGCCCTAGCCTTGGCTGCTCGAGAGCCTGACTTGGGGCAGTCTTTGGCCTTGTGGCCAGTTGCTCCACAGAACATGCACAGATTCATGTCGAACCTGCGTTTGCGTTCCTCAGAGGTCAGCTTGCCGTCCTTGCCGAGCTTGTCCGAAAGCTCAGCAGTCTTGCCCGACTTGTTGGCTTTCTGAGTCGGGGTTGACGACGAAGAGGACTGGGCAGTGTTGCCCGAGGATTTACCCTTGTCGGTTTTACCCGACTTGGTGTTGGGGGTGTTGGTACTAGTGCTGGTAGAGGTCTTATTCTGACGAGCGACCTCTTCCTTGCGTTCCCAATATCGGGCATCGATTTCCTGTGTGAGGACGCGAAGACCGTTCAGAGTGCGCGGTTTACCGACGCGGCTTATCTCGTCCTTGATTCGGTCGGGGAGACCTGTGTAAAAGTGATGACGCAGGGCGCCATCGCCGTAGCCCCGAATCTGGGACGCGATACGGTTGAAGTCAACCACGTATCGGTTGGCACGATGGTTTTCCTTCATGCGAAGGTGGTCGAGCTGATGCTCGGCGTCGGCAACAGGGTCGTGGGGACCGAAAGTTGTTTGGAGTTCAATAACGAACTCTTCCCAGTCGGTCATCCAGATCGGACGGTTAAGGGGATCTCCTGCACCGAGTAGGTCTGGCTTGAACCATTCGAGAGCCATTCCTTTGAGGTAGGACTGCGCGAACGTGACCTTGGTTCGGTCAGTGCGAAACGCCTTTGCTTGGTCCTGGAAGTTGAGCTCGCACTGGACTAAGAATGTGCGCAACTTCTTTGGATCGGTCCTGTCGAAGGTATCGGGTTCGCGCACCTTGGTGCGAGACGAAGACTCGGATGAGCGCGAAGATTGCGTGAGTCTGTCGATAGCGATGGAGAGGTTATTGAAGATGACTAGACCGGCCTCATCAGGGTCGGGGATGCCATCAATGGGGTCTTCACCACCATCATCTGGGTTTGGGTCGTCGGGGTCGTCGGGACCATCACCTCTGGGACCATTGTCACCGGGATGGTCATCACCTAGGTCATCGCCAAGATCTTCGACGAAGGCCCCAGGTGGGCGACGCTTAGCGGGGGAGGAGGCTCTCCGAGCGGAGAAGCCTTGGAATTGGGAGATGGAGTTGGGTGAGTGCCTGAGGCTAGTCAGAGCGCTCAAGGCAGCAGCCCGACGAGTGTCGGACGCTGAGGGTTCTGGGTTATTTGCGCGAGCGAGTTTGGATTGTTCTAGACATTGATGATTGTGAACTCGTACAAGACTGGAGTTCGAATATACTGTCAAGACCGGTTCTTCACCGATCTGATCTCTACGAGGGGTCTGGGGGTCAGGGGTTGGCCTAGCGGTAAGACCGAGATGCTACGTAGCGTAGTCGCGCTTCCCGAATGATAGGAAGGCCGACCGAGGTTTATACGGAGTGTCCGAGGGTAAACGGTCTACGACCGAGTGCTTGCACGAGACAGAGACGGAGAGTGCGAAGGGAGAACAGAGGAGAAATACCTAGATACTCGGTCTGTATTCAATATTCGAACTGAAACTACAACAGACCGAGTATCTAGGTATTTATACTAAGTAGAACAGATGAGGCGATGTACAGGAAGTCGGGATTACCAACGAATGACGAGCGCAGTCGCGCTGCGCGCTGAGTAAGTATGGTAAGTGCGATAACCGGATTACCGATGAGTATCGTATTAGTAATGGAACGGGACGGGAACGTATAGTGACCGGAAACAAGAAAGGAAACATATTAGGTAATCGTACAGGGAGACAGATCGGACAACGCGCTCACCGATCGGTGGCGCTACAAGACAGATAGAGAGAAATGGAAAAGGGGAGTACATACTATAAACAGACGGCGAACGCGTGGACGCGATCGGACAATAGGGTACAGGGTGATCGGATGTCACGGTCGTGACAGGAGCCGTCATCGTTGATGCTGGGGGTGGTGCTGGCCGCCGCCACTGCCATCATTGTCATTGTCATCGACGCTGGGGGTGGTATGGTTGGGATCGTCAGTGGTGGGCTGTGGACGACGTGGTGAGGGGGCCCTTACCGCTGCCGTTGCCATTGCCGTCGTCATAGTCGCTGGGGTGGTGGATGACCTGACGGGGTGCTTACCTGTCGTTGCATTGATGGCGATGCTGGTGGTCCATCAGTGTGGTAGGGCAACTCCGAAAAATGTTGAAGTGTTGTGATTTGTCATCACAACACCACAGACCGCGTTGACCACCAGGTGGCGGCAGCAGCAACGGCCGTCAATGCAACCGCAGGTAGGCACCCGCTCACCATGTCATTCACTGCACCACCACTGACGATGCCAATCACCACCACCCCAGCAGTGAAGACGAAGACAACGACCACGGCACCAGCATTGATGACGATGGCAATGGCAACAGAAGCAGTAGGCACCCCCACATCACATTATCCACAGCCCACCACTGACGCTCCCAACCACCACCACCCATGTTGATGATGACGATGACAGTGGTAAGCACCCCCTCACCATGTTGTCCACAGCCTTCCACTGACGATGCCAACCACCCACCCTCAGCGTCAACGATGATGACCACACCCTCAGCATCGACAGCGGTGGTGGTGGCCAGCACTACCCCCAACGTCGACAACGGCAATGACGACAGTCATGACAGCAAGTAAATTTTTTCTTCTTTTCACCCAGTGTCCTGATGATGACAGCAGCAACAACTGCGGTGGCCACCAGCATCACCCCAGCAATGACGATGGCTGCAGTCAGCACCGCCAGTGATGATGATGAGCAACAGTAAGTAAGTTTTTTCTTTTCTTTACACCCACAGCATCTTGACAATGACGGCAGTGGTCACCGTCGACGGAGCACACCACCAGTCCCAATGTCCATGATGCTGACAGTCATCAGCACCCCCAGTGTAGCACCGACGATGATTTCCGCACGTATTGGCCACCAGCGCCCCACACCCGGTGTATTGACGGCAATGTGCCCACTACTTGTGTCCTTTTTTGTGCTATCCCATTTGAGTCACACCTTCATTTTGGATTGTTGTAGTGCGCGTATACAACTGGTCAAATTAGTGATAACCAGGACCCGGGTCGCCCAAGTCAGGGTCGTCATACATAGGAACGTCATTGATGGTATTGCTAAAAATGGTATGGTCACTGGCATTAATATTCAATGTGGGGACTCAACATTGTCAATCCCGGATCAGGCAACAGCGAAGGTTTGTAAAGTTCCGACCCGATACAACGGTAGTACAAAATGGACCTGATCAGTGAGTTCTGAGTGGTGAAAAGTGGAGGCTTCAAAGGCCAATGCTGACCCACCTGTTTCAGCTCAATGCCTCCAAAGCCCCCTTCTGGCTACAGTAATAGCTCTCACTTCCCTACATACAATGTTGATACTAGCAGTTCTCTGGAGGTAGGTATTGGTGTTCAAGTCGGTGCTGTACCTGAGCGACTTACATTACTGATGGGCTTGTAGCAGGCTCATAACGCCAAAGGTGACTTGGCTGGCAGAAGGGATGGAGAGGCCAATGAACACTCCGATGGCCGTCAAGATCCATGCTCTGGTAGACCCTTAGATTGGCCGAGTCAAAGGGGAGAAGGAATGTGGTGTGCATACCTTCACCGTGCCAATGTAGAATTCCCGCCGGAACCCACAGCTCCATCTCCATCTCAGCAATCGGGAGACGCACAGGTGATGTACCAAAGCCTGTCAACCATTTCAATCTGTACTGATATGATCAAACAGGCTACTGGAGAACTGAGCACTGGTCTGAAAAGACAGAGGTCGGATGAGAACGATCCTCTAAGTCAGCCACAGGTAAGTCGGTCCATAATTACACAGTAGGTGAAACACTGAGTCAATCTATCCACAAGACACCGCGCCGTAAGTTTGGAGAGAGTCGTGCTAATGTACGAGGAAATTCTGTTCCGGTGTCACCTCAGGTCAAGCGCCCCCGACTCCTTGCACCGTTTGAGCTCAAGATGAACTCCAAATCTCGTACGGAGAGACTTGAAGACGCCATTAAAGAACTCCAGGAGTCACTTGGAAAGCAGACTGAGGTACTCTATGAAATACTTCAAATCATGAAAGAGAATTCAAAAAGGCTGAAGGTCCATATTTGCTGATGCTAGCATTAGTGTCATGTATGTATACTAGTTTGTCCCCTGCTTCACAGTGAGGGCTTTCAAAAATTTCACCTTTTCAAATGGAATATTAGCTGCTGGTGGGACTCCATATCCTCGGAGTAGATGAGAATGTCATCGAGGTACACAACAACACAGACGTCTAGCATGTCAGTGAAGATGGTGTTGTCAAAATGCTGGAAGGCTGCAGGGGCGTTAGTGAGGCTGAAGGGCATGACTAACCACTCATAGGACCCATAGCGTGTGCAGAAGGTGGTCTTCCATTCATTGCCCAGAGCAATCCAGACAAGATGGTAGGCATGCTGGAGGTCAATCTTGGAATAGATCTTTGCATGGCTGGGGGAGTCCAAAAGATCAGAGATAAGGGGGAGTGGGTAGCAATCCTTTTTGGTGAATTTGTTAAGACCTCAGAAGTCAATGCAAAGGCAGAGGGAGCCGTCCTTCTTCTTTACAAAGAGAACCGGAGCAGTGTGGGAGGAAGCGGTAGGACGGATGAAACCTGTAGTTAGATTCTCATTGATGAAAGTCCGGAGAGCAGAGAGCTCCACCGGAGACAGTGAGTATAGTGTTCCCAAAGGGGGGTGAAGTACCTTCTTCTAGGTCAATCTTCAGATCGTAATCGCAATGTGGGGGAAGTTCTGAGGATTTCACCTTGCTGAACACATCCATGTAATCATGGTACTCCAGAGGAACAGTGTCCAAGACCAAAGGAGTGGATGTGGAGGAAGACTGGGCCTTCACTGAGTCAGAGGGACACAGCTGAAGTTGGTATTTTGTAGATCCCTCCAATTTGCATGCACACATGAATGCCACTGCATTTATCAGAGAGATGTACAGAGGGTTGCAGACTGGAGTGTTGACAGATGGCACAGGGCTGGAGTCAGATTGGCTGGAGAGGCTGGAGACAGGGTTACTTGGCGGAACTGGAGAGGGAGTCAATGGGGGCACTGGCAAACTTCCTGCAAGAGTCTGGAACATTAAGCTGCTCAATACCCAATCAATCAACAGATTGTAGCAGGTGAGCCAGTTATGTCCGAGAACAATAATGCATTCAGAATCCAGCAGAGTGAGGTAAAAGGTCATGGGGGTGACATCACCGGTAGTGGGGAACTGCACTGATAAATTGATAGCTTCTGTGATTACAAAGTTTGATGAGCTGTCAAAAAGCTGGAGTACAATCAGAGTTACAGAGTAGGTTGTAAATTTGTTTTTGTGCACAAATTTTATGTCTACAACACAATGGGTGGACCTGGAGTCCACAAGTGCACGAATTTTAGGTAAGTCCAAAGATAAGAGGGAAACATGGGGCATAAGAGAATTAGGATCGTAAAGAGCGGACGCATTGAGGCGAGCCTCCTTGGGTGCACTTCCGGAGTCAACACAGCTCACCAGTTGTGTGGAGGGCTGGGAGCTGCTTACTCTTTTTTTGACTCAGAGTTGGCACCCGAGTTTGATTCCATTTTACCAGACTTGGTAGTGTCAGTGGCCACATTGCAAGCCTTGGCCTTTTTGGTCTTTTTGGGACAGTTGTCTGCAAAGTGACCGGGACCTCTGCAGAACATGCAGACGTTATTATCTAGATGCCTTTTGCACTCATCAGCAGTGAGCTTCCCATCCTTACCAAGCTTGTTGGTGAGATCTGGTCTGGTGAAACTGGAAGAGGACAGGTTGTTGGTCATTTGGACGAGCCAGCGGGGGCGGAGCTAGACGTGTTGCCAGCTTTGGATTTCTTCTTGCCAGACTTGGGTGAGGTGCCTCCGGAGTCAGGGGACTTGGCTGGGGACAAGGTGGACTGACTCTTTATGGTATGAGCAATCTTGTCTTTGTGCTCCCAATAGCATGCATTGATCTCCTGGCATAGTGCCTGGAGTCCATGGAGAGTCAGGGGTTTGCCAACTTGAGCAATCTCATCTTGCAGACAATCCAGAAGTCCAGAGTAGAACAGGCAGTGGAGCATGCCATCTCCATAATCCTGGACCTGGGAGGTGAGGCAGTTGAAGTCAACAATATACCGCATAACATGGTGTGCATCCTTCATCCGGAGGTGTTCAAGCTGGTGCTTGGCATCAGCGATGGGGTCGTGAGGTCCAAATGTACTCTGTAGTTTGGCGACGAAGTGGACCCAGCTATCCATCCAGTGTGGACGGTCAGCCAGATCTCTGGAGTTCAGGAGGTCTGGTTTGAACCATTCTAGTGTCATACCTTTGAGATAGGACTGGGCAAATGTTACCTTTGCCCTATCTAGGTGCAATGCCTTGGCTCGATCCTGAAAGCAGAGCTCACATTGGACCAAGAAGGTCTTGAGCTTTTTTGGATCTGTGCCATAGAAGGTGTCTGGTTCATGGACTTTGGCACGGGAGGAGGAGGAGTTGTTTGTTTGGCAGGAGGAGCAGGAGAGGCGGTTGACAGTGTGGGCGAGATTGTGGAAGACAGCTAGACTAGGGTCTAGGTCCTCCGTGGCATTGAGGAATTCTTTGTCATCATTGTCATCATTATTGCCATCTCTGGGACCGCCCTCTGGACTGAACCATTGGTAATGACCAGAGTTGCGATGTTCCAGGGTGGAGTTGCAGCAGTAGGGAAACCTGTCATCAGGAGCAGATCCATGGTGACCTAAGTTCGCAGAACCACAAAGGCTCTGAGATGCTGCGTCATGATGTGGAGTCACAGATGCTGCTGGGTTTTGAGCTGTGAAGCTCCAGAATTGGCTTACAGAAGCCGGAGGTTGTTGAAGCAATACCTATATACATAGAGGAACTGCTACTCCAACTCACCTGTTGGGTGGAGTGCACAACCTGAGATGATAGTGGTAGCTGGTCAAGAGCTGTTATATTATATAAGCGATGAACACTGTTTATATACAACAAACACTGTGATGTGTGACTGTGACATGTAACATCTACTCTAAAGAGGACTATTACTAAGTCTACACTAATATGGGTCACAGTCTTGTGTGCACTTTGTTGATGGTTTACACCGGGTGCATGTGCGACTTCAACACTCCCCCTCACTGTGCTGCATGTAGAGCACTTCAGTGAATAAGGCACTAGATGCTGCCAGAGGGAAACTGGTAAGCCTAGTTGAGCTCTGAACTTCACGAATTTCTCGTGTGGTAAGTTCTTGGTGAGCAGATCAGCGGGATTCTCAACACCATCAATGAAGAATAGTTCCACATTACCTTTTGCGACTGACTTGCGGATTCTGTGGTAGTGGATGTCGATGTGCTTGGAGCAAGGCTCCATTACAGGGTTGGATGCCATGAATATGGACCCCTGATTATCACTGCAAATTGGGATAGCTTTCAGCTTATAGCTGAGCTCACCAAGCGAAGATGCCTGCTTCAGACTTAAGGCGCTCAAACCCAAGCTCTTTCAGAGACTCATTGAGTGTGCGCCACCAAGCTAGGCCGGCCTGTTTGAGGCCATAGAGGGCACACCAAAGGTGGAGCACTTTGCGCTCTTGCTGTTTCTCGCCATTGGGAGGCACTTTTGATATCCCAGAGTTGCTCAATGGGATGTCGCTGCTCACCATATATGTTACCAGGGCACAAGGGAGGGATATTAACTGTAGCAGGGTGCAGCACATTTTGGTGGCGTTCAGCTTGGCCAGGGCACTGCAGTGCTGGAGGTGGCGGGTTTCTTGCTGGTGAAGGCATTCTTGGTGCCGGTGGAGGCACTGGAGATGGCGTACGGGGAGGATTTATTTGACTAGGCTCTTCCTCAGGAGCCTGGGATTCCTCGCGCTTTGGATTGTCATCCTGTGCTTGGGGATGTGGGTAGCCATGGTTGTGTTCCACATTGTCATCACTGTTGATATCATCAGGGGGATTCCCTGGTCGATCGGTGGTAGGTTTTGGATTTGCCCTTCCAAAGGGGTTCTTGAGAGGTTTGTGCCAGTTTTTGGGGCAGTGAGGGAAATGACACTCGTCAAAGATGGCGTGGGCAGTGGTGAACACTGTGTTGGTGGAGCACATAAACAAGAAGTTGCGCTCATTGCCAGGGGCAACACCGACATAAGTCATTAGCTCCGACTTGGGAGCCATCTTATTTGCTCTAGCCATGGCTGGGAGGTAGACAAAAGCTCCACAGCCAAACACATGGAGGTGGTTGATGTTAGGCATCTCCCGCTTAAGCATTTCATGGGGGGTGCACCATCGGAGGCAAGGTACTGGAGTATGGTTGTAGATGTGGGTTGCGTGAGCGAATGCAAATTCCCACCAGGAGTCAGGAATGCAGGCTTGATGCCACATAGACTTGGCTTTATCCATGAGAGTGCACCCTAAATGCTCAGTGTGGCCATTCTGCATGGGAGTTTATGGAGCACTTTGATATATTTTGATTCCTTTCTCAAGGAGTGCTCGATCAAACAGATCAGACTTATATTCTCCACCAGCATCGGACATCCAGCCAACAACGTGCACATTGTGTTGAATGTGCACCATTTCAAGGAAATCTTTGGCAGCCATAATCGCTGCAGCTTTGGAGCGAAGAGGCATAGTCCAGGCATGAGAGGTGAAATCGTCGTAGAAGGTAATAACATATTTAAACTTCCGGTACGATGTAACCGGGAAGGATTTGAGATCAGAGTGCACCAGCTCAAAGGGCTTGGAAGCATGTCTTTTGTTCTCTGGGAAAGCTCGATTGGGCATCTTGCCAAGAGCACATCCAGGGCAAACACAGTCCTCAGTAGGAAAGTGGATCTCCGGGAAGTGCTGCATATGCTTTTGTGCATGTTGGAGGACTTCCTTAGAGGGGTGCCCAAATCTCCAGTGCATAATGTTGTAATTGACTTTGCTCATGGAGGCGATATAGTTAGATCTAATTATCAGGATAGATCTAATCCCAAAGATAACATTGCGGTCATCCTCTGGGTCTGGCCCAAACCATAGGTGTTCAGCTTTGTGAGTGAGGCTAATGCCTCTCTTATCGCCAGTGACTCTGTAATTGTGCTGGAGCATTTCGCCCATAGAAATAAGGCGTGCAGTAGCGCCTGGCATATGGAGCACTTGGGTGAGTATGATAACTTTCTCATCCACAGAGTTGTGGCCTAGGCACCGGAGTAAGACTGTGCCAATGCCAGCAATCAGTGCTACACCATTTGCCGTTTTGGCATAGTGTGCTTGCTTTAGCGCATTGTAGGAGGCGAAATCACCTATGTCACTGGTAAAATGGTGGGATGTGCCTGAGTCTAGTAGCCAGAAGGCACCAGAGAGTTCACTATCATCAGCCATTTTTCCCTTACAGCCAGCACAGTGCGCATTATCCGAACACGAACAAATATATGCTTTACTTGAGATACAACATGACATATTGTAGTGACTACTCGCTATATACAGTGTAGGTGTATAATGCACATGTAAAGGGAGCATGTCAGTGTTGATCAACACGCGTGCAGAAGGTGTTCAAGCCAAAACTTTCTGGAAGTGCACAAAGTGCTGCTGAGCTGCTCAGATAAGGTCCAGACTAGAGTCCAGTGTGAGTAACTAAAGATATAGACAGTTGTGTAGAGGTATACAGCACCTAGAGTCCAGTGTGAGTAACTGAAGAGGAGAAACACTGGACTCTACAGGGTATGTGCGCTTCTGGGTAAACAAATGTAAACAACAAGTCAAGGAAACAAGTCAAGGGCGCATCTAGCGCTACAATGCAGCTATGAAGCTAAAACAAGTTGGTAGTAAGTATGGTAGACCATCATAGTAAGTAATAGAGTCATAAGAAGAGGTGGAAATCACCAAAACTAACAGAAGGTACTTGCCTGAAAAGGCTGGCCTCCGCATTCATCACCATCAACGTCGCATTGTAGCGGTCAAGGACCATCGCATCAATTTCGTCAAACTCATCATCAGTGAAAGGCTCGTGGGCAATAGGTTCATCATCCCCAAGGGAGATGGCATCCTCCTTGTACATTGTGATGCGCTCCTCAAGGCGAGGGCACTTCAGTGATGATGGACTGGCCTCGGGCTGGTCCAGGCTCGCACTAGCCATCGACACAATGTGGTTGAGGGTGTGGATGGTTTGGCAGGAGGGCTCCACCCCCAAGCGGTGTGCCAGATCAAAGGCCTTGATGGTGTTATTGAAAGCAGGGGCTGTAGTTGGTGGCACTGGGAATGTGAGCCAGCACAAGGGTCGACAGTCAGCTCAGGTGAGACAACCCTAAGGGCAAAACCCAAAGAACTACCACACAAGGACTCTGAAGAGGAACGGAGTAGGATCACAAGCGTCTTAGAGCAAAGACCCAAAGAGAGCTCGAATGGAGAGCCTCTGGGTGCTGGATTGCAGCAGTATATATACTACACTACACATGTCCTGTGCGAGGCTATCCATGAGGCTGTATGCTGTACGAGGCAGTGAACACAGCTGCCATCCTGTGGTAAGGCTATGCTAATGACATCAAGGGATACAGCATGCACAGCACGAGGCTGTGGTCCAGACACACCTACAGATAAGATGCACTAGACTAGATACTATGCTATGATAAGATAAGATGTTATCTAATTGCAGATTAGATAAGATAAAAAGTTAGACCGTTACACTACTCCCCCCTTAGGTGCAGGATTCCAGACTGCAAAAGGTGGGTTCACACACAGTAAGGTTCTCGGGTACCCGAGTAAATAACGAGTCGAAGTCCGACTGTAACATCCGAAGTCTGCGAGGAGCAGAGGGATTCTCCTTGTAAAAACGCTCGACTACTAGAGGAGAGTTCTTCAAATTTGACGAGGGTTCCCACGTTCTTTCGTGTTCCTCGTAGCCTTTCCAGTGCACCAGATACTGGAGTTGCCGTTTATAAATATGCGAAGCTACAATGTAGTCCACTTCGTATTCCTCGTCGCATTCTTCAGAGACATGTACCGGACCAGGCCGGGAGATGGGTTGTCCAGGGAGCGGACCCAAGTAAGGTTTAACTCGAGAGACATTCACTACCGGGTGAATCCGAAGAGTTTTAGGGAGCTTAAGCTCGACTGCATTCGGGGTGACTCGAGTGACCTCATAGGGGCCAATCCACTTCTCTGTGAGCTTCTTAGAAGTGCGATTTAACATACGAAGGTTGTCCATTGAGAGCCAGACTTGCTGACCGACAGTATAGTCCGGGGCTGGATTTCTATGCTTATCCGCCTGAAGCTTCATGTTGCATTTAGCCTTCTCTGAAGATTCAATGACCTTGTTAAATATGGCAGCAAAGTCCTTAGCCGCTGGGGCTACTGTCTGTACCGGTTCTACACCCATGCACGGGGAATAACTCCGGGTAATCCCAAACGGGGAATCAGTGGTAACTTCCGAGACCATATTGTTCCATACAAACTGGGTGATTTTGATCCATTTGGCCCAATCGTTCTGGCGATCGTTGACATAGGTCCGGAGGTACTGATTAATTTCGCGGTTCAACCGCTCCGTTTGTCCATTGGTTTGAGGGTGGAACGCAGTAGACATTTTGTGCTTTATGCCCAGGAGTCTGTACAACTCCCCCAGGAAGTTGCTTGCAAAGACTGATCCACGGTCAGAGACCACAGTGCTAGGAAGCCCATGTTGACACCAGACATGGTCTCTAAACAACTCAGCGGTTGTCAACGCGGTTTCTTCTTTAGTACATGGCACAAAGACTGCCTCTTTCGAGAACCAATCGACGACTACTAATACATAATTGTAACCGAGGGATTCCGGCATCTCGGTAAAGTCCATTGTGACATCGAGCCACGGTCCTTCTGGGATAGGGAGAGGAAGGAGACTTCCAGAGGTCTTTTGATTCGAAACCTTTGATTGCTGGCACTTCTGACAATGCTTTACATAGGTCTGAATTTGCTCCTTCATCCCTTTCCAGGTATAGTGCTTCCTGAGCGCATTAAACATAGCTTTGACACCCTTGTGTCCGGCGACAGGTGTGTCATGGAAGTCCGTGATAAGCGACTGGCGCTCTTCGTAAGTCTGGTCAGTGATGTCGACCGACTTGATAGATACGGGGTTTAACAAGGTTTGATCCTTGTTATCTTCAGAGCTGGAGATGTAATAGTCCAATCGCCTACTAAGCGGATCTGCAACGTGCATCTGAGTTCCCTTTTTATAAATTAACGAGTAGTTGAAGCGCATCATCCACATTTGCCAGCGTGCTTGGCACTTAGAGAGATTCTGCGACTTCGTGAAGTACGTTAAATTATGATGGTCCTGAACCATGCGCTTTTTGCCGTCCTTTTTGGGGACAAAGAAGACAGGGGAGGTTTGAGGGGAAATGGACGGGCGAATATATCCTTTCACAAGCTGATCGTCGACAAAGTCCTCAACTTCCTTCTGCTCATCCACCGAAAGAGGTATCAAACACCCTTTCTTAGGTGGAAAGTCATCCCTGAGATCTATGCCATGATCCCACGGCTTTCTAAGCGGCATGCGTTCTGACGACTTTTTCGAGAAGACGTCTAAATACTCCCAGTACTCTCGGGGTACAAGCTTCTGGGCCTCTTCGAGGGTTGTCTCATCAATAGCAACCTTTGACTCGTGAGCCCTTAAAGCCTGGATCCAAGTTTCCTGAGATTCGTTTTCACGTAATAATTTAGCAAAGCGCGTCTCCAAGAGTGACTTGCACTCGGGAGGACACCTAGTTAAATTAACCTGCCCGGTAACCCAATTGATATCAGGGTTATGCTTTCTAAGCCAGGTGTGGCCGAGGATAAGGGGGACCTTTCCAAGGCAAGTGACGGCACACCACAGCTTTTCAGCATGCTTCCCAATACCAACTGTAAGTAATACATAATGCGTGATGTCGCCTTCCTGGTTCCTGGTGCCATCTACGTTAAGCACTGGAACTGGTTTCACCAGCGTAGATAATTGCAAGCGTCTATCAAGAGCCCAGCTTTTGTCAACAAAGCATCCGGTAGCGCCACTGTCTAGCAGGGCATCTACCTCAATAGTGTTAAGGGGTCCGCGAATGCGGACGGGCACCGTCACTTCACGTTCCATAGTGAAGGACCTTCGCAAGTCCAAGAAAGAAACTTCTTCGGTTCCGGCGGGGCTTTCTGGTTCCTCAGATGCCAAAGAGGGAGAAACAATATTATCTGACAGGGAATTAAGCACACATGATTTAACCTCCGGTGCCGAGCCCTTTGCAGGGACTCCCTTAGAGGGTTTAATAGATACAGGTGAGTCACTACAGTCCATACTATCTACAGTCAAGACAGAGTACTTGTTAAAAGAGACGGAGGCGGGAGAAACTACAGAAGAGGATTTTTTGTAGGTTTTCTGTATTTTACGAGAGAGAAGAGAGATGCGGTATTTATAAATATCCTGTGCTTCAGGAGACTTAGCACAAGATAAACGATAGTCCAAGATTCTTACAGCACTGTCCAATTCAGATGCGAGAGCGAGGGTGCCCGTTGTATCCTCACTCTCTAGTCTTTTAAATTTTTGAAATAGTCCCTCATTTCGGAGAAGGACATACCGCGAACGGCATTGATGCGTTCGTCGTCAGGTTGGGGCTGTACAGCCTGGGTCTGCTGGGGTTGCCCTCGGTGTGGGCGACGCGGTTGTGAACATTCGCGAGCGATGTGTCCAAACCCCTGACAATTGTAGCATTGGAGCCCTTTACTCCACTGCTGGTTTTGCTGCTGGGCAGCACCAATATCCATAGGGGTGCCAGCGCCCGGTGTGACCCCATAAGAGGAGGAGCCGCCTCCTTGCTGATAATAGCGGGCGCTGCCCTGCATATTGATCAAGAAGAGCTCCTGGGCTCTCCCAACAGTCCTGACTGAGGCGGACAACTCAGTGTAGGTTGACCGAGCTTTCCCAAGCAGGTACACTTGTTGGAGGACCTGCCTCTGGACTCCTCTTTCAAGTAAGTCCCTAGCATAAGCATCGGGACAGTTACTCTCTATCCTCAACGACTCGAAAGCCACGAGAAATTCGTCTACTTGTTGACGAGGTCCTTGTCGCAACTTTAGCAGTTGGGACCTAGCCCAGTCTGCATTGTTGCCAGGCACGAAATAACCGGTTATTTCTGCCTGCAGCTCGTCCCAAGTAGGGTACTGAACATCTGGAGCCATATAGTGTTCCAGCTTTACCTGAGCCCAGCGCCCAGCTTTAGGCCCCTCGAACCGGGAGAGGACGGCCGCCATAACCTCGCTATTCTTTTTGAGGAGGCCGGCCCTCTGGTTCATGAAGACCCACAACTTCATCTTGCTCCACCAAACTCTGAACGTCTGGGGGGAGCCATCGTAATTCCCAGGTTCAGCGACAATCTTTTTAGCACCTCGTGCTTCGCCCTCGGCGGGGCCACCGAGACCCTGCTGCGCATCGGCAAGGGCCTGGATACTGTTTTGCAGGTCAATTTGCCCCTGCGCGAGCTGAAGGAAAAGATTCTGAATTGCATCACCCATTGCCTAATATGGGTGGTAATGCGAGCAGGGGGCACTTCGGGGGCGTACGGGGTGGAGGCGGGAAGCGCAAAACGTACGGCGGCGCGCGAGCGGGAGGGCGGGGTCTGCTTCGACGTAGAAGTGGGGGTTGTCGAGGAAGAGGTCTGCAAGGTCTTCGACGACCCTGGAGTAGTGCGTGAAGGAGAGGTACATCTGCTCGATCCTTTGGAAGTCTGCCTCTCTGGCAGCTTCTTGAGCGGACGTAAGAGGAAGGGGGTATCGGGTATCGTAGGTAACAGTCAGGCGACCTGCCTGACTAAAGGAGTACTCGTAGGGATGTATGGTGAGTAAACGTAAGGTGACGTAGAGGTAAAACTATTGTTGGGACTAGATCCCCACAGGTGTTCCAATGAACTAAGCGTAAGCTTCTGTTCGCCTGTCACGCTCGCCGGGTCAGGGCAGTGGCACAGCTATGCAGAAGACAAACGGTCACTGGCTGCAGATCACGGGTCTACCTCTCCACGGACGGAGGAACTATGGGGTAACTAAGCTCAATCTCCTTGCGGGTGCGAACCGCGCTTGAACGGGAGCCGCTCTACAGACACCAGGCACGACCCTGGGCTGGTGTATGATACGTATGTGACTGAGTAGTAAAAACTCCCAAACCCAAATGGGCTACAGGGAACGGCACTAAAGGCTGGCCGTGTACGAACGTGAAGGTTGTGAAACAAAGCTCCTTAACCCTGGAGTCCGGGTATAGTTGCTCTATAAGGCTGAGCAAGCGCGTGGTAGACAAAGTGGTGAATGGGTAGATTCGAGCTCTAGTGAGACAACCCTAAGGGCAAACAACCCAAAGAACTACCACACGTCGAGACTCTGAGGAGGAAATAGGATACAAGCGTCTTAGAGCGAAAACCCAAAGAGAGCTCGAATGGAGAGCCTCTGGGTGCTGGATTGCAGCAGTATATATACTACACTACATGTGTCCTGTGCGAGGCTATCCATGAGGCTGTATGCTGTACGAGGCAGTGAACACAGCTGCCATCCTGTGGTAAGGCTATGCTAACGACATCAAGGGATACAGCATGCACAGCACGAGGCTGTGGTCCAGACACACCTACAGATAAGATGCACTAGACTAGATACTATGCTATGATAAGATAAGATGTTATCTAATTGCAGATTAGATAAGATAAAAAGTTAGACCATTACATCAGGTCCATTGTAGTGGACGTAGGTGGCGAAAGCAGCCTGTTGAGTGTTCTTGTGGCGAGCGCAAGCCTTCTTGCCGCCATGGCGTGTGCAGCCTCCCTGTCCTTGGGCAGGAGCGTTTCCGCTCACACTGCCATTGGACCCGCCTTGCTGCTGCTGCTGCTGCTGGGTGAACTTGGGGTCAGCCGGCTTGCACTTCACAGCGCTAAGCTTATTGGCCTGGGGGCCCTTACCACCGCCACGAGTGGCACCTTTCTGCTCGAAGGAGAGCATGGCTGCCTTGACGATCCCTTCTGGCTTCAGATTCTTGATCTCGTCAGGGGATGTCTGGCTGAGTATCTGTGCTACAACCTCCATAGTAGGAGGGAGCTTGCAAAGGATAATCATGGTCTGCACAGGGGCAGGGAAATCAAAGCCAGCATCTTTGAGATATGTGAAGTGGCTGAGCATCTTTGTGATTGCCGGAGCAGGATGGGAGCCAGCAGGAATGATCATTGAGAGGAGCTTGCTAAGCTCAGCATAGGCGGAACCGATACTGGGGGCACTGAAGCTCTTCTTGAGGTAGTCCCAGACGTCCTTTACAGTAGTAAGGTCAGCGATAGCGACCTGGATGGAGGGAGTGAGGTGCAAGGTAATATTACCAAGCACTCTCTCGGTGTTATCATCCCAGTTGTTTCGGTCATCATGACTGTCGGTGGGTTGGGTGGTCAAATAAACAAACCACTGGCCCTGTGCCCAAAGGTAGGCCTGCATAGAGGTGTGCCACTGCTGCCAGTTGGAGCCAGTGAACATGGGGACCATCTTGTCAAGAGCGCTGGACATGGTGAATTCTGTTGGGTCAACAGAGTCAGCAAGTGAATGCAATAATGGACAGACAAGAAAAGAAGAAACACCTGAGTGCTAGTGAAAGCACTTCTGTCAATAGCTAACTCATGACTAGGGTCAGCCAGCACAAGTCATCAACGAACTTTGCTTGTGCAGGTGCCCAACTAAGGAGCTCACTGACAGGTGCAAATCATCGATGAACTTCGCCTTGTGGCTGTGCAGGGGCTCAACTAGGAGCTCACTGTCCTCCATAGCATCAAGCTAGTTAAAGTGACGCTCAGGGAGCTGGAGCGCTGTCTGGTGCATTGCTGCACACAGTGCGCTCACAGGGCTCATAACCTGTTGAAGCAATACCTATATATGTAGAGGAACTGCTACTCCAACTCACCTGTTGGGTGGAGTGCACAATCTGAGATGATAGCGGTAGCTGGTCAAGAGCTGTTATATTATATAAGCAATGAACACTGTTTATATACAACAAACACTGTGAGGCATGACGTGTGACATGTAACATCTACTCTAAAGAGGACTATTACTAAGTCTACACTAATATGGGTCACAGTCTTGTGCGCACTTCGTCGACGATTTATGCTGGGTGCACATGCGACTTCAACAGATGTTGCCTGCAGTTAGACAGGGCTTGTTGGGTGGCAGAGAGGTGGAGGTCATCTACTGCACCTGCTTCCTCAGCAAGTGCTACAGCAGTACAGGCGCAAGAGCGTGTAGTCATAATCATAAGTGAATTGAACAGGATATGTGTATGAGGTTTGAGACAGTGAACCCACACAAGTGTGAGTGTGAAATACTGTCAAGTCTGGGTCTACTCTGGTAGGGGGTCCAATCAAGTCCAGACGGAAATGGACAAAGGGGAAGGACAGAGGCTGGACAAGGGTTTAGTCCAGCCGGAGTTGAGACTGATTGGATTCAATGACAAGGGGATTGAGCATTGATCCCTTGCATAGGTTCTGGTCAGGCAGAGATGGAGATGAAGGCAGACAGAGAACAGGAGTAGAGACTAAGTTGATTTAAGACTGGGGAGTACAGGATGGAGTACAGGGTACTTATACTATGGAGAACTAGGGTCAAGTATTTACGGTGACAAGTAAGCATCTCAAAGGGCAGACAAGGAATGACCAGAGTTAGGACTAGGTTAGGTCTGACGAAAATAAGTAAGGTCCGGAGAAAATACTACAAGATAGAAGATATAAATAGAACATGGAGAACTCACAGTACAACAGGGTAGACAGAGAAGTGTGGTGACGACTGGATGGAGACTAATGCAAAGGGTCACACTTAGCGGAAGGGTATGTGCATGTCCAGGACCAGAGTTGAGCTGTGGAGCTGCAATGTGACTGGAGCAACTGGATAAGAGTCCGGAGTTGGACATGGTCTTGACACATGGAAGCAGTGTTGTCATAGACTATGGTCAGACCTGTCAGACTGAAAGGTTAATAAAATCACCCAGTCAATATGTAATCAAGGCTATTAACCTGTAGTCAACAAACAAATGAGCAAACAAATGTGATGGCCAGAAATGAAGTAATGTGATGTGACAAGCACCCAAGTTGGGAGATGTGACTGTCGCTCAGTTGCTTCATTACAGTTTCCAAGTCCATTGCAAAAAAGACTAGCATTTTGCTTAACCAGTCAGTGATCAGTCAATGACAGGTCATCCAAACTTGACACCCTATCAACTTGACTCTATTGACCA
>Ga0307518_10000982_pt1 | contig 21278 bp, 30 predicted proteins | sample 25_EM_MG_FD_203889 | JGI IMG/M metagenome (GOLD analysis project Ga0307518, IMG submission 203889) | Populus trichocarpa ectomycorrhiza microbial communities from riparian zone in the Pacific Northwest, United States - 25_EM | ecosystem: Host-associated > Plants > Roots > Unclassified | place...
CAAGCTTTAACTCTCTCAAAAGCCACGATGGAGAAGATGCTTTGGTAGTATTTTCAGCAGAGCGCAAACATCGTGCTCCCATGCTCCCATCGTTACTACTATAGAAACCATCCATAGGATAGTGCACTTGTAAAACATAAGATTACCCCTCCCAACTCTCGGGGATATCAGAATAGCTTGATCACCATCGTCACAGCTAGGATCAATCCAAATCATCGAGACTAGTCCCGGTGGGGAGATCAAAGCCAGCAGCATGGAGGAGTGTAGCGAACTGCATCGACCATCGGCATCATAACAAGCCAGGTGACAAAGAGAACAGGACGTACCTGCACTTTGCAGATGGAGCGGACCTGGAATAAATCGTACCCTGGCCTGTCGCTAATGTCGCCTGCACCAGGCGCCTACGTATATGCATTCAATGTGTCAGCGCAGCCTAAAGTATCTGTAGATGTTTGAATCGCCCGTCTGAGCCAAATGAGCCACGTAGGCCATAGTGCCCCGATACGAGGACAATATTCAACGTATCTGTCGTGGCATTGTATCGACTGTATATGTATCAAACAAGTGCGCCGTCAAGACTGAAAAGGCTCACCAGATCACATGTGGTGCAAAGCCCTCCGCGAATGCCATTAACCTGCATGTTACACTGGTTTGCTCGAACTGCTGCTTGATCCACTTGGCAGCCACCCTCGAACCTTCGTGAAACGAATGCCTCGACACGATGCCTGACTCTCCGTCCTCGTTAGTAAGGAAGCGAATATTCCTGCGCAGCTGCTTCACCTATGATGCCTACAGCGAGCGGGTCGAAGCGAAGGGATGCAAGGAGGTCGCGAACGTGTTTCACAGCAGTTTCTGGGACGGGGAGGAACAACACTGGCGATGCAGGGATCGAAGCTGCTTTGCAGAAACGGGGGAGATACGCGGTCAGGGCATCTGCAGCGCGTGCGTCAGGAACGGCGAGGATAACAAAGTGATCACTGCGATGGATGAGAGACGCGCTGTGGTCGAGAAAAGTAGTCTGTGGACCCGTAGAGGTAGGTTCATGGGCCCCGTGGAACTGGCTGAGGAACTGTGCGACTTCGGATTCGGATTCGAGAGTGCGGAGAGTCGTCGACGGATGATTCCTGGATTCAGACCCCATTCAGTGATTGGTTTTTCTTGTTCTGTGCGGGATGACATCATGGGTGTATGTACTCACGGGGAATACCTAGAGAACTAGTCCTGGATACGCTACTACATCTGGAATACAAAACTTGCTTTTCCTATCGAGGTTTGCGCTCACGCATAGAAGGAAAGGTCGAGGTCGGGTGCGTCACAGATAAGTGGATATGTAGCCCTGAGGTCGTGATGAATCCATGCCGGGTATCTGCCAAGGCCTGTGTAGCTGTCGAGCAGCAAAGTTTAGCGTCATACATCCCCATTTCTAACCGACCATAGGTTCTGTGCGTGCACACCTACAGAATGGAAGCAGGGCGGAGGTGGTTGAGTGTTGATTGCAGCGAGGCGTTGCAAAGAGTGCCCTGGTCGTTATTGGTACGCTACTGGGTAGGTTGCATGGTCACTGCTCGAGATGGTGTCATGTGGCGTGCTTTGGAATCGTGGAGGAACCCTGAGGAATGGAGGTGTTGGGTATGTGGCGAAGGAATCTTCCCAGACGAGGAGCGAGAGCGCGTAGCCATGATACAGAGGAAGAGGCTCGGAGCAATGAGGATGCGCAACACCAGCACCAGCTCTGCGACAGGCATGACGGGCACCAATGGGGAGGTTTCGAGCCTAAGGCAAGGGCAAAAAAAGGCAGAGGGAGGAGAGGAGGCTGCACAGGTGAATGGTGTGAATGGGGTCGAGCAGGATGCGGAGGCTGGAAGGCAAGATGGGCACGGTGTGGGTGCTGGCCGAATGCGGTTGTGAGGCTGGTGATGTGTCGGGGTGCACGAAGGCAGAAGAAAAAGGGCGAGGGTGGCGATCGGGAAAGGTAAGCGACATTGGGAGAGTCAACAACTGCGACGGAGGATATCGACGAACCTCCACCTTCTTTAACGGACGTGTCGGATTCCCATTATCACTTTCATTTTCCCCACTCCGGGTGCGGGGGCGGGGGCGGACATGGATTCGAATACAGACGAAATAACATTGTCATTCACAGAGTCTTCGCACTGCGCGATCTACGCGCTGACGAAGAAATCGTGCTGGGGTGGGAATGGGGCGATGGACATGCTGAGCCTCATCTGTTACCTACGTTGATGGAGAGCCAGGGATGTTTAAGTGCGTCTCTCGTTAGTCAAGCAGGTCTGATGGCTCACTGAACGCGTCCCATCGTCCCGATCTCAACCAGTCGTGCTGGTCCAGTTTGCAGGCGAGCCGGAGGGAAATGGGCTAGGAAGCCGATGCTAGGAGAATGCAGGTGAGCATGAGGAACAAAAGAGGGGGCGAAGGATGGACAGTTGGAATTCGGTCGGGACGGTGGCGGACCGGACTCTTCCGACCAGACCGTGGATGCCTCAAGGCCTCACCGTGGAGTTAACTGCGGTTCGCTCTCTCCCTTTGCCCTCTCCTACTTGTAAGACCAAACCATCCGCATCAACATATAACTTCACCAGCGATGACAAAGAAAACCCGCAAGACAGACAGTCAGTCCGGTCAACACAAGTCCCACAACACATTCCGGTCGCGTTTTGGTGCTCTGGTGCCGTTTCAGCGTAGACGACAGCAGGAGGGTGAGGGACTCCTACATACTCACGAGCCATTTGTCACTAACCCTACCACCTCAGTGGGGCACGAAGGGCCATCTTCTGTGTTCGAGGAGGTACGATGTTATCTACGTATCCGCGAGCTGGTTCTGAAGAGTTTCCATGCGGTGAACCACATCCAGTCCATAGCGGCTGACGTTGAAAACGTCAGTGCTGTCGTACTGAAACCTTCCACCTTCACCAGTCCTGGAGAAACCACGGGGGAAGGACGTGCTACTGCTACCCACGAGGTCCGTGCACATGCAGCCATGCATTGCTGGCGCTTATCGATCCCACCAGGTGCCAGGCGATACCCAACCTGTTCCGACACTACTCGGCCACACACAGGACGCACATATGGACCCCATTCCTGGCCAAGCGGAGATTGCTGTTGATGCGCACGGTCCCGTAGACACTGGATATCGCCAAACCCTTAGCTCTTTCTCTACAGTCATCAATGGCATTATTGGAGTTTGTCATCCCAATGGCAGACGGTCAAGCTTGACTGATAATCACCCATAGATCCATCCACACGCTCAAATGGCTTTGAGTGCATTGAACAGGGCCTCCAAGGTATGCATCGATCACCCCCGATATCCTTGATTAATGGCAATCTGGATAGTTGATGCTGTCGCAAGCGAGTTTCGACGCATCTATCAGAGGTCTTGTTACTGGAATCGAACGAACTTACGAGCTCATCCTGGAAAACACGTCTTCATCGAAGATCAATGCGACGAAGGACGTCCTAGTGGAGATCGCCCAAGTTATACAGGAATGCGCAATGTTCATCACAAAGTACTCGGAAACCAATGATTTTTGTACGCCATCTATTCCTGTAGTCTTCATGAGATTCATCTTTTCCACAGGGTCGTGGCTCGGGAAGAATGTTCCCTCGGAGACAACGACCAAGGTCGCCAACTATAACCGGAAGTTAGAGAAGCTGGTGCTCGAGCTTCGAGATCAACCAATTCCAGACATCCAATATGGCATTCAACAGATCTACGAAGATTTTAGCTCGAACTGCTTGACCTGTGCAGACAGAGTCGGACTCAATGAGGCAAAGAAGTGCCTAGATGGCACGAGAGTCGAGATCTTGAATGAAATCGTTGATTGGATCAACAACACAGATGCTGCTGCACCGCGCATCTTCTGGCTTTACGGGCAGGCTGGAAAGGGGAAATCAGCCATAGCGCACACAGTTGCTCGGCAGGCCCAGAATCTCGGCATGCTCGGATCGTGCTTCTGTTTCAGTCGCGTTAGACACCACGAGCAGCTCCATACGAAGCTCTTCCCCACCATTGCACGTGACTTGGCTCATCGCGACCTCCGTTTGCGACCGCTTCTGGTTGAGGTGACGGCCAAAAACCATTCATTGAGGGACACGACAGATATCGCAGCACAGTGGAACAAACTCATTCTCGAACCCCTTTCCCAATTGAAGGGTTCTCCCACCGGAAATGTTGTTGTGGTTATTGATGCTTTGGATGAGAGTGGTGCGGAGCGCACGAGGGCGACTGTACTTGAGGTCCTTGCTGCATACGGTGCGGAACTTCCGGCCAACTTGCGGATTCTCCTGACTTCTCGGCCACTCGTGGACATTGGGAAGGCATTAAACACCTGTCCGCACGTCTATGCCAGGTCGCTCGATGCCATTGGTGCGGAGTTGACTATACGCGACATTCACTTCTATGTTTCTACCCGTCTGAAAAGTCTTCGTGACCCGTTCTCCGACGAAAATTTCCAACAGCTCGCTGCGAAATCTGGTGGGGTGTTCGAATGGGCACGTCTGGCATGCGACTTCATGTCCCCCCGAAGCGGAGTGATCCCGAGGGACCGTTTCCGTCAAATCATGTCTCATGCTCCTGGCGACGGAAGGACTCTTCTCGACGAAATGTATACCACATTTTTGAAGGATCTTTTCCGAGGGTCCGATGACCGCCGGGACTTTCGTTCGGTCATGCGGCAGATCCTGTGGTTGAAGGAGCCGCTCCCTATCAGTGCATTGGACTTCATGCGTGACAGGTTCCCTCAGGAGGATGACCGCTATCCTGTAGGGTTGATCCTCAACTTCATGGCATCACTACTTGCCGGTGCCAATGAGCTATCTACTCCTGTCCGCCCCCTGCATGCTTCATTCTATGACTTTTTGCTCGATGAGAAACGAAGTGGGGAGTTCTTTATTCAGCAAGGTGAGGCACATCGTAATCTTGCTGTTGCCTCGCTTTCTGTCATGCAAGCTGGCCTTCATTTCAATATCTGCAAACTGGAAACATCATACATCTCCAACTCGGAGGTGACAGACTTGGAAAAGAGGGTCGAAGAAAACATTCCACCACATTTGTTGTATTCATGTCAATTCTGGGCAACCCACCTCCAAGCTGTGGCATTTGAGCAAGACCTGGCAGAATTAGTGAGGGGGCTGGTGACTGGAGAACAGATATTATTCTGGTTGGAGGCCCTTGGTGTATCAAAGTTGATTAGGGAGGCCTGTGGGGCACTGATTTCTGCTGAGGAATGGTTTCAGGTGAGTTTATTCATGTGCAACATGTGATGTCCTCTTCATAACACTGAAATAGCAGAGGGGAATGGAATATAAAGACCTCTTGATGTTCATCAAGGATGGGATCAAATTTGTGCAAAATTTTTCTGGGATCATTGACAAGAGTACTCCTCACCTGTACTTGACAGCATTGCCATTTTCACCATCAAATTCAGTATTGGCAAAGTCCCTGATTGAAAGGTTTGCAGGAATTGCACAAGTTGCTGTAGGACAACAGGATGACTGGCCCAGAAATCAACAGGTTTTTCAAGGGCACACCTTCTCAGTCAACACAGTGGCATTCTCACCTGATGGAAGGCACATTGTGTCAGGTTCAGGGGATAAGACAATCCGACTTTGGGATGCACAGACAGGTGTCCAGGTGGGCAACCCCCTCCAAGGGCACACAAACTTGGTCTTTTCAGTTGCATTCTCACCAGATGGAAGGCACATTGTGTCAGGTTCTTTTGATATGACAATCCGACTTTGGGATGCACAGACAGGTGTCCAGGTGGGCAACCCCCTCCAAGGGCACACAAACTTTGTCAACTCAGTTGCATTCTCACCAGATGGGAGGCACATTGTGTCAGGTTCAGCTGATGGGACAATCTGACTTTGGGATGCACAGACAGGTGGCCAGGTGGGCAACCCACTTCAAGGGCACACAAACTTTGTCAACTCAGTTGCATTCTCACCAGATGGGAGGCACATTGTGTCAGGTTCAGCCGATGAGACAATCCGACTTTGGGATGCACAGACAGGTGGCCAGGTGGGCAACCCACTCCAAGGGCACACCTCCTCAGTCCACTCAGTTGCATTCTCACCAGATGGAAGGCACATTGTGTCAGGTTCTTGGAATAAGACAATCCAACTTTGGGATGCACAGACAGGTGGCCAGGTGGGCAACCCCCTCCAAGGGCACACCTCCTCAGTCTTGTCAGTTGCATTCTCACCAGATGGAAGGCACTTTGTATCAGGTTCTTATGATAAGACAATCCGACTTTGGGATGCACAGACAGGTGGCCAGGTGGGCAACCCCCTCCAAGGGCACACCTCCTCAGTCAACTCAGTTGCATTCTCACCAGATGGAAGGCACATTGTGTCAGGTTCTTGGGATAAGACAATCCAACTTTTGGATGCACAGACAGGTGGCAATGTGGGAAACACCCTTATAGAGCAAACTACAAATTCCCTTTCAAGTACACTCCCACCAATCCACTTCTCATCTTCAGCTGCACATGCACTCCATGATGCTCAGAGTCTTTTCATTAACATGTCTAATGTCAATGGGGACTGCCGAGACCTGATTCATTTGCAGAATGATGGCTGGATTGTGGGTCCCAATGGGAAACTGTTGCTGTGGGTGCCTCCATCATACCATAAATTGTTTCATTATACTCCCTGGACACAACTGGTAATCCCAAGTGGTAGTCCTGAGCTTGATTTGAGCAAGATGGCTCATGGCCCTGCTTGGCATAGATGTTACACACCTGTTCCTGAAGATAATTAGGTATTTGAGACAGATATTGATTACTTGACCTTGCTATGATACCTGTGGTTTGAGTTTTTATCAGTGTAATGATCTTCCTGTTTCTCTTAGTGATACATTGTAGAAATGTGGTGCACACAGAGAAGCTCTCACCTAATTCAGATTGCATGAGGTATACAAATGTGTATGGTACTACCACTTGTTCCTGTAGGTTTGTTGCAACACATACGGTAACTACTGTATTTAAGTGTTGCGTTGTTCACGGTAGCCCATTCACCAGTTAATTATTGCAACGTACTGTTGCACCTCTGTCCACCTGTCCCCATCCACCATTGCAACATCCCGTCTGCCATTGCAACAGCGTTGAATGCAACCCACCCACCTGCACAGCTGCACTGCCCACCTTGCAATACTGAGTACTGATCAATCTATCTCCCATTCATCACTGGGACTGAATTTTTCCAATAATGCTGTATATGCACTTTGCAATAAGTACTGTGTCTAACATGTGACTATCTGACAAGGATAGTCATGCATGGCCTTATAAGTCTTTATAAGGCTTTAAGCTTCACACAAGTTTTATAGGTAATGGTAACCTAACACATTATGATAGGCATGGTAATACACAAACTATCAGTTCTGTAAGCCCATTCAGTCTATGTCAGATAACACTTGATCACACTTCTCATGTCCTTAAACAAGGACATGATTTATCAGATTGGCTGAACCCTGTATTGATCATAAGTTGGATAATGTTATATATGGTTGTATAAGGCTTTGAGCTTGACACAGATTATAGGTGATGGCAAGTTAGCCCATTATGATAGGCATGGCAATATACATGCTATTCAATAATGACATATATGGCTGTATAAGGCTTTGAGTGTCACACAAAATTTACAGGTGATGGCAAGTTAGGACATCATGATAGGCATGGCAATACACATCCTATTGGACAATGACATATGTTGCCATATAGGGCTTTGAGCTTCACACAAAGTTTACAGGTAATGGCAAGTTAGCCCATTATATAGGCATGGCAATATACATCCTATTGGATAATGGCATATGTGGCCATATAAGGCTTTGAGCTTCACACAAAGTTTACAGGTAATGGCAAGTTAGCACATTATGATAGGCATGGTAATACACATGCATTCATTATTTTGTTCATCGTCGCAATCCCTATCCCTATTGTGATCTGTCTCTCTTGGGTAGCACACCTACCTTTTCATCAATTTCTTCTTTGTTGCACATGTCCACGTTCATGGTATGGATTTCTTGAAAACAAGTAGAAAGAGGGTAGGAGGTCATAAACAAAACAAAAAATAAAACTTACAATACTTGTGTTGTTCTGGCTAGGTGTACAGACTGTAATGGTAGTTAGTGAGCAAAACAAACAAGAAACAATGAGCGATACTTATATATTTGTGAGGACCATGTGTGTGGGCGACGGGCATTGAGTGTTGCTGAGCAGACCTGAACATGCAGCTGATTAGTAATCACAACACATCCAGATTTCTTCTAAGTCCCCATTCCCATCACACTACTTCCACTGCATTGACTGCCCCCCACGACAACAACAATGACAGCTACTACCACCTGCATGGAAAAGATGATGGTAAGCCTTTATGGTTCCTTTTCTTTTATTGTTTTGTCTACTAACCATTATTACACACCACCTCTGCATACAGCGCTGTCAGCACAGATGAACACACTGTGTGACAATGATGACCTGAGCCCAACAAACATGCATGCACTCGCATGGTGTGACAGCCACCAGCACCAGCACTGTGGCGACAGCTTTGGTACTTGGGCCTGTCCAACCAGCCCACCCATCTCACACACACCACATATACTGCACAACAGGGGAAGCTGACCAGGTATGCACACCATTGGCACCTGCTCACATGTACTCACATGCCCTCAGAGTTGACACAGGGATGACAATGATGAACAACACTGATGACAACAACATGACACAAACAGCCAGTGCCACAGTGACACAACAACAATGATGGCACATCAACACATCCACACCAACACAAGCAGACAAAGACACAATGACAACACATCTGCAGTGCCCCAACAGTGACAGCGCTAGCATGATGAAGATGACAGCAATGAGACACCAATGGCCAATGCCATGGCGTCATGACGACAGCAACGACAACTAGTGAGACACAGTGATGACAACAACAGCACATCAACTTGTCCACACCAGTACAATGCAGACAAAGGTGACATGATGTGGTTGGCCAATGCCATGGCATCACAAGGACAACAACGACAACAGCTGGTGAGACATGGTGGCGGCGACAATGATGACATGACACAGATGGCCAATGCCACAGTGTCACAATGACGATGACAGCGCACCAATCCATGCCAGCATGAGGCAGACACAGACAACACAATGCAGATGGCCATGGTGTCACAATGATGACGGCTGGTGAGGCATAGGGGCGACAATGTTGTAAATTAACCAGCACACATTACTAGGTACTTAGGTGCATGACCATGCAGCTTACATAAGCCCTTCGAGTGTACATACACAGTAGTACTTTTCATTAGTCCCTCAGTAGCTTGAACATCTACTGAGGGTAAGTAGTCCTTTACACACTCCTTTCTACACTTACTCACTTGTAGTAGTCACTACAGGTACTACTCTAATATCAGTAGCTTGAACATCTACTGAGGTTACTACAGCTCCTTCTCCCTTCTTCTACAGGCTAGACCTTCCCTCATCAGCAAACCAACCCTCCCCTGGACAGAGCTGGACAGAGCTGGACAGCTATCCCAGAACCCCAGCTCTCCCAACAAGGTACCTAACTGGGTAGGTTAGCACAGACTGTCCCAGCACTGTCCCAGACTGTTCTAGAGTACTCACAGTAGTACCCATAGTACCTTTGCTGCTTGTACTTTTTGATCACCTTAATTCATTCAATGTTTGTGTCAATCAATTTATATTAATTCCCTACAGTACAAAGAGTAAATACTATATACTAATGGGGTTGTTGTTGATGACACTGGTGGGTGGTGGTCACGTTGTCAACTGTAGTTGACGCTGGTGGTGGCTGGTGGGGACGTCGACATCGTTGTTGGCATTGGTGGGGGTGTCATTGTTGTCAGTAGCCATGTCGACAACAGTGGTGGTGGGTCGTCGTCGTCATAGACACAGGTGGTGGTGGGGTCTCATTGATGCAGGTGATCATGGTGGTGGGTCATCATCATCATCAATGTGGGTGGTTGTGGTGGTGGTCATGGGAGTCGTTGTCGTCATTGGTGGCTGCATCAATGATGGTGGTGGTGGGTCGTTGTCATTGTTGCGGACAGAGGTGGTGGTGGTCATCATGTCATCGACATTGGTGGTGATGGCCACATCGTTGTCGATGGTGGTGGGGTGGTGGTGGTCGCATTAAGGGTGGTGGTGGCCATGTCTTCGTCGGTGTTGGTGGTGGTGGTCGCATCATCGTCATCATCTTCATGGTGGTCGATGGATGAAGAGAATGAGAATGAGAGACTTAGAGAAATTTCAAGTATGTGTGTGTGCATGTGTTTGTCTAATGATTATATCAGCATATTGCACTATCAACATTTCCTAATAGTGTTTACCACGTCACTACATGCCTCGCCCACAGCCACCATCCCCACCAGCGTCGTCGATGTGACCACCATCAGTGACGACAATGACAATGACCCCACCACGGACAACGGTGATGACACCAACCATCACCACCACCAGCAGCGTCATCGACCAGACGACGGTGGCTAGGCCACCACCACTGCTCCACCACCAGTGTCGATGGCCACCACCAACGCGAGGGCAACAATGGCCCCACCACCAACATCATTGATGTGGCCACCAACGACAATGACCCCCACTGTCAACGTCGTCAACATGGTCATCAATGCTGACAACGATGACAACGACAATGACCCCACTGCCATCCCCAGTGTCAATGGTGGCAACACAACCACCCACATCCCCAGCATTGACAGTGACGACGGGATGACTCCCATCCCAGCGTCATCCAATGATGATGCCCCTCCAACGCCCACCAACCTCCCAGCCACAGCAATGCTGGCCACCGCGCCAGTGCAGCATCGATGATCGTCCCCCTGCATTCAACAACCACCCTGATCGTATAAATATATTATTTAGTTATCTACTCTGTAGTTTTAGTCCTAATACATTTTTTTTTCTCTACTGAATATTTGAATCGATTGACAACCAGACTGGCACAGAGTCAGACAGGCTGGGTGGTCAGCTAAGCACTGTCAAGTGCTGTCAGCTCAGCTAATTGGAAGGGCTGGTTTGCTGATGCTGTGCAGACCACCACCTTTCTCGAGGTTATGAGCCCTGCTCTTGCCTAAAGGAAGAAGCAGACTTGTGGAAAACAGGATTTACCCTTACCTCGAAACAATCAAGTGAAATGGTCCTCGAACTCCCTGAACTTGTGTGAGAAAATCAAAACTGGAAAATTTACTGCGCGCATATCCTTGATAGTGCAGCTGTGGAAGGTGTAGTCAGCCACCTTGCAGGTGCAGCACCGAAACCAGTCGATGCCCACGAACTCGAAGCATGGAACCAGTCTAATGCAGTGGCTAAGTATATGTTGGAGTTATAAACAGATTGTTGTGGTATATTTACCTACTTACATAAGCATGCATCGCACTAGAGTAGAGTTCCTAGTACCATAGTTCCCTCAGTAGCTTGCCAGCATACTGAGGGTGAGTACCATTCCTACTAACCACTTTCCTACCTACTAATACCTTGTAGTTACCTACAGGTACATACTAATATATCAGTAGCTTGCCAGCATACTGAGGTTACCTACAGCTTCTCCTTCTCCCTTCTTTCAGGCTAGACCTTCCCTGTGCAGACCACCACCTTTCTATAGTATATTGTGATGGAAGTAATTACAGATTCCCTCCTCGTACGACTCATGCACCATGAGCTCGCCCACACTCTCTACAGCCACCTTGCAGCCATTTTTGGCGACCTCGAACCCATAGCTATTGAACCACCAGCGGAACAGACGAACCTCTCTGTGAGGACTTGCACCTCAAGTCGGATGGCACTGACTCAGCGCACACCGCAGAAATTGTCAAAGGAAAAGTTGTTGAAGAAGCCGGCACAGCCACACACATCGCGCACAACACAGATCGTGACAAAGACCTTAGTAGTCAACCATCATCAGTAATCTAACAAAAATCTATCTGAGCTATTATGGCTTTATTTGTGCCTTTCAGGACATTTAAGACTTAGTGCACTTTTTTGGCGAGGCAGCCAGTGGAACATAACTAACGTAACTCACGGAAAGTAAACTTGAGTGCCCGCGTTGAAGGTCAGATGGAAGCGGATGGTAATTCTGGATGGAATGTTCAAGTAGCGCTTGCATTCCAGATCGATGACAAGGTGGATCAAATGCTGCAAAATAAACAACGTCAGTTGAAACCATATGTTGGAATATTCATGGACATACATTGCACGGCAAAAAGTGAGAATGGGGTGTCCACCCAGGTGTGCTTGCTCTCGGTTACAGCATCCTGCACCTCATCCCTAAGAGCATAGTACTTCCGAAGTGCTGAGATTCCCCATTCATCATCCCACATGGAAAAAGAATCTACTGATGATGTCTCTGGGTCGACAACGAACACTCAAGAAGGGCCTATTGTTTTCATCACCAAGTTGGGGAGTTGAAAGGTCTTAGTTGTTGAACCAGGGACAGAACAATCAGGTGAGTTGAAGGGTGACAAAGACCTTGTTTTCTCCTCCTCGATGGTTTCATATATCGAGGTCCTGGATGCCTGAGCCTGTGAGATTCTTCAATGATGTCCATGACCGCACACACAGGGCCGCATGCGATCAAAAGCGGTGTTGGCCAGAGGGTGCATAGCATTGGCGAGCATGACATTGAGTTGTGCGAGATCAATGCTGGACTGTGAACCCTCTGAGAAAGAGGAGTACCCATCAGAAATGGACAGTGGTGGGGTCGCTGCTCCTGAGCTGGAGGTGCATGTACTAGAACAAGAATGTGTCATGACTGGTGGCTGAGTGAAGACAGGTTGTATTCGGACTGAAAACAGAGAAAGGCAATTTAGGTACAGAATAATTGGGGGGATACTTGGGGTCACTATCAACTTGTTTGCAGCAGGGCTGCTTGTGGATAAACGAGAACATATCATCAACGCTGGCAGGAGTAGGGGGTGTGGTTGCAGATGACCTTGCTGGTCAACATGAATGTGGATATGGAGAGATGATGGCCCGATGATCCCCATGTGGTGAGAAAACAAGCCTCGAGTCTTTGAAGGAGGACAAGGGCCACAAAAGTGACCGGGGGGTGTGGTTTTGTGCAATGGAGGGCATACATGATAAAATAGGGCAGCTTCACTGTTGAGCCGAAAGAGTATAGAAGACAGAAGACAGCAAGTGCTTACTGGTATCACATAACTTGGCCATGAGCTAGAATGCCAATTCAAATGCATGATGATCAACAAATTTGTTTACATAGAAGGAGCTGAACACGTCATATGAGTGGTGAGGTTTGATGTCTTTTGGATTAACATTGTGAGCAGAATAGATGGGAATGAGATGCACTGTGCGATATATGGCATCAATGTGGATGATAGCAATGTTTTTGTCATTGCGTGCTCGGTAGCCTGGGCGGACAATCCACATCCCTGTGTCAGTGTCTGGGCCATCCCCCATGTGGTCAAACCAATGGATGATGGCGCACAGATATACTGTCCCTAGATACTTGAAAGAAAAAAAAAAGCACAGAACACATGCAACATCGAGGCTGCACATGCTTTCTGCCTGTGGGTCAGTTACAACAAATACACAGTCCAAACAAGGGCCTTCATTCCTCCACATTGGGCAGGAGCGAATATACTCACGACACATGCCATGAATGCCACTCAGATCACTGGGTGAAAAAAACATGGAGCATGCAGAATTATAGACATAAAGTTTACCATCATAAAACGGGCACTCCTGAAGGGGGATGTCTTCTGGATCGCAAGCATCCATGGGATCAAGTTGGAGATAAAGAAAGCGACAGACCATGTTGAAGAATTGTGGTAAGTCGAGTTCAGCTGCCAGGCCAGCTACATTCTTTGCACAATTGTGTTCTAGTAAGATGGGTTGGTCAGTACTTACACAAGTAACAGAAAGTAAGGCGTATGGGGTGTCCGTGCCAATGATACATGTGCATCAATTGTCATAGGTGCATCATCAGTTTCACCAGTCTCTTCTTCATGACTTGCTGCTGTTTCAGTTTCATCTCATGCGCAGCCCCCTTCAGTGTCACCATGTTCATCATGGTTTGCATTAGCAAGCAGTCCTTAATGGCAATCAGCATTGATGGTGGCCTGTGAAGTGAAGTTTTGCACCTAAAGCCTCAAATGACTGGGATACACATGTTCCATTCAGCATGCCGCGTTGTTTAAAATCCAAATGTGCAGCTGCTTTGTCAAGCCTTTGGTTAATCTTCAGCATTTGGCCCAAAGCCTGAAAGCAGTTCGTGCACCGATATGGCCATTTGATGGCCTTAATATGCTTTGACTCAGTAATCAAGGAGCACAAGCCATTTGGTGCACCAAACTGGCAGATAAGATAATTGTAATGCATCATTGAGTGTTGCTGGGGTAGTGAAAATGAGTTGATTACATTGAAGTTGTGAAAGACTTCCCAGTAATGATGAAAGCATTGAAGTGCATCATCAATTTCGTCAAGCATTGTCTCCGTGATGACATTCCGACAAACAAGGTAACAAAATTCGAGAAAGGCCCAAAATGTTCACATGATCTCTTTTGGTACATGGCCTTCAATGGCTGTGATGTAAACCTGCAGAGCACTGATCAATAGCTGCATTAGAGTAAATATAAATGACAATACCTTCATCAGACCTTTGGAATCATCACCTGTCCACTGCTTGAAGTGCCGTCCTTGAGGGAAGCATCGCAGCCTGGTGAATGGCACGACAACTGCAATCCTGGATGCACTGATTTAGAGGCTGAATAGTATACATAAATAATTGTACATGCCGTACATCAATCTTGTCAAGAATCTTCTCTGCATCAGCCTTCCCATGTTCGCGGATCAAGTACTTCTTGACCCAATCCACCAAATGATCCTTGAATCCACCCTTGATGAGTTGATGAAGGATATCCGGTGAGAGCATGTGATGGATGTCTGCACGTGGGAAGTCATTTGTGAACAGCTGTATTTGATTAGTTACTAGTAGGAAAGCAAGAGAGTAGGTACTTACAACTAGGTCACCAGCAATTCCATACTCCTCCCGAAGTTTTTGAAATTCAAATTCTTCAATGAGTACGTCAGAATGCTCATGACAACGGTGAAGTGCTTCTTCGTCAAGGTTCTCCCGATGTGCAATGCACTTTGCACACCAATTGCGCAAAATGCATGACAAAAGTACTTGCTCCTCGTAGTTGGCGATGTAAGCTGCAAGTGCATATATGACACGCCGGTAGTAGTCATCTCCGAACAGTACGAGCTCTGGGACCTTCATTGCAGGATGAAGCAGGGAAAGGATTTGGGTCAGTGAAGAGTGGAAAAGTTGCTGTTTGAATTTATGAAACGCATCCGTGCTTGCGTGTTCTCTCGTTGCTGTGACATGTCATGAGTAGGACTGAAGTGAAGTGAGCCAAACTTACTTCAAGCATGGCAAGAAACCTGATGAGAACTACAGCATTGCAGTGACCACAATGAATGGTGTTCCACACATTTCCTATGGAGAGGTATAGCAGATAGTAGTCTGTTTGGCCCGTTGCTACAGATACTGTGGTCTTGTTGCTTCCAAGAATAACAGGGACCAATGTCACCCCTGCCGCTGTTGGGTTGTCATGAAGAATCTGGTCCTAAAGACTTGAAATCAGAAAAAATATCATGTAGACATTAGAAAGACTAGTACTGCTTCCTCCCAGGCCCAGTCTCCAGACATGAAGTCTTGCCAGCACCTCTTATCATCCATGGCATCGTATTCCTGGTATGGAATTCATCCTTGTATTCAGAAGTTGCAAGGATGTTGTGGATAACTTGGTGCAGATCTCGATACCACACATCATACATGTCATACATCCAAGGGGCTGCCTCATTGACTCCTGCCTCACCAGCTGCATCGTTATTTTGTTGTCCCCTCTTGTAGTGCATGGTGAAGTTGTCCCACTTCACATCACCAACAGAGGTGCTGTCGATTACATTGTACAAGTCTGTGTGATTTGAAAATGGTGGTTCACCACCCAGTTTGATAAGTGAGGCCACCCAGATCTCCAGTAACACATCAATTTTCTTGGCAGGCATTTCAGCATGAGTGAAGATAAAGTTAGCAAATTCAAACTCTACCCGATTGCAGTATGGAGACCAGTTGTTTGGTGGCCTCAGTGCGCATGGCGGCGGCGGCACACCATCAGGTAGGAAATGGCCATATGCATCACACTTTTGTGCTGTAAAGATATTAGTCAAAAAGCTCAGGTGATCACGGGTCTGCAGGCTTACCATTGAGGCCCGCATGATAATTGTGATAAACTCTACTCCCTGGACCAACAAATTCTGTCATGATGGCCTCATGTTCCCTATTCAATGGGTTGTTGCCTTGATGGCCATCAAGGGTTGGGCCTTCTCCTTGATGGCCGTCGAAAGAATATTCAGGTACCAGGGACATCCTCTCTGCATTGTGCTGCTCTTGTCCTAAAGGGCCAGCTGGCCCATCTGCATTGTGTTGCTCTTGTCCCAAAGAGCCAGATGACCCTGCATGGTTTGGAAAGCTCTGGTGGAGGCGATTGAAAAACGAATTGGATCTGCGCTTGTTCTGAGTAAGTCCAGAGAGATTTTGAAACCACCAACCACAGCCTGGTTCATCACATGAGTACTGGGGAGCAATGAAAGGCCTTCGCATTGGTCTTTGATGACCAGAGGTCCTGGTGGATGGCATCTGTAGCATAAATGGACACATTTGAATCTGCATGCTTGGTACTAAGTTGTCAGGGTAGCAGTGCTTACTAGAGCCAAAAATCAGTGGGCGCCACTTAGTTCAAAAAAAATCATGTCATTCATTAGTGAGCAAGTGTGAATAAAATGGCACAACTCAAACTCACCCTTCTTCGTCTCCATCCTCTGCCTAGTAGTATGACGAGTAACAACATGTCCACCAGTAATTATAGAAAGGTGGTGGTCTGCACAGGGAAGGTCTAGCCTGAAAGAAGGGAGAAGGAGAACTGTAGGTAACCTCAGTAGTCTGGCAAGCTACTAATATATTAGTATATACCTGTAGGTAACTACAAGGTATCAGTAAGGAATAGACAAGATAGTCAGTGGTACTTACCCTCAGTAGTCTGGCAAGCTACTGAGGGACTATGGTAATAGAAACTCTACTGTATGTGCGATGTATGCTTATGTAAGTAGGTAAATATACCACAACAATCTGTTTATAACCAACAGTAATTCCACTGGTGGTCAGCGTTGCAACTTGCAAATTAAACAACGTACTACGGTGGAGAAACAAGCTGACGACTTGCGTGCACAGGCAACCAAAGACACACAAGCAGCCACTATTCAGCAGGGCTGCACTTGAGTCAGCAAGATGGAGGCAACCATAGAGGCCAAGCAGGTGATGCAGCGAGCTGTCAAAGCTAAGCCTGTGAGACCGGTGAAATGGGGGGCAGTCAAAAGAGACCCATGCATATAAGTACTGCTCCTCGTGCTGAAGGTGAGGATGTTTTACTAATTGATATGAAATCTATGGACTCATCGATCAATGAACTTCAGTTGATATGGAAGTTGATACTCACCATGCAGCCATCAATGCTGCTGTGACAGACCCTTTGGACATGCAAACTGTCCCATCTCAGACTAGTAGTGGGGCTAGGGCTAGTGACTGTGGACTCAAAAGACAGTACGGGATGGCCTTGGTGACTGATGTGGCTGAACAGTCTGCAACACATGCACTGGAAGAAGAAAATTTGCATCAGCGGTATGTTTGTCCTTTCGACAATGTTACTTCTTACTGAATCCACTCTATACTGGCTTGATCTTATCTGGAATATTGGTGCCCTGAACAGGAGGACTCTCTTACGTCGCCATGTGAATAACTGGGCCAACACTGTCACACGTGGATCCACCCCCAGTCAGAAATCCGACTCTACTACCTGGGTCGATGAATTGTCTATCCCTTCCTTGACCACTGACACTACCGCTCATAGTTCAGCAACCTCTGAGACAACTCACAAGAATGCTCCAGTTTTGAGTGGTTTACCTAACAGCCTTCAGGTTGAAGATTTGCCCATCCAGATTGCTGGCCACAGGACAAAGGTAAGTCTTTGTAAAATTGATGTGCCTCATTCTACTCAACATGGTTTCTAGCCGGCACTTCATGCTGACATCTTGGAACAGAGCGATGATGAGTTTACTTTGCTGATCTTTTCACAGGCCCAGACTGGTTCAAAGCACAAGCATACTGGTCACACCACTGGCGAATACATTACCACATCTGAGCTTGATGAAGGGGACAATGAAGCCTCTGAAGGGGACAATGAGGTGACCGATGAGAGCAGGGGTTGTGGTCACATGACTTCAGCGGTAGGTCTCCTACTCCATTGAATCACTGTGCTAATTTTTTGTGGATTGGCAGACCAACATTGTTGTTGACAATGCAGGAAATAAGCCGCAGACTGTCAAGCTTGAGTCATCAGCTGGAACCAATAGCATGGGTGGTGGGCATACCCACTACATAAACGGAGATTTACCTTCTGCACTCCAAGAGGACAGGAAGTGGACCAAGGTTATCCTTCCCACTCTGCTGGTGTGGACTGGTAGCCTGGGTGATCCATGGGTGATCCTGGACCAGGACTTAGTGCAGGTGCTTCAGACCATTATATCTGCTGTTGACCCTCAATATGGTGACTTAAATGGCATATGCCCGGGAGAGCCAATCTTTGTGCTTGTAAACCAATTTTTATTTTTAGTTTGGTTGAATTTTGCGCTCACATTTCCTTGGACAGGCAACATGGTGTCTCAGTGTGTGGCGAAGCAACTTCGGTTCCACTGCCCTTGCACTTGTAGCTCATTTCCTTGCCTCTGAGATTGGAAACACAAAGAATACCGCTGCTATGTGCAAGATATGTCATGAGCTCCTGGATGGGTTTTCATTCTTATATGAAGACCTTGACCCTACAAATTCAGAGAATGCTTTTTGGTCACACTTTCTATTGCAGCTCCTTTCCCATGGCCATTTGCACCCATGCATTGGATGCCCTGATATCCCAAAGCTTGACACCGAGAATCTGAAGGAACATGGTATCAAAGGAGTGCTGTGCCTTTGTTGTGCTGTGGTATGTCATTCATTTTCCCCATCAGATGGCAGGGTAATAGTTGTTTTAGCTTGAACGTGCCATCACTCTATACTATAAGGGTGATGTGCTTGTCGATGACCAAATCAGTACCCATGGCAAGGCGACTACGAAGACTCCCCTCAAGGCCAATAAAGAATCTTTGACTGCATTGGTGTTCTTGGAGCACAACTGGGGATCGTGCACTAGACAATACTTCCGGTGGGTTGCTAGGCGCAGTCCCGCTGCACTGAATGAAGTTATCACCATGTCTGGTGCCCTCATCACTCCCACCATGGATTACATGGAAGATGACTCGACAGCAGAGGACCTCCCTATGTCCACTGATCAGCGCATGAGCATTTGTAGGTTTATTTTTTGGTCTACACAGTTTACTGACATACTTGACAGAATCTTACCAAATGGATGTTCACTATTCCACCCTCCGGTTGCACATCAATTCATGTTCTACAACATATTTTTCAGCACCCTTCCATGTGCTCCCCTCCAACATGCTCATTATGATTTTTCTTAATCGTTCTCACTTCATGTTACTAGTAGTAGTCACTTCCCTCCACACGATCATTTCATCGCATGACTGCTAGTACATTTTACACTCGTTTAATTGCTTGACATTGTTTCTTGCTGCAATTGATGACCATGGTGCCATTCATTTCTGAGTGATGCGGCAAAGCTATTTTTAAGTTTAGGTGGAATTGCATGAAAGGTAGGGATTGTATAATAATGACAATAAGTCAGTCGGATGGAAGTCATGAAAGCATAAAAAGATGGAAAACAACTGTGGATAGACAAAGGACCTACTCAAAAAAGTCTCTGTGCCTTCCGTACATATTTGACTATCTATGCCGAAATAGGTACAGAAAGTATGTAAAAGTCACGGATAGAGTTTTGTCAAATTACTGATGATCCAAGCTCAAAACGACTGAATTCCACGATGAAAAACCCAGCAGCACCACACCAGCTGGTATCCCCAGTATTCCCAATACAAACACTACAATTATCTAACCAAAAGACCCAGGAGACCTGCCAAATGCGCCAGATGGAATGTCAAGGGGAGACATCCAGGAGACGGCTGTAAATGGAGGACAGTGGCAGTGCACCATGTGCGAGGTGAATCGGAATGATGGAATGGCTTTGCCAGCCCCCAATATGGCAGATAGGATGTCCGGGATGATGATGGGCGACAGCCCAACACCACTCTCACGAAAACAACCAAAAAATGCTGTGAAACATCAGCTCATGTCAACACGATACATACCTCTTCCAAACGGACGCACAAAAGCCATCGTGCAGCACTCAAATGGGCACCCGAAGCCCAAAATCTGCTTACCCAGATGGCAAAGATTGCCATTCAAAGGGGAGAGCGTCAGTGGTGCTGCAAACAGCTACACACCCAGTTCGAGCGGGCAACCTATGCCCCAGAAACTTGTGGCCAGCCCAAACAAGGTGAGGAGCGGCAATGGTGACAAGCCAGTGGACACCTCAAACAAGTCGGAGATGCTTGTAATCGTGTCAATTGAGTCAGAGGGCCCAGCCAGCAGTGGAGTACCACATGTACGCCTTGGAGGCGAGAGTTGGCATGCAGACAATGCGAACGGTCCCAGAGACCAAGTGGATGTGTCGAGAGGTCAGGTGGATAAATCAGAGGGCCAGACAGATGAGTCGACTGGCCAGACAGATACTCTGAACACGTCTAGTAGAGCTGGAATGACTGGTATAAGCCATTGTGTCAATGTGGGCACATACCTGGGTGCTAGAGACGTGAAACGCGTTGTCGTTGAGATAGATGGCATTGGGAGCCACGTGGACGTGTCAACTGGGCATGAAGATGCCCACAGCATTGTCACGCACCAAACGTGTTTGGTACTGTGGACATGGAGAAAGTTAGCCGATGAAACTAATGCGAAGAATGCACACCCAAGATCTGTTGAAAGATTGTCCCGACTTGAGGGATACAGACAGCCCTCGCTATCCATATCACGCAAAGTCAAGACTATCCTTATGCGAAGAATGAATACAAGCTTATCATAGCCATCTATCGCACAAGAATGACTATCCTGGAGCAAGAGATGAATGCCATCGTCTGGCAGTCATCCCTCGCACAAGAACCGCCAAGAAGCAGAAGAATCCAAGGATTGATGATCATTTCAGT
>Ga0307518_10000983_pt1 | contig 21267 bp, 15 predicted proteins | sample 25_EM_MG_FD_203889 | JGI IMG/M metagenome (GOLD analysis project Ga0307518, IMG submission 203889) | Populus trichocarpa ectomycorrhiza microbial communities from riparian zone in the Pacific Northwest, United States - 25_EM | ecosystem: Host-associated > Plants > Roots > Unclassified | place...
AGAAGACATCAATCTTTTGGTCGTGTCAGTTTGTTAGTTGAAATGTGATTTTTGCGCTTAAAGGAAGTCTTCATTTGTTTATCCATTTGAAAGCATCACATAACTTTTCCTTTTTAAATGCAATATGTGAAAGACCTTTAACTAGATCATTTTTAACTAGCTTAGAAAGGATGTCAATGCTAATATAACCTAGTCTTCCATGCCAAAGAAAACTATCATTAATGCTAGCAACAAGACAACTTTTTATTCTCATGCATGCATCAATTTTAATCTTGTAAGCATTTATTTTTCTATTTCCTATATAGATTAATTTATCATCTTCAAAAATTAAACAACATGCATAATTGAAAATAATTTTATAGCCTTTATCATATAATTGACTAATGATAAGCAAATTATGCTTTAAGCTATTAATAAGAAATTGTTTTTCATTAGACAGAGAAGATTTACCTCAAATATTACCAAATCCAATTATTTTTCCTTTTGAGTTGTCTCCAAATGTGACATTTCCTCCATTGATTTTGGTAATGCTTGAGAATAATGAGTCGTCTCTGATCATGTGTCTTGAGCAAACACTATCCAAAACTATTCCCTATACCCCTTGGTTCCTATATACAAAAATCAAAATGAGGTTTTTGGAACTCATACCTTCCTGGGTCATTTGTTGTTAGGAGTGGTTCCTTTTAGAACCAATGTCACATTGTTAACTTTATTCACGGGGGGTTGAACATGGGGGTTGAACATTTTGCAATTATCTCATCCACTCTCCTACACAAATTTCTTTTCTCTCAAATCAATCTTAACCATCGAATCAAATTGCCAAAATAGATCTCAACCGCTAGATCAAAGTCTGATATAAGCTCACATATAGCAGGTTGGAGCCCATACTAATCCCAGTTGTCTGATCAAACTTCCAAACATCTCAGTTGTTGGATCAAATGGCTTCTTCTAAGCTTATCCATATATGGTCATAGACTAAACCAATCACAACCATCGAATCAAACCCGCACACATATAAGTTGTTGGATCAAGGAGGCTTCATCTAAGCTCTTATATATTTGACCATACACCCCTAACAAATCAAAGCCATTAAATCAAGTTCAAATGAGATACATATGGACTATTGAATAGAAAAAAATGATAAGTTAAAGATTGAGCAAAAGATCGGAATTTGAAGGAAGAATTACAGTAATTATTGCAGGTTCTAGGAAGGTATAATCCTCCACTAACCAAGTAGGTGATGTCCATGAGACACATATCTAGCTTATTTTACATGTTTAATGATATTTTTTAACTTATTTAAATGTTGTAATGTTTTTAGTTTTGATTTTGATTAATGCATAAAAATATTGTTTTTTTTCTTGTTTAATCTTGCTTTGAGTTGGTTTTTAATGTTGTTTGATGTTTGGATGATTGTTTTTTATGACATAGGATCGATTTGAAATTTGCCAAATATGGTAGTAGGGTTATTGAGTTTTTTCTAAGTTGCTACTGCATGTTCTAGGCTCTTAGGTTTTGGCTAAGTCCTTTCGAGTGTCAAAATATCAATCTTGAACTCTAAAACATTATACATGATTTGACAGTTTTGAAAATTAAAACATTATGCATGATTTTGATAGTTTGGTGTTGTTTGTTATTTGTTTTAGCTCAAATAAGTGTAACTATGGTAATGTGGTTTGTGTGAATAAAAAAGCATGGTTTTGGGGCTTGGTATGCACATTTTTGGGTTGGTAGCTTATTCTTCATTTTCTAAGTTTTCTAAACAGTGTTCTTGGGAAGAACATTGCTCTGACTCTATAATTTGGACAAGTTTTGGTCCAATTCTTTGCACCAACAATTTTGCATAACTTGATTAATAAATAATCTAGGGTTAGTTTACATCAATAACTATTTTATTTTTTAGTTTTAATCATAGTTGTTTTTGCACCAGAACCTATTTTGATCAAATCATGATTATTGGTTGATAATCATTGATGTTTGATTCTTGATCCTTGTTCAGTGATTGATTTCCAACATTTCTATGTCTTTGGTTTGTTCATATCTGGTCTGGATCTTGATTCATGTTGCAGGGCATGTTCTTGATATTCTTCATTTGTTCATCGTGTTCTTAGTTTTTTCTTAGTTTTGATCTAAACTTTTTGGGTTTTTGTGTTTTTTGTAAGCTTGATTTTTTTAAGTTTTAATTTGTTTTTTAGGTCAAACTAGTGTTTTAGGTTCAATTTATGGTTAAACCAAAGATTTTAGGTCAACCCGATTGGGTTAAATTCAAACCATTTGGGTAAGGTACTGTTTGGTTTTCAATTTTTTTGATAAAGGATTTTATAGCTTAAAGGTGTGTTTGACAAACATACCCTTAAACCTATTTTGACAATTTTATTTAAAGAGAAAATGAGTTTTTGAGAAACAAAGCCTTAAAAAAATAATAAAAAATATTTTCAAAAATATATTTTTTTAAGGCCAAGAATCCTAAAAATTACTTGAGCATTGTTTTTAAATTCGAAAATACTTTGACATGTTTTTTTTTAAGGTGTTGCATAGATTTTACAACAAGTTTGTAAAATTCCAAAGGATTTTGACCTACATTTCAAAAATATTAAAAACTTATTTTTGGAAACTAATTGGGAACCAAAGAAGGGGGGGACCTTTCTTTCTAAACCAAGTAAATATGCACAATGTTTTACTTTATAGGAAAAAGCCTTGAAATCGGACTCAGATGCGTCAAAGATTGGCTAAGAAAGAGTTTTAAGCTGTGAAATCAATAAGGGGGAAGTTAACCCTGCAATTAGAAAAGAAACTGGCATTGAAATCAAATTGTTTTAGATTCAGTCAAAACAATTAAGACGCCTTTGCATAGTACTAGTTGAAGGAAATAGTTGAGATATAGGATTTCAAGTCAATTGAGTTGAAAACAAGAATCACTGAGATAACAAAACTTCATGAAACAGTTGCAGAAGAGAAGAATTGTGAGAATATGGTTCTCATAGTAACTTAAAACCAAGGTTCTAGTTAAAAAGAATCGTTAAGATGCAAGATTTTAAGTCAATAGAGCTAACAAAAGTCGTTGAGATAACAAGACTCAGTTATAAAAACATTTGCATAAGAAAAGAGCTGTGAGAATACGATTCTCCCAATCACTAAAATGCAGGATTTCAAGTTAACTGAGCTGAAAACAAGAGTTGCTAAGATAACAGGACTCTCCAGGAAAAATAGTTGTATAAAAGAAGAGCTGTAAGAATATGGTTTTCCTAGTAATTGCAAAACCAAAGTTCTAGATGAAGGGAATTGCTGAGATGTAGGATTTCATGTCAACTAAATTGGAAATAAGAGTCACTGAGATGTCAGGACTCTACTAGAAAAACAATTGCAAAGAAGAATAACTATAAGAATATGGTTCTCCTGATAGTTGTAAAACCATGGTTCTAGTTAAAAGAAATCACCGAGATTTAGGATTTTAGGTCAACTTATTTATAAACAAGGGTTGTTGAGACAACAAATCTTTTTTTTTTAAATAGGAATAGTTGAAACTAGGGTTCTAGTTAAAAGGAATTGTTGAGTTTCAGGATTTTAGGTCAACTGAGCTAAAACAAAGTTGTCAATATGACATAATTCATTTCCCAACAAAAATAGTTGAATAGTAGTTCTGGTTGAAGGAGATCGTTACGAAGACATAGTTTCATGTCAATCAAACTAAAGCTTTGAGAGTATCAGATTTGGAGAACAATTTGTTTGTCTTTACAAACTTATTGTGTAGAACACTTGACAAGTGTTAGCTTCACAAGTATTGTAAAGAGAGAGAATTTATTGTTACCCATTTTAAGGCCCCATATAAATATACAAAAAAATCAGAAAAAAGAAAGAAAACCAAAAAAATAAAAATACAAATAAAGAAATACAAAACAAATTGAAAAAAATATATTAGTAGAGAGAACATGAAGAACGCCTAGAAAATTGTTAAAGACTAGTTGGGGAGGATCAAAATATATAAGATTCGAAATATTGGTAGTCCAAAATGGACTAGTGAAGGCCTCTTGAATTGGAAAATTGAATTTGGGAAAGAAAATTCAAGATTGGATGTTTAAGGACTCAATTCAAATTCTTTATGGTTTAATTGCATTTATTAAGGGCTTAATTGCAAGAAACATTGATTTTCAAGTTTAATTTGGGCTTTAATTGGGAGAAATTGAAGTCTGAGGGTTAAATTATAATTTTTAAAAGCTAATTTGGTCAAAACAGGGGCTTGATTGCATAAATTTTAAAGTTTGACAGTCAATTGTTGGCTTGATTGAAGAAGTTCAAAACTAAGGACCAAACCGTAAAAGGAGCAAGACTTTAAGGAGTGATATTGATTTAATCAAGGGTAAAATTAAAGAAAACTGGAAGCTTATTGATTAATTAGGGGTCAAAATGCAAAAATTGATAACAAAGAACCGACTTGGAAAATACGCTGAATTTTGGGGCTAACAATTGAGTTTAATAGGGGTCAAATTGCATGAAATTAAAAGTTAAAAGACAATTACAGATGCAATTAAAAGAAATCAATAGATTAGGGGCTAAATTAAAATTTGGCCAAATCCCAAATTAAAAACCTTAATTACTCGGTGGTTTAAATAGATGATATGCCATCTGGTTTATGTTTAAAACACATCATTTGGAATAGAAGGCAGACGACATGTCATCTTTCCATTATTCATCTTTTTTTGGGGCTTGGTATGCATATTTTTAGGTTAGCAATTTGTTCTTCACATTCTAAGTTTTCAGGGCAGTGTTCTTTGGAAGAACACTGCATTCGCTCAATGATTTGGATCAATTTTGGTCCAATTCTTTGCACCAATAATTTTCCATAACTTGATTAATCAATAATCTAGGGTTAATTTACATTAATAACCTCTGAGTTTTAATCATATGGTTTTGTTTTTGCACTAAAACCTATTTTAATCAAATCATGATTATTGATTGATAATTGTTGATGTTTGATGCTTGATTATTATTGAGTGATTGATTTCTAACATTCCTATGTTTTAGGTTTGTTCATATATGGTATGGATCTTGATTCATATTGCTGGGCATATTCTTGATGTTCTTCATGTTCTTCGTATTTTCTCAGTTTTGATATAAATTTTTGGGTTTTTATGTTTTTAGCAAGCTTGATTTGTTTTGAATTTTGATTTTGGTTTGTTTTTTTAAGTCAAACCAGTGTTTTTTGTTCAATTTATGGTTAAATAAGAGATTTTAGGTCAACCCGATCAGGTCAAATTCAAGTTATTTAGGTAAGGTCTTGTTTGGTTTTCAACTTTTTTTATAAAGAACTTTGTATCTTAAAGGTGTGTTTCGCAAACTTGCGTTTTGGCTTTTTTTTAGTTTTATTTAAAAGAAAATGAGTTTTTGCTAAACAAAACCTTAAAAAAAAAATAAAAAATATTTTCAAATTTTTTTTACTATGGCCAGGAATCCTAAAAATTATATGAGCATTTTCTTAAAAATCTAAAATACTTTGGCATGTTTTCTTAAAAAGGTGTTGCATAAATTTTCAACAAGTTTGTTAAATTCCAAAGATTTTGGCCTACATTTCAAAAAATTTAAAAACTTATTTTTGACAAGAAAATATATCATTCACTTTTAATATAAGGATAAAAAACCTACAAAAGAGTCAATATCCAAAATATTATTAGCACTTCTAATGTAATGATAAAAACTACAAGGATTTTTATTTGAACTATTATTTGGAATGATGTAGTATCCAAAAATTTCAAGTTTGACCCAAAAGAATCTTAAACGATAACTATAGATATTTCAACCTATGTCTCATGGTACAAGAGTTATGGACTTTCAAAATACCAAAGAAAAAAGTGAAATTTCAATAATCACCAAATTCCTTTAGATTTCTAGCTTCTGCTCCTTTGCGACACATAAGTTGTGAATGAGTTTGCTTTCTTCTGAAATCTTTTTTACCTGGAACCTTTTAGACTAAGTTCTTGATTTAGCAAACAAAGATTTGTTCATCGTAATGAATCCACCATAATAGGCTGATAGAATTTAGAAACACTATCAAACCAAAACAACCATAAACAAAGAAAAACGATACAGCTTACCTTAGGTAAGGCATACTAAGGGTATTAATACCTTCCCTTTACGCAACTAGTCCCTTGCCTAGAATCTTTAAAGACCATTTAGGGTTTCTAGTAATCATAATACTACGGTCGACTCCTTATTTGACCTATGATCTCTCAACACACCCAAGAAGGATTACCGCGATGTCGCATTCTTGTCAGTATACAACGACTATCATAAATCACAACGTAAGTTTTATTTTATAAAGTTTCTTTCACTATAAGTAAGCATGCATAATTTTGTTTTAAAGAAATATATTTTGAACATAATTTCTTAAATTTATCATAAAGTGATTTAAGTGCATCATGTAACTTATCATAAGTAGGGTCAGATTTATCATCCGAAGATTGTACCTTATTTTCACTTTTGAATGCCTAAAACACATGTTTGCCACATGTTCTTCTTTATTTCTTGATCTTGAATCTAAATCATCACTCTAAGTAGCTTTCATTGCCTTGTTGTGATGATGACTCTTCATCTTGTATTGAAGAAGTGGATTATCTACTTTGATATGCCCTATTTTATTGCATTTGAAGCATCTTAAAAGTTCATTTCTTGAATCTTCCATGTTCCATCTTTCTTGATGTTTGAGGATCTTTTCTTATCTTGTTTATTCATTAGGAAACTTTGGAATTACTTTGTAATTAAAGTAATATCTTCTTCAATGTCGTCGTAGTTGTTATCATCATCATCATCATCATCATCTTTAATTTGATTAATGATTTTGAAAGCCAAATTCTTCTTTGGTTTATCTTCTTGTTGTTGTTTCTCTATAGTAATCTCATTGGTCATTCAAGAACCAATGAACTTCTCCAATGAAAGTTTGGTGAAATCCCTAGCTTCTCGAATTTCCATTACCTTTGTTTCCTAAGTTTTTGGTAAAGACCTATAATTTCCACATTAGTATATGTTATATCAAGTGTTTCCAAACTATTAGTTATAGTAGTCATTCTAGTAAACATGTTAATATATATTCACTAAGAAACATTTTAAACAATTCATATTGGTGAACTAACATGTTGATTTTAAACTCTTTGACCTGGTTAGTTCCTTCATGAGTTACTTCTAAAGCATGCCATATATCTGTAGTTTTTCATCATGATATAATTATATTGAATTCACTTATACTTAATGCATAATATAATGTGTTTATGGCTTTAGTATCCATATAAAGTAACATTTTATCATTGTTTGTATATTCACTTCTAGTTTTAGGAATCTCAATACCATTTTCAATTTTAATTGGTCTATAAAGTAACTTTACGTGATGATGACTCTTCATCTTGTATTGAAGAAATGGATGATCTACTTTGATATGCCTTATTTTGTTGCATTTAAAGCATCTTAAAAGCTCATTTCTTGAACCATGTTCCATATTTCTTGATGTTCGCGGATCTTTTCTTATCTTGCTTAATCATTAGGAAACTTTGTAATTAAAGTTGTCATAACCCAATTTTGGACAACATAAAATTCATAAAAAGGAAATGAATGAAAAATTGAGGTTTGGATCAAAACAACACAAATGGGAAGCTCTGATGGGTTTAATCATGTTTGATTTATGATTTTGGAAGTTAATTTTTAAAGAAATTGAAAGAATTAGCTGGTATGGAGTTTCATTTAAACTTTGATTGAGTTTAATTAATGATATCGGGAGTTTGATTGAAGAATGGATAAGTTTGAGGATTTAATTAAGCTTAGAATTAGTTTAATTAACGAAATCAGGGGCATGATCGAATCAATATTAAATCTCTAAGTTAGTTAAGGACAAAATTACAAGTGATTAAGGTCCATGGACCATTTTGTAAAATGCACCGAAATTCTGTCCAGGGGCTCGATTAAAATGTTGAAACTTGGAGGACCAAATTGAGAAATGGTCATCTCGAGTCCAAAATGCACCGTTTCAAGCATGCATTGTTTCTTTTCTTCTTCCTTGGACGCTGAAAGCCTGCCTGCAAAGAAGGAATGGAAATGGTGAAACACCGACATCCCAGTCCAACCAGAACTCAATTTGCAAAGCTTATCTTTGTGAAGATTACAACCCCGGGGAGATAAGGATAAAATTTTCACGCCCTCATGCTTATAGAAAAGAGTCTAACAGGGGCGGGATTGTCGGTGCCTCAATCCGACTGAAACACAATGTCCCCATGCCTTATCATGATTCTGGGAGGATAAGCAGCATGACAGCCTATAAAAGACGGGGGATCACAAGAACAAGGGGGGAGGAAGATACCGAGAAAAAAGGGCAAAAAACAGGGGAACAAAAAACCCAAAAAAAAAAAGAGAACCCATAACAAAAAAAAAACACAAGAACAGGGGAAAGAAGATCATTCTCCGGATAAAACCATCACTTTCATCTTCGTCTCCGCCTCCGCCTTCGTCATCGCCAGGTAAGGCCTTCATTTTCACTTTTTTTTCTGCATCTCTTGCTGCAAAATAAGAAAACAGGGCGAAGGTAATTTAATTATCTTCGCCCTATGCGGCACACACGTGGTTTGAACCATGCGTGCCTGCTGCCCAGTGGGGTCACTGGCTTGGGCCAGTGACCTGGCTGGGTCGGCTGAGTCTAACCCAGCCCATGCAGGTTGGGCTGGACTCAGCCCCCCCCCAAAAAAAGGAGTAGGCTGGGTATGGGCTTTAGGCCCAACCGGCCCAAAAGTGTGTTTGCTAAAGGTGAGTTTGGCAAAACACACCTTTATGCCTTGGCCATAATTTTTATGCCCATTCTAGTTTGATATTTGGCTAAACGAGCCCTTTTTCGATATCAGAAAATTCCAAAAAATTTGAGGGTCTTCGTTGATTTATTTGTGGGCCCCTCGCACTTTATTTTATTTTCTTTCTTTATGCTTGTATTTTTTTAGCTATGTGCTCAATCTGTGGATTTATTATTGTTGAATGCAAATATGTCGTGCAAGGTTATGTTTTTTTATTTCCATCTAAAAATGGCAAATAATAATAAAGGATAAACAAGAAAAAATGACATAGAAAATTTCTTCTTCAAATTCATTTTTTTTGTTAAAATATTCACTGACGCCAGAGTCAGGAGTATCGTATTTTTTGGATTTGTGCGATATTTACCAACGCCAGAGTTGGAAATATTCGTAAGAATTGTTCACTGACGTCAGAGTCAGGAAAATGAAGGAAGAATAAAAAAGGGGAAAAAGAAGAACAAATTCTTAGCAATTTTAGACAAAACTAGCAATACAGCCTGTCTTAGGTAGGATGCTTAGGGGGTGATATCATCTTCCCTTTTGTGTAACCAATCCCGTATCATAGAATCTCTGTTGACCAGTTAGGGTTCCTAGTGACCATAATACTAGGTGGCGACTCCTTGAACAAGATCGTTTCCCTTAATAGAACAAGATGTTAGATATCTGTTCTTTTTGCAATCGAGTGATAATTTTTTAACGAGTCGCCGCGATGTCCAGGTGTGAAAAAAGTAATATCTTCATCAATGTTCGTCGTAGTCGTTATCATTATCATCATCATCATCTTTAATGTGATGAACGATTTTGAAAGCCAAATTCTTCTTAGGTTTTTCATCTTCTTGTTGTTTCTCTATGGTAATCTCATGGGTCATTCAAGAACCAATTAGTTTCTCTAATGAAAGTTGGTGAGATCCCTAGCTTCTCGAATTTCCATTACCTTTGTTTCCTAAGTTTTTGGTAGAGACCCATAATTTCCACATTAGTATATGTTCTACCAAGTGCATCAAAACTATTAGTTATGGTAGTCATTCTAGTAAACATGCTAATTATAGATTCACTATGAAACATTTTAAATAATTCATATTGGTGAACTAACATGTCGATTTTAAACTTTTTAACTTGGTTAGTTCCTTCATGAGTTACTTCTAAAGCATGTCATATATCTTTAGCTTTTCAACATGATATAATTCTATTGACTTCACTTCTACTTAATACATAATATAATGTGTTTATGGCTTTAGTATCCATATAAAGGAACTTTTTATCATTGTCTGTATATTCACTTCTAGTTTTAGGAATCTCAATACCTTTTTCAATTTTAATTGGTCTATGAGATCTATTTTCTACAGATAACCATAAATCAAAATCAATAGATTGAAGATAGATTATCATTCTAACTTTTTAATATGCATAATCATTACCATTAATAATAGATAGCTTAGATGTGGATGATCCTTCATTTTGAAGATTATAACTAGTGGTTTTTATTTTACTCAAAATTTAAGCAAACTTTTTATAAATAAGCTCTGATATCAATTGTTGTTCAAGGATTAAGGAAACTTTACACCTAAGAAGGGGGCGAATCATGTGTATCACTAAATTCAATAATTAATGTAAATTACTTAAAGCAAATACAATAACCAATAATATAATTAAAGTACTTAAAGTAAAGAGATAAGGGAGAGAATTTGCAAACTCATTCTTAACATGATTTAGCAAGCTTACATCCACACCTCAAGTATCAAACTGTATTTGAGTATTGTATTTCTTCACTGGTCCAAGTTTGAGAGTATAATAACCATCTTAATGAATTCACACCAAAATTTTTACATCATTTGAAGAAATTCTTTCTTCAAGATTTTGGCCTTGGTGACATTACCTCATTAATACCAAGAGTTTTTACCTAACTTTTAAAGGTTTACAATGGTTTTTTTTTTCATAACAAATTCTCTCGATATAGTGGATGTTACAATTAAAGTTCTAATATCTTTATAACTCATTAGATAATACTTATAGGATTTGAAGGTGTTTAAGTATAATGATAATGAGATTGAATACTCTTTGTGCTTGAATATGAAGATTTATAGAACAAACTAGAGTATGACCAAGTATTTATGATTTTGTAGTTGTTTTTTTCTTACAATAGCTTGTATATGATATATATTTTGATTCTATATCTAATTTTACAATATATATATAAGAAAAGCTAGCTTTTATAGTCATTAATGTTCCTTTGACAGATAAAACAGTTGACCGATTTAGATTGGTCAAGCCAATCGATTGACCGGTTCCTATAGAATTCCCAGATGTTTATCACTAATGAATAAGTGATGGACTGGTTCATATAGAATTCCAGATTTAACAGTTTAACCTAGGTGAATTCTTAGAACCATTTATCTTAGATTTTATTTGATTATTATCAATAATTTAATGCATAAATAGTGAAGTGTATGAGTTCATTTTAATTGTCCTATCAAGTAATATATAAAAATATACAATGAGACACTAAAATGAACACTTATTTTAAGTCTTCACTTTGCTTCCTTCTTGGACTTCTAGATTGATTTCTTCACGAAATCCATTATGCTTGTTGATGTATTTTTGTATAAAACTTATTTAAAACTTCTTCTCAACAAAGCATATTAGTAATCCATTTTTCATTTTATTGTTATCATCAAAATATATAAAAATATGAATGTGTGACACCAAAAGGTCACCAAAATTTGGGTCTTGTAGTTTTTTTTTGGCAAAACAATATATGAATACATTGTTAGTTATTAAACTTGTTTACCAAGATTAAATGTATTGAAGTTAGTACAATGAATAACCATCCACATCAAAAATACTATGAATCTAGAAATACTATAAATTTAAGTAAGTATTGAAGAGTCTAATATTAATTAAGTACTTTGAAGATTGTAAGAGATATTTTATAATGTCTATATATATTATATGGATTTGATAATGAAAGGTGTGAGAGTACTATTATTTAGTGTATTGTATTCCACCAAAATTGTGTAAGTAGTAACCCCTACTCTGTTCTATTATTGTTTTTCCAACAAATTTGGTATCAGAGCTTGAGAGTAGATATGGCTTCCAACAATAACAATTCTCAGTTTTATATTCCCTGTCTTACCAAACAAAACTATGATCTATGGTGTATTCAATACAAGGCACTACTAAGATCACAAAAGTTATGGGAGTTAGTTGAAGAGGGTTACACTGAACCAGAATCAACAAGAGAAGAGACAACAATGAGTAATGCAAAAAGACAAATGTTGAGACAATCAAGGAAGAAGGATAATAAGGCTTTATTCATGATTTATCAAGGACTTGATGAAGCAACTCTTGAGATGGTAGCACAAACAAAAACGTCAAATGAGGCATGGAAAATGCTTAACAAGACTTATATTGGAGTTAAAAAGACAAAAAAGGTATGGTTGCAAGCATTGAGAGGAGACTTTGAGAAGTTGAATAAAGTAATAAGATAGTTTCAAATTACTTCACAAAAGTAATCTATTTGGTTCACTAGATGAAAAGGAATGGTGAGAATATTGATGATGTTTGAGTGATGGAGAAAATTATGAGGTCTCTGGATTCAAAGTTTGATCATATGGTTGTAGCAATTGAAGAATAAAAAAATTTGGAAGATTTGACAATAGAAGAATTAATGGGATCTCTACAAGCTCATGAGCAGAAAATTGATAGAAGAGGAGAAGGAAGATCTTTTGAACAAGCATTGCAAATAAAGTTAACCGTAAAGAATGTTAGTGAATCTGGCAGAGGAGCATTTCAAATAGGAATGTTCTTTCATAGAAGAGGAAGAGGAGGAAGAGGAGGAAGATCATTCAGAAATCAAGAATCTCATGGAGCACGAAATCAAAATTTTAATTTCAGAGGCCATGGCAGAAGCAGAGGAAGAAGTCATAGAGGATATTCAAATTGGAGGAATAATAATATAAACGTACAATGTTTTAATTGTAAAGAGTATGGTCATTTTGCCTCAGATTGTTCACAGTACAAATTTGAAGACAAAAATGTCAACTTTGCTAAGAAAGAAATTGATTCTGAAGAACCTACATTATTGTTGGCCTGTAGAAAATTTGATGGCAGCAACTCTAGCACTTAGTATCTAGATACATGAGCATCAAATTATATGTGTGGTATGAAGGAAACACTTGTTGATATCGATGAAAGTTATACAGGTAACATTACCTTTGGAGATCTTTCTCAAAGACTAGTTGAAGGAAGAGGCAAAATTCTTATTAAACTTAAGAATGGTGAGCAAAAGTTCATATCATAAGTTTTTTATGTTCCAGACATGAAGAACAACATTCTGATTTTGGTATAGTTTTTGGAGAAAGGCTTTGAAGTGCAGATGAAAGATAAGAATTTGAAGATTTTTGATGAGTCTGGAGCTGCAATTACTTCAGTTAAAATGACTAGAAATAAAATGTTCCCTATGGATCTGAGTATATATTTGTCAAAATGTTTGAAGGCAGAAATCTCTAACATGATGAATTTATGGCATCTGCGATAAGGGCATTTGAACCATGGATCATTGATGTTGATGGAGAAAAACAAAATGGTTATTGGAATACCAAAGTTAGAGCACATAAGCAGAATATGTGAAGTGTGTGTAATGGGAAAACAACATAAAAAATCATTCCCAAAGAAGAGTTCAAGAGCATCTTAACCTCTTGACCTGGTGTATTTAGTTGTGTCTGACCCTATGTAGCCTACTTCAATAGGAGAAAGTAGGTTTTTTCTCACTTTTACTGATGATTTCAATGGTAAGATATGGGTATGTGTGTTAAAAGAAAAGAAAGAAGTGCTGAACAAATTTAAGGAGTTTAAAAATTCAGTAGAAAAACAAAGTGAGTGTAAGCTAAAATGCCTAAGAACAGATAGGGGAGGAGCGTATATTTCTCATAATTTTGATGATTATTGTAAGGAAAATGGTATTGTTCATCAGCTCACAATGTCATAGACTCCACAATATAATGGAGTATCAGAGAGAAAAAACAGAACTATTATAAACATGGTTAGATGTATGCTAAAAGAAAAAATTTATCCAAAAGAGTTTAAGGGAGATGCAGTTGTATGTGTTGTGTATTTGTTGAACATATTTACAATAAAAAGACTTTAGAAGATCACGCTAGAAGAAGCATGGAGCTTGAAGAAATTGAGAGTTGATTACTTGAGAATTTTTGGCAGTGTTGTTTATGCCAAAATTCAAGAGGAAAAAAGAACTAAACTTGAACATAAAAGTTAGAAATGCATGCTGCTGGGATATGGAGAAAACTCGTATGGTTACAAATTGTACAATCTGATGACAAAGAAGGTGATCATGTCAAAAGATGTGAAGTTTGATGAAGAGCAAGAATGGAACTGGAATTCTGAAGATCAGCCACAAAAACTAATTGTAGATGAAGAACAGATTCAGAAAGATGAAGGAGAAATCATGTTAGCTCCATCTCTATCATCTAACAGTCATGCTGGTCCTATAAGCATAACAACAAGAACGACAAAGAGCATACAAGAGATTTATGATGTAACAGAAATAATCAATTTTAATGATGTTAATATATTTTGATTGTTTTCAGGAAATGATCCTATTACATTTGAAGAAGCATATCAAAAAGACAAATGGAAGAAAGCAATGAAAGAGGAGATCAATTCCATCATAAAAAATAATACATGGGAATTGACAACACTTTTCGAAGGACACAATACAATAAATAGGAGTAAAATGGATTTTCAAGACAAAGAGGAATGAAGAAGGAGAAATTGAAAAAAAATAAAGCCAAATTAGTAGCGAAGGGGTACAAGCAACAATATGGAGTTGATTATGAAGATGTTTTTGCTCCAGTAGTAAGAATGGAAACAATAAGATTGATGATTTCCCTAGCAGCTCAGAAAATATGTAAGATATTTCAGTTGGATGTAAAGTTAGCATTCTTGAACGACAACCTTGAAGAGGAAATGTATATAGAACAATCAGATGGCTTTGTGGTAAAAGGAGAAGAAAAGAAGGTTTGCAGATTGAAAAAAGCTCTTTATGGGCTCAAACAAGCACCAAGAGCATGAAACTCCAGAATTGATGGCTATCTTTCACAGAAAGGATTCACAAGATGTCCTTAAGAACATGCATTATATGTGAAAAAAGTTTACAAGGTAGAGTAATGTTTGTTTGTTTATATGTTGACGATATACTTTTCACAGGGGATGATCCAACTATGATTCAAGACTTCAAGCAATCCATGGTGAAGGAATTTGAAATGATAGACTTAAGTCTCATGGCCTATTTTCTGGGATTAGAGGTGAAGCAGTGTAGTTATGGAATCTTCATTTCACAAGCCAAGCATGCAACTTAAGTTTTGAAGAAATTTGCTATGGAAGATTGTTTTCCAGCAGACAATTTAGTTGAATATGAAACCAAGTTAACTAAAGAAGGATAATGAGATTTAGTTAATCCTACATACTACAAAAGTATTGTGGGTTGCTTGCGTTATCTAACATGTACCAGACCAAACATTTTGTTTAAAGTTGCCTTGATTAGTAGATATATGGAGAAGCCAAGAAGTTTACATTTGAAGAAAACAAAGAGGATCCTTTGTTTTGTTAAAGGAATTGCAAGCTATAGATTGTTTTATTTATCCTCGCAGAATCTTGAAATTACAGGTTATAGTGATAGTGACTAGGCAGAAAATTTGAAAGACAGAAAAAGCACTACTGGATTTATATTTTTTATGGGAGAAACAACTTTCATGTGGACATCAAAGAAACAATCTATTTTTGTATTATCTACATGTGAAACAGAATACATTGCTGCTGCATCGTGTATGTGTCATGCAATATGGCTAAGGAAAATAATGGAAGATTTGTAGCAGAAACAAAGTAAAGCTACATGAATCTTTGTTGATAACAAGTCTGCTATAGCACTTGCAAAGAATCCAGTTCATCATGAACGTTCAAAACATATTAATACTCGATTTCACTTCATCGAAGAGCACATAAAAGAAGGCGATGTGGAGTTAGTTCATGTCAAAACTCATGAACAAATTGCTGACATTTTTATAAAGCCATTGAAAATTGATGTTTTCTGTTATTTGCAAAAGAAGCTTGGAATCATGAAGATGGATGGAAGTAGTTTAAGAGGGGAGAATGTTAGTTATTAAACTTGTTTATCAAGATTTAGTGTATTGAAATTAGTACAATGAATAACCATCCACATCAGAAATACTATGAATCTAGAAATATTATGAATTTAAAGTAAATATTAAAGAGTCTAATATTAATTAAGTACTTTGAAGATTGTAAAAGATATTTTATAATGTCTATATATATTGTATGAATTTGATAGTGAAAGGTGTGAGAGTATCATGATTTAGTGTATTATATTCCACCAAAATTGTGGGAGTAGTAACCCTGCCTCTATTCTGTTATTGTTTTATTGTTTTCCAACATATATAGGCTTTTCCATCACTTTCTTTGATAAAAAAAAAAATATTTTTTTTGTAAAAATTAGAAAGGGGCAACACTTGGTACTAAGGTGATAGGTAGTAGTTGTTTTGTATTTTACCCAAAATAAACAAGAAAATCCTTGATTAAAAAAATTCATATTAGTACAAACACGTTGAGGGTGTGTTTAATAACATAAAATATGTTTTTCTTTTTAATTTATCAATAAAAATTAAAAAATGTGTTCATTTATTGAAAACAAAGATGAATTGTTTCATTGAAAAATAAAAAATACATAAAATTCTTCTTAGTATTTTTTTAAATAAAAACCATAATTTACAATAGTTATCTTAATATTTTATATTTGCAATAATCAAATAATAGAATATTAGTTTTATCTCATTAAATTAAAAATTACCATAAAAAAGTTAATATTGTGAAGTAAAAAAAAATCTTTATATTAGATTTATAATAAAAATTAAATTTATGACACTAACTAAATATAAAAATATAATTTTAATCTTTTAAATTACTAAGAAGTGCTTATATATAAATGTAAAATAATTGTAATGTTCATGTTTTTTCTTTATTTGAAAAACATTGAAAACCTTGCATTGAAAAACTATAAAAAACTTTTAAAATATGTTTTCTAATCTTGGTATAAATTTGAAAAAGTAGAAAACTAGTTTTTTAGTTTATTGGATGGAGAAATATTGCATTTGATGTAAAAAGGAGGTTTAGAGTATAAAATTAATTTTCATATCTATAAAGTTTTGGTTAGTTTTACAAGATACAAGAGATAAATATATAAAGAATAACCATGTTTTTGGTTGGAATGGAATGATAAAAATATAGATATAAAATAAATAGGTTTTTTAAATTATTTTGAAATAATTTTTTGTATTTTTAAAATATAATATATAATGAGACGTTTTTCATTATCGTGAAAATATCTTCTAATTGCAAATAATCTTTCCATGTTACTTGTAAAAAAACACAGACCTTTTATTTTTACATTTCCATTCATTTTATAGCATCATAATTCTTTTCCTTCTCAATATTATATAAAAAAAATTCTGATTATAATGGATTTTTTTGATTTTGAAGAGTTTCTCTATGCAAGAAAACAAATAAATTAATTATTTTCTCTTAGTCCTCCAGAAGTCATCAATCCATCTGCGAACAAATCATTCTTGCTTGGAAAAAGTATGAGAATAAAAGATTGAGAAACAACATGCACGATCAATTCTATTGTTTATTCAACTATCACAAAGTAGCCAGCACAAGCGTGGTTTTACCTATCTGGTGCCCAAGATCTGTACCTCTCTTTAAGGAAAAAAAAAAAAAAAACCTGAGTTTCCCTTAAAAGTGGAATTTGATGAACCATCTTTCTCTTCTATCATAATTTTTGTCTCTTTGAAAAGATTTGGAAAGAAATAGGAAAATGAATCATACAAATGTGAAAAAAAATACAAAAATGGATGATCCAATCAATACTTTTCAAATTAAACTATCTTGATTGCCTCATCGAAACAAGAAATTTGTACTATTTTTTTTTTAGTTTAACGTGGGTGTTCGGGTCAGTTTGCGCGCACCTCGACTAATCCCACGAGCCCTGAAGTTAACGACCATGTAAGCCTCCAGTGGCCATTATATGAGCAACCACATGACTCGAACCTGAGATCACAGATGAAGCAAACCCCTTAATCCTAAATTTTTACCACTGGGCCACCACTTAGATGATTGAAATTTGTACTATCTTGGTATATAGAAACCTAGATGGCATCTTGCATGTACATGAACTAGTAGAAAATTAGGTTATGACCCTCCACAGCCTTATAATCTAAGAACATTTCATGTCAATATGCATAAAATTTATATATGAAAGAAAACCAAGTTCTTTAACCATTCACCCAAATGAAATCTTGGTATAGTTGTCTAATGGGATCATAAATAATATTTTAATGATGAAACAAAAATATTTAGGAGAGTTTTCTAGGTATTTAAAGTTATAATTGAGGTTTCGTAACAGTTATCTACTCCTATCTATCTACTTGGGAAGTTATTGATAATAGTTTTTTTTTTTTAACAAAAATAATGAGATATTTCCTTTTATTTTAGCTCTGGTTTAAGAATGTGTATCAAAATATGTGTATTATTAGATATATACAAGGGAATTATGAATGCAATAGCAAAGATACGACTTCAGTTGGTTAGATATATGTTACTGATATTATTTATTTTATTTTTTTAGCAACTTCAACACTAGGTTTAAAAATCCAACTTTGAAAAACATTACAGAAAATATGTGTTATGAAACATTAAAATTGATTATAATTTTTAGATTTATTAAATTAATCAGATATAAAATTATATTGAATTAATTTTTACATGATTAAAAATATTATTAATAATATTTAAATATTTTTTTTATATGATAAAAAAATTAATCAGACTCGCAATGTTACTAGTGTTTAACACTTAAATTTGTTTGTACAACATTACATAAATGTATATTTTTTTTTAGTTTAATGTGGGTGTCCGGGCCATCTTGCGCGCACCTCGACTAATCCCACGAGTCCTGAAGTTAACGACCATGTAAGCCTCCAGTGGCCATCATATGAGCAATTACAGAGCTTGAACCTGAAATCACAGAGGAAGCAAACTTCTTGATCTCAGGCTCTTGCTACTGTGCACGACCTATATGGTTACATAAATGTATATTTATGCACGCATGTGCTTGCAGTTGTAGCTTCGGACGCAGTAACATGGCAATTGATAATTGAAGCGTTGCCTATTCTTGCTTTAGCATATAGTATATAACACGGAAAATCAGCTGTCAACTCCCTTTCCAATCACCGAGACATCGGAAAGCTGACAATTTGGGGCCACAACACAACTGATATTTAATCATAGCTGTGTAGAATTAAATTCTTGGATGATTATTGTATACGCCTACGCTCCATTTACATGAAAATTGTCGTTTCTGTTCCTCCAGTTTTCCAAGTGCCTAGAGGTAGAGTGGGGGGTTGCAAATTATGGCCAGCACATGCAGCAGCTGCTAATGGAAAATAGAGGGTGACCCTTTAATTCTAGGGTAGATTGTTGACGCTACCAATGGCCTATACAGCTATACTTGATCCAAAAACCAAGCAATGAATAATTGCTCATTCAATTTACTAGCTCGCTCACAGCATAACGTTCTCTTGTACTGTATATATACTTGATCCGTAAGATTTGAACTGGCAAGGGAAAAACGCAGAAAGACATAAAAGTCTGTCAGTTCTTCACATCATGGTACAATCAAAGAAGTTCAGAGGTGTCAGGCAACGCCACTGGGGCTCATGGGTGTCTGAGATTCGTCATCCTTTACTGTACTGGTTTTGTTCTTATGTTTCTCAATTTCCTATATTTATTTATCTATCTATTCATTCATACCTGTTTGAAAATGATTTCTAAAATTCAAAGTGTTTTGGGGTAAAAAAAATAAAAATCGTCCCCAGTACTTTGCTATCATGTTCTAGCCTTTTTGCTCCAAAGTCTTAGTTTTCTTTTGTCCTTTTGTTTTCTCTTTATTGGTAGCCTTAAACTTTCATGGGTTCTTGATTATTGCGCACAGAAAAAGAAGGGTGTGGCTTGGAACATTTGATACGGCTGAAGAGGCAGCAAGAGCCTACGATGAAGCAGCGATTTTGATGAGTGGCCGTAACGCCAAAACAAACTTCCCTGTGGTTGCAAATCAAACAAGAAATGGTCAGAACTCTCCCTCCTCCTCGTCAGCTCTTAGTGCAAAACTACGCAAATATTGCAGATCTCCATATCCTTCCCTAACTTGTCTAAGGCTTGACGCCGAGAATTGCCACATTGGAGTCTGGCAAAAGCGTGCCGGTCCACGTTCGGTTTCAAATTGGATTATGACTGTAGAGCTTGGAAAGAAGGATGGACGGCAAGCCCCGGAACAAAAGATTCTCATCTCAGATACATCAGATATGGCAGGCCAAGAAGGTGGTAGTGATGATGGTCCAGATGACGAGGAAAGGGTTGCATTGCAGATGATAGAGGAGCTACTTAACAGGTAGAAGGGAGTTGCATCTATGGACGACAATAGGTTTCTAATATATTTATATCTTTCTTATTGTTATCAATATATGTACTTTTTATATTATATTAAAAAAATTACTTTCAGCATGCGCACACATATATATGAGATATTTTTGAATTGGGTGTAGATTGACTTTTGAGTATAATCATCGAAGCATTCAAATTTATTATTATGAAAATATCAATATTTAGCTTCTTTTAATTTTAAATTCCTATAGTATATTCTCATTAAAATAAATTATAAAGGGAATATTTTTTTTTCTATTTCTTCTATCACTATAGTATATTTTATGGTTCACACACACATGTAATATAATTGTAACATCTACAGGATATTAAATAAGTTCCAAAAATAGATAACTTTTGAATGAATAATATTCATCAAATAATAATGTTCAAATTTCCAAAGCTCATAAAAAGTAAAAACATATACTAAAGGTTTGAAACAAAAATCCAACATAACTCTAGTTTTGATATCAAACTTAGTAATAGATTGTCTACAATAATAACTTAGAATCCGCTCTAGCAATTAAAATAAACAATCATAGGAAAAATAAGCATAGGAGAAAAAACATATTCATCATATAAACTGAAAAGAAAAGGTAAAATAAATCTCATAGTTCTTGAAATCCAAAGGTTTTCATGTCCTTGCAACCAAGAAAAAAGTTTAGCCTTGCATGTTTGTTGAACAACTAATCAAGAAAAAGGAGGAATGCATAATTTCGGGTTTCTTAAAGGAAGGGGGCGTTTTTCTCTTCTTGCCTGGCTACCCCCCTTCTCTTCTCTCATTCTTTTTACATCCTAGGAAACCCTAGTCTCTATTTTACCAAATAGTCCTCCCTTAAGTAGACAGTTTACATTTAAGTAGTTCAATAACTATTTTCCTAAA
>Ga0307518_10000984_pt1 | contig 21245 bp, 21 predicted proteins | sample 25_EM_MG_FD_203889 | JGI IMG/M metagenome (GOLD analysis project Ga0307518, IMG submission 203889) | Populus trichocarpa ectomycorrhiza microbial communities from riparian zone in the Pacific Northwest, United States - 25_EM | ecosystem: Host-associated > Plants > Roots > Unclassified | place...
TCAAGTATCAAAGGAAGGAAGAGATCCAACAGGAGCTTGAGAAGCAAGGGATCAACATGGGGAGCCGTGCTATGATTGCGGCCTATCAGCAGGGTGTGACCAGGGTGTTAAAACACTTGACCAAAACAGAATTGGAAGAGGCCGCCCACCTTGCAGAAGAGTGGAACAATACCAAGGCTCCGCCAGAGGTACAGGCCAAGTGAGTATTTCTTGTCAGGTTATCAGATTGTTTGTTTAATGGCATTTAGGATTGCGGAGAAAAAGGGCCGTGAGTACTCCCGGGCATTTGCCAAGCAGATGTGGCAGAAGTGTGGTGCCCGAGTGGTAGTGATGATGGCATGGAAGGACTGCAATGGAGAGGTGATGGCTACCATGTAAGTGACCATTCTGTAGCTGCCACTACTGGACTCACAATATGCAGACATGATTTTAATGACATCCTCGATGGTGGAAAGGCATTTCCAGATGGGAAAATTATTGAAAAGCATTGGTTAGGCTATGCCCAGGATGCATTCAGTGTTGAAAGCGAGGATCAAGGTGACGAAACTGAAGCCGAAGACTGGCCTTCAAGGAAGAAGGCACAAAAGGGTCGGAAACGGCCAGCAATCACTCTTCCTATGCTGGACGATGATACCGCTCAACTTCCAAACATCCTTGACATGCGTGCCCAAGAAAAAAAGGATTTAATCCGGACATTCCTCACTCACCACTATTGTAAATAAATTACAATCTGCAATTTGCCACTAATGCGTCCACAGGTAAGGCATCTGGCCGCAACAAGGCCACTGTGCCTTGGTCAAGTATCACTGAAAGTCCGGGGGTCTACATCTCCCGCCGGTACTTCCCGGCAGAGATTCCCTTCAAGGAACCTACCTGGCTGACATATGCCCAGGTTACTGCCATATTGCAGTTTTGGCGCCGTCGGCAGCAGGCTACTCTGCGTGATATTTTTAGGTTCAAAAAGTGGAAAGACATTGATGGGACCATGTGCAATCTGGTGACCGACGAACTGGCGAGCGACCAAAATACAGAGTTGATGCCGGTGCGGCATCAATCCGCCAAAAGTCTTGGGAAGCGCCCGGAAAAGGCAATACCAGGTAGGATTATATTGGGATAGAGCACCTATAACTGATATACAATGCAGAAACCAGTGAGGACGAGAGTCCTGGTATTGACAATGATTCCGGTGTACTTGCCAGACCAAACAATAGGAATAATTTGGCATGGGGTGGACAAGTGGAACACAAACAAACGCCGTTTGCAGAGGCAACCCATGAGAGTGATGAGGAGGTACTCGATGGGCAGCAGGCAATAGGTGGTCACGGAACTACACCCACGGCCGGTATGTGGATTGATTCAAATAGATTTGACACTCATTCCTTCCCACAGCAAATACCGTTCATCAAGCACAAATTCTCCCAGCAATATCAGGACCTTACACCATTAACAAGCCACACGGTAAGTTGATATGTTTTTTTGCATACCAATGGTTCTCAATATTAGCCGGAACCAATCAGCAGAAGGATCTGGTGCCGGAGGACATCCATCAACAACACAGTCATTCCCACAGATGCGTCCACTGAATAGAACCAATGATGTTTCACATGGCCCACCGAAACCAAAGCCCCGACTCAAATCAATATGTATGATATATTTAGTAACAAATATGGTCGACTGATATACTTGCATAGTAAAAAAAAATACCATGTCTGATGGGTCGGCACCGCAGACCAGTTCCGGAGTTGCAAATGCAACTGTCCCACTTAATTCCAATGGTGGGTAAATGTTGGTACAGTTTGGGCACTCACACTAACAAATGTAGCCATGTCTGAAGGTTCCGGGATTGTGAAAGGCAGCTCATCCAGTGGGTCACATCCCTTGAACAAGGATAGCCGGTGCCAATCTACTGTGCCGCAAAAGCGTGTGCAGGACAATGGCACCACCTCATCAGAGGTAACTAATGAAGCACTCCGGCATTCCAAACGTTCCTGCAGGACACCGCTTCCTCCGGACCATAATGTGCTAACACCGCCGCAAGGAAAGAGGAAAAAATAGGGGTAGCTTAAATTTATTTGTATTCTGTTCACAATTCCATGTGTTGTAAAATAACATCATCATATTTCTACAATCTTTAATGAATGCCGACCCCCAAGGGCAAGTCTGTCCGGTTGAGAACTTACACTACAGTTGCGGAAGCGGCAGAATATTTATAAATAATGTCTTTACTACAGTAGATCAGGATCTAAGTGTACTAACTCTTCCGGGTCCGGCACGGCATTTGTAGCCAAACGGTCCAGCGCCATCCTAAACCGTGACCATGCCCTGTACTTCTCCACCAGGTCCATCCATCTGTCTGTGGCATCCACCATGGTGTTGGCATATGAAGAATGGGCGGCAATCAAAATGCCATCGTGGCATGGATGGAGTGGTGGCCGGCTCGGAGCCATCACACTTGCCGTGATCCCACATGCCCTTTGCACTGCTGGCATGAATAAGATCAACCATAGATAACGGAGTACTTACATGCGGACCGCGGGTCCCGTGCACTTTGTTCCCTGAGTGCTCGCCAGGAAAGATTTGATAGCTCCCTATACCACTTATCTGCAAGCACATTAGCACTTCAAATGGAAGAAGATCACAGTCCATACCATCCCCCACTTCGACCAGTGATCCTTCTGCTATGACTGACGGACATGGTTGCACCGCCGTCTCGGACATATCAACACTGTGTGTGGGGCTGTCAGCTAGTTGCCTAGGTGACCCACATCTGGTGTTGAGAATGGGATCTGGAGTGTCCATGCGGCAATGAACACTTTGTGATGGTGACTCAACCCAGTTATATCCACCGGACATACGTGTAGGTGATTTGCACGGTGGTGGTACCGGAGTGAAGAATCAATGTTCTTGATCCAGTGAGCCAAGGTTCGGGTATCGCTTTGGACTAGATGTAGGTGAGCGCTTTAGTGGTGGTGGTGGCCAAATGGGCTGGAAGGGTGAGTGGGAAGAGGTGGAGGGCAGTGGTACTGGCGGAAACATGGCCCGGATGGGTGAGTCGGAAGGGGTAGACGGCATTGTCGGTGGTGATGCACAAATTGGTGGGGCTAGATCCAACCAGCTCCAGGGTGTTCGAGTTGATGGTGTAGAGGGTGGTGAACTGACCACAGGTCCTGGTCCACTGGAAAATGCTAACAAATCGGGTGGTGGAGAGCCGACATCCGGTTGAGGCCCTGTAGTGAACTGAAACGTTGCTGGTGATCGGGAATGGTAGGGAGGCTCTGGCGTGGTGCAGGACGGTGCTGCTGGCAGGAAATCGGTACTTGGCATATTCAAAGGTGCCAAGCAGGGTGAACCCAATGGGGGTGGGGGTCCAAGTGTCCATGGAGAAGCTGTTACGGGTGAATGGTCCACTTCCATGGCACTGTCTTCCTCTGTTTCCATTACAACGGAGGCGCTCTCAGATAGCGTGGGCGAAATAACTGTTCCATGTAAGTTTACATTTACATTCAATGGAGAAATACTTACTGCGTTTCATTGGGCTGTTTTTGGTGAACCGAACGGTCTTCTTTCCTTTGGCAGGGTACATGACCGATATGGATGGGATTGCGGCAGGGTTTAACGAATCCGGGAGGGATGGGGTACGGTGTGGCCAGTTAGGTTTACCGTTATATAATCGATGTCCCTGGCTTAATGGTGACAATTAGTTAGGTAGAAACAGGTGAGACAATGCGGACATAGCTTAGAGTTCCACACGGCAGTGATCAAGCAACTGAATACGATGCTGGAGTGGTTTGTGAACCACCAGGCAGGCCGGAATATTTGATTCGATCAATATTGCAAATACACTTTCAATGCACGGTCCTCATTGTTACACAGGATCTATGTCCTGCTGGCATTGTATTTCCGTCCACATGCGGTAGCTGTATTTCCATCAAACTCTATTGTACTCAATCAGGGTTTGTGTCATACACGGGAAGTGTTTATGTAAGCATCCCGAGTGGCATATTATCTGCACCGTTTCCGAACCGCTCACTCATTACTCCGCATCGTTCCCGTTCACATTGTTCATCTCAATGTCTAATCCCACCAAATCCTCCAACGTCTCCATTCTCGACGAGGCACACCAAACCTCCATCACCTCTCTGAATGCGGAACGCGTTGTCCAGAACGCCGTGCAACAAATCACTACCTACATGGACGGACTCAAGACAACGAATGACACGGTGTATTGGTGGAAAGTTGTGGATATTGTATGGAATCAGGTGGTAAGTGGTGTAAGATCCATGTCAGCCAAATGCTAACTATGTTCTAGAAACTTGTGGAAGCCGTGGTTGAAGACCTCCCTGCCGGCTTCGTCATGCCAACGCATGTTATGGCAGCGGAACGATTCATGCCCAACCCAGAGCTTGTTCGGAAGACGAAGAAGTGGCCTTTATGGGAGCCCATGCACAATGTGACAGATGCTGAGTTCCAGAACCATCGGTGGTACAAGCTCCATGAATGATCGGCCGATGGTGAGCAGTCTGAGAAGGGGAAGGGAAGGCATTGCCAGTGGTGAAAGAGAAGGAGGTAAGCATGGAAGAGGAAGTTGAACCGGATTTGCCAGGTCCAATGCCAGGCCCCAGTGCAGATGGGAACAATACCGGTAGCCGGGGCCGTACACAATCCCGGACGGTCGACGGCACTGGTACCCGTGGACGGAGAAAATCACGGAGACGGTCGAAGTCTGTGAAGTCGGTGGCATCGGTCAACAGCGATGCTGAGGCATCAACTCCTGCCTCAACAGCCATGGATGGCCCAATGGCCCCACCAACCGGATTTGTACATGCTCCCGACGAGGACCGGTGTGAACGGTGCAAGAGAGCAGGTAGGGCTTGCCCAGTGAAACCTGGGCAGGCATGCTGGTATTGCAACCGTGGAAAGGCTAAATGTAGCCTGGTTGCTGAACTCCGTGGACGGTCTCAGGCTCGGTCTCCCGCACGACGTCGCTCTGCATCACCGGAGTCATCTAAGGCTCCCGAACCTACAGCCCCCCGTGTCTCCAAGCGACGGCGAGCACCAAGTACAACTGCCACCCCTGGTCCGTCCACAGCTGCGACCCAAAAAATCCCCCGGGCATCGAAAAAAAGTGAGTCTTTCTTTTTTTTCTTCGTTCAAATTCAGGATTTCACTAGACTACGCTGAAGTATACATAGATCCACCAACATGGCTCCCCAAGCGGGCCCAGGGTACCTCAAGTGTTTCATCGCCCGACCCCCTCACCGCCATGACGTACGTGGAGCGTTTGCAGCACATTGAAGAAGAGCTGTTTCTGGTTAGGAGGGAGCATGCCGGCATGCTGAAGGAGCTTGCCAATGTCCGTGAGCATGTGGGCTCACTCACCGTCATCGTCGAGGAGTTGAGGAGGCTTGTCGCCACCAATCTGGGTGTGTCGCAGGAGATGCAGGACACTCTGTCCAATTCGCCCGGCACTCGATCCCATTCACCCGGCACTCGATCCCATCCACCGAGCACTCTGTCCCAGTCACTGGGCACTCCGTCGGACCAACATTTGTTGGACCACGCTCCGTCCCTGAGTGCCCCTCCATGTCCACATGGTAACCGGTCACTCAGCCCACTGGATCTGGCACAGACTACTATGGTCAGAGAGCTTACAGCTTCTCCTGGCCCTGCACACCTGCCTTCTCCAGCACCTCCGTCTGCACCATCGGACTCCTCTCCCGGATCTGCCACCTGCTGGGACCTGGTCCTGGTGTCTCGCATGCCGGCGATCACCATCACTCCACCTGATGTTGCCATCACGGAGTCTCAAGTGGAGGGGGACAATATGATAGTTGACTAGTAGATCATGCGTACTTTTGACATTTCAACTAATGGGTATTACAATTAGTCGGACACTACGTATTGTTGCAATGTATGTTGTCTAATTGATGGCATTTGGTCCACTCCCGTTACTGTAGACATACCATATCCTACAGCACACGGTGGCCGTTTAAACGTGGCAAACAGGCACCGTGTGGACATGGTACATATGGTCACAGTGTGGTTACAGCATGCACACAGCACACAGGGCCGGTAACCTTGTGGACGTGGCACCAGGTAGATGGGCACCGCACGGCACACAGTACGGGTTGATGGGCACAGAACATGCCCACCGTGTCAGATGCACACGGTCACCATGCGGACATTGTGTCAACGCTGCCCACACAGTTGCTGTGTGGCCATGGCATGGCACTGTCGCCGTGTGGCCACGGTATATGGGGTGTGTACTGTCGCCGTGTGGCTATGGTACACAGATCCATAGCCACACAGATACTGTACCCACACGGTGTGTACTGTCACCGTGTGGCTACGGTACGCAGATATTGTGCCCAGACAATACAAACGGTTGCCGTGTGGCCAAGGTACATGCACGCCGTGGCCACATGATATGTACAATTGCCGTGTGGACACGGTACACGGCCACCGTGCCACCCCGTTGTGTATGGTCGCCGTGTGGCCACGGTGTCTATACCAAGTGGGCACGGTGTCCGTGTACGGTGGCCGCACGGCAACCGTAGGCACGGTGTTGGCACGGTGTTGGTATACCGTGGCCACACAGCAACCATGTGTGGTTTGGGCACGGTATCTGTGTACTGTAGCCACACGGTGATGGTACACACCGTGTGGGCACGGTGTCCATGCCCAGACAATATGTACGGTCGCCGTGTGGCCACGGTATCTATACTGAGTGAGCACGGTGTCCATGTACCGTGGCCACACGGCGACAGTAGGCACGGTGTTGGTATACTGTGGCCATACGCCAACCATACATGTGGTGTGGGCACGGTATCTGTGTACTGTAGCCACACGGCGACGGTACACACCGTGTGGGCATGGTGTCCGTATACTGTGGCCACACGGCGACCATAGGCACTGTGTTGGCACAATGTTAGTATACCGTGTGTCCGTGCCCAGACAATATGTATGGTCGCCATGTGGCCACGGTACATGCACGCTGTGGCCACATGGTATGTACAATTGCCGTGTGGACATGGTACACGGACACCGTGCCACCATGTTGTGTACGGTTGCCGTGTGGCCATGGTATCTATACCAAGTGGGCACGGTGTCCGTGTACCGTGGCCACACGGCGACCGTAGGCACGTTGTTGGCATGGTGTCGGTATACCGTGACCACACGGCAACCATACATGTGGTGTGGGCGCAGTATCTGTGTACCATAGCCACATGGCGACAGCACACGGACGGTTGCCGTGCGGCCACGGTACACGGACACCATGCCCACTTGGTATAGATACTGTGGCCACACGGGAGCAGAGATTAGTTGTTTTGCAGTTAAATCAGTGGCACCCGGGATATCCCCCGCTCGCCCTAGCTCAGCTGTGCCAGCCATGATGACCTAACATCGCCGGCAGTCTGTTTCTTTGTCAGCAGCATCCGACTGTACACAACATGGTGGCATGGTGGCCATGTACCGTGTGGCCACGGCGTGCGTGTACCGTGGCCACACGGCGACCGTACATATCATCTAGGCACCACATCTGTGTACTGTAGCCACACGGCGACAGTACACATGGTGTGGGTATGGTATCTGTGTACCGTAGCACACCATGTGGGTACGGTATCTGTGTACTGTAGCACACCGTGTGGGTATGGTATTTGCGTACTGTGGCCACGGCAACCGTAGGCACTGTGTTGGCATGGGTCTGTGTACCGTTGCCGTATGTACAATCGCTGTACAGACACTATGCCAACATTGTGTGTACCTGCCATGGGGCCATATTACACTGGCACTATGGCAACACGGTATGTACGGTCACCGTTGGATAGGGTATCCGGCCACCGTGCTAACCCAGCATACACGGTTGTTGTGTGGACACGGAAAACAGGCACACTGTCGCCTTGTGGACACACACCCACATCCTACTGTGGACTCATCTGGTACACATTCCACATCTGGTACTCACTTCCGTTATCGTGCATACCCGGTACTCACTTCCGTCACCTTGCACACATTCTGGTTACCCTCCTGTCTCACACTCTCATCGCCCTGCATACACATCCGGTAAACCAACACAATAAACACTCCTGTCACCGTGCACACCTACTACTCACCCCTATCACTGCGTACATCCGGCCCACATTCCGGTCACCATGGACACATGGCACATGCTCCCGTTACCATGCACAAATGGTACACCTTCCCGACACCATGCACCTGCCACCGATTCTCATCACCATCCCACCCTATGTGATGGTACACCCACTGGCTCCAACAGCCCATCAACATACTATGGAACCCTTCACCAGCCTTACCATATCATAGGGAACACTCTAATTTCAGTCTGTACCCTATCCAACACCACTCTGAGACATGGGCCCACCCATGAAGCAACGTGCCAACTCTGTACTCAGCCCATGCAAACCACACGGCGACACCTACTATAGGGCCCAGTCGTCCATCATGGTCACACTCCCTAGTTCAGCCCATCCTCCGCTGGCCGTACGCCATGGCCAATTGTCAACCTCCGTTGGCCATGTATCACGGCCTACCTAGGTACATGGGCTCGTTCGGCAATCTGTATTTTTTTTTCTTTTCTGGCACCTGATACCAGCTGAAAGGGAAGGGAAGTCAGCGGGTATACAGGAGTGAACAAAAGATGAGACAGATGGTCAGGTAGAAACACTTAGAGTGGTGGGGTGGTCATGGTCTTAGCGGATGTCGTTGTCGTCATGGCGTCGTAAGTCAGATGGTGGCGGTGGTGGTGTTGATGACCGTGTCACGTCTCAAGTCGACGGTGTACGGCTAGTTGAAGAGAGTCAATGCGTCGGTCAAGATTAGCAATTGCGAGACGGTGACGTACCTGTGTCACCTAAGTCACCCTCATGCACGGGTGGTCGTGGTGGTGACATTGTCGTCGTTTTGCACAATGTTCCAGGTCGGCAGTGGCCGTACATGGGCGTCGTTGTCGTCAGGCATGCTTCTGCAGGTGGGCATTGTCAGGGTTGTCCGGGCACTGGGCAAATTGTGTGGTTGTGAGAAGAGAAGCATCATGTGCTGGACGCACAATCAGTGCCAGCCATGCTGACTCAACCAAAGAACAATGAGAGGCCCCTCAGTACTCAGTGATGGAACCATTGGTGAGATCATTCAAGACAATGTGTTTGACACCTCTAAAACACCTCTAGTCTCATGTTCTATCTAATTAAGATTACAGAAAGTAATATAGTTCAGATTGACTCCACCAATGAAATAAGAGTCATCTGACCACGAGTTAATGGTTGGGAAAGTAGAATCTGCATCGATGAGAGAACCAAATGGACTGATTGACTTAATGAACTCAGGAGGAAGGCCAACATGTGGAGGAGCAGTGCTGGTGACGACTAAGTAAGACATCCCATTGAATGACTTTTGCTTACCCAGTTATGTTTCTCCCTCTCTTTGCTCGTGGGGAGACAGATAACTCTTTCATGTAGTCAGGAAGCAAAACATCCAAGTATTCACTATTTGACTGGAGGAAGACTGTAAAGATGTTCTGAGTCAGCATGCAGAGAATCGAAAGTTTAATAAAACGTACGCGGCTGGTTGCTTGACCCTTCCATGAATTCAGGCTTCAAGTCCTTGGAGGGACTTGCAACGGGGGTATCCAAATCATCTGAGATGTATATAACTTCTCCTTTGAACCGTTTGTGTTGAAGTCGCATGTGCACCCAGTGTAAACCATCGACGAAGTGCACACAAGACTGCGACCCATATTAGTGTAGACTTAGTGTAAAGGGAGTAATCTCCCTTTACTGCTGACCACTAGGTGGTCTATACTAGTGTAGTAGCGCTTCTGCTTACATAAGCAGAAGCGCCCATATATATAGCGCTGGTGCTAATTACATAAGCTAACTACCCCTTAACTACTCTACTACTGTACCATCACCTACCCTCAATATAACACAGGTCGTGTTCGTTGAGGGTGTGACTATCAGTTATCAGAGCCAGCAAACACTTACATTTTTTGAACAACCTGGACATGAGTGTCATAGGTACTAGCGCGACAATGTGCAGGATGACCTTGAGGAGCGCCACAAGGTCTGGTGAGCCCGAAAGGGCTCGTGAAAATTTTTCCCATGGCAACCGAGCACCCAACACTGCTGACGGCGGTACGAGGCAAGTTCGCCTAGAGGAAGTGAACAGAGCACTTGCTCGTGAGGAGACCGGTGGTCTCGACAACATATATGAGATGCCTGAGCCGAGGTCAACAACCTCAAGGAGTGCTACGAGGACGGGAAGTCCTCTGACCAGTCTGCCGGCGAGCACGCCAATGACAGGAATTAGCCTGCCGGCGAGCACACCAGTCATGGGAGAGCGGGAGACACGACTTCATGAGCTTCGTCGTGCTTTCTATTTCGCCACCCCATTCTCTCAAGGACCATACCCTCCCTGTTACAGTGAGGTTCAGGAGTCCATGCGGGAGTTGATGGGAATGTTCACCGAGGACTGGCGAAACACACCCCGCGAGGAAAGGGACTACAACCACGGGTTGGTCCCAGGAGGAGACCAGGCAGCTATGTTCGACAGCCTCTGGGTAGCCCTCCTAACAGACCCTCGAAATGAGAACACAGCGCACAGGGATGTATTCTTGAATAGCCTGACACCGAGATTCACTGTAAAGAGCGAAATCGACAACGACGAGGAGCAAGACCGCTTCTCCGTCTTCAACACTCCCACTCGCGGGACAGGTGGGAGACGAGTGACATTGAACACTCAACAGCCAGAAAATGACAGGGCATCAAGAGACGCCCGCTTGCGAGACATTCCACCCCACTTGGCTCCGCGCAAAGGTCGCAAAGAAGCGAGGGGAGTCCCTTGATATGAGCAAGGCTCGTTCGGCCAAAGGTACCAGAACCTTCCACCTCCACCACCCCCAGGAAGAGGAGGAGGAGGACCAGGAGGGGGAGGACCAGGAGGAGGAGGAACCGACTCCTCAGACGATGACGACGACAATGATAGAAGACATCATCGCGAGCGCAGAGAAGCGCGCTCGGCGTGAACTCCAAATCGCCCTGAGCGATTTAACCAACCGAGCTATACAGCCCAGACTCGGGGGCTGACTCCTGGAATGAGTAGCTATACAGGCACTCTGCTCGACCAATACAGGCAACGTGTATACGAAGCCGTCAGTCAGCCTGGCGACCCAGCAGGTCCGGAAGTGAAATCAATGAAAATATCCCAGCCCAAAGCTTATAAGGGCCAGGACAACATCGACATCTTCGACGAATGGGTGAACCAGATTTTATGCTGGTTCAGAATTTACAAGGTGACAGGCCCCATCCGTGATGGAGACAGGGTCATGTACGCGGGTGCCTGTCTGGAGGACCTAGCAGGTCAATGGTTTGATCAGGAGGTCGAGAGTCCGGATCGCACAATCCGCCACTGGACGTTTGAAGATCTTGTCTGTGCACTTTTCGTGCGATTTATTCATGAAGCATCCGCTCAGAATGCAGCTGAGAAGTATGACAAGACAAGGTACTCCTCCAAGCGAGGGGCCCTCGCGTTTTACAACGATATGAGATGTCGTGTGGCTAGGATGGTCCAACTGCTGGATGACTACTCCATGAGAAGGAAGTTCATCAATGGCCTCCCGTTATCATTGGCGGAAGGAGTCGTGAAGGCACGCGGAATTTCCGCGGAACACTCAGCCATGGAACAAATCCTGGCTGAGGTTCAGAAGATGGAGAGTGCACTGAAGATGATCGGCAATCACTCTCGAACTCAGGTGGTGAAGAGTTCATTTAGAGGAACCGGCGCAGGTGTTCCTGCGAAAGAAAAGTCGAGTCCTGAGAACTCTGGCAACGGGCACAAGTACTTCTGCAGGGGAAACATACTGTATAAGAAAGTGCTGTCAAATGCAAGACAGCAGTGAACAGATGGCCAGCGGCCTGGGACAAGGGACACCGGCCGAGGCACCTACAATAGAGGAGGTGGAGCCTCAGGGAAAGTGAGAGGGACACTCTCACGGAAGGACGCAGGATGTTTCAACTGCGGCGAAGTGGGGCACTTCGCAGACCGCTGCCCCAAACCGAAGAAACAAAATAAGGCCCGATTATTTGCAGCGGACGTACAAGAGCCTGACACCGCTGAAGACACTGGCAAGCAGGATAATACTGCTCATGGCATCATGGACGACCAAGATCCATCACCGGAGAGTGATGATGAGGGGGACCCAGTAGATGGCCCCCAGTACTCGAGTGATGAAGGAGACGTCGTCGACATATATGACGATGACAGAGACAGTGATGGAGAACCCGTCGCGTGTTTCGGGAGGATGTACACCCACGACCCTCGTGACGAGGAGATCGTATATTGCTTGTCTATGACTGCACGAGACGGGATGGACGTCTGCATTGAACGGTATGAGGCCGACAGCAACGATGAGTCGGCCCGCGAGGAGGCACAGACTGCGGCCCCCGTACCTGCACTCGTGAATGTTGAACCCCACGAAAATGGCTACCACGGGGATAACATCAACGACCTACTGGAGGTCCCAGCCCCTGGACAGGGACACAAGCATGTAGATGCTCCAGTAAATGTAGCTGCCAACGGAGGAATCAGCAACTGGGGAGTGATCAACACGATGGAAAACATTGCGATGCCAGCCACCAACGCGAACCCTCAATGGGAGTGGGACGAACGATTCGGGTTCTCCCACCATGGCGAATGCCTCGCATGTTGCTTATATCGACAGCACGTCATCGCATCCGAGCTCAAGGAAGATCCAGGCTTGGAGGCAGCACGAGCATTTCCTAGCCGAAGTGCTTGGAGGGCGTATGACGATGGATGGATGGCTCGTGAACATACCATCCCAGAGATGGGAGTGGTGTTTGTGGGTCTCACACGAGAGTGGCTCGAGGCTACCGATGAACCTCTCAATCAACTCGAATCCATAGCACGGATATTCGAGTGCAGCCTGCTGGGTGACCTGCAGGCTGCAATAATCTGACGGAGTACAAACCGAGTGCGCAGTCTAATCAACCGTGCACTCCAGGTGCTGAGTGCCCCGAGAGACGGCACACAGGAACAACCAGAGGACACCACAGAGGACCTGCGCACGGCTCTCGCCAGGACTTCAGTGCGGGTCGACTTTGCTGGACATCCATTGCAGGACATGTGGGCGACACTCCAATGTGTCAGTCGACGCACAGAGCAGTCGCAATTCGAGCTCCTTCAAACAGTGGAGGGGCTCCGCACACTTGACCGCCGGCTTGGCAGAGCACGCATGTCTGCCGGTGGGGAACATATGGTGTATATCCAACCAGATCAAAACATTATTCCTGACGGACCATATGTACTCGGTGAGTACAAGGCGATCAGGCTTCGAAACCCGCCTCCAGATGAGGAACTAGCGAACGGAGTCGCTCCTCAAATGATGGCACTACGGCCGGTAAAGGATGAAGCTACAGACCACACATTTCGATATGCGATGCGCATGAACGCAGTGACAGGCCCACCTGGCCCTAGGCCAGTGGTACCCTTCCACCTGTGCACCTGCTTCGTAGTGCGAGCAAAGGTCAACGGCTGCGAAGTGTTGACAATGGTCGACACCAGCAGTACAACGAATTTCGTCAGCCCTGCATTTGCGACTGTAGCTAAACTGGCTACGTTCACGCTGGAGTCCCAGCTACCATTGCAACTCGGGTGCGTCGGTAGTCGCTCGACCATCACCCACAGCGTGCATGTACCAGTGCGCTTGGGACATGTCACCCACGACACATATTTTGATGTCGCCAATATTGACTGGTATGACTGTATAATAGGTCTGCCGTTCCTCAGACTTCACCGAGTGTGCCTCGATTTTGGCGAGGATACACTCCGGATCGAGGGTCACTCGATCGCGAATTCAGTGGAGACTGAAATGAGCGTGACGCCCAATGCTTGCAGGAGAATTGGACGTCCACCAGCGGCTCATTGACTCGGGGCAGGGGGAGGGACACGCGGGAAGCATTCTTCCCCCACTGAAAAACTAGAGTTGCCCCCACAACTTGCCGCAATGAACGCGAAGAAACTCGCAGACGACGATATCCCACGACTGCGCGATAGGATATTAAGCAAATACAAGAATCAATTGGGCGGAGTAGTGGCAAAGCTGCCCCCACTCCGCGAAGTAAATCATCGGATACCCCTGGTTGACGAGGGGAAGCAGTACGCCTACCACCTGCCACACTGCCCAGACTCTCTGAAGCCACAGCTGGCAGAGAAGATCCAACTCTACACGAATGCAAAGTGGTGGATCATGGCTAGCGTGCCGCAGGTGGCACCAATGCTATGCATCCCGAAGAAGACGGGAAAATTAAGGACCGTGATCGGTTGCAGGAAGCGCAACGACAACACGGTCAAGGACGTGACCCCATTCCCTGACCAAGATCAGATCAGGATGGACGTCGCGAGAGCGAGATATTGCTCGAAGATAGATTTATCCAACGCGTATGAACAGGTATGCGTGGAGCCAGAGGACGTTAAGAAAACAGCCTTTTCGACCATCTTCGGTACATTCCTGAGTCAGGTCATGCAGCAAGGAGACTGCAATGCCCCCGCCACATTCCAGTGACTCATGATGGTGGTACTGCGAGAGTACATTGGACGGTTCGTCCATGTATATCTCAATGATATATTTGTGTTTAGCAACATGCTCGAAGAGCACGAGAGGCATTTGCGACTCATGCTCGATGCCTTAATGAAGGCGGAATTCTATCTCGAGCGTGAAAAATGCGACTTGTACGCAGAAAAGCTCGATTGCCTTGGGCACATGATCGATGAGCGTGGTGTCCACGCAGACACAGATAAAATGGTGAGGATACATGAGTGGAGGAAGCCTTGCAACCTGAACGAGGTACAACAATTTGTTGGACTCGTTGAGTACCTGGCACAGTTCATGCCAGACGTGTCGGCATACACCACACCGCTCACGGGCATCCAGAGGAATGGTCACCCTTTCCTCTGGCGAGAAATCCATGATCGATGTTTCCAAGCGATCAAGGACCTCGCATGCAAATATCCGATACTGAGGCCGATAAACCCTGCCTCGGACAAGCCGATTTGGCTCATATGCGATGCATCCTTGTACGGAGTGGGCGCACTCTACAGACAGGGAGAAGACTGGAAGACATGCCGCCCGGCTGGGTTCATGTCGAAGAAACTAACAGACGCCCAACATAACTATCGGACGTTCGAGCGAGAAATGCTTGCAATACTTGAAGCACTTCTCAAATGGGAGGATAAACTCCTCGGATTCCCATTCAAAATTGTTACCGACCATGAGGCACTGAAGTACCTCTCCACTCAACAAAAACTGTCGAGCCAACAGATCCGATGGACGGATTACCTGTCCCGATTCAACGCAGAAATCGTCTACGTGAAAGGAGTCGAAAACAAAGTTGCCGACTGCCTATCCCGTTACTACAAGATGGAAGGAGGCGAGGGAGTCCAGAATGAATGCGTTGATTGGGCAAACGCAGACGTGAGGCTCGACCCAGAGGGGGATGACCTCCCCCAAGATCGACTAAGGGAACTACGACTTGCCTCAATGAGAGCAAGTCAAGATGACATGAGGCGCAGCAATAGACTGCGCGGGAAGCAAGAGGACCGCCATATCAAAGCAGCAGAATTGCGTGAACATGCAGAACCGAGTAGGGAGAGAACAGCTCCTGCACGCACGAGTGAAGATCTCACTCTACTCGAATCTGCGGGGCAATCGCCTGCCACCTGCACTCACTTCCACCAGCAAGACAGCTTCATGGAAGCTGTAAGAACCGGATATAAGGACAACCCAGTACTTGCAAAAGTGGCTGAGAAGCCAAAACATCACCCCATGTTCAGCATGGACAGCGGATTGATCCACGCTGTGAACAGTGGAGGAGAAAGAGTCCTCTGCGTTCCACAAACGCGATGGAAGGGGGACTCGATGACCACATGTATCATCGATCACGCGCACAAGGTGCTGGGACACTTAGGTGCACTGCGAACAGCGGATTATATCTGCAGGTGGTACTGGTGGCCAGGACTCAGCAAGGAAGTAGATTGATTCTGTCGATCGTGCCCTGTTTGCCAGATGACGAAGACGAGCAACGAGAAACCAGCGGGGCTGCTACATTCTCTGCCAACTCCCCAAAGACCCTGGAATTCCATCACAATGGATTTTGTGGGACCATTCCCTGAACAAGGCAAGCACGACTACTTGTGGGTCGTGCTCTGTCACATGACTTCACTGGTACACTTGGTGCCAGTGACTACAACTATCCGAGCCTCGCAATTAGCATGGCTCTTTGTGAAAGAAACTGTCCGTTTACATGGGCTACCTGAGACAATCGTCTCTGACTGAGACACCAAGTTCACATCGCAATTTTGGAGAGAAACGCATCGACTTCTCGGAGTAAAACTCCTGATGTCAACAGCATTTCACCCCCAAACGGACGGAGCGTCTGAACGCTCGATCAGGACAATCGTGCAGATCCTGCGCAGCATGATCTCGCCAGATCAGAAGGACTGGATTGAGAAGGTACCCATGGTTGAGTTCGTGATCAACTCGAGCGTGAGTGGATCAACTGGGTTCGCACCCTTCGAGCTCACATACGGGTATATGCCTCGAATGGCACAACTCGAGCACAGAAGTGCTCCAAAGACAGCACCTGGCATCCAAGGATTCGTCCGCCAGGCGTGGGACAACCTAGCGATGGCCCTTGATGCCATCATTGAGAGCCGCATGATACAAACACATCACGCTAATAAAAAGAGGAAGGATCCCCCGACACTGGATGTGGGGGAGTTAGTGTATCTATCTACCAAAAATCTTACCTTGCCTAAGGGACGAGCTTGAAAGCTCTTGCCCAAGTACATTGGACCAATGAGAGTCGTCGCGAGTAATCTGACAACGGATAATTATACTATTGAGCTGCCTCAGCAGCTCAAAGATCGACGAATACACCCTACCTTCCATGTCAACTTGCTGAGGTGGCATGAGCCCAACGACGATAGGCTCTTTCCAAAGCGGGACGCCCAAGCCTTCTATGACATGGGCAACCCAGATGACGCCGAATGGCTCGTCGATGAAATAACCGCCCACCGTTGGGTGGGCAACAAAGTCAAATTCTTGGTAAAATGGAACCTGGGTGACTCTACTTGGGAGCCGCACGCACACTGCAAGGACCTTGAAGCGTTGGATGATTATCTCGAGCTCCATGGAGCTCAGTCAGTACAACGACTGCCCAAGGGCAGTCAGCACACGCGTAGCATGCATGATTGACTACATGGTAGTCTAGAAAGCAGCAACGAAGCGAACAACTGTGGAACTCTCACAGTTACCTCACGTGATCGTTGGTACCACCGGCACGTGTCGGTCTGGATTACACGTGTTGAGAGTCTCCATTGTTTCGGTCCACTGTCAATTTCCATATGTTCGCTGACTTTCAATTTTGACTTCCATCAATTTTCGCCTTGTTCCTCGCCTGTCCTGCTCTCTTCCCATTACCACATCCACTGCATCCTCACCACTTCGATAAGTATCATGTCTGACAACCGCCGCTGTTCACCTTCCCCGTCTGCGCGTCATAGCCATGCAGACGAATCCTCTGATGAGCCCATGTCCCACCAGGACCGGGCTCGTCGTCATTCTGACAAGAGGAGGGCGCCACGTTCGCCCTCCCCTTGTCGTTCTCGTTCCCCTTCTTGCGAAGGGCGACACGAGAAGCGTCGGTGTGTAAAAGCGTGCGACGCTTCTCCTTCCCCCGACCGGTGGTGTGCCACCACTACCAGTCTCCTGCTCCATGACCGGGACCACTGGTGTCCCACGTGTCTGGAGTACCAGAAACACGTCTCTCTGGACATTGTCCTGGAGACGTCTTCCATCATGGGAGTGTGTGAGGACTGCCTACGGTGCCTCGTGCGTGTCTTCGGATGGAGTGCCCGCATGTCTGGCCTCGAGGACGACCTTGCGTCAATGCGTTGCAAATGCGACTATTGGCGCAGGCATGCTGAAGAGGCAGAGAAGGCCTCCACCTTCTCGCAGCAGCAGACCTCCGCTGCATTCAAGCAGGCGAGCCTGCTCTCAATGTACATCCCCTCGGCCCGCCCGGAGGACCCCACTGGGGCAAGCCCGTCCAGTCGACCCTTGGAGGAACATTTCGTTTCTCCAGGGGGAGGGAGCGGGGTAACACCCGCATCATACTCTGGAGAACGCCGTTCTTGATCACGATCGCGATCCCCAGGTCATACCTGCTTCCATCCTAACTCGCCAGGCACCATCTTTGGCGCCATGGACGTTGACGCCGCTGAGCCACCCAGGTCTTCATTGGCAGGACGGCTCAAAAACCCAGAGGAAACAATGTTTCCTCTACTTGGCCGGGGAGAAATCCCTAACTGAGTAAACGTGCTGCTGGACAGCACCAAATACCTACACGTACAGTTCAACGACTGTCTGTACCAGTTCGAGGACCCCCACAGGGAGAACATCCTCAGAAACATTCATCGAGGCATCGCACCCCCGATCACCGGTGCCATCTGGCCAGGAGCAGTACGCCTGCTCAATACAACCACTGAACTCGACGAGTTCTACGCCCGAGTTGCGAAGGAGTCGGAGGAGAGCGACTCGCCCAACACTAGATTTGGGCAAAAATTCATAGCTTGGCTCAATCAATACATGGCGGATACAGACCGTCATACGAGGGTCAAGCCCCTCAAAAATAGCGTGATGAGTCATGCATTCAAGCACTGGCACCCCCCCGCATGGGCCTCGGCCCGTGGAAAGAGCAAGCGCGAGGGATACAAGCAGGCGAAATGGGCTGAGCAAGGAAACGGCCACACAGAAGGGGAGCAACCCTCTGAGGCCACATCCCAGCCTCCTCCTCCTGCCCCCGAAGCGGCACCACCCTTTGTCGCCTCGTCGTCACTACCCCCAGCCACTGAGGTGGCACAGCCCGCCACCTCGTCATCACTCCCCCGTGCTCCTGAGGTGGCATGACCCCCTGCCGCCTCGTCATCGTCAGCGCCAGCCCCTGCCAAAGCGCACACTCGCTCATTTGGAGTGATGTCCTCCAGCCGGCAATCACTGCCAACGACTGTACCTCTGTTGATCCTAACGCGGAGGAATCGCACCACCCACAGGCACGATGGACTGCCAAAGGGAGCTCCCGGCTGGGGAGACGAGATCGCGGAATGGCACGACTTCATCCACTGATTAAGTCGCGCTGGCTGCACAAAGAAATTTGCTGCGGTTCATAAAAAGACTGACCCCAAGCACCAAGAGCCCCTGACTGATCGGAGGCTCAGAGGATTCATCCTCGAGGGGTACTTCACCCCTCGTTTTCAGTATGATTCCAACCGTAATGGTTGGTGCCGCAGCTTTGCACGGCTGTTTGTGGTCCTGGGACAGTACAGAGCTATCGTCGAGCGAGAGGGGTGGATAATCGTGCCAGGTCGTACGTCCCCTTGGTCTGAATCGACCAACAAGGCGCCGTCTCCATTCGCAGTCGCTGGGCACCTCGCCCAGAATGGCCTCAGCTTCCAAGAGGCTGATGACCTGCATGAGTGGGCGGTAGCGGTGCTGCAGGACGACGCAGCTGGACGGGAGCCCAATGTCGAAATAAGCTCGGAGCTCGCAGTTGTGGAGACTGGACTGGAGGGACTCGAGCGGTCCCTCGAATACTACAAAGACAGGGCGGAACAAGCGGAGAGGCCGACCGACTTTCGAGACATAGAGTCTCACCCTGGCGATACCCTCTCCCTCATGGGAATCGACGTGGTGGCGGGGTACCTGGCCCCCAAACAAAAAAAGAAGCGTCGTAGCTGCCGCAAGACGCTGCCCTCTGATGAAGAAGAGGAATACGACAGCTTCGGCGAGGACTCCTGGGGCGACGATGACCCTGGCCCACCGTGGAACCCTCTGGGGGACCAGATGGACGTCAACCACTCTGGTCCATCGCAGATGTAGGACTGACCTGGAGAGCGACTGGTCATCCTGAGAGGCGCAACCCTCTCACTGAAACAAAGAGTCGCCCTGATGCGACGACGTGACCGCCAACCGGTCATGTTACCATCATCAGAGAGGCACAACCCTCTCGTCGAAAGGCGTTGTGACCTTCAACTGGTCACTTCTTTATTTGTTCCTTTTGTTTTTCTTTTCCGTTTCCTTCTCGCTTCGGGCCTCTGTCAGTTAGGTACACATTCTGTTGATTATTTTTGCCCCCATTATAATATACATGGCTTCCATTTACTACTGCGCAAGATAACCCACGCGCATTGTGAGTCAAAGTGTGGATTTGGGTCAGAACAATAACCCAAACACAACACCAACAAAGGACTACGAAAATGTGCGAGTGGTAGTTTACCTCCGCGGTGTCCAGAGAGGATGTGCTGAGGAGGGGGAGAGGGGATCTACACCAACAGGGTGATGCAGACAGAGATACAGGATACTCCTGAGGTACAGGAGCAGTAGAAGGCAAAGGGGATAGATGTCTGGACTCTTCCTATAGCCTAGGAAGTGTCAAAGCGGGGATTGGGGTGACTGGGACTGAAGTAGCAATACTACACCTAGAGATTGGTGCAGCAGAGGGGCAAGGGGGCTCCTGACGTCCAGAAGCAATGGGGAATGAAGGATTGACAGGCTAGACTCCGCTTGAGCCTAGAGAAATACTTGGACTTGAATAGATTGGATGAACTTGAAGATATTGAGCCTTTAGACCTTCACTGAAGCCTACAAGACTCAAGAAGCTGAGGGGATACTGACTGAGGGAGACTGAGAGAGGGATAATTTTGTACTATTGGGCTCTTTTCCACTGGGCTGAGCCCAGGGGTTTAAATACATGGGGGGACACAGCATTAAAGTACAAAAAAGGGAAGGGAATAAGCAGAATTTGTCAAGGATTGGTAAGTGATTGGTAAGGGCTTTGTAAGGGCTTTGTAAGCGACCAGTAAGCAAGGGATAAGCAGGAATGAGTAAGCATAGGGAGCATGAATAAGCTGCTGAGTAAAGGAATGAGTAAGCTGCATGACAAGACTGACTGGTAAGGGAGTGAGTCATCAGCTGAGTAATATATCAAAAATGCGAAAGGGATAGAGTAATACTGATGACATGAGAGCATCAGTAAGCAAGGGATGAGTCACTGCACAGCAGAAGGGAGTCATTAATGCACAGCCCAGGAAGTTTGATGGGAGGCTGTGTACCATCAGGAAGATTGATGGGACAACAATGAGGAAGATCTGGGATT
>Ga0307518_10000985_pt1 | contig 21231 bp, 33 predicted proteins | sample 25_EM_MG_FD_203889 | JGI IMG/M metagenome (GOLD analysis project Ga0307518, IMG submission 203889) | Populus trichocarpa ectomycorrhiza microbial communities from riparian zone in the Pacific Northwest, United States - 25_EM | ecosystem: Host-associated > Plants > Roots > Unclassified | place...
AGGCATCTCCCCCCATGTACCAGTGGTGAACGTAGTCTGAACGGAACGACAATTGCTAGGGAACTCCCTAGGGGTCGGAGGGGCTCCATGATTTTTCGCTTCTTATCTTCGAGTAGAAAGCAGAGGCCCCAACAAGGCCACGGATTAATACCTCTACCTCGAAGTCACATTCATTAGCAATCAGGATCTGAGTTCGTGAACCCGCTCTGTTTACTAAATTGTAAGCTACTCTATTGTCCAAGGGTCTGGAGTAAATGCAGCTTACCTCAAATAGGTTGATTGGTTGTTGTTCACACTGTCTTCAAAGGGCATCTGCATTCCAAATTATTTTCACGACTCACTCGCCACGAGTCTGGTATCCAGAGTAATTCGCTGCTGGAAGTGTCCAAAGAATCCTCAAGAGGTCAAACACAAGCAGGAAGCTCGAACCCCTTGTCCAAAACGAGTGCGACCACTTTCTATGATGTGCCATTCGAATGCAGCACTCCACACAAATGAGGGGATTTCATCACTAATCGAAGAAATAAAAAAGGGGGTACTACTAGTAAAAATACATGAGCGTGAAAACTGCAGCGAAAATAGAAGCGCAAGCCGCAGGGCTAACCGGAGTTACCATCATCCCCTGATAAACGGGTGGATAAGCGCTTCCTTCGGAGTAATCCGCCGCGCGGGATCCAAAGCTAGACATTTGTCTAAGAGGTCGATGAAGGACGTTAAAAGCTTCATTTCGTCGTCTTTCAGTTTAATAGAGACTGGCGGCATAAGTCGGGATCGAAGGTCTCTTACAGGTCCCTGAATGTGAACTTTGCGAGTGACGTTCTGGTGTAAATGCGGGAGGCGTTGTCAACAGGTGATGACCAGTGTAAGAATTTGTGTACCCACAGCACCAGTAACACGGTCCATCTCAACACTCTCAAATCCTCCCATATCGTCGAAATAAAGTTCACCAAACTTCGCCTTCTTGATCATTTTGGAGTTGAATCTTCCCTTGAGCTCCATCATCAACAGAAGCATTTGGTTGTTGGAACGTCCTGGGAAGAGAATCTTGCCGGTATACAACTCGAAAAGCGTGCACCCAATGGACCAAATATCGAGTGCTGGGTCATACGGTACTCCGAGGACTACGAAGAATGTGAGAACTCAATGACATATAATATGATCAGACTGACGTACTGATTTCAGGAGCACGGTAGAAACGGCTGACTAAATAAGGTGTAATATCATTTTCGGAGGCATCCGATGCTGAGCCTAGGTCACACAACTTCAAGACCGTTTTGTGCTCGTTTACCTAGGCCGTCTCTTAGGGAAACAGCTTTCTGAGGGAAGGGTATGACCTACCAAGATATTGTCAGGCTTGATGTCTGCGTGCATAATACTGGTCTTCCTTAATAGGCTCAGAGAGAGGAAGAGCTGGTGAGCATAGGCTCTGACAGCTTTAATGTTTAAGCCAACGTCCTTGCCAAACTTCTTGACGACGTCTCGGAGGTTCATGCTAACCGAATATACCCTAAGCACATCGGAAAATGGAACATTGTAACAAGACTAACCTCATTGACTCGAAAACAAGGCACAGATGGCCACGGTGTTCAAACGTACGTTCCAAGCGCACGATATGTTTCTTGTCATCCGGGTCGGCTTGCTTAAGTTTGTTCAGAATCTGCACTTCTTTAAGACCAGCGCGATACCTAAAAAGGGTGCTTCAGCATCCAGATACTTGCCAATATTAGAGGGGGACAAACATAGATTCTTGACTTCTGATGATCTTGATAGCAACTTCCTTCCCACTGTCCGTGGCATCCTGAAGGACACGAGCTCGGACGACGTTGGCAAACATGCCCTTTCCAAGAGAAGAGAAAACTTGGTATCGGCCACCGTCCAACTGCTCGCCGAGGATGACCTGGTAATAGCCCTCTGCATCTGATGCATAGTCTAATGTCGTGGTAATCAGCGCCGGGGCGACAGTAGGTTTCTGGGAAATAGCTGGTTAGCCACGGGTATTATACGGCGATCTGACGACTTGCCACAACTTTTTGAGCCTTTTTCCTCCTTTCGGTTGTTATTGCAAACATATCGTCGACATCTTCCTCCTCTTCTTCTATGGTTTCTACTGGATTGTCTTTGAGCACTCGTTTTTGCTCGTCTTCACGGCGATCTAAACTGGGGTCATAGTCCGCAGCAGAGATCTGAAGACCCATGCCATCAGGTGCCTCCGCTTTTGAATGAGCTTCTTCCTCATCTTTAGCTAGCTCAAACAAGTCCGCTTCTGGAGATGGTGACGCAGAGTCACGTTTATCTACAAGATCGTCATACACAAATCATCACAACGATGCACACTGAGAGTAAAAAAAAACAGACACGTACGAGCAATTCCATTAGTCTGAAGAATAGGATCACTACTACTCCCGGGAGCCCCAAGTGCGACTGTAGAACTGTGGAGTTGAGATTGGAGATTAGAAATCGATGATAAAGGTGGAGGCGGCTGGTCCGCACTGCTCGGCCCTGGGCTTGGGCTGACACTTTGAGTGCCCACACTCGCAATGCCAGTATACTTGGCCATGATTGCCTGACGACGCACTCGACGAGCCTTGCGAAGCGCCTCTTCATTGTCAGAAGTGTTCAACTCGAGGTCCATCTCTGATTGTGGCCCAGGAGGCTGCGGCGGTTTGACTGATTGAGATTTTGTCGGTGCTGGTGCCGGTGCCGGTGGCACTTGCGGCCGGCCGTGAGGTGCTGAGGGTACCGCGAAGTTTGGTCTAGGCGATGGACGTGGAGATATCCTATACAATATGTCAGTGAAATGATATGAAAAGAACAAAGAAGGGAAGAACAGGAGCATAGAGTGGGCCGACTTACTCGCCCTCTTCTTTATCAGAGTCTGGCTTGACTTGGACGGAAAAAGCGCGATTGTTGGACAAGGTTGGAGAGGATCTATCTTGAGGAGCTACACTCCGTCGTCGACGATCATTTACGGGGTCTTCCGCCCTGCGTTTATAGTCCCGCTCGCGATCTCGGTCTCGGTCTCGGTCGCGCTCCCTGTCCCGGCCATCCCGTCGTTCTCGATCGCGAGGATAGTCACTGGCTCTCCTGATATCCCTCTCTCGTTCCCGAGATCTATATTCCTCCCATCTGTCCTCGCTCTCTCTCCTATATTTTCCTCGTTCCTCGCGCCCACCATGCAAATGCACATCGCGCCAACTGCGCCCCACATCCTCTCTATCCCCTTTATCCCTATGCCGCTTGTGCAAAGGCGACTCGGGTCCATGGTGTCCCTCCCAAGACCGCTTAGAGCCTGCGGAGACGTTAGTCATTCTTCCTTGAGTGTAAAATTTGGGTTACGGAGCACCGCACGAGAGGAAAAAACGACACAGCACTAGTAGATAAATGTAAAAGGTGGAAAGAAGGAAAAGAAAAAGACGTCACTCGGTCGAATGGGTCGATATGGATGGGTTTGTGATGTGGTCGACAGTCGAGGATGAGTCACGCAAAGAAAATCGCCGACGAGGACCGTGCGTATCCATGATTATGTAATATAATACAAGACGATACATAGGCTGACGGTCTACAATATTTCAACAAAATGGGGGACACTATCTCAGAGGCGATGAGGATGCATTCGGTCCGCCTGTAGTGGAAAATCGGTGACAGCTACCTAGGCTACGGCGAGCTTGCATGGTTCGTAGAAATATATACTATTCACCCCCTTGTCTTGTGTGTCCGCTGGCGTAAGTCTTCACACTCGCCATCACGCCCTCGCGGATATCGTTCATATTCACGCTCGTAATCTTAAATTTCCCGGGATCCAGTGATGAAGTATCAATAAGATAGCCGATGCAGTACGGACAGGAATGATGTCACTTGTCCAGACGAATACATGGAAACAAGAGCTACAAGGTAAGACATGGCCAGGTAACCGGATTATACAGGTTAGCCTAAGGCCGTAAATACAAAAGCCATCGAACAAAAGAGAAATAAAACGTGATACAGTAAGTGGAACCAACAAGCGTACAATAGTATGAACAGAAAATACGACTCGGTGATGTCATCCTCCATGGTCCAGCAAAGAAAAAGTGATCATTCACCATCGAAAAGAGATATCGGCCGGTCCAGCGGTGCCGGCGATTGCGACCTCAACTCTCCAACACCCGCGGCACCCAGATCTCCTCCCCAGATCTCACCTTCTCTTTCCCTCTCTTCTCCCCTCTGCCTACTAGCTCTGCCACCATCACCATCACCATTGACACCGTCTATATTCCTCTCCCTCTCCCTCTCCCTGTCTCTGTCTCCTTCAGCATCCCTCCTAGAACGCTGCCGATGCGATTGCGATATTTGCGATCGTATCGGCGGTTCAGGATAGACCACTCCCGCAGGAACAGGCGATGTCTCGTAATCCCCACCACCAGCCCTCGATGCGCCGCCCCGGCGGGACGACTCCATCCTGTCCTGCGGGATAGATGCAGCCCCTGCAGGCGTCCCAGACCTGTGGGAAGGTGCGTACGGATGGTGGTGGGGGTGATAGTGTCGATATGGGTGCGGTAGGACGGGTGGCTGGGTTTGGCGTTCGTGTTGACTTTGGTGCTGGTGTTGGTGTTCGCGTTGGCGTTGGCGTTGGGAATTGGAAGACGAATTACGAGCTTGATCTTGGGTATCCTCATCCCGTGGGAGTGGGCGGTTCGCAGATTCAGGACTGAGAAGCTCAGGATGGGCGACTGTGCCGTGTGAGGCGGGTGAGACGGCGCTTGATGCGGAGTCGGTCTTTTTTGTTGTTGTTGTTGTGGTGTATCGTTTGAAGTTCAAGGAACAGCAGCAGCAGCAGCAGCAGGTTCATGTCAGGTGGATGGATGCGTTGGATCGAGTAAGTGGGGTGTCGGAGAAGTAACAAATATAAAATACAAAATCTAGCCTACCGGTGATTCGACGACAATGTCGGGTATGGTTGCACTCGACGATTCGCGCTGGCGCATCCTCGGGCGTTGGTTAGAGTCCCTCTCGTGCTCCGGAGGCGGATATTGAAGTTGTGCTGTCGGTTCTGTAGGTACCGGTGTATGCCGTCCACCTACATCGGCATAAGGAGGAGGTCGGGCGTAGAACTGATAGTGCTGCGGATAATAGTGGGAAGGCGCAGGTGGGAGTGCCTGACGGATACAGCTTGTTAAAACAATCGACACTTTCATTTCAGACACAACTTACATTGGAACGCGACTGGCTCCTCGTCGGTGTCGCCGTAGAAACGACGTCTGGGTCCGCTCTCCACTGCTCGACAAGACTCTCCCTACTTGGGTACATAGGTCGATCCGTCCGTGGAGCAGGACGTGTAGACTGACTCCCAGCTCTTTCCCGTCCGGAAAACTCATGCCTCAGTGGCGTTGCAGTAGCTCGTCTACTTGGCGCCATTACTAGATCATACTGGGACACATTTTCCGAGGCCCTCGATGCAACAGATGAAGGCTGGACAGGGGCGTACATAGGTGGTTGATACGCGTAGTCCCGAGACCGGACTGGGGGATATAAGTCAGGATTGGAAGGGTTGGTCTGCCTTCCTTCTCTCCCATCTTGTAATTCAGTGGCAGTGGTGCTGGGTGAGGCAGCTATGCGTACAGAGAGTGTATGTGGGGCAGGAATGGGGATATATTCAGTGCGAGGATCAGCCGTGGGTATCCAACCCTCAGGCGGGGGCGGGTGCTGCATGACATTGCCTGGGCTGACAGGGATAGGGCGGATGATTTCTGGCCCATCGGTATTCGACTCTGGGGACGGTGTGCGCCGTTCGTGGGAGGGAGAGCGGATAGGGATGGGTGTAACGAGCGTTGGGACGGGCGGTGGAGGTGCGTGTCGTGCAGTGTCGAACGTACGTACAGGTGGCGCGGACCCTGGGCGCATGCTACAAACGAACGGGGTCTGCGTGGGTATGAGCAATAGGCATGGCATTAGATATGACGTACTGTTGCGAACGGCTGGATGCGCGCCAACGGGGCTGGGGTGGATCAGGACGTTCAGCTTCAGTTGCTTCGGGCCCTTGCTCGCCGTTTGCTTGTTCGCTATCGTCGGCATCGGTGGTTTCATCTGAAAGGGCGAACCGGCGGGACAGGCTTGGCAGTGATTCTTCGGGTTCCCGCAGTATCCTAGCCTCCTGAAAGCCCATCCTGCGACCCTTATTCAACCCTTCCTGATACCCCTCTCGGCGGCCTTCTTCACGTGCAAGCATGACGAGCTTCTCTTCTTGGAGTTTCCGAGCTTTGGTCCGGGCTCTCGCGGCATCTGCCTCTGCCTCATTCCGCTGAACAGAGACTTGGTTAATGATATCCTGTGCGCGAAAGATCTCCTTCTGTGCATTTTCGAGTTGGAGCTTGTATAACTTGAGTTCCTCGCGTAATCGGGCCGCCTCCTGGTCAGAGCGATCTTTAGACTCGGTCGTGGATTTCAACCTGCTAAAGTATTCAAGAGCTCTGCGTTCGGCAGCGTTCGCACGACTCGTTTCCGTTTCGAGACGGTCATTCGCCACGGCGAGAAGTGAGTTAACCTCTCTAACTTCTTCATCACGGGAAATGAGGCGTGCAAGTAAGTGACTGCTCGAGCCCTCTGTCGTGTGCGAGCGGTGCCGTGAGGCCGACTTCGACCTGCGACGATGGGCGCTGTGATTTGGGTGGGCATTTGCGGTGGATTTCAGATAGCTAGGAAGACTCGACGAAGGGGATGATGCACCAGATTCGAGATCGGGAGGGTGCTCATGCACTATGTTCGCCCTGTCATTGTCGAGTACATAATGTGAGGGAAGTCTAGGTCATGTACACTCGACTGAGCAAGGGTGCTTACCTTTGGTCATCGTTGAGGTCCCCCGACAACATCAGGGGTCGATGAGATACAGCGAAAATAAATGCACGCGAGAGGAAATGCTAAGCTGAGATTCGTCTACGGCAAATGGACCGTTGCTGTTGCGATGATTGCAGCCTATTGTATTGCCTGGTTGGATGCTGCAGCCTGCCTCGTGTGGATGTTCCCCCGCACACCACAGCTTCGGAACTGTCAGGTTGATGCATTACACAGGCAGCCAGGCTCACCTTATGAGGTGGCGGGTCAGGCAGAGTCATGGCCCAACACGTGTCCGACCCACCGTTGGGTTGATCTGACCACGATTGTAACGAGCTAGAACCCATCGATTAGAAACCACGTTCCCTGATGAGTATAGAAATAACCTAACACGTGTTTAACAGTGGGCTTCAAACCGGGTTCGTCCACATGGGAAGAGTTCATTGACTTCACAGATAGGCTGAAAAGTGCTGCCAAAACCTGGTTGTCGGACTTGGAAGTCAAACCTACGAAGGGCTCCCGTTGGAATCACTACCAACGTCAAATTCGAAGCTAAGCTTGCTAATATCATTTGTTGCAGAAGCTTTCTTTCCCTTCAAAGTACTTCGATCTGAAGGTGATCTTCAAAATTACAGTGTGCCATCCAAGATGCCAGTTCAGTTGACCAATCCCTTGTCGTACTTATTAGCCATTTGTCAGGTGTCCTGGCGCTCTCTTCAAGGTTGTCTACGAGTCGGATCGACATATCTGGCCAACGACCCATTATCCTCATTACGATAGGCGTATCTCTGTTGAACCACAAATCCTTCTATCGCTTCGCACGACCATGTACAAGGAATCCACCACCTCGTGTCTTGCGCGGTTTCGATGAGTATTTGGTTTTCTGCAGTACCGTACTGAGAACACTTTTCATATCGGACAATGGCAGTCTCGTTATCCCGGATGTAAGTGAAACAGGGAAGCCCACAAGCGGAGCTTGCGTGTAAACTTTGGGCGTGGCCAATAGGAGAGCACTGACTGATATAGGTGGATACTAAATGTGGTGCAGCACCTGATGTGACAGTCCTCGGAACCCTGGAAGTGTAACCTTCCTCATTGCATGGCGAACTTCCGTTGTGCGGGATGGATCATCCGCGGGGGCCAGAACGAAAGTCTGTATGAAAACGGATATCAGGATGAGAAGGAATCAAAGTCGACAAGTCCTCACAGCTTTCGCCCGCGCACTAAAGTGACTTACAGTAATACCTGACCCACGTTGCATCTTCTAGTGCAATATTAATTTGGCCATCTCATTAGCACTGAGAATAGACACGAATAAATCAACTTAATATGCCAAATAGCGCGAGAAAGCAGGAGATCTGTTCCTGATAGAAGTTGATTGACGAGTACCACCATGCCAGTGAACCTACATACGTCATGAACGAATCAACTTCGCGTGGCTAACGTACTTTACGGTGTGTGTGTTTGCTGAGTCAGCGTCATACCTCGTATGGTTTCCGGAAGTTCCGGATAACTTTTGCAGCGTTGGGATGCGTTGGCAACCCTCAACCACTTTCTTTCCCCTACCAAGTCCGCCTCGCCCGCTAGACAACGAAGAACGCAGCTTATCGTGCATCCCGAAGGACGACATAGAGATCCACTTAGACCGCTATTCATTATCCCGGTACGCTTATCTCGTTGCTATCTCGAAACACAGCTTATCGCTCCTCCTTGTGCGGCCTATCCACTTATCGCGTTTTTTCGCTGTCAGCATACCCGAAATTCACGATGTCTCACGGTTCCTGTTCATCTTATTCCCAGTCCATGGCTACTGAAGACGAAGAGGATTGGGAGGACTACGTCAAGGGAGGCTATCATCCCGTCCACATCGGCGACACCTTCTCCGAAGGCAGATATGTGGTGGTCAGGAAGCTCGGTTGGGGCCATTTCTCCACCGTTTGGTTAGCCAAAGACACAAAGTAAGCTGTCCCGCTCCCCCGTCCTATCAACCCTCTCCACTTTTCTCCAATTCTGACCTATTCTTATTCACATAACCAATCAGAACCGACCGCCATGTCGCCCTTAAAGTCGTAAAGTCCGCTCCAAGGTACACTGAGACTGCGCTCGACGAAATCAAGCTTTTACAACGGTTGATCACCTCTTCCACTCCACCCGTAGAATCTACGCAAGACAACCCAAACCCGCCATTGTCCCCTTCTCACACTCATCCAGGCAGATCGCACGTCATATCTTTCCTTGATCACTTCAAACACAAGGGTCCGAATGGCACACACGTCTGTATGGTCTTCGAGGTGCTGGGTGAGAACCTCCTCGGTCTCATCAAAAGACATCAGAACAAAGGGGTCCCCATGCCCCTGGTGAAACAAATCGCTAAACAAGTCTTACTCGGGCTCGATTATATGCATCGCTGTTGCGGTGTCATACATACAGGTTTGTCGCGTTCGCATCCGTAATATAATCGTGTGACGCTCTTCCAACAGACCTCAAACCTGAAAATGTTCTGATCTGTATCGATGATGTGGAATCCATCATTCAAGCCGAGCTTGCTGCATCGGCCAATACCCCCTCTCAAGGAACGCGACTCATCGGTGTGCCCCCTTCCAAAGGACGAGGAGGTAACCAGACCCCGCGTTCAGAATCGGTCTTTATCACCGGTTCCCAGCCACTTCCATCCCCCTCATCATCATTTGGAAGCAGTCCAATGCTTGACAAATTGGCATTTGGGATGAGCAAGATAGACGGCGAGGCAACCTCCAAACCCGGATCATACGGCTCAGGCTCTAAAGACGGATCATCTGGATCTGGCGTGGCCTCCGCCTCCTTTGGTTTACTGAAGAGACCCGACTCGACGGATATCGCCACCGAGCGCATCTCGAATGTGTCATTGGACCCTGGATTCAGCAAGATGGCAACTCCACACCCTGCACACCCCCCAGGGCCATCATTGCTCACTCAAATGGCACCTCCTGCTGGAGCATCGGCTCTGTCTTCAACCACTGTCCAGTCTCAGACCCCGATACCCAAACCGGCCTCCTCGTTGGATCTCAGCTCGACGGATCCCAAGTTATCAACGTCGATGATGTCAATCAATTCTGCAAAGCAGAGCATGGCCTCTACTGTATCCAGTGTTTTCGAAGGGACAGAAAGAATCACAGTCAAAATCGCTGACCTCGGAAATGGTTCGTAGTGCTTCCTTTTTGCAGCGTCATTAGGTACTCAGGATATGCTCTCGATTTAGCTACGTGGGTTGAACACCATTTCACGGACGACATCCAAACGAGGCAATATCGCTGTCCAGAAGTCATTCTTGGTGCAAAGTGGGGGGCAAGTGCGGATATTTGGAGTGTTGCGTGTGTGGTACGTTGTTATCCCCCCCTCTGATTCGGAAGGGACTGATTGCTATTGTCGTGCAGATCTTTGAGCTCATCACAGGAGGTGATTACTTGTTCGACCCAGCTTCGGGCTCCCGGTATAGCAAGGACGACGACCATATCGCTCAGATTATGGAGCTCATGGGCGAGTTCCCGAGATCACTAGCGTTCTCCGGCAAATACAGTTCTGAATTCTTCAACCGGAAAGGTGTGTTTGAGATCCTTCATTCCGTTCGCCCACTTCTTAATGTCATCTCTTTTTCAACGTTGGCGCGCTCTTTGACTCTTCAACCACAATGGCAACCGATCTATCAATGCTAGGTGAACTCCGCCATATCAACAAGCTCCGCTTCTGGCATCTAGACGCTGTGTTGAATGACAAGTACCTCTTCCCAAAGGACGAAGCCGATGCCATCGCGGCGTTTTTGAACCCTATGCTCTGTCTCACACCCGAGAAACGTGCCAAGGCAAGCGATCTCGTGAACCACGCATGGATGGACGGAATTTCTGTACAGGGCGAGTTCGACGTCATAAAGAGGATCGATGAAGAGGAGTCCAGACGACGGCTGCTGCAACAACGGCGTTTGATCGGATCGTCGTCATCGGGGAATAAGGCAGCCTCAGGTGATGGTAGCGTTGGGAGGGAAAGCAAAAGAGCTAGGTCTTCAGCGGCTGCGAAAGCAAACGCAGACGCTATGAAGCCTGTGGAAGACTCTTCGCCTCATACGGCAGAGGACAATGAGGATAGCAATGAACAGGAGAAGCCTAGTGTTCAGCAGCCCGGTCATCCCCTTGTCCTGTCCGCGCCACCGGTGCCCATACCGAACTCGAATGAACACCCTACCCCAGGGAAACCACTACCTCCGAGGGCTTCATGATCCTTGTCTACTACCCAACTGATTTGTGCTTTATCTAGATCAACCCCAACTGCGTTCCTGTTGTACTCCGTCTCTGTCTCCCCGACCCCCCATTACTCGATGATGATTTCATACCTCAGGCTTGATGCACAGAGGACATGGTTGCCTGCGGGACTCTGGACTCTTTTTTCTCTCCTTTCGTTGATCGGATGTCTACCGTATTACCCATACACACTCGGGGCCCCAGTGACTCGAGTTACAAATTCCCGACTTTTGATTGGTTCTTTCTAACCTGGGCTCGATATATTCCTGCTCCAGCCACGTGTTAACCCGCTCACTTCCCGTTCTCTCACCCGCTTATTACACAAATTCCCTTTTCCCCAGTATTGTCACTATTAGATGCGAAAATAGTACTAAGAGATTGGCAAAGGTGTAGAATTGATTTCTGGCAAGTACATAGTGTAGTCGTCGTTTGTATAGTTGACTTTCCGAATCTGTAGGCAGTCTTTAGCTGTACCTTTCCCCGTCTTTATGTAGTTGAAAAATATGACAAGAATCGACCTATTTAGTTCTCACAAATGTTGGGCAGAGTTCGGAAATGACTACTAGTAGTAGCTGGCCGCAGAAAATTCATCATATGTACCTTGTTGTACCTCTGGATCGTGCGGCACTAAAAGCCAAAATTTAGTCATCGATTAGGTGCCTCTCTAAATGCACGGGAACCTGTTCCTGTTTCAATATTGTTCCCGTCACATTTCGGAGTGGTAACTGATGTAGAAGGCTATAGTAGGTGATATGCGTAAGGGGTTTTCACCTCATTCCTTCACTCACTTTCCTACAGTGTTTTACCCTTCTCGGAGGGAGAAGAAAGCCGATTCAGGCCGTACACAGTAATACCTGCCGCAGCCGCATGCCAAGTACTTCATCCATGAGCACTAGTATCAATGGGATCAAAACTCCCCTCGGCGATTGATCACGCGCACAGCGTACAAGTTATAAGCTCTGAAATCTGACAGGCCAAAGTCGGAAGGAGACATGCCCATTGCTGGCAAGCCTACTCGGACGTGAACACGCAATCAAAACACGAGGCGCGGAGACAGCACGGAGCCGGGGGGCTGGAACTATGCATGTATGTATGATAGTGGCCACTGCAGTCGTACCTTTCCCTGGCGTAGCAACGCACGCACGCAGCGTCACGGTGGCGAGACCCTGCAGACGCGGACGGTGCCCCCCCCCCCCCCCCCCTAACTTTTTCACATCATTTTTTTCGGCGTTTCATCTCGAGACGCTGTGTACAGTTGTGTGTTGCTGCTGCCGCCAGTTGCGGTATGTGTATCACCCATATATATATCGTGTAGTATATAGAGTTTGCATTGCAGTGCTCTGCCTTTGCCAGCTGTCTTGTTGTTGTGAAGGTACTGCCTTGACCTACAGATATAGTAGGCTCGCTTTGCGGTGATGGGCCCATGGAGTGAATCGTAGTGGGTAGTGCATACTTGGCATCGGGAGGATTCACTGCATGAGCCGCATCGGCATAGTACCATGATGATACAATAGTACATAGTCGAGGCGGGGCGAGATGCAGTGTACTCGAAGATACTGGGTGTCGACCTAACACTCCAGGCACATCAATATATTGCCTCGTCTGGACACGTTGCAAGACTGAGCCCATCAATAGATTGACTTTCGATCAAATCATCTTCACCAGACCAAGTAGTACTAGGAAGTGAAAGGTGGACCTGGCCGGGATAGCCGTCATGATATGTACGTATACATAGTATACAGCCCAAGGATGGAGTCTCGTGTTGGATCCTGTGCTGGCCGCATGCGACATGCGGTGCAGTGGCATCGCATTTCCTTACTCCTCAGAACTATGATTGAGTCGAACAGGGCGTGCCTGTTTGTACTACATCATGGCGATGGACCCGGGGTCAGGGTGAGCTCTGAATCGGAGGGGGGGGGGGGGGGAAGGGAAGGGAGGGTCTAGACGACGTGAACAGACATGCGCATTGCGCAGGCCTGATCAGCCACAGGCAAACTATCAGAGCAGACATACCTACGTACGTACGTACACGACGCCGCTCCGAACCTACGGCCTCGATAAATAGGGAAAGGTCCTCACGAAGGGGTTTAATCGAGAAGCCGACAAAGACTACTAGGGGCACGATCAACGGGGTCTAATCAGCCTTATATGCACTAGTCACTAAAAGGGCGGACCGAGAGTACGTAGTGTGTATTGGAATTACTTAGCCTAGCCCCCCCGCAAACAAGGCACAGCTGATAAGTCAGTTACTAGCCAAACGCCCGAGAATCCAGGGCACTTATAGCCTGCGTCGACAAGTTATTGGAATTGGGCCAACCTCCGAAATGCTCAGCGACCCCAATCTTCCGAACGACGCTGCGACGCGCGACGCTGTACCCACAGGGTTGCGGTAATCACGCACACACCGGTGACCGGAACCTCCTGTGCGAACAAAGAATGTTAATGATGGTTGTGCGACAGACACGGCGCAGAGGTGCACAGGAATGAACGGAAGGTCGACCGGTCATGGATCGACGGATAAGGGAATACATATCATAGGTGGGGAAAGGGACGGAGGGCTCCCCGCGCTGGCTTGGCGATGCGGGCATAAGACGCCGTTTCGGAGAGCGCCAAAATCAATACGGTGTAGTACCTTAGTGCATCATTAAGGTGCCAGCTGGTTGAAGCCGCTGGTCGGACACAGGGCTGCAGTAAGTAATTCCAAATTCCTTCGGACCGATTCATGTTCCGAAGACATTGCAACTTGGCAGACGTAGGTAAGAAATGCAATGTGGGGGGGCACGGCTCGATCACAGCCAACGCTCACAGGCATAGCCCGGGGGGGATAGTAATAATGGGCGATACGCAATTCGGAAATTTAGTCAGTGACCCACAAAAAGCAGTTCCTTGAATTTGCGCGGATCAGGTCCAGGTCCGAAGACGCACCGACAATCGCTACTCTTCGCCGAGCCAGGCACGACTAGACTTTTTCAGGGACAGTATCGTCTCATTCTGCGTCCGTACGCGGAAGAAGAATGAAATGTTGGTTTTGCTGTACTGTAGTTTCTGAGAGGCGAGTGTTTCCGAATCTGCAATGGAGATACTTACCGATATTCACTGGACATGACGCCTGGATACACAAGAACTTTTTTTCTGTTTTGCGACATGTGCTGATGGATGTAGTTTTGCTGGTCTAGAATCGACTCATATAACGGGGGCACTTTGATGATCAGTGATGGGACAACTATGTCACATATCGCAACCACTGCAGAAGGCAAAAATGTGCCTTGGTAGATGCAGTGCTCCCTCGCCCCTGCTCAGGGCTCGAGCCTCGAGACCACGATCAGAAACCCAGCGCGCGCGCGCTGTCATAAGTGTACGTACATGGATGCTGATGCCATGCCGGGTCGAGTCGCCATATGCCCGGTGTGACATTTCTTCGTTCCAAGTTGGCATTTGTCGGGTCGGCCGTTGAACTCTCAGCGACTAGGCTTGACAGGGAATTCTAGATGGCAAGGACTGGCGCCTGGAGGTATCGACCAGGCTGTAGTAGTGCTCTCGCATCCATTTCTCCCCCCAATCGCCCCAGGGTGGACCCTGAGCGGCACGCAAATGGGAAAAGCACGCCGCCCATATGTAACCCAATGTTACGAGAAGCCGTCATGAAAGGACTTCCGAAACGGATCAGGATATAGTAGGACATGCATTTGTCTGTCAAGCCACCCATTGGCCGGGGACAGTAAACCATGCCAACAGCCGCCAGCGCTGGCATTAGCCCCAAACTGTGCATCACTAACCAAGTTTGTGAGCCGTCAATCAGCAGCTGGCTGAACCAGTGTCTTCGTGCAGCCTCTGCCAAGCCCATCATGTAACTTGTAATCGCGGGAGATTTGTGGGCTCTTGCGGCGTTGGGAAGCCGCCGATGCGGGTCTGGACTTCAGGGCTGTGGACTCTCACGGTGGCTGACCTTGCCTCCGAGGCTTGCACAAGAGCTCCGAGCAGAGCGCGAGAGCGAAGGCGGACGTCGTCTGGTGCGCACTCGTAGTAGGTGGTCAGAGAAATCTTTTTTTCTTGCGCCGCTGTCGGTGGGTGAGATTGAGTCTGGACTGGCTGGGCGTGACGGCGTTGTGTGACGCGTGACGGCTATCTGGGATCAGCCGGTGCCGTGATGGTGCAACGTTCCTGAGCCGAGCAGTTGGATCCACGCGAATCCAAAGTCCGACGAGTGCAGCCGTGCCTTAATTGAGAGCGTCTGTGCCAGGCACCCCCATATTAGAAAGTCTCGTTCCTTCTTTTTTCTCTCGCTCTCTGCCGCTCCATGGACGACTCAAAAGCTGCTCCTCCTGGGCTCGACAGATCCGTCGCAGAAACAGACTCGGACTCCCCTCGCAGCCAGCACAACATCGACGCTGCAGAGACGTCTTCCCTCTCCCCCGGCGATAATCCCAACATGGCCCTCGTCGCCCCCAACAACCCCACCATCCTCGCCGCGGGCCCTGGCCCTGGTGCGGGCGTGAACAAACGCTACAGACCCGCGCCTGCAAAGACCTTCCAGTGCAGAGGCTATGGCGACTGTCGCATGGTCTTCAGCCGAAGTGAACATCTCGCCAGGCACATTAGGTAGGCTCGTCTCCCCCTCCCTTCCCCGTCGATCTCACCTTATCCCGTTCAGGAAACACACCGGCGAACGCCCCTTTACTTGCCACTGCTCAAAACAGTTCTCCCGCCTCGACAACCTCCGCCAGCACGCACAGACCGTCCATGCCGACAAGCAGGACCAGAACGAACGCATGATGCGCGACCTCACCTCCCTCCACGCCTCCATGGCTGCCGCGAACAAGGTCGGCCAGTCGGGCAGGAACAAGCGTGGCCAGGCCGCCCTCAACGCCGCCGCCGTCATCGCCGCATCCTCATCGGCTGCCGACGGCGCCATCCACACCCTCGACGCCGTCAAGGAAGAGGACATGGCACACTCAATCCACTACCGCCCAGGTACGAGCACGGGCTACGAAGGTACCGACACCCTCATGTACAACGACTGGAGTGCCGACGCGGGTGGAGGTGGGACCCATCCGCATCCGCGGCCTGCTAACAACCATTCCTTTCGTGACTCCAGCCAGTCCTTTCGTGCCCCCCCAACATCTTCTTCCTCGTTCTTCGGCCAACACAGCTCCCAGTCCTTTCTCTCCCTCCCCGCCAGTTCCTCCCCATTCAACTTCAGTGTCCCCTCAACACGGGATGGCAGGCCTGGATCTAGCAGCAGCAGCCGTCCAACAACTGCAGGTGCAACAAATCCAGAATCATCATCCGCATCACATGCTCGAACGCTCCCGCCACTCGCAGCAGTCGTCTCCGCATCCATCCCCACCACACAACCACCATCAGCAGTACAATCACAACACGTACTTCCCCTACCAGGCGCATTCGCCAGACGACCTCACACCACAGGTCGCCCAGGAACAGCTCCAGCATCCTTCTTTGTCCCATCAAAACCTGCTTACGCTGGAGGACCTGGACTGGTCCATCAATCAGAGCTTTCCCTTCCACCATATGGACGTAGCGCAGAACTGGCAGCAGCAGCAGCAGCGGCAGCAGCAGCCACCCCTTACCACCACCACGCCTCATACGAGGGCGAGCCTCCATCACCTACCGCAGCTGCCTACGACTCACCGTTTTCCTTCAACCCACCTCCGCCAGTCCCCGAATCAACACCAGCCATCCCACGTAAACGCCCCTTCTCCGGACTCGACCTTGATGACGCGTCCCCATCCATCCGTCGAGACCTCCTTCCCCCAGGATCATCTTCAGGACTTGGCGACTACGAGTACGGCTCAGAATCCCGCCCTCAGTCTCGACGCCTCTCCGTCCTGGAACTCTGCAATGACACCGATGTCGATGCAGGAGTACGACCATTTCTATCGGGCCCAGCAGCACCAGGCAATCCCGGATCAGCTTCGAGACCAACTACCTCTTCCGGACTCTGCACATCCGCATCTGCTCTCGCACTCTTCGATCGATCTCCACCCACACCAAGCCCAGCTCTACTCCCTGGACCTCAGGCGGCAACAGCTGCTCCAGCTTCATCAGCAGCGCCAGCAGCAGCAGCCCAGACGTCCTTCGCTGGAGGGCGACTATCTCCAAGCGTTAGGCGGGAGCCAACTGCATCACCCTCACCCGCATACCCAACAGCAGCAGCAGGCACAGGCGCAGGAGGCGTTCTACGAGCCATACCCGGTCCGGACCCAGCTACATCCCCATCCTCTCGCGGTTCATTATCGTCGAGGCGAGGAGACCCGCAGTCTCAGCACCAGCTCCAACAACAGCACCTCCAGTACGGGTCACCCCAACAACAACAACAGCAACAGCAACGGGAGCAGCAGCAGCAACGGGAACGGGAACCACGATCCCCCGTCGCTAATGCATATCCCCCCGCTGTTGGAATGAAGGTCTAGCATACTACTGGCTTCCCCGTGAAATACTTGTGTGTTCTACTTTTAATTAATTACGTTTTCGTTTTTTTTTTTTATCTTCGGGTCGGACATACATGTGATATCGGGTATGGATACTACTAGTCAACCCCCGCAAATCGCGTTTGCTTTTGTTATCCTTTTCCCTTTTTTTTTCTTCTTTCTTTCTTGTTTTGTTCTACATAATTGCTTTCCCTTTTGTCCCCCGGTGACGTGATCGGCCCGTCCGTCATTTGAACCAAAACTTTTATGTACTTAGTGGCTTGTACTGTCTCGCTCTTTTTTTTTTTTTTACTTATTAAAAGCTGATCGTATACCGTATACCATATCACATCCCTACGATATCGTATGTTTTTGGGGGATCGACGCAAAACGGACTGAAGTACTTTGCGACTTCAGATTTTGCTATGTATTTGGTTTTGCAAATTGGACATAGATCTTGGACTTGGATATATGTAAGTGTAAAAAAAATAAGAAGGCTTCTTTGAGGGATATCGTGCGCATTGTGAATCGTCATACATAGTACATTCGAGCTGAAGTGGCCCGGGCTGAGGCTTCAGAAACCGGGGACTGGGTAAATTGACCGACGACGACGATAACAAATAACTCAGGTACAGATCCACCCGTAGTACGGTACATACTTATATTATATGACGGCGAAGCCAAGGTAAGTAATAAAGGGAGAAGCAAACATGTACCATGGTAGCACATATCCGCGAAGGAGATTGCACTGCGGGTACTCACGGGCATGCATTTGGCTGATTGGCAGCACAGGGGTACATATTGTGAGGGTGGCGGTGGCGATGGCGATCGACGAAGATGGCACGATCAGCTGCGGTACCGTCGAGTCGAGAAATACGCAGCTGACTGCAGAGGGTCAGTGCGTGCGTGCAGCACCAGAGATCAAGAATCAAGAGCTTACATGTGTCGTCTAGGCCACCCACATACTAATCCCTCAGAGCGTCGCACTCTTACTTGTCAATGATCTCGTTAAGTTGAGCGCTCAGTTGTTGGTTGTGTTTTTCGGCTAGAAATGACATGGGCTATCCTTGTGCCCCTTACTACGGCATCACCGCATCAGTTGACCGCTCTGGCATATAAAGACGTTAACCAACCTGATTGTATCACCGCAACAACACGTATTGCCACCAATTCATTTAGAGGAGGTATGGATATAATTGATGGTCATGGTCGAGATTGACATGCACTTGTGCAGCATGCGCCTGATCAACGTAAAGGCCTTTCTTGAGAGGGAGGAATTGATTAGAGAGGGAAAGCGAGTTGACCGTCGAGCCAAAGTGCTCGAGTTCGCTGATGACGAAGTAACAAAGTATGCGATCTTATCCCATCGGTGGACTGAGCAAGAAGTGGATTATAACGAGATCGCCGAGCTCTCAAAGATGGACGAGGAGGAGAGAACCGAAATTCGCCAGCGTGATGGCTATCGAAAGATCCTCCAGAGCTGCGAGCAGGCGAAGAAGGACGGGTACAAGTGGTTGTGGGTCGACACTTGCTGTATCGACAAGCAAAGCAGCGCAGAGCTATCGGAGGCCATCAATTCCATGTACCGGTGGTACGAAAACTCAAGGATATGCTACGCGTACCTCTACGACGTCGACTATCCATCCCTTCCCATTTTGAAGGACCATAGAAGGCATCCCAAGTCGAACGGCTGGCCAGAATGGTTCTCGCGTGGGTGGACACTGCAGGAGATGATAGCGCCGAGGGACGTCCAGTTCTTCAACAAGGATTGGCATCCCATCGGTGACAAGAGGGTGCATGCGCGTACTTTATCAAGAATCACTGGAGTTCCACAGCACATACTGACGGAAGGACTGTCGTCAAACCGTCCGTGTGTTGCCCAAATCATGTCATGGGCTGCCAATCGGATGACAACTCGAGTGGAAGACAGGGCTTATTCTCTGATGGGTCTGTTGGACGAGAATATGCCGATGTTGTATGGGGAAGGGAAGAAGGCATTCCATCGCCTTCAGCTGGAGATCATCCGCATGTCGAATGACCAAAGTATCTTTGCGTGGGGTTGCCACAAAACATATGTCCGGACTGGCAGTATCCTTGCGGACGACCCGAGCTTCTTCGAGGATTGTCGTAGAATGGAGCTGATGGATCAAGACAAATTCATTCAATGTCTTAAAGAACGCGGTGTCCCAAGAAAAGAGCTCCCTTCGATTGAGGACGATCGATTCAGCACATTCCCCATCACGAATCGTGGCATCCACATTTGGCTGTTCCTCCGTCCCGATGTTGGCTCTAACTCAGTCTTCCAAGCCCTGCTGCCATGCCAATTTCGTCCGTCGGGTCCACCGACACCAGTGGCCATCGATGTGGCTTTGTGGGACTCCAATTACTATCGATATGGGAGGTCTTTGCGTCATGAATGGGGACGTCTACAATTATGTCAAGTCTATCTCAGATATCAAGACACGTTGCTGCATTGCAACTCCACATTCGAGATCGATGACAGTGCGATCACCGAGGGTCATTTCCCCCCCTCATCCAGTACACAGTGGCCAGTGGGATTAATCACAGGGAACACAGTCACTCTGAGCATCACAGATCCTCTTTGCATCAAACATTATTCTTGCGTTGGTCGATATCGATTCACAGTGGGGTTTGGACAATGCTTTGGCAAGAACTGGATCCATGCCGACGTTTGCGAGGGATCTGAAACAATGGCTTGGAACATCTATGACTTAATGCTGAAGAGAGCATCAGTGCATACACAGGCCATGGATTTTGGAGCTGCAAGCCGTCAACTCTGTATTTCGCAAACCCGTCTCTATCCATCGACATGGATCCTGCAGACGTCTTGTGTCATGTGGGAGAGCCCAAGGATATATGGAGTTAAGCTTGAGGTATTTTGGGATCGCGATCTTGGTAATGTATCGGGTGCACGATGGACAGGCTTCGACGTTGATGTGAGTATATTTTTTTTTGTGCACGCAGCATTACCATTTCATTTGCCACTGTTTATACAGGGAACAGACGATCCCGACCGTGACTGGCGGGGTCTCATGATGCCTTATTGTCCGAGTAAGCAGGGTAGCTATGAGCTACTCGTGGATGGAGTCTCTGTGAAGTTCTCATGCTACGTACTTAATGACATAAAGGTGAGCACACGGACCTTTCATACACTGTTTGAGTCTTACGAGACTAGCTGGGGGACTATGGTCACTTTACGGACTCCGAGTCCTTCTGCCGCGAAGGAAACCTCTTTACTGACCTCAAGTCACGTTTTTTAAAGACGAACATCACCCCAAGGCAGCACAAAATATCTGGAAGGTATGGGTACCAGACAAAGAACGACGTTGTGACGGTGGATAGCGACCACCGTGACCTTGGTTCCATCAAATTATACAAACCACTTGGCCTTTCGCTTCCGAGCAACGACGACTTCAAATCATTGTTGGTTTCATTCTCTACTCGACTCGCCAACAGATATCTCGTCACACGGGTCATAGAATGTCCCCCTAACCCTCACCAACAAAAGCCTTGTGCATAAACGACCTGATGCATAAACTTCTGGCGGTCCCATTGAGATGCGTTATGAGGTAGTCTACTGTACCATGTATTAAGCATTTACCAGTGTTTCTACTATATCAGGACATAAACGTATTAGATAATCCACTCTGCAGATGCATCAACAGTGCATCTACAGCATCCACACCACGAAACCATGCCCTCCCCCT
>Ga0307518_10000986_pt1 | contig 21215 bp, 17 predicted proteins | sample 25_EM_MG_FD_203889 | JGI IMG/M metagenome (GOLD analysis project Ga0307518, IMG submission 203889) | Populus trichocarpa ectomycorrhiza microbial communities from riparian zone in the Pacific Northwest, United States - 25_EM | ecosystem: Host-associated > Plants > Roots > Unclassified | place...
TTCACATATAATCTGGTACACAATTTGAAGTTTTGTCACACATTTCTTCCCAGATTATACTTCAAGTTTAAACTTCAAGTTTTCCACTACGTTTAGCACTGGCCTAAATATTGATCCATCCGTTGTGAGTGCCGCCAGCAAACTGCGTGTCCTCTCTATCGAAGACCACTTCCCGCTTGTTGATTTCTGCCATCTACTGATTATGTGAGTGCCATACATTTCCTGTACTGCTGGCTGAGTTCTGTCACCTGTCATTTTGAGCAGATGCTTGCACGGCACATTTTTGCCTCGTGTCTTCGACTCAACATCTATACCTTTATGTTAACTCGGACCGGTGGGTAGTTCGGTCTCAGGGAAGTGAACAGGAATCAGACTTTATAAACCCAATTTTGCATTTGTAAAGTCTAATATCTGAACTCGGAGTAGGTTGCAGTACAGTATGGAAACTCAAAATGATGGATTCACGAAGCCATGCTGTTCCAGGTAAGTACTCCACCTGTCGACAGACAAATTCAACTGATGCCTTTGTGTTTTCCAGAAATTGAAGTTATTGATCGGTAATTCTGCTCCAGGATAACGTTAGCTTGCCGGATCATCTGTCCTGCTCAAGCTAAAAGAAGTTTGTTGGACGCATAAAGTTCCATTGGACTTCTTTTCCTACAATGCCTGATACTGTTGCAGCATTAAAGCGCCGGGCCGATGCGCTGGAAGAGGAGAATCACAGGCTCTGTGCAAGGCTTACACAAACACCATAAGTTCTTTCAGTAACATGGGTTTGCTTGAGCTTACAGCATGTACATTTTGCAGTATACATTCGTTCACAAAAGAAGGGTGAGCCATTCATCGGCTTGCTGATCTTGTCGTACCTGTATCTGACTTGATCGCAGAACATGACCGTCGTCTGGAGCTTGGAGCAGAGGATGAGGCATCTGCTGACGCCATTGAAAGCTCTCCAGAGTATGTTTTTGTTTTGTTTTTTTGAGGATGATGCTGAGCCCATTATCTTCTGTTCTGAAGGGAGGCTTATGTTTACCGCTCGTTCAAGAGGCTGATCCATTGGTGCCCCTCGGTCCAAAAATTGTTAGATTCGGAAGCAGATTGTGACATGCTTCTAGCACTTCAGGATGTAAGATTGGGAAATATCTCGCCATGTCCTTACTTATGTGTGTTTGTTTTTTGAAGCTGAAGACAGGTGCAGATAGGGCATGGGCAGACGACACTAATAGATTGAAGATTGCTGTGGCCAATTGGTTGAACAATGCGCAGCAGCGTGCGGAACCCCTGCTCAAACCTGAGGATAAGTTAAGACGTGGATTTCATCATGATGTAACTGGCCGACTTTTGTGCCCGGTGGACTATGATTGGCTTGATATTTCGTACGTGTCATCAATTTACTAACTGGTCAATGGCAGCTACTCATAACATTTGGCAGCGTTCGGTCTGCAATCCGCGAGTACCACCCCAAATACCCAGTAACCGCACATATGTACCCTACTTTCTTATATGATAGCTATTACGACCCGAAGAATCCTTCTAAAGGGTTGTTCCAAGGCGAGTATCTTGTAAAGGTACGATTGAAATACTGTTGTGCTCCAATTTTTTGTACTCAGGCTTATGCAGGCATTTCGCTGTGTCTTCACGTCACCAAGCTCAGTTGAAGATGACCCTAATTGTGATGACGCTGAAGCGGAATCCAGTCGAGTCAAAAGGCCCAGGCTCAGCAAGAAAACTCGCCATAATGTTGCCCAACTGTTGAAAATGATGACTGTTGACCCCCATGCAATCGCTTACATCGCCTGTCTAGTGAGTTTCTATTCTTGTACCTTGTCTACTTATTGAACAATAGCAATGTATCTAGCTTCGCTTTGCGTTGTCAAGCTCCACTTCATGGGATTTAAGCGACGAAGTATTCGACTACAACATATTTTATCAGAACATTGTCAATTACTTTGAACAACCTTTGTCAGCCAGGAAATCCGCTGAGGTTCAGGATTTGCTCCGCTGGTGGAACCAGTAAGTAATCGTATACAGGATACATCTGGATTTGACTATTTTGAATTCATATCAGTAATGTTTTCAAACGTCATCACGGAGTCCTCCATTACGAGTTTCAGCAGGAAGCAAATCTCTCAGTTGCGCTTGCGAGAATGTGAATGGCTGTACTGACCCCTTGTTGTGTATTCCCCCCATGTACTCGTCATTGCCATAAATTGGTGTATGCTGTATTTCACCGTAGCTTTTGTACTTTAATGTACCAGTGCCATGTTTTCTGTATGCCACATACCTGTTGTATCAATCTCATTGTGCTCCAGTTTAAAGCACCAGAAGAATGGCAGGGGCGCGATGTAAGTGCCGAAGAATTCTGATTCATGTTCCTAACTGAAACATTTGGCATGAGCTTTTCGTTCCACAGAACTTTGGAGTAGCATCCCCAGACTGAGAAACATTCCAACAAATTCCCTATGCAGAAATACTTCCTCTATGTTGTGAGGCAGAAATACTTCTTCTCATTGTTTCGACATTAATATCATATTATGGAACATGCCAAGTAACAGGAAATCAGAAGACCATTAACATATGTATCAATTATTAAGTCAGCTTCAGAATCCCTGGAAGGTTTGAGAGTGTTGAGCTTTAGCACGGATAATGTCATCAAAGGTAAGGTGACTGTAAGGTAAGTATTAATGCCTGTCTTCGTCACAAGCTGCCAGACATAAGTCAGGTGGGAATTGATAGAATAAACATGTTCATTGGCAAGGGAGGAGTCCTATATAAAAGTCATATGAAATCTTTATCTCGAACTTTGACATATTCCACACGATTTAACCATTACTGACTTTACAATGTCTATATAAACCTTATATAATTACAGTGGTTTGCAAAAAGGTTGACAGGCACGCATGGCTGAGGGTGTGACAAATAAATAAATGTAAATAGGTCATGACAGTACTATACTAGCACTGGTTTGGCAGCTATTGTACTTGGCAGATGAAGGAGAGAATGAGAATGAGATAGTAAACAGGCTTAGCTACAGGGTGTAGATACAGGCAAGTAGCAAATACTAATGTGAACTACTAGTCGAAGCCCAAGACGGGCCCCAGACGGGCCAAATAGCTTCGGAAACCCAACGAATGCATTGAGCGTGCATACAGACACGCACAGCGTTAGGAACGAGACAAAAATGGCTGTAAACACGTCAGAAAACATCAGAATGCACCGAAACAGTCGAGAATGCAAAACTCACCTGTTCCGCACGAAATCACGACGTCCAAGCATACTGAACGCTGGAGAAGGGTCAGCGTCGAAGATATCAATGTGTATGTATAGTGGAACGCCCAGTCGAGGAGTTGAAGATCGCGAATCGAAGACTTACCGTTGGAGGGATCAAGAGCGGAGACGGCTGGAGATTGTGATAGCAGTCAAAACAGAGACAACAATGGTGTGGATGGCATAGCAAGCAGCAGCGGCATCGACTCGGAGCGAGTCAAGGAAGTGCGGCTGGCTGGAGAATGTCAGCGCGTGCACCAAGGCCAGTGACCACAAAACAAAAACTTACCTAGGTCGTCCGAGCCACCCATCACACCCACAGAAGGTCCATCCGTCCGGATTCATTAGGCGTCAACGGCAATGCGGAAGGGTCAAGATCGAGCGGATAAACGACAATAAAGCACAAGAAGATGAAATCACTTACCCAGAACGCGCACACGTCACGCAGCCACTCGGAAACCCTTCGAAACGTGCCTATGGAGCCATTGGACTCAGGCGTCGACGTGGGCGAATCAAAATCGCACCTAGAAACGTTAGTCGAACGCTGAAGGTTGAAAACACTCACTGGGACGCGATAATGCGTTGTGGTTGATGTGGAGACATAGAAAGCAAATCAGAAGGCCAAATAAACTTACCTTCGAGTTCTGGATGCAGGGAGAGAGCCGATGTGATGACGGAGACTACGGACGAGCTCATATCCAATATTCCAACAAGGCTGATGGTGAGCTACTATGTAGTGGCCTATTTACATTTATTTATTTGTCACACCCTCAGCCACGCGCGACTGTCAACCTTTTTGCAAAGCGCTGTAAACCCCTTTTTTAGTGATGCACAGAACACAGTTCCCATGTACGGATTTGAGCACGACGGGTCCATGGAACGAATGTGGGTTACACATTCGTGGGCGTGGATGTTGTCAATGGCGCTGTACTCATCCCGAGATGAGTGTGTATTCGCGGGAGTCAAGGCTAGGGGAAGTAGTATGTACACCTACGACTTCGACAGTGTCAGAATCATCCCTCGAACTAACATGCTTTCTCCTGACACGAGCTCTCAACGATCTACAGTCCACAGACTCCTATCATTATCATCGTGGTTTCCGAGGTCAAGTTTGTCCTTTCGATGTGGATAGGAAGTACTGTTAACTCACGCTCCGGCCTGAGATTCACGGTAGGGATCTTGCAAAGAGAACAGTCGATTGCATATGACGTCCTATGGGGTTTCCAACGCTGTTCGACCGGTCTACCGGCCGTCTACCGGCCGTCTACTGCTACCACCACGACTCCACCACGACTCCACCACGACTCCACCACGACTCCACCACGACTCCACCACGACTCCACCACGACTCCACCACGACTCCACCACGACTCCACCACGACTCCACCACGACTCCAGGCGACCTAGCGCATACTGGCACCTCCGCCAATCCGGACAGCTGACGAATGTTCTGGAAGCTAGTACGACACTACAACAAACGATCTCGGACGAGTTATTACTATAGTGTCTGTCAAACATCGATGGCGGTTGTTCGTAGCTTGTCAGTCCTTGCATAACTTCATTCGCTGTAGTGCATAAGTCTTGGTAAGGCGCTTCCTTCCGAGAGACGGCAATACGAATCCATGGGATTGCCAATGACAATTTCAGACTTCGTTGAAAGTGGGCTCAGATCCACTGTCGCTGGGACAATACTATTGAATCAGTGACTGCTATTTGATCCTGGGGTGTGGATTGACTTATGGTCTTCGCAGGACCCACTAGATTACGTGTATCTTCAGCTTCGGCGCCGGCATCTCTTTCTGAGCGTGCTTGTCAGTAATTATAGGGCAAAGTAAGTGATCTGATAACGTTGCAAGGACAGCTATCTGGCAGGGACCGTGACAACGGAATGCAGGCTCAGTCTGCGCATGCCATGAACTTGGACATTCTTCAGCAGTACTCCATTCTACCACCCTCCCCATGCGATCTCTTTGTGCTCCCACGTACGTGAGCACTGGAATGAGTCAGGAGCACAGATGATGTCTGAGGTCCTCTCAGCTTCACCAGTTGCCCTCCTCGCATGCTCCTCTTCCAGGACACGCTCTCTGTCTCTTTGAGCTGCAGGTAACAGCCCTGTTATACCGTCCCCCAGACAAGATATCCCGATCCTCAACCTATGGTACCTTCTGTCTACGTGGAGTGTGTATATGTATGCCACTCATCCGCTTGTCAACACAGCCCGATTATCCATAGACCACTAGCGGCTCTTCGCACAGGTGGTGCACATAGAGACTTGCCCAGCCAGGTATACAACGTTCTGCGACGCCGAGCCTCGACACTCGGAACTAGACGATCAGGTACTCACCGTCGTCTGCAGGCGGCACTGCCGGTTCTTCAGACACAACCAACTGCGCATTGTGCGCGGACTGGAACTCTGCTGTGCTGGTGGAGTCTTGTAGGTAAGCGAGCGAGCGAGTTTTATTCCGGGTCTAGAATACAATATCATTCTGTCAGGTTACCTCTGTGCCTCAGTGGACTGGGTCGTGAGGTGTGTTCGTGGATGTGAATGTGAAGTGGGCGACAAAAAGAGTGGTTGAGTGCTGTGGGTAGCATGTATATCCTCAGTAGATATCATATACGCACAAGAATACATGGACGGACAGCCAAATTCACTACCCATAGGAGAAAAAAACAACTCCACCTCATCCACACTATTAACTCTCCCTTGGTTACCCTGCGTTTCACCTCACCGCTTCCCCCACCACAGAGCCAGCACCTTCATTTCGGTGCCAAATAAATGGCTTTGCAATGTTGTACCAACATCTGTTTGAGCCCCATGGAGCGTTGCGATGTTGTATGACCCTTGTGATGAGATATCTGTTGGTGAGTAGAGTAGAGAAGGAAGCCAACAACGATTTGAAGTCGTCGTTACTCGGAAGCGACAGGCAAAGTGGTTCGTATAATTCAACGAAACAACCAAAGTGGTCATACGCCCTCACAGCATTGCTCTCTCCCTGGTACCCACCCCTTTCAGATATTTTGTGCTGCCTTGGGGTGATGTTCGCCTTTAAAGAAAGTGACTCAAGGTCAGTAAAGAGGTTTCCTTCACAGCAGAAGTCCTCGAAGTCTGTAAAGTGACCATAGTCCCCCAGCTGTTGACTTCTCGTAAGACACGGACAGTATATGAAAGGTACGTGTACCCACTTTTATGTCATTAGGCGCGTATGAGAACTTCATGGAGACCCCATCCACGAATAGCTCATAGCTATCCTGCTTACTCGGACCATGGGGTATCATAAGGCCCCGCCAGTCACGGTTGGGATCATCTGTTCCCTGTATAAATAGTGACTTGAATGAGATAGTAATGTGCATGCACAAAAAAGAATCCACTTACATCAACATCGAAGCCTTTCCATTCACCTGACACATTACTGAAACCAGAATCCTGAAATACCTCAAGCTTAACTCCACACATCCTCGAGCTCTTCCACATGACACAAGAAGTCTGCAGGATCCAGGTTGATCGAGGGAGAGGGGTTTCCATAATGTAAACCTGACAGCCTGCATCTCCAACACGTGCCTTCTTCATGGACTGTGCACACTCTGGCGCGCTTGCCAGTATTAGGTCATAGGAGGACCATAAACTATCTAAGGGACTGTCAGGTCCCTTACCAACGACATGTATCCAGTTCTGGCCAAAGCATTGTCCAAAGCCTACTGCGAAATCATACCCTTGACTGCAAATATAGTTCTTGACACAAAGAGGATCTGTGGTCAGAGTGACCGTGTTCCCTGTGATTAATCCCTCTGGGAACGCAACCGAGTATGCGAAGCCCTTCCCAGTGATCGCACTGTCATCGATTTCGAATGTAACGTTGCGGTGCGGCGTGTCTTGATATCTGAGATAGACGTGACATAATTGTAGATCCCCCCATTCATGATGTATAGACCCTCCATATCGACAGTAATTGGATTCCCACAAAGTCAAATTGATGGCCACTGGTGAACCCGATGGATGAGAGTGGCATGGCAGCAGAGCTTCGAAAACCGAGTCAGAGCCAACAAGGGGACGGAGGAACAGCCAAATTCGGATGCCGCGATTCGTGATGGGGAATGTGCCAAATCGATCATCAAGCGAAGGGAGCTCTTCTTCCGGGATGAAAGATCTGACAAACTCGTCTTGATTCATCAGTTCCATCTTTTCGCAGTTCCGGAAGTAGCTCGGGTCGTCCGCAAGGATGCTGCCAATCCGCCGTACCCCCCAGGCAAAGATGCTTTGGTCGTTCGACATGCGGATAATCTCGAGTTGAAGACGTTGAAAAGCTTTCTTCCCCTCCCCATACAACATCGGCATATTCACGTCTAGCAGACCCATCAGAGAATAAGCCCTGTCCTCCACTCGAGTCGTCGTCCGATAGGCAGCCCATGACATGATTTGGGCAACGCACGGACGGTTCGAGGAAAGTCCTTCCTTCAGTATATCCCGTGGAACTCGTGTGATGACTTCCAAGATAGGTGAAAGCGACCTCTTGTCACCGATGGGATGCCAATGCTTGTTGAAAAACTGGACGTCCCTCGGCGCGATCATCTCTTGCAGTGTCCACCCACGCGAGAACCACTCCGGCCAGCCGTTCAACTTGCGAGCATACCACTCATTGTTACGTGCAGTGGGAAAGGATGAACCGGGGACATCATGGAGGTACGCATAGCATATCTTTGAGTTTTCGTACCACCGGTACATGGAATTGATGGCCTCTGATAGCTCTGCGCTGCTTCGCTTGTCGATACAGCAGGTGTCGACCCACAACCACTTGTACCCGTCCTTCTTTGCCTGCTTGCAGCTCTGGAGGATCTTTCGATAGCCATCACGCTGACGAATTTCACTTCTCTCCTCCTCGTCCATCTTCGCGAGCTTGACTATTTCCTTATAATCCACTTCTTGCTCGATCCATCGATGGGATAAGATCGCATACTCTGTGACTTCGTCATCTCCAAACTCGAGGACTTTGGCTCGACGGTCAACTTGCTTTCCCTGTCTAAACAATTGCTCCCTTTCAAGAAAGGCCTCTACGTTGATCAAGCGCATGCTACACAAGTGCATGTCAATCTCGACCGTGATCATCCACTGTAGATGGTATCCATACCTCCTCTCAATGAATTTGTGACAATTAGGCTCGTTTTCTTTGGTTGTTGGCGGCCCAGTGCTGATAAATGATGGCGATGGTAAGACAGGGAGGCCCGTGTGATTTCTAGCCGAAAAGCTTCGGCACAGCAAGCACCTTAGCGCCAAACCCTGCTACCGCCTGGCATTTCATCGCCACCTCTACAAATCACTATTCCTGTCCTTCCCGCTATGGACCGGCACCTCGCGACACACCGCTACAAAATAGGACCAGTAATAATTCTCCTTCAATAATTATCGCCACGCTCACGGTCACTGATATTTAGCCGGTAAGCCTCCTTCCAAACTCCTATTCGCTGCTTAGACCCCTATCATGTATGTGAGACGCTTCATAGAGTGAACGTTAGCTCACCTGCCAATACTGCCCCTCTGCTGGCATCACTATGATGATCGCTAAGTCCAGATATGGCTGTAGGTTGTCGTTCCAGATGTCGGCGGCGCATAAACACTGAATGGGATGGCAGTAGGATGCATGTAGTTACGATTGGAATCAATCAATTTTGTTTTGTGGGGGAATGGCTAGTGAGTGGGGTGATTCCACTGGTGGCCGAGGTGACAGAGGAAGCCCAATGATTCAATTTTGCCGGTTCGCCTTCTTGTTGATGACGATGTTGAGACCCCGGCTAGCAGTAAGATTGGACGCGTGGGATCGCCGCTCTGAAGAAGGCGCATCACATCGCACAGGGCATCCATGTCTACGTTGTGCGGTTTTTCTATTCGCTTCCCCCTTCGCAGAGGCATGGTCATGGCATACAAGCCTGAGTGAAATGATTTCCTGTCGTCCCGTGCCTCGCGAGACCGCTCCTCATCAACACTCGCCGACTGATCATGTGTATTCCCGATGGTTCCGCGGTCCATGTTTGCATAGTGTCCTATCTCCGAGGCCCTGACCTGCGGATTCGAGCGGCGACGAAGTCGGTAAGTGGGGGAAACCCTCCTTGAGGATTGCAGTGTCATCGATTTCGAATGTGGAGTTGCAACGGGTGTCTTGATATCTGAGATATACTTGACGTAATTGTAGACGCCCCCCTTCATGGTGCGTAGACCCTTCATATCGATAGTAATTGGATTCCCACAAAGCCGAAATGATCGCTACTGGTGGGCCCGATGGACGAGAGCAGCATGGCAGCAGGGCTTCGAAGACTGAATCAGAGCCAACTAGAAATAGGTCACTGCTAATTTACACTTGCTAATTTACACCGCTAATTAGTGCTAATTAGCTCTGTTAAATTGGGGTGCCCAGAAACTAGGTGTGAATTTGGGTTAAATAGGGTTGATAGGTGTGGGACACCCATATCGTTGTCAGGACGGGATCCACTTGTTGCTGCAATATTTGAAGCTGTGCAACCTGAGCGGCACTTTTGAAGTATACAGTGTACACCTTTCAAAGCCCTCAACTGCCTTCATCAGCAATTCTCCATGCGGAGGACCTTTTTAACCACAAACAGTGATCACAAGAGAGCTCAGAACACCTTTCAATGGTGGGCAGCTCTTGAAGGTGATGAACTTGCTGATGCTCCCTGCAGTGAACTCATTTTCCTGTATCACTAACATGGATCTGGCAAACTGATTTTTTTTCTATTAGCCCCTTGCACAGAAGCTATTCACAGCAGTGCCGTCTCAATGACTGATGAGCGTACACAGTCTACCATAATGTGATTGAATTCACCTCACTGCACTGTGCAGCAGGCAGGAGGTTGTGACTTTACAAGATCATATCAAGACTCGAAATGCCGCCTGCGTCGGCAGAACCCTTGCTTGGCGGGAATGGCGTAACGTTCCAAATTACAGGTATTGTGAAGACGTGCACTCCATTTATCTATCAATTTATTCAAGTCGCTTTTTGACCTCCTCAAGCGGTATTTCCTCTATTTTCCTTATAAGATCTCTTGCGTCCGTAGTGGAGAAGGCGAACATTGGTAACCGCAGTTGAATTGCTCCGCGCAACAGATCTGTTCAGAATTAGAAGTATCGACATCGAGAGTAATGTATCTTCCTTACCTCTGGTCTGGTCACAATGTATTAAGAAAGTTGGGAACAACAATGGGCATTCAAAGTTCTCTCGAACGTCGTAGGTGCTCATTTCGGTGGATTGGATATCAACGGAATCGCCTTGCAGTGTTGCTAGACCTTCTTTCAGAGTGGAAAGCTCAAGTTCAAGTTCAAAGCACTAACCTGTTATCAATACGCCGAGTGCCATAATCTGTTGCTCGTCACCGCCATTCTAAAGCATGTTAAATGTGTTCCATGGTGTTGCGGATACGGCCCTTGCTCCGATATGATATTGAAACAACTATCATGACAACACAAATGTCAAATTGAGCTTGTTGCTTCGTTGAAGGATTCAACACTTGTGTCTTATAGTGATTTATATTAATCGGAGCACATGCTAATGTTTATCCGACAGCCGTCTGAGTTCTACTGTCCCCGCAGTCAGGTCTCTAAAGTGTTCAGCACAGGTCACAGCATTTTCCCATCCATCAATAAAGAAACGGTGTTCGTCTATCAGTAGATCTGCCAGCCAAGCTTGTGTGATACGTTGAATATTTGTTTTTGCTATTAGTAAATAAGACACTTACGACGGAATAAGGTGTTGAAGCAATACCTATGTACGTAGAGGAACTGCTACTCCTGCTCACCTGTTATGTGGAAGGGACAAGCTGAGATGATAGCGGTAGCTGGTCAAGAGCTGTTTTATTATATAAGCGATGAACACTGTTTATATACTACAAACATTGTGACGCATGACTGTGACGCGTGACGTGTGACATGTAACATCTACTCTAAAGAGGACTATTACTAAGTCTACACTAATATGAGTCGCAGTCTTGTGCGCACTTCGTCGACGGTTTACGCCGGGTGCACGTGCGACTTCAACATAAGGGTGTGTTTATGGCTCCTGGAAAAAGAGTGGTGAAGTGACTTGACAAAAACGGTGCTTGAACCTCTGCTGTGGCTACTTCAGTCACAGTTATCAGAGGGCGACCACAGACTTGATATTCCACTGGTTTGTGTCACGCAATCGGTCAATGAACAATAGTATAAGTCATTGATGTTGGATCTCACCGTTGATGAATGCACTCGTTGTCATGTTTCTCATTTTGACTTCAACTTCATGCTCATGTACTTTATATTTTGATTGTTCTGTTAGGTGTCACAGTTTGGATATGTAATATATCAATATGTTAAATATATTTCAGTTATGCCTTGGTCTTCTTGGTAGGCAACGTGTCAATGTCACCTCCAATGTACAATGCAACACGCTTTCGGGGGGAGGTGACACGAACGGGCGGAACAAGGACTCGCATGGAGTGAACATCCGCTGTGTAAGAATCCGTCGACCCTTTCCCCGCGCTCTTCTTTTCACCAATAGCCCAATGCTGCATAGTGAAACGGACCTCAACAGTAGCTCCCTCTAGCTTGCTGCGATATTGGGTAGGATGGATGAGGTGTCGGTCAATGTCATAGGCCGGAATGGGCACCACAACGTGAGACTTTTTGATCTTGTCAAGCCCCTCTTGCAGATTGTCATGGACAGGCCAATTTGCTATGTCAAATTCCAGGCCGTGTTCTAAGAGAGTAGATCTTAAGTAATAAAGCGCAATGATAAATGATTCAGATTCACCTCCGTATGATTCAGATTCGTCTGCTGGCTGTGACTCAGGAGTCAGTTTGGGCATTTGTCTGAAACTTAGCGAAAAAACATACAACAAACAAGGTGTGGCGAAGGCGGATCCGGGTCACCCCTTGCTCAGTCTTCACCACACTCTGTTTCTCGTAACCTTGGGTAGCGACCAAGTTTTCGAGATGCGTAATATTGTCGACAACAGTGGTGAAGTCGTCTCTAAAAATGGGAAACTCCAGCATCTCTAACAGACAGGAAGGTTTGACAGTCTCCATCTTGGGAACGGCATTCCTGAAGCAGCCATCCGCAGCAAAGAAATAGTTTTGGGTGGAGACACGGGCAATGAATACAAGAACAGCAGGTTCTTGTTCCACATCATTGCCCAGAGAAGGATGCGAGGGGGTAGTAACTGAGGAAGCATCACTTTTGGTGGCTGTGTCTTGAGAAGATGCCGGGTCTTTGATAACTTCGACGACTAGTTTGCCATTGCCAATGGTTTTCCATTCCACATCATTGCGAACAAGAGGACTTCCAAGGTAGAGCTCGTCGAGAGTAAATGCTTGGTGCAGCTTGGAGAGACGTTCAGAGACGGTAGCATGAGAAGGTGGTGCTGTGGACATAGTTATTGCGACGGAGACTTATTAGTTGAGAAAACAAAACGTCAACTTATATACATTTTCAAGGAGAGTCCGTGCACACCTTCCTATTGAGGTCTCAATACTCCAAGGCAGCTTTGTCCAGGGCCACTGAACGCACATCCCTCAATGGATGCATCATCCTTTCGACACTGGCTAAACAGATTGCGACTTGCTGATATTATTGCGCTCTCTGAGGGGCATATCCTATTCAGCAACGCAGAAAGGAGATCAAAAAAACTCATCGTAGAGAAGCTGCTATCTACTCCATCTGCGAAGGACCTCGTGCTTTCTCTTTGTCAACATGCCCAAGAAAGATCAAAGGACTGGCCAAACAAACGTAGGCGCCATAATGCCATGACCGCCAGAGATGCGCAGGAAGGGAACCTGACAAATGAAGACGAAGTAACAAACGATCTATACGATTCAACAAAGTACCTTGAACTGCCCACCAGGGCAGAAGTGCGCGCCGCATACAAAGTGTTCTATCAAGCCACGTCCTCATCATCTGTGCAGAGTGCGATTTGCGGAATTTGCGCACGTGAATGTGGACCTCTAGATGAACAAGTGATGACGTATTCCTTGGAGGCTTTGCCCAATCCACATCGCCTTGCTCCTTTAAAACAGCACCCTCTGCATGACCTTTACAATGGCAAACTTTTAGAGCCTGCAGGTGTTGTCGGAGACGCTGGGCACTACATGGTCAATGCGTGCAGTACATGCCTAGACGACTTGACAAAAAAGAAGGACGTACCCCCACAGTTTGCATTAGCAAACAACCTTTGGATCGGGTCGGTTCCATGGCAGATTCAGGTTCTATCTTTTCCCGAACAACTGCTTGTCTCTCTCATATATCCAAGAGTATTCGTTTTCAAACTATTCCCGAAAAAAGTGGGAGGTATCAGAGATCTTTCGACGTTGCAACGTGCGATGCGCGGAAATGTTACTTCATATGCAATGGACACTACAGGAGTGGCAGACATGGTGGAGGGGAGAATGTTGCCTCGGCATCCGCGACTTCTAGCGTCATTGATTTCAGTCACATATGTAGGGCCTGGGGAGTTGCCCAAACCTTGGCTGCAAAAGATTTTCTGCGTTCGAAGGCACACTGTGCATGCGGCTCTTAAATGGCTTAAGGCCAATAACCCATACTACGCCGACATCGATATCAGCCATGCTAATCTGGAGGACCTGCCTGAGGACGACGTACCATATGAAATCTCAACTACCATGCGACAATCCACGGATGTTAGCATCATTGACCAAGAAAACAATGGTTACGTACCAGATGACGAAGGTCAGTGACGTGATTGCATGTATAAGTCAAGTACTTAACATCTGCCACAGAAATCACCGGGGATGCGTCAATGCACGGAACTGAGGTGAATGGCAATGATGAGGGTACGCAACTCCATTTAAAGTTACAGAAGCATTCTGACAAGGATAAATAGGACCACAAGTTATACCTTTGCAAATGTCAGGAGCTGCTGACACTGACTTGACGAATGTTAGTGCCAACGAGCTCATGATGTGGGGGCTCTCGAACCTTTGGAAAGAGGGGAGGGAGGGAGCATATGCTGTGCAGCATGGGTGCCAACCTATCAGCGATTTTGGCCGAAGAAGATCAGGAGCAGATGGGAATGACGGAAACCTTTTCGAGAGGGCTTTTCCTACTCTTTTCCCATACGGTACAGGAGGAATTGAAGCAGAACAACCGGTCGAGTTGACCTTCTCCGACCACATGAAATGGGCTTTGCGATACCACGATCGACGTTTCCGCGTACACGAAAGTTTTGCATTCATGGCATTTGGCATTATGCAACGACGGCAGGCACTCTTCTCTGCTCATCTTCAGATGCGGCGAAAAACCTTCGAATCAGATGCATGGCTCCTATCCTCCATCACATTAGAGAGTTTGGCTAAGGCGCAAGAGGATGAATCTCAAGGCAGACAGATATGTGATCCTGCAATTCAGTTACTTCATCGGCACATTTACGCCACTGGTGGACACGTAATGGGCTCTGATCATGCTCGTTATCAATTGCGAAGTCAGATATGGGGGACGACGATGATATTGAACCCACCTTCAATCTGGATTACTATTAATCCGTGCGACTTGCATGACCCACTGGCTCAGGTGTTCGCGGGCGAAGATGTCTGCATGGATGATTTGCTAAGAGCAGTAGCTCCATTCCAAGGAGAAAAGGGCCCAAAACATAGCAAGCGATCCTTATGCGGCCGCAAAGTTTTTCCATTATATCATCCGCACTATCCTACAAACACTTTTTGGAGTGGAGGCAACCGCTTATCAGGTGAAATCGAGTCAAGGGGTCTTCGGCCCTGTGGCTGGTTACTTTGGTACTGTGGAGTCCCAGGGACGAGGAAGCTTACATTTGCACATGCTCCTGTGGCTGAAACATGCCCCACCCAACCATGTCATCGAGGCGATGTTGAAGACAGACGATTTCAAAGATAAAATGCAACGATATATTTGCGCCAACTTCAGAGCATACGTTCTGGGATTCGAGTCAGAGGAATCTATTAAAGGCATACGGAGTGAAGACGATGTTGCATGGTCTCAACCACCCAATCCCCAGAGCGCAAATTATGACAACGAAGTTACGGATCTTGAACGGCGCGTTGCACGTTCCAAGCAATTACACAAGTGCGAGATGCGGTGGTGCCTTGTGCCCGATAAACACAGTTATTATCGATGTAAACGACGGGCTCCATTTCCATTATCCCCTGACGACGTTGTTGAAAGCACAGGCTACTGGAATCCGAAGAGATTATACGCCTACGTCAATGGATGGGTGCCTGCCTTGACGATCAACGTTCGTTGTAACAATGACGGTAAATTACTCACAAGCAGCAAGGACACCAAGAACGTTGCATACTACGTCACCAATTATGCTGCTAAGAAACAGGGGAAAACTTATAACTTATCTGCGATTCTAGCAAAAGGATATGCCTACCACCAGAAACGACCCTCGACGTATATTGACGACCTTCGAGATCAACAGTGACTCCTTTTGTTCAGATTGGTTCATACAATCAATAGAGAACAGGAACTAGCAGCACCCATGGTTATCTCCTATTTGATGGGATGGCAGGACACGTACCGTTCACATAAATATGTGACCATATATTGGTCTTCTTTTCTATCCGCGTTGTTGAGGACATATCCCGAGCTTGGGCGTGTACGACCCGATAAAGCAGCGGACAGGTGAAGTTCAACCCAGAGTACCGTAACGAGACTGGAAATTGATTGGTATAAACAGAAGCCAAAATTGCACCGCAAGCATGGGGAATACCGGCGGGGCTGATGAAGAGGTTAATGACCTAAGACAAAATGCATCTGAAGGAACGGTAAGAGACAATACATGTGCAAGGGAAAGTGTACTTATCACAGACGATAGGTTGGTGATGTAGAACGGTTTGCAGATGAAGTTGAAGATGCATGCAATGAAGATGTAAGTGTGGCTCATTTGATGTCAAAGGAACATTAGACATACAATAGGAATGTAGGATGACCGCGTGACTATCGCCTTTGATAGAAGGGGACGACTGCACACCAAGAGTCAAATGACAGATTATAGACTAAGAGGAGACAACGCACAGGAGCAGAATATCATTGCATTCTTCCTCGATACTTTCGAGACTTCAATCGATGCCAAGACAAGCGCTGATGCGGAAAGGGCTAACGATAACCCCAACAATAAACGTTTTGGAAGGCCACGTAACGAACGCGTCCAGTATGCTGAAGAACATCCCCAATATTCGTGCAGACATCGTGTATACCAGCGGAGTAACCACAATACACTTCCCAATTTTGTTGGACCTCCCTTCCCTCGTAACGACGATAAGGACACTCGCGATCTGTATTGTGCTTGCATGCTCATGCTGCTAAAACCTTGGCGTGACATGGCAACTGATCTGAAGCAGCTGAACGTCAGTTGGGAGGTAGCCTTCGAGACGTACGTGAATGACGCACCTTCGAGACGTACGTGAATGATGCACCTTCGAAGATTCGAGACATCCTTTCAAACATTCAATATTTTCATGAATGCGAGACAGCTGCGCGCGACTCCGGTGAACCACAAATAATGGCCGTCAACGAGGAACCAATGGAGGTGGATGAAGACATACCGCACTTGCCAGAGACCACAGGCCAAGGAGATACAGATTTTCAGCAGATAAATCCAATGCCGACCCAAGACGACATTCACGCACAGCTTGCAGTGGAGATGGCCAAGCAGGCAGGAGTATTTGCTGACGAGGAATGTGAATGGAATGTTACATATGGAGCAAAAGCAAGAATGGGCACCGTGAACGACTTGCAGCTACTGCAAGAATGGAAGGATCAGATGGAAAGGGATGTTGAGACATTGAACCAAGCTATGACCATCGTGGACGAACCACAAGATTTCCCAGACGGGGCTGCATCAAATAGGGACAACGATAACACTGGCGCGAGAGTTATACCACTTTCAGATCACGAAGGGAATACACGAATGATAGAAGAACGTACCGTTGAGGCATCTGAACTTGCGCTGACCTCCGTTGATCCGTCCATGTTGAAGGACGATCAATATCACGCATACGATATCATCACAAGCCACCTCGAGGAGACGCTTGCAGGATCAAACCCCCCACCATTGCGTTTAGTAATCCACGGAGAAGGCGGGACAGGGAAATCGAAAGTCATTCAAACAGTTACCCAATTTTTCCTGTGCAAAGGTGCTGGGTACATGCTACTCAAATCAGCTTACACTGGAATCGCAGCATCACTTATAGAGGGCAAAACGACGCACTCAATTGCTATGATTAGCCAGAGCAAAGCCTCGAATACGCTGAGTGAGGAGCGTAAACAAAAACTGCAAAACTTCTGGAAACACTACACCTACCTCGTTATCGATGAGATGTCGATGATCTCCAAGTCCTTCCTCGCCTTACTGTCTCGCATCATTGGCATAGGCAAGGGTACAGATGGGAATACCAACCCTGCAGAGTCTTTTGGAGGTATTAACGTTATCCTCAGCGGCGACTTCCATCAGTTTCCGCCAGTAGCAGCAGCATCAAATGAAGCGTTATACTTTCCCTCGGACGCTGATAGAGACTCTGTTGACGCGCTACTTGGACGGCAAATATATGAAGAATTTAGGACGGTGGTCATTCTAAAACAGCAAATACGTTGCACAGATCCCGAATGGCTCGATTTTTTGCAGCACTTATGATACGGTCGGGTCCAAGAACATCATATCAAGATGCTGCGTACCCTTGTGCTCCGAAACCCTGATGCGCCTCCTACAGACTTTGCGTCACGCGCTGAAAAGATAAGAAAGGGTTTGGGTGGCTGCTCCCTCAGATGAGGTGCATTCGACCCAGGAGCTTCTGGAGGTCAGGCAAGGCTCCCAAGGACTGGGGAGAGTAGGAGAAACTAGGGAGAGTAGAGGTGTTCAGTCACTCCAGGACTGAGCTCAAACATATACAGAGGAAAGAGGGAGACTGCTTAGTAAGCTAGTACAAGCCTACATAAGCTAAGGTAGGAGAGTCCAGTATCAGTACTACTATCAGCAACACTACACACCTAGAGACAGGACAGTCTCTACAGCCCTTGGCAAGACATGGCACTCGTTACACCGCGCCACAAAGTTCGCATCCGATGGAACGAATTAGCAGTCAGGAAACACTGTCAAACCACAGGCAACCAACTTTTCATATGCTACGCGGAAGACTCCATCCGAGGGCGAGCATTAAATGGCAGAGAGAAGGTGGCACTGGCCACACGATCAACAACCAAGAGAAGTAGGCAGGAGTTGCCTGCGACGGTTGAATTAGCTATAGGGATGAAGGTGATGGTGACCACAAATGTGGAGACAGACCTGGATGTTACCAATGGTGCACACGGAACTATCGTGGATATAATTTTGCACCCTGATGAAACTTACTCAGAGGAGGAAAAGGAGGTCGTGTTGAAGAACATACCGTTATACCTCCTGGTGAAGCTAGACCGCACGCGAGCCACACTGTTAAAGGGACTAGACGAAGCCGTCATACCTGTCGAAGTCGCTGCGAAGTCCATGCAAATCAGAGTTGTTGACAATGACGGGAATCAACCGCGGCGAACAGTCAAACGGCGTCAATTCCCAGTTACGGCGGCATACGCTTTCACAGACTATCGATCTCAAGGTCAAACAATCCCATACGTTATAGTGGATATAGCAACTCCACCTACAGGAGGTCTCAGTCTGTTCAATCTCTATGTCGCGCTGTCAAGGAGTTCAGGGAAATCATCTATATGACTGTTGAGGGACTTTGACGTCAAGGTCTTTCAGGCGTCACATAGCTCACAACTACTTGCCGAAGACGATCGATTAAAAGAGCTAGACAGAGAGACGAAAGAGCGATGGGAAAGAAATGGAAGAGGCCGGTAGTGAAGCTGAAGAGCAGAAAAGGACAGGATCTACGAGAACTTCATGGAGAGTGAGACAACCCTAAGGGCAAAACCCAAAGAACTACCACACAAGGACTCTAAGGGGAACGGAATAGGATCACAAGCGTCTTAGAGCAAAGACCCAAAGAGAGCTCGAATGGAGAGCCTCTGGGTGCTGGATTGCAACAGTATATATACTATACTACACATGTCCTGTGCAAGGCTATCCATGAGGCTGTATGCTGTACGAGGCACAGCTGCCATCCTGTGGTAAGGCTATGCTAACGACATCAAGGGATACAGCATGCGCAGCACGAGGCTGTGGTCCAGACAGGTCTACAGATAAGATGCACTAGATAAGATACTACGCTACAATAAGATAAGATGTTATCTAATCGGAGATTAGACAAGATAAAAAGTTAGACTGTTACACTACTCCCCCCTTAGGTGCAGGATTCCAGACTGCAAAAGGTGGGTTCACAGACGGTAAGGTTCTCGGGGATCCGAGTAAATAACGAGTCAAAGTCCGACCGCAGCATTCGAAGCTTGCGAGGAGCGGAGGGATTTTCTTTATAAAAACGCTCGACTACCAGAGGAGAATTCTTTAAATTCGACGAGGGTTCCCACGTCCTTTCGTGTTCCTCGTATCCTTTCCAGTGTACCAAGTACTGGAGTTGCCTTTTATAAATACACGAAGCCACTATATAGTCCACTTCATACTCTTCATCGCGTTCTTCAGAGACGTGTACCGGACCAGGCCGGGAGACAGGCTGTCCAGGGAGTGGACCTAGATAAGGCTTAACTCGAGAGACATTCACTACCGGGTGAATCCGAAGAGTTTTCGGGAGCTTAAGCTCGACCGCATTCGGGGTTACTCGAGTGACCTCATAGGGGCCAATCCATTTCTCCGTAAGCTTCTTAGAAGCACGATTTAACATACGAAGGTTGTCCGTTGAAAGCCAGACTTGCTGACCGACAGCATAATCTGGGGCGGGATTTCTATGCTTATCCGCCTGAAGCTTCATGTTGCGTTTAGCCTTCTCTGAAGATTCAACGACTTTGTTAAATATGGCAGCAAAGTCTTTAGCCGCTGGGGCTACTGTCTGCACTGGTTCTACACCCATGCGCGGGGAATAACTCCGGGTAATTCCAAACGGGGAATCAGTGGTTACTTCCGAGACCGTATTATTCCAAACGAACTGGGCAATTTTGATCCACTTGGCCCAATCGTTCTGACGATCGTTGACATAGGTCCGGAGGTACTGATTAATTTCACGGTTCAACCGTTCCGTTTGTCCATCAGTTTGAGGGTGAAACGCAGTAGACATTTTGCGCTTTATGCCTAAGAGTCTGTATAACTCCCCCAGGAAGTTACTTGCAAAGACCGATCCACGGTCAGACACCACAGTACTAGGGAGTCCATGTTGACACCAGACATGGTCTCTAAATAATTCAGCGGTTGACAACGCGGTTTCCTCTTTAGTGCAGGGGACAAAGACTGCTTCCTTGGAGAACCGGTCAACGACCACTAATACATAATTGTAACCGAGGGAATCTGGCATCTCGGTAAAGTCCATCGTGACATCGAGCCAGGGTCCTTCTGGGACAGGGAGGGGAAGGAGACTTCCAGAAGTCTTTTGATTGGAAACCTTCGATTGTTGGCACTTTTGACAGTGTTTCACGTAGGTTTGGATCTGCTCCTTCATCCCTTTCCAGGTATAGTGCTTCCTGAGCGCATTAAACGTAGCTTTGACACCCTTATGTCCAGCGACAGGTGTGTCATGAAAGTCCGTGATAAGCGACTGGCGCTCTTCATAAGTCTGATCAGTAACGTCGATCGACTTGATAGATACGGGATTCAACAAGGTTTGATCCTTGTTATCTTCAGAACTAGAGACGTAATAGTCCGATCGCCTGCTAAGCGGATCTGCAACGTGCATCTGGGTTCCCTTTTTATAAATTAGCGAGTAGTTGAAGCGCGTCATCCACATCTGCCAGCGCGCTTGGCGCTTAGAGAGATTCTGCGACTTCGTGAAGTACGTTAAATTATGATGGTCCGTGTATATCTCAAAGGCATAAGGAGTGGCCTCG
>Ga0307518_10000987_pt1 | contig 21212 bp, 20 predicted proteins | sample 25_EM_MG_FD_203889 | JGI IMG/M metagenome (GOLD analysis project Ga0307518, IMG submission 203889) | Populus trichocarpa ectomycorrhiza microbial communities from riparian zone in the Pacific Northwest, United States - 25_EM | ecosystem: Host-associated > Plants > Roots > Unclassified | place...
TTGAAGAAAAAGTAGTTTAATGTGTTTGATTAATAATGCTTTTAAAATTGAGGTTATAAAATAATTTTAAAAATATATATTAATATTGATGATTTTTAATTTAAATATTGTGGATTTAACTATTTCTATTATATCATGAAATAAATCATACTTTATATAAAATATTTTTTATTATTCCATTAAACTATTTATAATTCCATTACGTACGAAATTCATCCGATAAAAACTACAGTTTCCATAATATTTTTAGCGTGTAATAAAATTAGATAAAATATTATCGGGTATAAAATTGATATTACAGTGCGAGTGAATTTAATTCACTCTATACTAGTTTTTCGAGAAAAAAAAATATTATTCACATCACAGTACAAGGTTTTTTAAAAAAAAACTGTTAAAAAATTTAACACACTAAAAAAAAAAAACTTTACATGTAATTGCATTGTTCAGTGAACAGTGCAATTGCATGAACAGTAACGAAAAAGCATGAATTCTCTGCTTCCTAAATATTGAGTTACAGCCGCAAATAAATGATGGGACCCACGTTTTTTCACAGTTAACAATTTATAACCAAACGGATAAATACTGTGTTTTTTAAGAAACGCGAACGTAAACGTGTAGACAAACGGATTCTTAATGGGTTTAATGTACTAATATTAAAAATAAAATAAATTAAAATAAATAAATATTTTTTAAAAATATCCTGTACTGTAATATTAAACACATCAAAAGATAATTGCGGTAAAAACTATCATGGTACTTCTAAAATGAGGGAACAAAAACAACATGAAGTATTTTTTTTATATGATGATAAAATGTTTAGCATTTTTTTAATATTTTTTCATATATTAATGTACAATAAATATATAGCATATAATATAAGGCTAATTTTAAATTTAATTTTATCTTTCTAATCGTAGCCTTATCCTTAAATTTTTACAGTGAAATGTTAATGATAGTGTTTCAAGTATTTTTGTTTAAATCATGAATTTAAATAAGGATTGAACATATAGTGAAAAAAAAGAAAGAGTTGCACCTAGTTTGTAAATCATTATTTAAAATATTCATGTGCATTTTCTTATAAATGATTGTATATCAAATCATATATTCGAAGATTTATGAGGAAAAAAGAGGAAATAATTATAAATATTACTAATATATATTTGAAATCATCGTTTGAGCTTTTAATAAATAAAAAAAATCAGTCTATGAATACTTTTTTAACCTTTTTTTTCTTAAAAAAGTAGTAGGTTAGTAAACTAAAAAAACCTGAAACTATGATTTTAATTTTTTTTTCGTTTGTTTAAGATCTGGAATCAAAATCATGGTTATTAAAAATCAATCCTAAGCACAATCACTAGATATCTAACAATCATGATCAATTTCGGGATTTAATTGAGAGTTTAAGACTATAAGAGTTGAAATAGAATACTTCTTCATCTATAGGGTTCAAAAACTAATTTACCTTGAATAGAAGCTTGCTGTTGTGTACTTTTTCCTGAATCTAATCTTTACCCGACACGTGTCGTGCGGTGGGACAGGGAGCACGGTTTTTACGACTTTTAATGCAGAAAAGTTCTTGACTAAAATGACCTGATTATTTCTTCCACGTGGGCTTGTCTGGCTCAGCACATGTCCACGTACATTCGAGATATCAAACAATTAAAGGATGTTTTGGTCAATTCATGTACTCCAAGAGAACCGCTTTGGATGTTTTTCCGTTCTCTGAGTAATAATCAGCTGTGGAAGGCCTGTGAATCTCTAAAATCAACCAAGGAATAAAAATAGGACGTGTAAAGTAAAGTCAAATAGTTGAATTCCTGCCATGATAGTCAAATTATTGAATATAGTTGTTTTTGCGTTTTAAAAATATTTTTTTAAAAATATTAAATTTTATTTTATTTTTTTATTTTAAATTAATATTTTTTTTTTATTTTTAAATTATTTTGATGTACTGATGTTAAAAATAATTTTTAAAAGATAAAAAAAACTTTATTTTCATGTATTTCGAGATGAAAAATACTTTGAAAAACAATCATTACTACACTCTCAAATAAAATAATTTTTGTTTTTATCCAATTAAAAAAAAAAATTTAGCTAGCTAAATAGCTTTTAATTCTTATACTTAATATTATATATAATTATATTTTAAACATTAATTTTATAAAGCTAGAATAATATTCTTTTTATTTTTTTAATAAAAAATATATTCCATAACAGTTTTAATAAAATATATATTTTTTAAAATTATAATTAAAAATATTTTTTAAAATCTATTTTTTTGAAACTACAATCATAAAAACCACCACAACACCAAATACATATTAAATGGGTGTTTAAAAATGTGATAGCAATTGCTTTTCAAAGTATTTTTTTACTTAGAAATGCATTAAAATAATATTTTTTATTTTTTAAAAAATTATTTTTGACATCAACCCATTAAAATGATCTAAAATATAAAAAAAATATTAATTTTAAGAAAAAATTAAAAAATATTTTTTTCAAAAACAGTTTTGAAATGCAAAAATAAAAAGCCCTAAGTTTGATGGGGTGCTGGTAATTTCTTTATTTTTTTCCTTACTGTTATTTTTTAAGAACAATTTTTAAAATTGATGTGTTTTTATTTATAACTTTCAGTGAAATAATATGAATTTATTGGATTTTTCATAATTAAATTTAAAAAATATTCTTAAAAATTTTATGATCCATAAAAGCACAGAAATTTAAAATTACTCAAAATCAATCAAATTTAAATATAATACATGCATGGAAATTTTAAATGCATATATTTGCACATACCATTATCAATTTTTCTTTTTGGAATATGATTAAGTATTAAGGTTGGTAATAGGTATTTACGGGTATAGTTTTTATTATATTATGCACCAATATTTCATTCATTGATTTTTAGATATGCATATAAATGTTAATTGTCCTAATATTATTTACTATTTAATATAAAATAAAATAGCAGTACATTAATTTTGATATTATTTGTACCTTATTTTTTATTCATCAAATTAAATATAAATATCTAAACATTTTCCTATTTGTTACCCATACCTAGGGGCTAGGAGTTAGTATGCTATTGTGGTCGCCCAGACACCAAACCATTCTTCCATCTTCTCCGTCTCTACTTCTTCACTGCAACACAAACATTTCCATCTTCACCAACCTCATCAGATTTCCTTTCCTTCTCATCATCAACCGGTCACCGGAAAAAGAAAATGAATTGGATCTTCAAAACTTGTCTCAGCCTTGCTCGAAGCCTCTCTAAACCCTCCCACCATCCTCTCCTCCACCTCCGCCTCCTCTTCCTCTTTGTCCCCACCTAAACACCTCCACCACCCCAGAAACCAAAACACCCCACAATCCTTAATCCCCTAAAAAATCCCATAAAAAAAACACAAACCTTAATTTCCTCGAAGAACCCAGCTTTCTTGAAAAAAAGAAATCCTTCTCGAAAACTAGAAAATTTTTGCTCAAACTACGTTCTTCATCGGAAGAATCTAAACTCTTGCTTGCTTACAGCGTCGGAAAGAGAACTCATTTCTTAAAAATCAATGTCAACTCGGTCTACACCTATACTTTCTGTCTTAACAGAAGATTTACTCATTCGGGTCAATGAGAAACTCGTTCAAGACTCAGATCGCAAGACATGGAGGCTCGTTTGCAAAGAATTACATCGAGTTGACTCACTCACACGCAAAACTCTACGTGTCCTTCATGTTGAGTTCTTATTAACTCTCCTCAAGAACTACACCAACCTCCACACTCTAGACCTCTCAGTCTGTCCACGTATCGACGACTGGACTATATCGTCGTTACTACATCATGTTGATCACTCGATATGGGCTAGGAATTTGAAGTGTTTGAACTTGAGTAGGGCTAATGGGCTGAAGTTTGCGGGGTTGGAGATGTTGGTGGGTGCTTGTAAGGGTTTGGAGAGTGTTGATGTGTCGTATTGTTGTGGGTTTGGTGATAGGGAGGCGGCAGCGATATCGGGTTGTGGAGGGTTGAGGGAGTTGAGGATGGATAAGTGTTTAGGAGTCAGTGATGTTGGGTTGGCTAAGATTGTTGTTGGGTGTGGAAGATTGGAGAGGTTGAGTTTGAAGTGGTGTATGGAGATTAGTGATCTTGGTGTTGAGCTTTTGTGTAAGAAGTGCTTGGAGTTGAAGTTTCTTGATGTTTCTTATCTCAAGGTTTGTTTGCGGTTTACCACGTTGATTTTGTATTTGTGTTTGATCTTGTTCATCTTGCGAAGTCACTTGGAGATTTAAGATCATAGTTTGTTTCATGAGAAAATGTAGATGCAGGATAATGTGGGTTTATAAGTTGGGGGAAAACAGGGAAAATGGAGAGAAACGTGATTTGTTTTTTTGAATTACTAACATTTTCCTTTTTGTTAGGCAAAAAATTGGATGGGATATATGTTGAGCGAATTTGGGAAAAAATTTCCCCTTGTTGTGTATTTTGCAATGAACTGGATTAAGTTAGTGTTAATGCGTGTAATGAAACTTGATGGGTTGGCTTCAGGTGACGAGTGAATCGCTGCGTTCTATTGCTTCTTTGCCAAAGCTGGAGGATTTGGCTATGGTGGGATGCCCTTTTGTAAATGATGTTGGATTGCAATTTCTTGAAAATGGATGCCCTTTACTGCAGGTATCATACTTACAATGTGATGGGGTAAAATTGAAATTTTCAATTTCTTGAAAATTGAAGTAATCAATTCTTAATGTTCCGAGATTTGCATGTTCTTTTGGCTGCAGAAAATTGATGTTGCAAGGTGTGATTGTGTCAGTTCATATGGGTTAAGTTCCTTGATTGGAGGACATAGTGATCTTCTGCATATTGATGCAGGTCACTGCTTTTCAGTAAGTCAATGCTAACAATCTGTTGGATTTTTGGAAGTGATTATCTTTTCAGGTAAAACAAACTAAATTTAATCTGTCTTGCCGGCAGGAAGTTTCTCCAAGCTTTGTCAAGTGCACACAGAAATTGAAGAATCTGAACACCATCATAATTGATGGGGTTCGAGGTTCCGACACTATTTTCCAGACAATCAGCAGTAACTGCAAGTCTTTAATTGAAATTGGGTTGAGCAAATGCGGAGGGGTCACTAATATGGGAATTATTCAGCTGGTGTCTGGCTGTGTCAATCTGAAGATCATCAATTTAACATGTTGCCGTTCTATAGCCGATGCTGCAATATCTGCTATAGCAAACTCATGTAGGAACCTTCTGTGCCTGAAGTTAGAGTCTTGCAATATGATCACTGAGAAGAGTCTCGAACAGCTTGGATTACATTGCTTGCTACTTGAAGTGCTTGATCTCACCGACTGTTGTGGCATAAATGACAGAGGTAAGCTTTCAGGATATGAAGTCCATCATGTGAAGCTATTAGCATGTAGTTGATTTGATGACTTTGTTATTTGTAATTTGCAGGGCTTGAACGCCTTTCTAGATGTTCCAGGCTTTTGTGTTTGAAATTAGGACTTTGCACAAACATATCAGACAAAGGACTCTTTTATATTGCTTCTAATTGTTCAGAGCTTCATGAACTTGATCTATACCGGTAATTTAAGCCAAATAATTGTTGTGATTTTCCTCCCTAGTAGAAATGTGAGTTGTGATTTTCCTACCTAGTAGATAGTAGAGTTGACTGTATTATTTATTTTTTGGACACAGCTGTAAGAATATTGGAGATGGTGGTTTAGCAGCTTTATCAAGTGGCTGCAAGAAGTTAAGGAAGCTGAACTTGTCATACTGCATTGAGGTCACTGACAAAGGGATGAAGTCTCTTGGTTATTTGGAGGAATTATCTGACTTGGAGTTGAGGGGGCTTGATAAAATCACAAGTGTAGGTTTGACAGCATTGGTTACCAGGTGTAAGAGGCTGACCTATTTAGACTTGAAACATTGCGAGAAAATTGATGATTCAGGGTTTCAGGTACTTGCCTATTACTCACGGAACTTGCGACAGGTATTGAATCGTGACTTCAACCTGGAACTGCTATTTCTATTAAAGTATCTATGCTTTTGTATGCAAATTAGAAAAGAAAAAAAATGCTAGAAGCAGTTTATATATCTCACGCAGGAGGTCACAAGACATATAAATGACATTTTGGGTTTTACTTTTCGGGGGGTTGGGGGAATCAGGATATTGCAATGAATAAAAATGAATGCATAGCCATTTTTTTATGGGAACACTAGGTATTTGAACGAAACTGAATAGAGCTGTCATATTCTAAATATCTACATCGCCTGATTTCATTTCTGTTTCAAGTGGTACAAGTTAGTTTATTTTGGGTGTTAAGGTAGGGAATTCCATGCAAACACAATGAAATGTTTTGATGGTGGCAGTTAAATTTGAGCTACTGTGCTATCACGGACATGACATTATGCATGCTGATGGGAAACTTGACTCGCCTGCAAGATGTGGATTTGGTGCACCTCACAAATGTCACTGTGGAGGGGTTTGAGCTCGTGCTTAGAGCCTGCTGTGTCAGAATCAAGAAGATCAAGTTAGTTGCTGCTCTAAGTTTCTTGCTTTCCTCTGAAGTACAAGGGATTTTGCATGCCAGGGGTTGCAAAATTAGATGGGATTAGAGAAGTTTTAAGAAAGCACTAGAGAGTGATCCACTTGGCTCTATTCTTCCCTTAGGGAGGGTGTTTCATCTTAAGCTTTTGGGTTCATAAGATTTCATGATGAGTATTTTTCATGCTAATCGCTTTGTATAAGACTGCAAGTAATAAGTTGAACTTGATTGGTGAGATCAACAACATTGCAATAAGAATCATTTGAGAATGAAGACTTTTTTACTCTTTGGTGTGCTTTGATTGAAAGCTCAGTTCTGGTGTCTTGACACAAGTCCTTGCTCATGAAGTCATGAGGTGATTGTCTTTCATTTATATGTTGAATGCAGTCTTCAAATAGTTTGATTGGCTGAGGATGCCATGTTTCCTCCTGGGCTTAACATGTTTTGGGTGCTTCCTAATCCCTATATGTGTTGGGCTACATATATGCAAGCCACAATCTGTTCAAATACTACCAAGTCAGTGGGATCCTATCTGGGCTCGTGCACACTGCAAATTTTGCAGAGTGCAACAGACAGTATAGGATTCCACAGATACAGAGAAGCGGTGGGCTTACCTAACAAGGGAAACATAGTGAAAGAATATCGAACACCGTGCCCTCAGAAGTAAGCATAACTTGAACTTTGTCCAAGGAAAAAGGCAGGCAAGAAGGTATACTTTGCAACTCAAAAGGTTAAGCCCTTCCTTTGAAAGCAGACAATCCACATTCCCTAAAACGTTTTTCTTTAAAAAGGGCAACCAAACAACTCCTTTCCCCTTCCTATCTTTGCCCAAATCATGGCCTTAGCTAATTTTCTTTTTATTTTATTTTTCCTACCTTCTCTTGAAGCTTTATCCAATGTAACCTCATCAGAAGAACAAACATTAAATGCACAAGCTTTGATTATGCAAGCTTGTAGCGATGTTGAAAACCAGAGCTCATGCCTATCAAATTTTCAAGCTGAGCTCAAAAAGAGTGGTCCTACTGCACATTCTATTCTCCATGCTGCCCTTAGGGCAACGCTCGATGAAGCGATGCGAGCCATTGATATGATCACCAAGTTCAATGCGTTGTCTGTCAGTTATCGTGAACAAGTTGCGATCGAGGATTGCAAAGAGCTTCTTGATTTCTCAGTATCTGAGCTAGCATGGTCCTTAAAGGAGATGAACAATATCCGAGCAGGCATAAAGAATGTTCACTACGAGGGAAACTTGAAAGCTTGGCTTAGTGCTGCACTAAGCAACCCAGATACGTGCCTTGAAGGATTTGAAGGCACAGATGGACATCTCGAGAACTTTATCAGAGGAAGCCTGAAACAAGTCACGCAGCTAATTGGCAACGTCTTAGCTTTGTATACTCAGTTGCATAGCTTACCTTTTAAACCTCCACGAAACGATAATGGTACTACTACAAATTCAGGTTCGGATAAGTTCCCAGAGTGGATGACAGAAGGTGATCAAGAGCTTCTGAAAGGCAGTTCTCTTGGTATGCACATAGATGCAATTGTAGCTGGAGATGGCACCGGTCACTACCGTACCATCACAGAGGCCATTAATGAAGCTCCAAGCTATAGTAATAGAAGGTATATCATTTATGTGAAGAAGGGTGTTTATAGAGAAAACATTGACATGAAGAGGAAGAAATCCAATATCATGTTCGTCGGGGACGGTATTGGACAGACTGTGGTCACAGGCAATCGCAATTTCATGCAAGGATGGACTTCCTTTAGAACTGCTACTGTGGGTGAGTATCTAAATATTTGTGCATGCTGTTCATTACTTGTTTTTGGCTTACATATAAATGCTGTTTTTTGTTCTAAAATTTTTTTTTTTTTTTTTTTTTTTTTTGCTTGTAGCTGTCTCTGGAAAGGGATTCATAGCAAGAGACATGACATTTCGCAACACGGCTGGACCATTAAACCATCAAGCTGTGGCCCTTCGAGTTGATTCAGACCAATCCGCTTTCTACCGGTGCAGCATGGAAGGCTATCAAGACACCCTCTATGCTCACTCTCTCCGCCAATTTTACCGCGAATGTGAGATTTATGGCACCATAGATTACATCTTTGGCAATGGTGCTGCTGTGTTCCAAAATTGCAAGATATACACTAGAGTGCCACTACCACTACAAAAGGTTACAATCACTGCTCAAGGCAGGAAAAACCCTCACCAAAGCACCGGATTTTCGATTCAAGATAGCTACATTTTTGCCTCGCAACCGACATACTTAGGGCGGCCATGGAAGCAATATTCCAGGACAGTTTTCATGAACACATACATGAGCGCTCTGGTCCAGCCTAGAGGGTGGCTTGAGTGGTATGGAAACTTTGCATTAGGCACATTGTGGTATGGTGAGTATAGGAACCATGGCCCTGGAGCATTACTATCTGGCCGGGTCAAATGGCCTGGCTACCACATCATTCAGGATGTTGCCACAGCTAAATTCTTTACTGCCGCACAGTTCATCGACGGCTTGTCATGGTTGCCATCGACCGGCGTCAAGTTCACAGCAGGCTTGAGCAATTAACCCACCTTATATTATATGCAGTTATTTTTGAAGCTTTCTGTTCGAATTTTTCTTCAACACTACTTAATTTGTATGAAATTGAAGTTTATGGGCCAACCTCGGCCCATCTATCTAGTGGGGATCCAATTGATCCGAACATGTGTATGTTTGGCTATAATCAAGGAAAATAACTAGTTAGTGTTAATTACTTTTTAATTTTAGTAGGCTTTTGGTTAATATTTATTTCAGGATAAAAAGAACAAACACTGACTATGAATTTTGCTTCTTAAAATTTGTGATTTGCAACTTTGGGTATCGATGGGGCCTCTGGACCACTGCTTTTGCTCCCCCAATTCTCAGTGCCATGCTAGATTTTGACTCACTTGTCATTTATTTAAGAAATTCATGATTGATCATACTATACTTGTCAAAATTTATTCTGTAGATTCGATTATTCATCACCTTAAAACCTGATCTAAACATTGTTTTTTTTAAAGAAAATTAATCTAGTTAAATTTAAGTGATTTGACAAGTTGATTTAATGAAACCCAAATGAAATCTAATTATATCAATTCTATGAATTTTTTTTTAAAATATAATTATATCAATTTTATGAATTAAAAAAAAAACATTATATTTAGTTCGCATCTTGATTTCATCGGCCCGCTCATGTCCCATTGTATTTTATATATGAAGACTGAAACCCATGACCTAAACATTAATAAGCACATGTATTTACACCACTCCCTCCACTACATGATTCAACGGCAACAGTGGTAGTAGCGGTGGTGGCAGGAGGAGGAGGAGGAGGAGTGTCTAGGTGATGAACACCTGAGGCAAAATTAAGCTTGATATTCATGGGACTCAAGTCAAGTAAGATTGTTGGATGGAGGTGTTTACATGGACACCACTACCTCAAAACAATTGATTAAGAAGTTGACTTGTACTATGAATCTTAGTTTTCTCTTCGTGGGGCTACATAATATCTTTGTGGGTGGCATTTTATTTAAATACCGACTTAGATTTCGGAAGAAATTGTTGAAATTCGATCTATTTTTTAACCAAAAAACTTAATTTTAAAGACTTTTAATTATAAAATATACATAATTTATATTCTAATTAAGGTCTTATAACTCTCACAGTTTGGCCAAAACCAATAAAATATAAATACAACCTTAACTAGATATATTAAGAAGTCTTGAGATTAAAGGCTAGTAGGTGGCCCAGTAATAAGAGTTTGAGATCAAGAAGTTTGTTTTTCTTGTGGTCTAAAGTTCGAGCCATGTGGTTGCTAATATGATGACTGCTGGAGGCTTACATGGTCATTAATTTCAATGCTCATAGAGCTAATCAAAGTACACGTAAACTGGCACAAATACCTACGTTAAAAAAAAAAATCTTAGAAAATTTAAGATTAAACGCATTTGTGTTCGAAATGATTCTTTTTTTTTATAATTAAGATCTTTAGATATTATTTATACAATACAAACAGATAATATACATATATAGGAAACGTTTTCATGTACTTTACATTTTTTTTAAAAAATTTATTCTAAAATTATTTAAAAAACAAATTTATTTTATATTTTTATCTTTATTCTTCCAATTTTTTTTTTTCAGAGTGGTAGAGAAGATGGCTGAGGGGCCTACAAGAACTTTTTGTTTTTGCTAACCTCTCCTTGAATAATTTATAGTTTTGGCCATAAAACTAGTAAAATCTAAATTTTAACCCTCCTAGAAAAAAATTGATAATTTTTCCCTCTAATTAAATTTCCTAACCCTGCCCCATTTGTCCCCTTTGTCCTCCTGAAACGCCTACTTAAATGCAATCTTAGTAACAACGGATTTGTGATCTCTAAAAAAACAACAGAAGTATTTTTAAGTTAGCTTCAATTATGTATCAAAACTAAATAATTTTCCAATAAGATCTTTAATTTGTTTATACATTCACAAGAATTTATTTTCTTAGGATTTAATTTATGGATGACAAGCTTCATCTGTCCTCGTAGATTGTCAGCTCTGGAGCTTGATTGAAAGGTTTAAGACAGTTAATTACCATATTCATCAAACTAAACTCTTGTTATAATTGGATCATGTATCTTCCTCACATATTAAGGTGGCAAAAACACCGAGAGAGAGAGAGAGAGAGATACAAAATTACTTCCTCCACTACAGTTGTGGTGGCACGAGCATGAAGATGAACGCGTTTTTGACAGGTAATAATGCAAGATTACAAACAATTCAATGATCTGTATAAAGCTCCATTTCAACATTTCCATTCACAAAATCTTGTGTCAGCCATGGCTTCCAAGCTAATCACCTTATGCACAACCTCTCTCCTTCTCCTGCTCTTGTGTTCACCCTCTCTTGCAAATTACTCGTTTTCATCCATCTTTAATACACCAGAAACCATTTGTGACAACACACGTTTCCCCCATTTCTGCAAATCTTCTTTACCACATAATAAGCCTGGAACCATACATGACTATGCCAAGATTTCATTTCAACAATCTTTGTCCCATGCTCAATGGTTTCTTTGGCTTGTTCAACATTACTCAAGGCTTCCCTCAACACTGTACAAATCCACCATTCTTGCCCTTGAAGATTGCCTGTTCTTAGCTCAAGAAAACATAGACTACTTGTCATACGTAATGGAAACTTTAAAGTCTAGTAGTGCTGATGATGCCCTTCAAGGCTACCAAGCTGAAGATTTACAAACCTTGCTTAGTGCAACTTTGACCAACCAGGAAACCTGCTTGGATGGGCTTCAATACATATCATCATCCTCAAGCATCAAGAATGCCCTATTAGTCCCTATCTCGAACGGAACCATGCACTATAGTGTTGCTCTTGCACTTTTTACTCGTGGTTGGGCTCATAGCACAATGAAAGGTAGATATTTAACCGAAAGAAAGCATGTGTTTTCTGACTTGGAAGATGGTGCAAGCAAAGGCTTGCCATTGATGATGTCAAGCAAGGATAAACAGATCTACGAGTCAGTAAGTGGAAGAAGAGTCCTTAAAACATCAAACCTTACTGGTGTCTTGGTGAGCAAAGTGGTGGTTGTGGATCCATATGGATCCGGGAAGTTTCGAACCATTACCGAAGCTGTAGCTGCTGCACCGAATAACACCTTTGCTAGCAATGGATATTATGTGATTTATGTGGTTGCCGGGGTCTATAACGAGTACGTTTCCATACCAAAGAGCAAGAAATACCTGATGATGATCGGAGCAGGTATTAACCAGACTGTGATTACTGGCAACCGAAGTGTAGATGATGGATGGACAACATTTAATTCAGCAACATTTGGTAAGCTTAGCATTTAACTAAGACTTGATTGATCAGGAAATCTTATCCAACGTTTTGAGAGTGACAATTTATCTTTGCAGCTGTGCTTGGTCAAGGATTTGTTGCAGTGAACATAACGTTTCGGAACACGGCAGGAGCAATCAAGCACCAAGCTGTGGCAGTAAGAAGTGGAGCAGATATGTCCACATTTTACAAATGCAGCTTTGAAGGTTACCAAGACACCTTATACACTCATTCTCTTAGGCAATTCTACAGAGATTGCGACATCTATGGCACGATCGATTACATATTCGGTAATGCTGCAGTTGTTCTTCAGAATTGCAATATCTATTCGCGATTACCCTTGGACAACCAGTTCAATACTCTGACTGCTCAAGGTCGGACTGATCCTAACCAAAACACAGGCACTTCAATACAAAATTGTACCATCAAGGCGGCTAAGGACTTGGCCTCAAGTAATAGTTCAACAAAAACATACCTAGGCAGGCCATGGAAGGAATATTCAGTAACTGTTATCATGCAGTCTTTCATCGATAGCGTAATCGATCCGGCCGGTTGGTCCGCATGGTCAGGAGAGTTTGCACTTAGCACACTTTATTATGCAGAATTCAATAACACTGGTCCTGGATCAAATACTACTAACAGGGTTCAATGGCCTGGTTATCATGTGATTAGTGGGACCGAGGTGGCTAATTTCACCGTGTCCAACTTCATAGCAGGAGGTTTCTGGTTGCCAGGAACAGGAGTGCCTTACGTTGGTGGTTTACAGTGAATGTAAAGATCATGATGATTTGCATGCTCTTTGTTCTTCCATTTTCATTAATTTGTTTGAATACCATAATTTTGTGGGCTAATTTTGGTACCCATTGTATTTTTTTTTAAGTTGCGTGACAGAATATTTATACATACACATTTAACCACACATTAATTGTTAGTATGATTTAGAAGACATTACATGAATTCGATTCACCACTTGTGGTTGGTTCATAATTTAAATGGTGTCCCAGTGAGCAAAATGGTGGCTGTGGATCCATACGTAACAGGGGATTTTACGAACATTAGCGAAGCTGCAGCTGCGGCACCAAATAACTCTGTTGCTAATGATGGATATGCTGTGATTGATGCTGTGAATGTCTCTATGACGAGTATGTTTCTTGAGGTGTAACTTCTAACAAATACATTTCTGAATTACATCGACATTGTGTCAAACGAGTTTTTCTATATAAACTAGGTTGGTTTAGCTACTATATAAACAATTAATGTTTTTTTTTTTTTTTTTTTTCCGATCAGTTTTAAGAATTATTGAATTTCAGAATATACAGTTTAAGGCTTGATAAACACTAGTTTCCATCGTTATACCTACCGCATTTCCATCCCTAATAACAAGGAATATTTGATGATGATTAGAGAAAATATTACAGGACGGCGGTAACCGGCAACTGGAGTGTAGCTGACGGGCGGGCTACATTTGATCCAGCAAAATTCAGTACGCAGAAACTTGCAGCAATATCGAGTCTAGTAGCCTTAATTTTATTGACAGAGTAAATGATCAGATCATAAGGTAAGGCATATGACCCCTAGCTTATTCACAGGGCCAACCAAATCTTGTGCTGTGCACCAAGATTCATGTCCTCCGAGAAGAAGCTTCAGTATATTGTAGCCATTATTGAAGCCATTCTTGCAGTGCATTTGCAGACTGTGACCTATACAGGAAGGTTGATTTCATACTTGGTCTCCAAATTTGCGGTATTTATCAGCAATTACCAGTGGACAAAATGTTCAATGCAATAACTTATCAAGGTAGAACAGATCAATGCATAATTGTTGCCATTGAAGCAGCTAACGACTTCGCCTCAAGTAAGGGTACTACAAAAAAAACCTAGGCAGGCCTTGGAAGGAATACTCAAGAACTGTTAACATGCAGTCTTCGTCGATAAGCTAATCAAACCGGCTGGTTGGGCAGCATGATCTGGAGATTTTGCTCTAAGCACACTTTAATTATGCAGAATTCAAATGACATTGTTCTGATGAAAAAAAAATAATTTCTTTTTAAGAAATATTTTGCGAACAAAAATTGTTAACCATTAATTAGTCTCTTAATGCAGTGGATAAACCTCCTCACACAGAAATAAAAACACATAAAACAGGTTCCGCATCAGAACAGCAATATATTTATTTCTGCAAGTTGCTATTGAGTTGCCATCTGCTATACAGCAATGCTAAGATATGACCTCAGAAACAACAGATAAGCTCAATGTGTGCATCTAATTCTAAAAATAAACAGACCAACTTTTTCTTAAAATTTGGATGGTGTATACTACACGGTAGAATACGAGTATTTATCCATTATTAGAAGAGCTACATGTAAGTGGTCAATCACCTAAAATTAAGATGAAACACCAATAAAATTGTCTCTCAAAACTTCAAGCTGTAGAGCTCCATTTTTAGGAAACTATGACAATGATCTAGCTTGTCTTACGTTGTCCCTTTTTCCTCTGTACCTCAAATTTTGGAAAACTATCTTTCTTTCAATCTCTTATAAATATTCCTCTTCCTTGAATCACTTCAACTTAAGTAGTTCAGGCTTCAAAATCAAGGGGAAGGCCAACCGAGCTTTGCCCCACTGCAGCTAAAAGAAAACAAAAGCAAGGGAAAGATAGTGAGATCATTTTCTTCAGCTTTCTTGGCATTGAAGTTATTGATCCATAGTTTTATTTTCTTAAGAGAAAAATGTCTTATGGGGATGATTCAAACAGAAAGAGGAGAATAGCCGTTATCGGCATCTCTTCTTTCCTCTTGGTAGCTATGGTTGTAGCTGTCTCCGTTGGCGTCGGTCTTGGCAATGACGGCAATGAGGACCTCAATGACAGCAGTCATAAAAGCACTAATCAAGTATCTGCCTCCATGAAAGCCGTCAAGGCCATTTGCCAGCCCACAGATTACAGGAAAACATGTGAAGAAAACCTCCAAAAAGCTGCTGGAAACACCACAGATCCTAGAGAATTGATCAAGATGGCATTCAAGATTGCAGAGAAGCACGTTAATGAGGCTTCCAAGAAATCAAAGGTTTTGGAGGAACTCTCAAAGGACCCAAGAACCCGTGGGGCCCTTCAGAGCTGCAGAGAGCTTATGACCATGTCGGTTGATGAGCTCAAGCAATCTCTTAACAAAGTAACAGATTTTGATATTACCGAGATAGAAAAATTGATGGCAGATGTTAAGACTTGGCTTAGTGCTTCCATCACATATCAAGAAACTTGCTTGGACGGATTCCAAAACACAACCACTAATGCTGGAAAGGAAATGAAGAAGGGATTGAAGCTTTCCATGGAGCTTAGCGCCAATCTCCTTGCCATCGTTTCCGGGATCTCTTCCGCAATCCCTTCATTGGAAAGTTTGGGCCAGCGCCGCCTTCTCCAAGATGATTTACCTGTTCTTGGACATGGTGATCAAATATTCCCCACCTGGACTGACTTTGGAAAGCGCAGACTTCTGGCAGCGCCTGCTTCCAAGATTAAGGCTGACATTGTTGTGGCTAAGGATGGAAGTGGAGATTTCTCAACAATCAGAGACGCATTGCATCATGTTCCCATTAAGAGCAGCAAGACCTTTGTGTTATACATCAAGGCAGGAATTTATCAGGAGTACATTGATTTCAATAAGAGCATGACTAATTTGATGGTGATTGGAGATGGCAGGGAGACTACTCGCATCGTCGGAAACAAGAACTTCGTCGATGGAATCAACACCTATCACACCGCAACAGTCGGTACGTAAGCCTGAATTATATTTCAAAATTCTGTACATTATTCCCAAATTTAACACATTCAACAACAATGTATTGGAATTTTACTGCCTGATTGCTTGCAGTTGTCCTCGGAGATAACTTTGTGGCCAAGAATATTGGTTTCGAGAACAATGCTGGTGCCATCAAACATCAAGCTGTGGCATTGAGAGTTTCGGCTGATTATGCTCTCTTCTACAACTGCTCAATGGACGGACACCAGGACACAATGTACACACACGCCAAGCGTCAATTCTACCGCGACTGCAGCATCTCCGGCACCATTGACTTCGTCTTTGGTGACGCTTCTGCAGTCTTCCAAAACTGCAAATTCTTGATCCGCAAGCCATTGGAAAACCAACAGTGCATTGTGACAGCTCAAGGCAGGAAAATGAGGAGGCAACCATCAGCTATTATCATCCAAAACAGCACAATCACAGCCCATCCTGACCTATTCCCTGAAAGGAAACTATTCAAGTCATATCTCGGCCGTCCATGGAAGGAATTCTCAAGAACAATCATCATGGAATCCTTCATTGACGATGTCATCCAGCCCGAAGGATGGCTACCTTGGCTCGGAACTTTCGGACTCAAGACTTGTTGGTACACAGAATTCAACAACAATGGTCCTGGTTCTAGCAAGGCAGCTCGTGTGAAGTGGAATGGTATCAAGACCATCGATCGTCAACACGCCTTGGATTTCACACCAGGAAGGTTCTTCAAGGGCGGTGCCTGGATCAAGACTACCGGAATCCCCTACACACCTTTCTTGGCCAGAAAATGAGCTCGGAGAAGGGATTGATTTGAGAGTGTTTTTCCTTTTCTTCCTCTTCTAAATTTTCATGATCTATTTGCATGTAATGCCAATTATTGTTCCCCTGATTAGACCTCGACCGAAGTCTACAATGATTATTTATTAACTTAAATCATTAATTAGATTACTTAATTACTTGTCTCCCTCTCCGTTCTTTCTTTCAAATATTGAAAACGAAAGAAATATTTTTTCACAATCTCCTGTTCACATTTTTTTTTTTTTGCAGATATACATTGATTTGCTTATCTTCATGTTTATGTATCTTGTGCAAGATTAGAGCCATGGCCTTGTATAAGTCAGGGCATGTAATGATAATGGACATAAACAATTTTTTTTTATTATTATTATTAACGTGAGTGTCCGGGCCAACTTGCGCGTACCTTGATTAATACCATAAGCCCTGAAGTTAACGACCATGTAAACCTCCAGTGGCCATCATATTAGCAAACATGAAATAATTTTTTTTTTTAGTTTAACGTGGGTGTCCGGGCTAGCTTGCGCGCACCTCGACTAATCCCACGGGCCCTGAAGTTAACGACCATGTAAGCCATGGTTAACATAAAACAATTTTAGATACCTTAGTAGTGGTTGTTTTATAAAGTTTGTTTTATTTGAAAATATATTAAGATAATTTTTTATTTTTTAAAATATATTTTTAATATTAATACATCAAAATAATTTTAAAAAACTTAAAAAATAATTTTAAAAAAATATTTTTTTTAAAAAAAACACTTTTTAACAGTAAAACAAAGGAAGAAATACCCATTTGAGAACACAGGCAACAAGTCTTGTATGATTCCTAGGGGTGAGCAAAAAAACCGAATAACCGAGAAAACCGGAAAACAAAATAACAAAAAAAACCAAACAAAAAAAAAAACCGAATTAACCAATTAGAAAATCACAAAAAAATTCTGGTTCGGTTCGGTTTCGGTTTCTAAAGTCTGAAACCGATTAAACCGAACCGAACCGGTTCAACCAGGCCAGCACTTAAAAAAAACAAGTATAAATAGCTTTTAACCCTAAACCTAAACACATTTTCACCCCTCAGTCGCCGCCTCCTCTCTTTCTCTTATCTCTCAAATGACAAATCTTTCATGCTTTCAAATCTTCACTTCTTTCTACCTGGTCACTTTAAAATGAAAATCAAGGCCTTTCATGAAGGAAGTCAGCCACTCATCTCAGGGACATGCCCTGAACTTTAGCTTAAGCCTTTCCACTTCCAGTAGTCTTTGCTTCGTGAATGAAATGACTTTGTAGTTTTGAAAGGTGGAGCAGATCTTGGTCTTATGGACTGGCTTTCTAACCATCCTGAATATTGACCCCCACGATTCTGTCTTCTTCTCTTTTAATTTTTCAATCTTCTATTGGCCGGTTCATTAAAGCTGGCTTCATTAGAACTACTGGAGTTTCTTCGTAAGCGAAGTTTCTTTGGTTAGTTTGATTTGTTGGCTTCTTGGAATGCAAAAGGCATTTGAGTTGGAGAGCTTCGAGGATATGTTTAAGGGTTTCAAGATCTTTCAATGGGGATTCAATTCCTTGTGTTATGTTTGTTCAGTTTCAATCGGTTTGAACCGGTTTGGAAGGGAGAAAAACCGAACCGAACCGAAATTAATCGGTTTGAATCGGTTTTCGGTTCGGTTCAAAAACAAAAAAAAATAAAATCGATTTGGTTATTTATTTTGGTTCAAAACCGGACCGAACCAAAAATGCTCAGCCCTAATGATTCCTTTGTTTAACTAGGGCACCCTGAGTACTTTTCTCAATCTTGGCCCTAATATGATGCCCTCAATCGAAATTAAAATGGATAAATTCTATAAAAAAAATTTAAAAAAATCCATATACCATTTTTTTAATGTACTTAATTAAAACAAAATGCATTAGCTAAAACACTAATAAAGTACTGCTAAATTGTCATTTAATTGCTTTAATTAAAGGTGACATGAGGAATCATATAAAAATACTAAGGTTAAGAGTATTTGTATGTTTTTTCTTATTAAAATATTAAAAGTAATTAATTTTAAAATGGATTTTCTGTACATTCTTAAAAAAAAAAGAATATACAAGGAAAAAAACAGTAGATTTCACTTAAATATTTATGATTTTATTTTCCGAGCGTAAAAGTCACATAATTGTTTTTCCTCACAAAATTAATATTGAGTTGATAAATATTACAGATTTTATGAATAAGTCACTCAATGAATCATGCTTCTAAATTTTTCCGGTACAAAATATCATATGTTATAAATAATAAATTATTACTAATATTTTAGTATTGTTACATGATATAATAACTTTAATATTAAAGATATGTTTTAAAAACTAAAAATTATGGCAATTATAGATTCCAATTACTATTTGGCAAGTTAGATCTTCCAAGATATGTTATTTTAGAAATTATATATTGTAAAATACAAAATTTGAGCCAAATACTGAAGACAAATAAAATATGGACTTACCTTTTCTTCTTCTTGTGTGATCTTTTTAATTTCATCTTAATATTTTTTTTGAAAAAAAACATTAAAATGAATTTTAAAGGTTAATATTAAAGAGTAATTAAGATATATAATAATAATAATAATAATAATAATAATAATAAGGTTATTTTAATCCTTGCAATAAATGATGGAATAGAAACAATAAATTATGGAGTTGGAATGACACTATCCTTGAGGAAAAAACTAATCTTATTTCTAATTTCTAAAGAAACCTGTTTGAGAAAGAAATGATTACACATCAAAGTTATAGTATTCAACTTATACATATTAGATTTTTTTGGATTTTCCATAAGATATAAAAGAGATAGAATAGTTTGGGTTTGGGAGTTATCATGGTTATAAAAATCAATTTGAGTCTTGACCCAGTTTATAGATGAGAAGAATAGATTTTATAAATAAATTTAGGGTTGATAGTTGAGTTTGATAAAAAAAAATAAATTTTATTAATTTTATTTTTAAAAAGTCGACAGGTTGAGGATTAGGTTTTGACCGGATAAATAGATTAACTCAAAGTTTTGATTAGGTCAAACAATTTTTTTTTCCTGTTTTTCCTTCAATTCGGATATGTTTAGGCCCTTAAGTTGTTCGAGTCCGAGTTTTACACTATAGATCAGTGTTATGGTTAGGTTTGAAAACAAAAACAAAAAAATATGATATATTTTCACTTAATTATTGTTCACTTCTCAATTATATCATGAAGTGAAGAAGTATGAGGTTTTCAAATTAAATATTTTTTAGCGTTTAAATTCATTAAAAAGGGATTTACTTATCCTGAAACATAAAAAAATTGTTTTTAAATTTTCATACTCATATTAACTTAATATATTTTGATAGATAAAATTTTTTATAGTTATTAAACCAAGATTTAAAGAAAATATTGAATCACATTAGTTAACTCAAGTTGACTTATTAATTATTTTTAAAAAAAATATTAAAAAAATATTATTTTAATTTTTTTAAATTAAAATGTTTTTAATTGTGTTAGGAATTAATTAAATCATAACAGATTAACTTCTCTTATTTATTTTAAAATCTGACCGGGGAAGCACCGAGGCGGTCATGCCAGTCAAGTTTAATTATATAGGAAGATATTTTGTTTTAAGGATCCATTTGATAATCTTATAATAGTTGGGGACCAAATAAGTTATTGTCCCAAAATATAGAACTAAAATAAACCACTCCTCACAAGAAAACTTTCAAAAACCGACTTCTTTAAAGGCCTTTTCAATCTCCCAAATCTTCATCAAACCCTAATCAATCAGTCAATGGCGGCCTCATCATCTTCTCTGTCCTCTGATTCCTCCTCCTCTTCCCGCAACCGTCGTCGGCACCGCAATCGTCGGGACAGAGATTCTCTCAAGATCCGAAAAAAGAGTAGCAGCAACCATAAGTCTCAGTCCAAACGCCGCCGTAAACACCACCACCGCCACTCATCTTCCTCCGATTCTTACGATTCCTCTTCAGATTCTTACTCCAGGTTCTATAAAACAAACCCACATGTCAAGTTTCTTTCTTTTTTCGATTCTCTGTGTTTTTCCCATCCAGCTTATTTTTTTTTAATTATCGTGGTAAATTGGGTTTGCTTTGTTTGGATTGGCTTCTCTGTTTAATCATGTAAATTATGATCGTTTTGGGTTTTTTTTGTGATATTTTAGATTCGTGTTGGTGTAATTGAATTTGCTCTGATGTGTATAATTTCTTATAAGAAAATGACTGGACTTTTTTTCG
>Ga0307518_10000988_pt1 | contig 21190 bp, 15 predicted proteins | sample 25_EM_MG_FD_203889 | JGI IMG/M metagenome (GOLD analysis project Ga0307518, IMG submission 203889) | Populus trichocarpa ectomycorrhiza microbial communities from riparian zone in the Pacific Northwest, United States - 25_EM | ecosystem: Host-associated > Plants > Roots > Unclassified | place...
TTATTGAGCTAGCTGTCTAAGCATGTAGTATCTCTGCTTGATGCAACTTGTCTGAGTGATTTTAAGCATTGGATCTTTTGCTTGCTGCTTTAGTGTTTTTGCTCCTTCTGTGTTATTTTGACCAAATTAGATTATAAGATAATAGGTGCCATCCAAGATAATAAGTCTTCTCCTCTTCCGCATCCCTGTCTCTTGCCAACTTTTTGTTTAATTCGCATTATTGTGCTGTGGAGCCTAATTCTGATGTTTGACAGCTTTGCTGCATTGCTGTTCAGTCCTCATAGTTAGTGATGTCAATGGCTATTTTACCTAAAGCTGAAGTTTCTATTATTTGGTTTTGAGGCTGTTAAAAATGGCTTATCAAAAAAATAAAAGGAAAGTTTGATTATAAGAGGACTTGCTTGGAGGTTGATGACTATTTTGAGTCGTCAGTTTCACACCCTGGATGTCTAGTCTTTTTGCATGTTTGTTTTCAAAGTATTTTTCCCCCTCTAATATGCTATTCTTATCATCTTGCTGTAGGGCATGGACATGGCTATCGCAAAGTTGAACAGTGGTAGTTGGGTTCACATATTCCCGGAAGGTAGTCGTTCTCGGGATGGTGGAAAAACCATGGGTTCTTCAAAGAGAGGTGTGGGGAGGTAAGAGTGCCTTCTGTACCATTTAAATCTTTTTGGGTTTTGTTTTAGTTGTGTGGAAGGCATGGAAGAGGATCCACTTTTATAATTTTGATAAACAAGAACTTGAGGAAAAGATGAAATGGTCTTTTAGCAGGGGAAGGGAATTGAAGAGGATGCTTTATACCCTTCACTTCTCTTATCCTATCCTCTCAATTTGTTTTGCATTGAGTTTTTCCAAGCCTTGACTAGCAAGATGATTTTTAGGATATGTGCGTATATGCATCAAAACATTTGTGTTTTTTGATTGGCTGTGCTGTTTGAAATAGCTGATTTCATGCTTTAACAGGTTGATCCTTGATGCTGACACTGTCCCTTTGGTCATCCCATTTGTACACACTGGGATGCAAGAGATCATGCCCATAGGAGCAACTCTCCCAAGGATTGGAAAGAGGGTACGTAGTGTGATTGTTTTTGTTCTGGTAAATATAAGATGTTCCTACTGTTTCTAATTATTCGCTTAAGCATTTACAATATCTGATTTTCTTCTAATAAGCTACTGGGATAGTTGAAGCTTCCTTTTCGTTCACTTACTTCAAGAGTGTATAAATGCAGATGTATTCGTATGCATAGTCTTTGCAACTTCTACTTCCTTTCTGATTAATTCTCAGAACAGGACTCTGCAAACTAAAGATTCTTTTAAGTCAACAGCAGCTTGGAATTTGACTGACATGTCCATGTACACATCACACACCTTCAAAATTAATAATGCATTTGTTTGTAACTTCCCGTGTACCTTTTATAGGCTGTGACCTTTCCATAGCTTGGGTTTCCTGTTCTAATTTGTTTAGTTATTTTATACTTGTATCGCGCTCATTATTGTTCTTTCTCAATTGATGTCCATGGAACATGCAGGTGACAGTGCTTCTTGGTGATCCAATCCATTTTGACGATATACTTGATGCGGAAGGTGTTGAAAACATATCAAGAGGAAAAATGTATGATGCCGTGTCTTCAAGAATTGGCCAGCGATTGCAACAACTAAAAGTCCAAGTTGAAAAATTAGCATTGGAACAATCAGTCGAGTTTCAACAAGCTGCTGCTGGAATCACAGAGAGGGCAGCTGATATGTTGCAGCAGGTTGACTGGGGTTCATTTGGCGCGGGAAGCCATGTGTCCACCGAAGAAAGAGATTTACCATGTGAACCCCGACCTTCACAGGAGCTCCTTTCTTCGGATCGGTACTTCAGGATTGGATTCTCTTATGACAGTATAATCATTTCAAGGATGCGTGGCTACATGGACTCAACTGAGCTACTGGGTTTTGCAGCCAGAGGCCTGTTCATGAACTTTAGGGCAAGGGAGCATACTGCTAGTATTAGAGATGTAGGCCCAGTGAGGGCATGGAAACAGTTTTTGGAAGCTAACTTACTGGGGCAATGGAACGCCTGCTAGTAATACTCTGGTAGATTTTGATGCAATACTGATTTGGTTGCTATAAATAGAACTTTAACAAAATTCAACATCAACTGTCAATGTAATACCTTAATCTGTAATGATAAGCTCTTGTTTCAAGAAATGAAAAATGAATTTCAAGGCAAAAAAAATAAAAAAACAGTAATGTGATTTTAATTCGAAGTAATGTGATATTTCGAAATAACGGATGTCATGCTATCTGTTTTAAAATATTGTTGTTGGGAATTTTTTCTTCTTCTAATTTTCCTAGGTGATTTTTGATATTTTTATTATCAGCATGTAAAAATTATTGAAAATTAATTGAAAAGGTATTAATTTTTAAAAAAACAAGCATGGTTGTCAGTCTGTGTTTTTTGGAGTTTTTTTTTAAAAAATTTTATTTTATTTTTATTTAAAATTAAATTTTTTATGTTTTTAGATAATTTTAATGTATTAATGTTAACAATAATTTTTTAAAAATAAAAAATTATTTGAATATATTTTTAAATAAAACATACTTTAAATTATAATTATTATTACGTCAACTCATGTTGTGGTTCCAAACACGCCAGCTTTGCAAACAACTACACCGTTTAATTAATGTTACACAATCGGTTACAGTGTCTCTTTCGTCCTTTTATAGAAGAATCTATCTCCATGCCGTACCTTAAAACCGAGGCATTTACAAGTTACAACGGCAATAAGGTAATATTACAATTGAACGGTCACGATCACATTAAAAAATATCCCGACCCCACTGATCCAAAAATCATTTCCCTCTCGCCTTTTCCAGATCACACACAACCCTCCCTCCTCTCCCCTCCTCTCTCCAATTCATTTTAAAAAACAAGCGAAACAAAAGAAGACAGGGCCAAAAAATGGCAGAAGAGGACTGCGAATTAAACGAGAAGCGAAAGAGAGAGATCGCTAAATGGTTTCTCCTCAACTCTCCCGCCGGTGAAATCCAATACATCGCGAAAGGTCTCTCATATTTGCATTGCGTCTCCGTTTTGTTTTCTAATTTCTGTAGCCTTCTCTGCTGCGTGTTTATTAAGATTTTGTTTTTCGCAGATTTGAGGTCGGTATTGAATGACGAGAAAGCGTATAATGAAGCTGCATTAGAGGCATTTCCTCTTTACAATAAATCTCACTTCATTTGCCTTGAATTACCTGATCGAAGCGGAGAAGTAAGTCTCTCCATTTTATTTTATTTTGCTTTATTGCAGTGTAATGTGTGTGTTTTAATTAAATTATAGTGTACTAGAGATTTTTGTTCCTTTTTAGGCTGTTAATTTTGTTGATTGAATTTTATGATTTTTAATTAATTACTTGATTTGCCTTCAATTACCTAATAGATGAAGAAATAGAAGCTTTGTATTTATTTTTCTTTCCTTATTTTGCTATCACTTGATTTTGTGCTAATTTCTTTTTTATTTATCATAGATTTGCTAGGTTTTAACTTGCTGATTTTGAGCTTAATATGTAATTAGAGGTTTCATTTAGCTTACATTTGGATATTTTGTTGCTAATTTCTGTTTTAAAATTTGGAGGGCTCATTAGCTATATTACATGTTACGTTGTGTGGCAGAGACTTGTTTATTTATTTGGAGGATTAAACTTTGAAATTATTTTGTTTTAGACTGTATTTTAGGGTTTAATTGTGATTCTAGATGTGTTTTATTTGTATTCAGTTAGTTATGGTAGTTATTTTCTGTCTCATGTTTTTTAAATTGTGTTTACAGGTGTTGGTTACATCATATAATGAGCTTGACGAGAATGAGTTTCTTGATCCTAGGACTGCACAGGTTGCGATAGTTGACCATGTTAAGCAAGTGGGTTATCTAAAAATGTTGAAGCACATATTTTTTGTCTGCTGTCTTTTTTCTGATGTGTTTGGTAGTCCATTTATTATATAATGATGTGCTAAATTCGTTCAGGTTTGTACAGACATGAGGCCCACAGCTGATGAGGAACTTTCATCACCATATATTGAAGAATTTCGGTACGCTCTCTAATTTTCATGGTTATTACTATATGATTTTGATCATCTAGATGCTCTTTTAGTCATTAGTGCATCAAGGCTAGATCTTTAAAAGCTTGATTTTAAATCTTCAAGGTAAACGACATTTTCTCAGTTATTCCCTGCCTATGTTTCAATTTTTAAAGTTTCAGCTTTCGAGGCTGCAATTTTCTATTACTCTCTTTTCCTGTTACATTGTGCTGGATTGATAGTGTGACCAGGATCTTTTAGAGATTAGAATTCTTTGTATAATGAAGGGTAGACTTAGAGAGGTACTTTTGATGGGATATGAACTAGTCCTGCTTTATGCTTTTATCATTTAATGTTTGGAACGCTTAAGTGCTTGAGCCAGTAGTCATCAAATTATCCTGTACCCTTAATCTGTTACTACATTCAGTGATGCTTATGAATGAATGAGCTAAATGCTTTTTGAGGACTGAGCTTTTGAGTTATATCCAAATCTCTCTTTGTTGTTTTTTATGCTCCTCTTTCATTTATATAGAGTCCTTTTTGTTTGTTTTTGGAGTTTGGAATAATTGTATCTCTAGTACAGTTTTCTGCATAAATTATCTTTTCTTCTGTGCATGTTTGGTTGAGTTTGGATTGTGAGTCATAGGATTAATTTGTAATTTCTCCTTGTATATACATCTAAATGCCAAAAGAATTGTGTGCAATTTGGTAGTTCATGACTGGAATTATGGCTCAGAACACACCAAGAGTAGTTCTTTTCTTCTGTTTCTTTTGCAGTATTCTACACATTCTTGCATCACCAATGCTATTCTGTTCTCTGTTAGTTGTGCCCTGGATGCCGAAATACTCAAATATGTTGCAGAAGCTTATCCAAAAGGTATATGTTCTGTCTACTGTGTTAAAGGGAAGGATGTGGAGGGGCCGGGATCTAATTTTGAGCTTGTAGTGGTCATTTCTGCTGTTAGAAATAGCCCACAGAATTTCTGGTGCGTGGAATTCTTATCACTTTTTGGTTTTTATTGGATGCTTCATCTAGGACATGTTTACGATGTCCCATCACTTGCTTGTAGCTGCACATACCAAGTCACTTCCAAGCAGTAGCATCTACATTTTATGATTGCCTGTCATTTGTTAATGTTCTTTCGCATATCTTACAGCAATGGAAGTTGGCGATCACTGTGGAACATAGAGTTCAAGGAAGATGTACAAATGCTAGAAGTAAGAGGCGAATTACAGGTATGATAAAATAATTGACTTCTGTAGGCTGTTATATGAAAGTCGGAATGCATACTTATAAGAAAATGCAAGTATAAGCTGTTTCTTTTTCCCTATATTTTTACGTGGGGTCTAATGGCATACTGCTTTATCTTGGGTGAAAATTTGAGGTCCATCGAAGTTTAGGAAGGTCTTGAAAATAAAGACGGAGATAGTTTGAGTGGGGTAGCGCTAAGTTGGTTTTCCTATTTCAGGTGGGTGCCCATTATTTTGAAGAGGGAAATGTTCAGCTGGATGCAAAACATGAATGCAAAGATGCAACAATCTTTCAGGTTATTACAATATCTGCAAGTCTTTTAGCTTGGAATTTCTTCATCATGAAAATACAACTTCTTTCTTTCAAGAGATAAGGTTGGTAGGGCATTGCTTGGTGCAAAGTCTTGAGCATGCAATCTCAAGGTTGCACATATTGAGTCTGGAGATTAGCTACTACATCCTGAAGGGCAAGGCTATCTCTATATTCTCCTTCACATGACACCACTCAATTGGAACCTTAATCTGGTAATCAGAACAATGCAGCAGTTGACCAATTACTTAAATGAGAAGGCATGTAAGGTGCAAGGCTGGGACATTACACCAAGAACTTACTGGTTAGATTTACTTGGGTTGGCATAGGGAACTTTGATTATTTGGGTGACTTGTGCATCCAGTCTGGTTGTTTGTATTGAGTGACCTTGAAAGCAACACTTGCCACTTCCCAGATTCTATTGCAAATATTCCAGGATAAAACCAGCGCTTGGCTTCAGAAGTCCAGCCTTTAAGCCCACCTTATGCCTTCTTCCAAACGTTAAAGATTAGTAGAATGATCGAGCATTTTCTAGTGATCTTCACTCTTCAGACGTCGGAGCATGCTCTCTGTTTTTTGCAGCTTTCTACTGAAGTGGTTAAAAAAATTCTCACTAGAATACACCTAGCAGCTGTGAAATAACGAGTTCCTATAATATTACTTCAAGCACAGTTCTAGTAGTTAGATTGTATATTAGAATCATATTAAGGGAGTGGAGCACCTGCTTGTTCTCGTCATCATGAATATCTCAGTGTATGTTCTTCACTTGCTGATGAATAGAAGAAAAAAATGATTGATCCTTTATAATCTTTTGTTTCAGGCCCCCGATGATTGTGCTATTTCCATAGCCAACATTATTCGCCATCATGAGGCACAGTACCTGGAATCTCTTGAGGTTTTCATTGCATCTCCTTTTTCATTTAAATGCTTGGATTTTAAGGCTTCATTATTGACCATCATTATTTGACAGGCGTCCTATTCAAATTTGCCAGATACCACATTCAAGGTATTCTTTGCTAGATTATACTCGTTCAAAATTTTGTTTTTTCCGCATCTAGTGAAGAGAATTTTGTTTGGCTTTCTGTTCTGTATTGGACTTCACTGTAGAAGACGTACTCTCTAGTTACTGAACCCAAGGCATATTGCTTTTCCTTTTTGTGAAATACAATGGTTTAGTAGGAAATCTGTGGTGGTGGTACACATAATCATTCCCTTCCCCAACTGTATGTCTTCTTTCATTGTTATTATTATGCCTCCTAAACTGTAGACATAATCATTTCCTTTTGACGTGCTGCAGGATCTGCGAAGAAAACTTCCAGTTACTCGCACCTTATTTCCATGGCATAATACTCTACAATTTAGCCTGACAAGAGATATCCAGAAGGAACTTGGAATTGACAAGTGACTAATACCATGCCAGAAGTGTACACCAGCATTACTTGATCTGTAAAGCCGAGTTAGTGAGATCCCAATATACCATTCCATTTTTTTATTTTTTTATTTTTTAATCTTGAGCCTATGTTTTCTTTTGAGGGTTGTTTGATATCTTGATTATAGTTATTTCACCGGGTTTGAACACGCGATCTCCGCAGTTAGAGATCTTCTCATTTTTTGGTGTGTATTACTGTACAACTGATACAAGTTTTGTATAGAGTATTCTTGTTAATGATCATTCTTGTGACGTGCTGTGAAAGTTCTTGGCAAGTTTGTAATTTCATGTGCTGTTGGAAATGGAAAATCATGCCAAATTATTCAATAGAAGAGTCACTATGAAATGGGGAATCAATGACTGAAACCAGCTGGGTGGGCATCTAAGATGCTAGAGATGGCGGTTCTTGTGGATGTGCCAGTTCGCCAGCCACAGTGGAAATCATTTATCAGCGCATGCATCCGTTCCCGCTGTATCGCTTTTCATGGTGTAAATCGGACTTGACAGTGAAGGTGCTCAACAAAGGCTTGGGCTTTGTTGGAGTCGGGGGACAATGACTCGTTAAAATACTCTTTGAGTTGATCTATTGATTATAGGTTTGATTGCGTGATTAGGCAATCGTGTCCTCTTAACAACTATTAGCCACAAAATCTTGCAGCCCTGTTTCCATATAATCGGAACCATGCAGTCATAGACCCTCCTCGATTTCGGCTCAATGGCGGGAAGCTAATGGAACCCCCTCACGTGAACCTGGGTCGCCTTTGGGCAGTAGCCTGTGTAGGATATGAATGCTGGGAAAAAGGGAAAAAAAGTTCCGTTGCCGGGAATCGAACCCGGGTCTCCTGGGTGAAAGCCAGATATCCTAACCGCTGGACGACAACGGATGATTGGGAATGCTTTGCGATTAATGTAATATATTACGCAACTAAATGTAAAGATCATGTAAAAAATCATTAACCACTAGAAAACGGAAATGTATATGAATAGTAGTTGTAATAACTTGATAATGGATAGGAATTAGATCACCCTTACGTAGATAATAATAAAATAATATTGGTAATTTTTTTTTTAATTCTAATAAGGCCTCTAATAACAACCTTTAAAATTGATCTTTTTATTACATACATTTTTTTTCAAATAAAACAACTTCATTGGTATTTTCTTTAATAGACATGCATGCGAAATAAATGCAAGAAATAATATTTTTAACCCTTATTATATTAAATTTGAATTTTAAGATGAGGCAAACATTAAGAAAAAAATACTTTAAATGAATGTATCAAAACTAACAAGGCTCTAATTAAATCTAATGGAAAGACAAATTTATTCTCTTAAACCCAATTTGAGGATAGTCTACACGTGAAATCAACAATCTATTAACTCACTTACTTATAATCTTGTATTTGAGTGGCGGTTCAAAGTGTTTTTTTATTTAGAAATGCATTAAAATAAAATCTTTTTATTTTTTAAAAATTATTTTTAACATCAGTACATCAAAACGATTTAAAATATAAAAAAATTTATTTTATATATAAAAAAAATTAAATTTTAAGAAAATAGGATTCTTTCAAAGAAGAAGAACTAGATGACATCGCTAATTTACTGCAAAAGACCACCACATTCTTGTCTCGACATGTGCCTCAGCTAGCCACCACGCTCTTGCTTTCACGCTTTTCCTGGATCTGTCTAGAGGATGTCTATTGAGTATTTTTCAGGGGGTGGTTGAGAATGTTATATATATAATTTTTTAAAGTGTTTTTTATTTAAAAATAATATGAAAGTATTAAAAAAAAATATTAATTTAAAGTAAAAAAAAATAAAAAAATAAAGATTTTTTAAAAATATTTTTAAAACATAAAAACAAATATATCCTTAACTTCAAGGCCGCAGAACTCTATTTTCCTTTCTCGCATTTCTCAGCAACCAAACAAGGACTATCGTCTATCCAACTTTGAAAAAATGAGTTCCTGCTGCCGAGCGTCCTCGTGAAGCACCTAAGAGACACTATTAGTTTTTGCAGCAACATCTTTAGCTTCTTTTATCATATCATTCATCACTCACAACTGATATCGAAGCATGAAAATATATTATTACTTTTTTTCTTGATCAAGCCTTGATCCTGACATGAATTCATCTGGCACAGGGAAGTAATTTGGCAGAATTCTGCCCACATGGTGTCCAGTGTTGCCTGTACCTAAGGATTTCGCTTGTGTTACATCCATTGATTCTAAAATCTATAAAATCCCAAGGAGAATAATGCTAATTTCATTCATTGGCAAGTTGCATGCACATCTTTGGATTATCAATATCGTCATCGTTAAGTCTTTACTTGTTCAGAGAAAACCACTTGTCTGGGGCTGGACATGGAAGGGGAAGATGGTAAGGAGGGAAGTGCTGGTGGGAGGCAAGTGAAGGACATTGCCGGCATTGTAGGCGATAGAAGTATCAAAGGCATGAGTGGTGGCAAGATAGGTACTCCCTTTATGATGTGTCACGTACGGTAATTGCCCTAGTTCCTTGTGGATTCAAGAAGTTGGTTACTGGAACTCTGCTCTGCTTTTCATGCGCAATACATTCATTTGCTGTCTTCGCAGTTTCCTATGAAGCTTATATTGCAAGAAACTTGTGACTCTTTAACAAACTTTCTAACGTTTATCCACATCAATCGTCCAGGAAGTTTCACTTTGTTGTTGGCTTCTAGCAGGAAAAATGGCCTTTTCTTCATGGGCAGTTGGGGGGTGAAGGTCATGATTACTACAAAGCTTAGGCCATTGAGTGACTGATTGGGACAGGAATCTAAGTTATGAGGCGGGTCACTCTTTGGAGCGAAACATGCATTTATCAGATCAATCGGGTCATGTATTAACCTGCTGAATCACTGGGATTTCGCAAGCTCAATGTCAAAACAATTTCAAACAAAAATATGTTTAGGATCAGGTTTTGAATTGTAAATTTTCCTAATCAACTTCCCAAGTTAAGAAGTTTCTCATTCGATTTTCTTTTGATTGTTAAGGAATGCAGTCGAGACCTTGTGTTCCCGTAACAAGATTTAAACTTGCCTTTCATTATCCAAGATCATTTTCCGGCGACAGAGGCTGTTGCCAACAAACAAATCGGAAGATATCCATGCCCAAGCTCAAGGTTGGGATGACGAATTGGTTATTAGATGTCTCAAGATTACAAATGATTCGAACACAACATAGAGTCTCTTAAACATGTGATACCAAATCAAAAAGAATTCTGTATCACAAACTAGCTAAGCTCATAACTAGTCATCTTTGCGTGCAGAATCTAGGGTTCGGGTGAGGGAGACCAGTATTGATATTCACTGTGAAACCCTGATCTCTTGTCTTCGTATTTTACCTAAACCTAATCGGGTCAAAAAATTTCTCTTCCATTGAAGTCGGTTCAAGTCAGATTCGAGTGAAATTGTAGCAAAATCCCTTGCTCAACAATAGAGATGGCGAGTGGAGTCAAAGAAGTACTAAGAAACCACTGCATCTTAAACCAAAGAAATCCACTCTTTACCTTCCGAAATATTCCCCTGAACCTGTCCATTCCCCATATACACTTATCTACCCTACACGCCTTCCATCCGTTGAGCTTCCTTCACAGAGAATCATCAAAGTACAGTACCCAAGTGACTTAATTTATAGCCCCCATGACACCCTTTCACAGAATCAACAAACAAGCTAGTTTGTTGAGTTCAGCTTCTCTATTCTTGCCCTCCAAAAATGGCTGACATTAAGGCCTATATTTCTTACGCCAAACGGCTGCTAATAGCTGACGGAACCCATTTTTCAGCCCCAAAACCTGACCCAGAAAGGCGTGTAGCTTCATTAGACATCTTCAGAGGCCTCACTGTTGCTGTATGTATCTATGTCTCTCTCAAAAGATATTTACTGTCTCTGTTTTGAAGTTTGATGAACTCAGCTGTCGTTCTATGTTAAGCACTCAGTTTTTGTGCTTCACCTCATCGTTTGGGTTTTTGGGGAGTGGGGTTTTCTTCAAACCGAGTGCGCACATGCTTAGATTTTCTATTTATTACATATGACTTGCGAAATAGTACAATTGGGTCCATAGCTCAGTGGTAGAGCATTTGACTGCAGATCAAGAGGTCACCGGTTCGAACCCGGTTGGGCCCTTTTACAGTTTAGTTTTTTATAAAAAGCAATTGCCACTTTAGTCCTTATACCTTTTGTCTCAATTCCCCCCCTTAATTTTTTTGTACTGTGTCTAGGCATCCTTGTAAAAAAAATTTATGAAACCTTAATCATTTATTTATGATACTAAATTTGTGTCTTTTGATGGGATCAATGTAGTTAATGATTTTGGTTGATGATGCTGGAGGAGAATGGCCTAAGATGGGACATGCACCATGGCATGGTAGCAACCTTGCAGACTTTGTCATGCCATTCTTTCTATTCATAGTAGGAATGGCCATTCCTCTTACTTTTAAGGTTGGTCTACCATTTTTACAAATCCAGTAACTGATAAGGAAAAAGGATACATGTATTTTCAGGTTTTTGCTCATAAGTGTTCTTTGATTAACGTAGGGAATTACGAGCCGGGATCATGCTGTCAAGAAGATGATTGTTAGAACTTTGAAACTACTCTTTTGGGGTATCATGTTACAAGGTTTGTTCTGCTAGGCGCCTATCCTGCCTACAAGCTTTGTTTCATGCTTAAATGTTTATGATGCTCGCCAGCAACTTGCCATGGGGATAGAACACTATATTCATTCTATCGCTTGACGGTACTTTGATTGTCATCATGCAGGGGGCTTCTCACATGCTCCTGACAAGCTAAGTTATGGAGTTGATATGAAGAAGATAAGATGGTGTGGGATTCTTCAGGTAGTGTTCGTTTTGGTGCATATAATTTAGTTTGCAGGAAATATTCTTATACAAGAACTTTGATTTTTCTTTTTCAGAGAATTGCTTTTGCTTACTTAGTTATGGCACTGATGGAAATCTTTACAAAAAAAGACCAAACCAAGGATCTACCACCTGGCCGGCTCTCCATTTTCAGGCTATATGGCTCGCAATGGTAAGTTTATGTTTCTGTGACTAATGAGTAATTTTCATTAAGTTTCTTGACCAAATCTCCAAAGACTACTCTGTGCTAAAATTTGCAGGCTGGTGGGAGCATGCATTCTGGTTGTTTACTTGGCTGTAATCTACGGGATGTACGTGCCGCACTGGCAGTTCACTGTCAATGATGAAGAGAGTTCTGATTATGGGAAGGTTTTCACTGTAAGAATCTCCTCTTCCACTTCTGCAACATTTCCCTCAATTCGACTTCATATACAATCCTGGGCCAAGAATTAAGGAAATCAAACTGTGAACTCATTGCCTTTGCTCTTATACAAACTGGAATCCCATTATTATCTCTTTTTTTTTCTATCAGAGACCACAGTTTCCTTCATTTTATGGGATGCTACTTACAGTTAAGACCTGTTGATTCCAGGTAGAGTGTGCGGTCAGAGGAAAACTGGATCCTGCTTGTAATGCAATTGCTTATATTGACAGAAAAATCTTAGGAATTAATCATTTGTATCAACATCCTGCTTGGAAGAGATCTGAGGTGCATGCCAATTTTTTTTCTAATGCTCATCATTTATTATTGTGAAATCACGGTAAGAATTTTGTCAAACTGCTGCAGGCCTGCACAGAGGCTTCCCTGTATGAGGCGCCTTTTCAAACCAGTGCTCCAACATGGTGCAAAGCTCCTTTCGAACCTGACGGAATCCTAAGGTTTGTTGTACACAACCTTTATCAGTCAGTGTAATCTTATACTCGATTTTGATTCAAACCAGTACTGAGCGGCCTTGCCTTTTTCTTACTGGGGAAACCACATGATAGGAAATCGTTCAACTCACTCATAATGCCTGCGATATGGCAATGTGCTTATCCACTGTGTGGGATTTTGAGCAATTTTTCTATATCATTCATTCACTCAATCTTGCTGTATGTATGTGTTATCTTTCAACTTTTCCGACAACTATTCAAACGCTGACAATTAAAGAGCTCACCAGAAACTTTTTTCTGCTTGAGGAAGGGAATGTTTGAGAGATACAGGCTCTTCCACAAAACCACATGATTGCGGTGTTCTTCCCCTTTAATTTTTTCTTTTTTTTTCATGATTGTATATAATGTAGAGCACACCTTAAATTCTCTATTCATAGGGAAACTTCACATGTGAATCCCATCCCTCATAAAAGAAGTTCAGATTGAATGCACACCACCTTCTATGCTGTCCAGGCATCTTGAGAAAATGTCTAACTGGGTATGTGGATTTCAACCCCATTACTTGCAGCTCAATATCTTCAGTCCTTTCTACCATCACTGGAGCTCATTTTGGACACGTTCATGTACATTTGAAGGTTAGATTAATGGTTTTCAGCATTTAATGCTTGCTTAAATCTAGATCTTGCTTAACTGTTTTGATTGATCTCTAACCTCCAGGGTGATACAGCTAGACTGAAGCATTGGACTGTGATGGGACTTGCTCTTCTCATTTTAGGGCTTGTTCTGCATTTCACACATGGTGAGAACTGAAATGCGATATATGCCAAAGTTTGTCAGTATTTATGCATCATATTTTCATCAAGGAGAATGCTATATATACGTATTTATTTCATTTGCAGCAATGCCCTTAAACAAACAACTGTACACTTTTAGCTATGTTTGTGTAACATCCGGGGCAGCAGCATTGGTGTTTTCGGCCATCTATATCCTGGTATGTTGTTGTTACAACTGAACCATTTTGGGTTTTAAATTTCAAGAACCCTTGTTTGGAACAGTCAATAAGTTATTTCTGATACGACGAAACAAGTTCCTTCCATTCCAGGTTGATATGTGGGGTCGGAAGTCCATGTTTCTGCCGTTTCAATGGATCGGCATGAATGCAATGCTTGTTTATGTCATGGCTGCTGAAGGCATATTTGCTGGTTTCATCAATGGCTGGTACTACAACGACCCTCATAATACACTGGTGAGTATCTCATCAAACCTTTAGAAAAAGGGGTTGAATGGCAAAAAAAGATAGCCACAATTTCTCCCTGCTCTTGTGGGATTCATTAGCAAATGCCCCTTGATGGAGGACTCATTCAGCCATGAGAAGTTACTTTAATTCTCCATTCCATTGATATCCCTATAATTTTTATTGCAGATATACTGGATTCAAAAGCATATGTTCATTGGAGTTTGGAATTCTCAAAGCGTTGGTATTCTACTCTACGTTATCTTTGCAGAGATCCCCTTTTGGGGCATTGTTGCTGGCATTTTCCATCGCCTGGGAATTTACTGGAAGCTTTAACTATTTATCTTATGTATATTTCGTGATAGCAACGTAAAGCTATGTACATTGTCTACGATTAACCTAAATAACCAACCTCGATCAGCTTACTAAACTGAGAAGGAAGAACTACTATGTTTACTGCACAATTGTCTACATGATTTATAGAACAAGATAGGCCAGATATTGGCCTCTAGCATGTACTCAAATGCTTGTAAAATTGTCGAAATGCCTGCTGCTAAGTCATCAAGCATTGTTGAAGCTTCCAACTATCAAGGTCAAAAGGCAAGAGTTTCTATATTCCATGCCATCCAAGCTTGTCGTGCTATTCTATGTTATATTGTCGTGAATTTTTTAAGGCTTAAAGATAGAGCAGAGCAACAGAAGCCTATAGCCCAAACTTCGGATTACATTGCCGATTTATTACTCACTGGACTTTCAACGAGTAAATACCGATCAATTGCCAATTTCATTCCGAAAACGATCGCCGAGTAATTTCCGACTAGTCCCCTATTAATCGCCTAGATTAATTAATTTCTTGTCACCGATCAATTTACCCTTTTAGGAACTTCATCGCAGATTATTTCGCAATTAATCACCAATAATTTCTCTGATCGTCCGATTGTTTCGATTTAAATCAACGGCCTTGTTGCCAATTAATTCATGATTAAAATACTGAGCAATTACCGATTTCTTTCTGAAAAGGATCGCCAAGTAATTTATCAACTAATCGCCTAGATTAATAAATTCATGCTCGCCCTCGAGTTTTTCTCAATTAATCGCGGAGCTTTTCCCATTCAAGAGCGAGGGATTTCGAATATTTTCCAAATAATCGTCGATTATTCCACTCCCGATCTTTTACCGATGATTTGGAAATTAATAGCCTACTTTCCTCGCGTACTTCCCGAGTTTTTTCCGATTATTTTCCTCTTTCACCAATATATTTCCTATCTGTACCAGCACAGCCTATTTATTTATGATGTATTTGGCTTTCAATTTAATGTTTTTTAGCCACTCCACTTACACTTACACTTTTTCTTTTTTTCTCTTTAACTTTTCTCACCAATTCTGAGTTTCTTCTGGCTTGCTGTATTTTTTTTTTGTTATTTTCATGTTATTTTGTTTTTATATTTTAAAAGTGTTTTTGAAAAAATATAATTTTTATTATTTTTTTTTACTTCAAATTAAATTTTTTTGGTATTTTTAGATCATTTTCATATGTTGATGTTAAAAGTAATTTTTAAAAAATAAAAAAAATATTATTTTTATATATTTTCGAGTGAAAAACATTTTAAAAAAAACCATAACTATACTCTCAAACACTCTTGTATCAATATTTTACAATTGCATGCTCTCTCTTGGAAAAAAAAAAAAAAAGTCAAAAAACTCAAATTATCAATAAAAAAAAATTATGAGCTCATGAAAAAAAAAACTTAGACGTTTGGGTTGAAGAGAGGTATGAGCGCCCGAGCCAATTTTTATTTTTATTTTGCTTTATATTGTCGCTAGATTTTTTTTTAAAATAAAATAAAATAAATTTTATTTTCATTATGTATTGAATACGTGACCTCAATATCTCTCGTACGATAACCACTGAGCTACGATCCAATATCGATAAAAAAACAATTAAAATATTTATATATATTAACATTCTTTATCATTTATATCACTAACTTTGCTTTCATTGCGTATTAAACATGTGACCTCAACATCTCTCACGTGTATTAATCCCTGAGCTACGACATGAAGTTGGTAACAAAATATTAAAGCAATAATTTTTTTTAGTTTACTATTTATATAAATAGTTAAATTTACTTTCTATGTTTTTTAGTTATTAATATAATATAATATAAATATCTTAAAAGGTTTCTTTGGTTGATTTTGTTGTGTATGCCTTTTGGTTGGTTTTGAGATTAGGTTGGCTTAATTGTAATTTTTAAAAATGAATCTAAAATAATTTGTATAATTTTAAAGTCATTTATTATCATAAAAAAATAATAAATTTTTTTTTTATAATTTTGTATAATTTTTCTTTGGATGGTACATTCTTTTTCTCTATATATCACTATTACTATTCTAATATAACAAAATGGTTTCGATGTGTGTGCATAATTTTATTTTCTGATAATCATAATTTTATTTATGAGAATATATATATATATCTTCCCATGCCCAAAGAACTGAACGCTTAAAAGATTTATTTTTCCATATGCCCAATAAAGTAAGCCCAAAATAGAAAAAGAAAAACAGTAACCTCAAGCCCATAGCTACTTGTCTTCGGCGACAAGTAGAAAAATAAACTAAATACTCTCTCTCAACACCCGGCCTTTCCTTCTCAGTGGTCTCCTGATTTCGATTCTTTTTAGCTTGAATCGTTAAATCTCAAACACCATGGCAACCCCAATGGCGGAGGATTCGAGCTTCGAAGATGACCAGCTTGCCTCCATGACTACTGAAGATATCATAAGAGGTTCTCGTCTTGTCGATAACGAGATTCGCATTCTCAAGGTCTGATATTTCTCTCTCTATTTGTCTCCCTGTGAAGATAATGACAACAACAATAATAATGTTTGATTTGATTGTTTTCTTCTTTGGTTTTAGGATTGTTGTCTGTTTAGGGTTCTGGTTTTAATTTTGTTAGTGAGAAAAGGATTGGTTTTGTTGATGGTGGTGGATTTTAATGGTGATTGTACTAAAAATAAGTAAAAACCCAGAATTGTTTTCTGTGTGATGAGCTGCCATTTGTGGAAATTTGTGCGGTTTTGGTAGCTTCTGAATTTTTCTGAACTGGGTTTAATTATGGTTCTGTGTTTGTTTGTGATTTTGATTTAAGGCTGTGTACTGGGATTGATTGGCTTATTGTTTATGGAAGTAATAGTGTTGTTAGTGATTGTTTTTGTGTGTGTAAAGCGTGGGAAAGTAATGGGTTTTTGTTTGAATTGGGTGTTTTAGAATGTAATGATTTGTTCGAGTTATGAGGTTTAGGATTTTTTTTTGGTGGGCGGTGTTTTCACGGGTGTGTGATTGTGGGGATTGTAGGAAGAGGTGCAGAGAACAAATCTGGAGCTGGATTCGTATAAGGAGAAGATAAAGGAGAATCAAGAGAAGATTAAACTCAACAAGCAGCTGCCTTACCTAGTTGGCAACATTGTCGAGGTAAATGTTTGCTGATTTTTTTATTTTAATGCCTAGATGTTAGATAATGACTGAGTGTTCAGTATGTTTGAAGATCGTCACTTAAGCTGAATTATTCTTGTGTGGACACAACCTGAGTAGCTGTTTTGGTGTCTCTGTAATACAAAATTTCTATTTGAATTAGCCCCCTTTTTTTTCCTGCAAATCAAATGGTCAAAGACCTGAACTTTGCTGTGAATATTTTGTTCAGACGTCGGTGCATTCTTCTATTTTACTGTCAGCGGAAAAAATGTGATGAGAAAGCTCTTGACTTGCTATTCTAACTATTTCATGCATTTATCTCGTGCCCAGAAAGAGATCTTTTTCTCCAACTTTCAGTGGTTTAATCGAATGTTAATTAAGCTGGCTGTTTTTAAATGAAGTTCTTGCAATGTTGATGCTAACTCCATGTTTTGGTGGTCTTTGCATTTGTAGATTTTGGAAATGAACCCAGAAGATGAGGCTGAAGAAGACGGAGCAAACATTGACCTTGACTCTCAAAGGAAGGGTAAATGTGTGGTGCTGAAAACATCAACTCGTCAGGTGAGTCATCTTGCTCTACTAGTAGAGTATAAACAAGGGAGCAATGGTGGAACTGTGATGTTATTAAATTAAAATTTGATGCAGCTTGGTCTTTTATTTTCCTTACAATCAGTTGAGATCATCTATTTTTAGAGCAGAGCAGATCATATATCTTCATAGCCTTGATGTTCTTACTTTCAATCTGGAAATCTGTTGGAATTTATCATTTTGAGTTAGCAGAAGTTTAGACATTGTAGATGATGTATAATGATACATCAGCTTGACCACACTTATCAAGACCTATAAATTTATTACCTCAATGCAGACTATTTTTCTTCCTGTGGTTGGGCTTGTTGATCCTGACAAGTTGAAGCCTGGTGACTTGGTTGGAGTCAACAAAGATAGCTACTTGATCTTGGATACTCTACCATCGGAGTATGATTCACGAGTGAAGGCCATGGAGGTTGATGAAAAACCGACAGAAGACTACAATGATATTGGAGGCTTGGAGAAGCAGGTGATTTTGACTCTAAAGCATGATTTATACGACCAGTTCTTCTACTATCTCAGTTAGATGATAATACCTGCTCTGATTTTGTTACTTTTGCAACAGATTCAAGAATTAGTTGAGGCTATTGTACTGCCTATGACTCACAAAGAGCGATTTCAGAAGTTGGGTATTCGTCCTCCCAAAGGTATCCTCTTATATGGACCTCCTGGAACTGGGAAAACATTGATGGCCCGTGCTTGTGCTGCACAAACAAATGCCACTTTCCTAAAGTTGGCAGGCCCACAACTTGTTCAGGTATAGCAACTTTTTTTTAAAGTACATTCTTCCCTCTTTAAATTTTGTTTTCACCTTTTGTTTCCAAATTTGAGAAGAAAGATTAGTTACATGATGCAATGCCTCTAAACTTGTTTTAAGTTTTTAACGAATTAGTCTCTTATAGGATTAATTGAACTTTTATCATTTTCAGATGTTCATTGGAGATGGTGCCAAACTTGTCCGTGATGCCTTCCAGCTTGCAAAAGAGAAATCTCCCTGCATCATTTTTATAGATGAGATTGATGCTATTGGCACAAAGCGGTTTGACAGGTATATCCCATTTTTACATCTTAGGGTATATCCCATTTTTACATCTTAGGCAATCAACTTGTTTTCACACTAGCTTTCAAAGTCAGAGTGCTGCTCTTGCTGCTTGGTTTTATCATTGATGATTTTAAATATCCCATTGCCATGTGCAGTGAGGTTAGTGGAGACAGGGAAGTGCAGAGGACCATGTTAGAATTGCTTAATCAGCTTGATGGCTTTAGCAGCGATGACAGCATTAAGGTTTGTTAGTACTTTTTTTTTTCTTCAAAAAATGCACTCTTTGATATTTCTTGTTGGGGTGAATATCTTGGCTTCTGTGAACTATGAAGTCTTGCATCATTGCTCAGGCATCTCCCGTGTTTAAATATAATTACTCCCGCAAAATTTCATCTAACATGTTAGTGGAATAATAATTCTCTAGTTCTTGTTATAATTTTCAGGTGATTGCTGCAACAAATCGTGCTGATATCCTGGACCCAGCCCTCATGCGATCAGGTCGATTGGATCGCAAAATTGAATTTCCACATCCAACTGAAGAAGCAAGAGCTCGCATCTTGCAGGTTTGTTGTGACAGAATTACTTGGATGTCCCTTTTCACTTGTATTTCACGTGAAAACAATAGTCTTAATTGTATTTATTTTTTCCTCTGATGTTGTAGATCCACTCAAGGAAGATGAACGTCCATCCTGATGTGAACTTTGAAGAGCTTGCTCGTTCCACGGATGATTTCAATGGGGCACAGCTAAAGGCAGTTTGTGTTGAAGCTGGGATGCTAGCACTTCGCCGGGATGCAACTGAGGTACTCTCTCACGCATATCCTGTTTCATTGTCTAATCTAAGAACAATTTATTTGGCAAGTGAAAGCCTGACTTGTCAACATAATAATAAAAAACTGAACTCTTCAGCATCTTTCTTGTCCAACGATAGTATTGGCTACAGATTGAATCTGGTTTCTCAATAGTCAAAAAACAAGAGGACATGATGCAGGACCCCTTTGGGGGCTGTTCAGGGCTGTGAACAGTTCTTGAACAGTGTTTTGGGAGATTTTAGGCTGAATCTTTGATAGGTAATTGTTGTAGGGTTGATTAGGTATATGCATGAAAAAATCTGGAAAGTACATAAATACCCTTGTCTGCAAAAAGACTTTAATTTTCACTTGTTTTCTGCATCAGGAGAGAGTTGAACTCCTCTTTTTTTTCCCAAAGTTCGTGAGATATTTGTTGCTTTGCTGGTTGCAAGCTACTAAATGCTTACTAAATTCTTGTATTGGTTGGATTTGGAAACAGGTGAATCATGAGGATTTTAATGAAGGTATCATCCAAGTGCAAGCGAAGAAAAAAGCCAGCCTTAACTATTATGCATAAACTAGCTATAAAGCCACGTCGTGCAACCCTTTTCCCTACTTTTTTTTTTTGTAATTTCAAAAGATGAATTTTTTATGTTAGTTTTTTTTTTGCCTTGTGATGTGTTGTAGTGAAGAGTAAGAGCATGATCAATTTTGATGATGTTCATTAAATGCACTTCTGTTATGAGAAAATTGACATATTAATATCTATATCAGGATTTAGATGATTGATGAAGTGATTGAAACATCTCATTCCAATTTATGCTTATATATATGTATATATGATTTATCATCTAATCATTTTTAAGTCTTTGGGGTCAAAAATCGGTTTAAAAGAATAAAAAAAATCTGTGAATTAAGTTATCTTGTTTTGCTCATCATTCAGATAGCTTGATTTTAAACTTTCAATTTTTTTTCATTAATTGTTCTTTAAAAAATAAAAAAAGCGAGGAAAATTACTTTAAACACGATTTCACCTTCTCTTCAGTAGAAGAGTAATTTCTGAAATCGTGGATGGAAAATTTGATAGTGTCTTTACCTTCTTGCTCGACGTGAGCTAGGGGACAAGGATGATGCTTTTGACCTAGTTGGAGAGTATAGGATGCCACCACACTTGAGAAAGAAATTGCTGGACAAGTCGAGGCAGACGGGATTTTTGATGTGGTTCTGGCTGGTGTATCTCAGACTCCTAACCCGAGAAAGATT
>Ga0307518_10000989_pt1 | contig 21174 bp, 16 predicted proteins | sample 25_EM_MG_FD_203889 | JGI IMG/M metagenome (GOLD analysis project Ga0307518, IMG submission 203889) | Populus trichocarpa ectomycorrhiza microbial communities from riparian zone in the Pacific Northwest, United States - 25_EM | ecosystem: Host-associated > Plants > Roots > Unclassified | place...
TCTCGTCATCCCGCCGGTCCTGTTGTGGGCCAAGGACGAACCCGTGCGGTCGACCTTCAGTCTGATCTTCGACAACACCCGCTGGGGCGGGATGTTGCTGCCGGACTTCAAGAGCATCCACCAGCAGCTCAAACTCGGTGAGCAACTCGTGCTGGAGAACATCGAGCGGTACGGCCTCGACGCTTACCTGGGCACGCTCACCTATGCCTGTGACACCTCCGCCGAGCGGATGCGCGAGGCGATCGCGCTGGTCCCCGACGGCGACTACACCGGTTCCGCGGTCATCGACGCCGACGGTCTGGACGACAGCGTCGATTACACGGTGAAGGTGACCCTGCGCAAACGCGGGCAGGACATCGAGGTGGACCTCGACGGGACCTCGCCGCAGGCACGCACCTGCATCAACTGCGGGGTGCTGGACACGAAGACCGCGGTCGGCGTCGCGCTGACGATGCTGCTGGACCCGGAAGTGCCGTTCACCTCGGGGACCTGGCGCACCATCGACCTCGCCACCCCGCCCGGCACACTGGTCTCCTCGCTGCCGCCGGACGGCGGGATCATGATGTTCTGGGAGGCCTCCGGGGCCGTCGTGTCGGCCATCTTCGACGCACTCAACCCGGTGCTGGGCGAGAAAGGCGTGGCGGGCGACTACGGCTCCACCAATACCCACAACGCTTCCGGGCTGACGGCCGACGGCACTCCCTGGACGAGTGCCACCCAATGCGGTGGTGAGCACGGTCCGTGGGGGGCCACCAAGGACGGCGACGGTGACAGTTACACGGTGCTGTTCTTCCTGAACAACCTCGACCCGGCGACGGAGACGATCGAACACGATTCCCCGGTCGTGATGCTCCGCAAGGAACACGCGATCGACACCGGCGGCGCCGGCACGTTCCGCGGCGGTGCGGCGAATCTGAAGGACACGCTCTGGCTGTCCGACGCGAGCCACTACCTCTCGCCCTTCCGTACCAAGGTGCCCAGCGGTGTCGGAGCCAACGGCGGCGAGGCAGGCCCCACCGGGGCGATGTGGTTCTTCCCGCCTGGCGAGGAAGAGCAGCGCCTCCTCGGCACCGGCGCCGACGTCTACGCCGGAAGTGTCCCGGTCGCGGGTGTGCTCGATCCGGAGTCCAAGGCGCTCGACCCCGAAAACGGCGTCTACCACTACTTCGCCAGCGAACCGGTGTGGAAGACGACGCCCGGCACGATCCTGCGCTGCGTCACCAACGGCGGCGGTGGCTGGGGTGATCCGTTCGACCGGGACCCCGCCCGTGTGCTCGCCGACGTGCGCAACGAGTACGTCAGCGTCGAGGGCGCGGCCAGGGACTACGGCGTCGTGGTGACCGGCGATCCACACCACGACCCCGAAGGCCTGCGCGTCGACGAGCAGGCCACCGAGAAACTCCGTACGAAGAGGACTGGTAAATGATCCCCGCTTTCCGAGACCGCACCCTGTTCTTCGCCTTCTCGACGTTCACGGGTGAGCGCGCCACCTTCGACCGGTGGTACGACGAGGAGCACATCCCGCAGGTGATGGACTCCCCGGGCATGGTGGGCGCGCAGCGCTTCGTGGTCGCGGACACCAAGCCGCTGTCGGGCACCGAGCCGATCGACTACGGGCACGCGGCGCTGTACGAATTGGACGGCAGCCCGGCGGGCTTCCGCGAAGAGGTCAAGCGGATGCTCATGTCCGGCGACATGGTGCTGCCGGACTTCATGATCCAGCCGTTCAAGGCGTTGTTCCTCGAACCGGTCAGCGAACCGCACCACTCGGAACGCTTCGGCAAGCTCGAAGACCTCGACGATCGCCACCTCTGGCTCGTCTTCAGCGATCGTCCGGAGGACAGCGCCGAATACGACAAGTGGTACGACGAGGAGCACATCCCGCAGGTGCTGTCGGCCCCCGGATTCGTCCGGGCGCAGCGGTTCGTCACGTCGGGCGTCAAGCCCTTGCCGGGTGTCGTGACACCCGAAGTGAGCCACCTGGCGATCTACGAGACCAGCGGCGACCTCGGGCCGATGCGCGAAGACGTCAAACGGCAGCTGATCTCCGGTGACATGGTCCTGCCGGACTTCATGAAGCTCCCGTTCGGCTCGATGTTCCTGCGACCGGTGAGCCCGTTCTTCCCGGCGAAGGGGACGAAGTGACCATCGGCGGCGTGACGGTCCCGCATCCGGACGAGCTGTTCCTGGCAGGCGGCTGGGTGCCTGCCGACGGTGGGCTCCGGGAGATCGTGTCGCCGAGCACCGGCGAGCCGGTCGCCACGGTCGGGCTGCCGTCGGAAAAGCACGCGCTCGCCGCGATCCAGGCCGCTCGTGAGGCACTGTCCACGTGGGCGGAACTCCCGGTCACGGAGCGGGTCGAGATCTGTGGCCGGTTCTGCGCGGCGCTGGAAGCGCGGCTCGAGGACATGGGGGCGGTCTGGGCCGTCGAATCCGGGATGCCGGTCCGCTACAGCCGCACTCTGCACCGGTTCGCCGCCGTGGCCGCTTGGCGGACGCTCCTGGAAAGCGCCGGCAACGTCCTGTGCGACGACTCCCGCGAGTCCGCGCTCGGTGATGTCGTGCTGCGGCGCGAGGCGGCGGGCGTCGTCGCCGCGGTCATCGCCTACAACGGACCGCTCGTGACGATCGCGAGCAAGGTGCTCCCGGCGCTCCTCGCCGGCTGCCCGGTGATCGTCAAGGCGGCGATCGAGTCGCAACTGATCATGCGGATCATCGCCGATTGCGCGGCGGGCGCCGGATTCCCCGAGGGAGCGTTGAGCATTCTCTGCGGCGACGCCGAGGTCGGCCGCGCCCTGACGGCGAGCCCGTACGTCGACATGGTGTCGCTGACCGGCGGCCGGGGGGCCGCGCAGCAGATCATCGAGGCCACCCGCCACCGGTTCGCCCGCACGCATCTCGAACTGGGCGGGAAGTCCCCGGCGCTGATCCTCGACGACGCGGACCTGACCGTGGTGCTCAAGACACTGGTGCCGGGTGCGACGAGCGGCGGCGGGCAGGTCTGCGCCGCGCTGTCCCGGATCCTCGTGCCCGAACGCCGGCACGACGAGATCATCGAGGTACTGCGGCAGGCCTGGGAAGGGCTCACGATCGGCGATCCGCTCGACCCACGGACCCAGCTCGGGCCGCTGGCCTCGCCGTCGGTCGTCGAACGCACCGAGGGGTTCCTCGCTCGCGCGGTCGGCGACGGGGCACGGATCGTCACCGGTGGGAAGAGGCCGGACGGGTTCGACGGCGGCTGGTACTTCGAGCCCACGCTCGTCACCGATGTCGCTCGCGATTCGGAACTGGCGCAGAACGAGGTCTTCGGCCCGGTCACGGCCGTGCTGACCTACACCGATCCCGAGGACGGGCTTCGGCTGGCGAACGACACGAGCTACGGGTTGTCGGCGAGTGTGTACACCGCAGATCGGGCGAAGGGTGTCGAGTACGCCCGCCGGATCCGGGCGGGTTCGGTCGCCGTCAACGCGTTCGGCCCGGCGCTCACGGCGCCGTTCGGCGGGATGAAGGGGTCGGGCTGGGGCCGGGAGGCCGGGCCCGAGGGGATTCTCGAATTCACCGAGCTCAAGCAGATCCTGCAAGGGCGGGGAGGGACGAGATGACGTTCAACTGGATTCTCGAGGCTGCGCCCCACGCGGATCGGGTCGCGTTCAGCTTCGACACCCGCGTGCGGATGACCTACGGCGAGCTCGACATGCGGACAAGGCAGTACGCACGCGCGCTCGGCGAACTCGGGTTGCGCAAAGGCGACCGGCTCGGCCTGATGCTGTTCAACGACGCCGAGTACGTGCCGCTGTTCCTCGCGGCCGCGAGGCTCGGGGTGATCACCGTCCGGCTGAATTTCCGGCTCGCGCCAGCGGAACTGGCCTTCATCCTGGCGGACTCGGGTGCGTCGGTGGTCATCGTGCACGGCAGCTTGGCCGACCGGGTCGCGCCGGTGCGGCACGAAGCGGGCGTCGGCACGTACGTGGTGCTCGCCGACACGGACGACCCCGTGCCTGAATGGGCATCGCCGTTCGACGTCCTGCGTGGTCGTGAGCCGCTCGCCGACCTCCCCGAACTGGGGGAGCAGGACCCGATGAGCCTGCTGTACACCTCGGGCACCACCGGTTCGCCGAAGGGCGCGATCTGGACGCACCGCAACACCGTCGCGGTCGCGACGGCACAGGCACTGCGCTGGCAGTTCTCCGAGGACACCGTCGCGCTGGTTCCCGGGCCGATCTACCACGCCGGCGGGTTCGAGGCCGTCGTCGCGCCCGCGCTGCTCATGCACGGACGCGGAGTGTTCCTGCCCTCGGGCAACTTCACGGTCGACAGGCTCCTCGAGGTGCTGTGCGCGGAGCAGGTGACCGACTGCCTGCTGTTCCCGTTCATGCTCAACGAACTGCTGCACCGGCCCGACCTGGAAGAGCTGCTGCCGAAATCCCTGCGACGGCTCATCCTCGGCGGGGACACGCTCATGCCGTCCACCGCGGAGGAGGTCAAACGGCGGTTGCCCGGAGTCAAGCTCACGCAGGTGTACGGCCTGACCGAAGGCGGCGCGATCGCGACGACCCTCGAAGACGCGGATTTCCTCGCACAGCCGAAGAGCATCGGCCGTCCGCTGCCACTCGCCGAGGCGCGCGTCGTCACGTCGTTCGGTGAACCGGCCGCGGTCGGTGAGGTCGGTGAGATCGAGGTGCGCGGCCTGGCGGTGAGTCAGGGCTACTGGAACCGTCCGGACGCGACCTGCGCGACCTTCCACGAGGGATGGTGCCGCACCGGGGACCTCGGATACGTCAATGCCGACGGATTCCTGCATCTGGCGGGCCGGGCCAAGGACATGATCCGCAGTGGCGGGGAGAACATCTACCCCGCCGAGGTAGAAAAGGTGCTGGCGACCCACCCGCAGGTGCTGGAGGCCGCGGTCGTCGCGGTCCCGGACACGCGCTACGCCGAGGTCGGCTGCGCGGTCGTCGTCACCGAAGCGGCCCAGGCCGTCGACGCGGACGCGCTCCGGGCGTTCTGCCGGGAACGGCTCGCCGGGTACAAGGTGCCCAAGTACTTCGTGTTCGCGGACGAACTGCCCCGCAACGCCTCGGGCAAGATCCTCAAGTTCCGGCTGCGGGAGACCCACGCCGCTATCGAGTCCGAAGTGGACAGAGAGAAGACGACGACATGAACGTCCTGATCAGTGGAGCCGCGGGTGGCGTGGGCTCGGCGACGGCGCGCCGCTTCGCCGCGGACGGCGCTCGCGTCGCGGTGACCGACATCAACGCCGACCGGCTCAAGGAAGTGGCCGAGGAGATCGGCGGGTTTGCCCTGCCCGCCGACGGTACCCAACGGGAGGCCGTCGCCGAGGTGGTGCGACAGGCCGTCGCGGAGCTCGGCGGGCTGGACTCGGTGATCGCCACCCAGGGCGCCGCCGTCGCCGGCACCGCCAGTCCCAAGGCGGACGACGCGTGGTTCCGCGCCTTCGACGTGAACCTGCACGGCTCGTACTTCCTGGCGGGCGAAGTACTTCCGCATCTGGTGGAGAGCCGCGGATCGCTGGTGCTGTTCGCCTCGACCGCCGGTCTGCTCTCCGGGCCGCCCGGCACCGTGGGGTACAGCGCGGCGAAGGCCGGCGTGATCGGCCTGGTGCGCTGGCTGGCACGGGACTACGGCCCGCGCGGAGTCCGCGTGAACGGCGTCTGTCCCGGCTGGGTCCGCACGCCGTTGGGGGAGGGCGCGATGAGCTACCTCGCCCAGCGGGAGGGCATCACGGTCGACGAGGCCTATCAGCTGGTGGCGGAGCACATCCCGCTGCGCCGCGTCGCCGAGCCTGAGGAGATCGCGTCGGTGTGCGCGTTCCTGGCCTCGTCGGACGCGTCGATCATCACCGGGCAGGTGCTGGTGGCCGATGGCGGCGGCGCGGCGGTGGACCCGGCGACCACGGTGTTCGACGCGCCCTGACCTCGTGAGTGGTAAGGATGGTTCTAACCGTCCTTACCACTCACGAGGTCGTGGGTCAGGAACTCGCGCAGGTGCGTGGTGAAGACGTCGTTGTCGTCGCCGGTGATCATGTGCCCGGCGGCGACCGCGACCTCGCGCGCGGTGGGGACGAGGTCAAGAAATTCTGCCGCTGACTCGGCTGTCACGATGTCCGAGTGCAGGCCGCGCACGAGCAGGGTCGGTATCGTGATCGCGCGCGCCGCGCGCCTGAGGCGTTCGGGGGAGTAGTACCCCGCGTCGGCGGCGGAGCCGAGGAACCGGGGATCCCAATGCCAATACCAGCGCCCGTCCTCACCCCGGCGCAGATTGCGCTTGAGGCCGTCGAGGCTGCGGGGACGTGGTCGTTCCGGCCGGTAGGCGGAAATGGCGTCAGCGGCTTCTTCGAGGGTGGCGAACCCGTGCGGCGCACCGGTCATGAATCGCTTGACGCGGTTCTGTCCGGAGTGTTCGGTGCGGTGGGTGATATCGACCAGGACGAGTCCGGCCAGTGTGCCCGGGCGCTCACCTTCGGCGGCGAGGGCGGTGCGCCCGCCCAGTGACGCCCCGACGACCACGGGTTTCGTGTCCAGCTGGGCCACGATCGCGTAGAGGTCAGCGGTGAAGTCGTCGAGGGTGTACCGGCCGTCCGGTGACCATTCGCTGTCGCCGTGGCCGCGCGTATCGATCGTCCAGGCCTGCCAGCCTTCCGCGGCGAGAGCCCGCGCGGTGCGGTTCCAGGAATGGCGGGTCTGGCCGCCGCCGTGCAGCAACAGCACGGTGCCGCGATCTGAGCCGGGCCGTTCCCAGCGGTCGCCACTGAGCCGGAGGCCGTGTGCCCCGCGGAAGGTGGTCGTCTCTTGGAGCATTTCGGTCGCCTCTCGCCTCGGCACGGTCCGTAGTATATATTTTATATTTAACGACGGCGAACTGCTTCGAGGAAGTCAAGGGAGACGCACGATGAAACCGTATCGCTCGATGCTCTTCGTTCCCGGCCACAAGGCGGCCTGGGCGGACAAGGGCATCGCCTCGGGGGCGGACGCCTTGATCCTCGACCTCGAGGACTCGGTCCCGGCCGCGGAGAAGGATCAGGCTCGCGTGACCGTCGCCGGCACGATCGACCGGCTGACCGCGGACGGAGTGCGTCCCGACCTGTGGGTACGCGCCAATCCCGAGGTGAGCGGCCTGCTGAGCGCCGACCTCGAAGCGGTCGTCCGCCCCGGCCTGGCGGGGTTGTTCCTCGCGAAGGTGTTCACCGCGCGGGAGATCGTCCGTCTCGACGGCGTCCTGACCCATCTGGAGCAGCGGGAGGGGCTTGAACCGGGTTCGGTGAAGCTGATCCTGAGCTTCGAGACGGCGACGTCGATGGCGCACTGCGAGGAGATCGCCGCCGCCAGCCCGCGTGTGGCGTCGTTGCTGGGTGCCACGGGACCGAACGCCGACGTCGGGCGTGAACTCGGGTTCGAATTCACGCCGGCCGGGCTGGAGACGCTCTACCTGCGCAGCCGGCTGGTGCTCGCGGCCCGGTCGAACGGCCTCCATCACCCGGTGGCCGGGGTGTGGCAGGACATCAAGGATCTGGACGGCTGCCGCCGGTTCTGTCTGGACAACCGCGGCCTCGGGTACCGGGGCCTGGTCGCGATCCACCCGTCGCACGTCGCCGTGGCGAACGAAGTGTTCGCGCCGTCGCCGGAGCAGGTCGAGCAGTCCCGCCGGATGATCGCGGCGTTCCGCGAGGCGGAGGCAGCGGGCAGTGCGGCGGTCGACTTCGAAGGGCAGCACATCGACATCGCGCACGTGAAGACGGCCGAAGGCGTCATCGAGCTGGCGGACGCCTTGTCGATTCACGCGTGACCTAAGACATATATAATATTTTTGAAAGGATCACCCGATGGCAGGCCTGTACTTCGAGGAGTTCGAACCCGGGATGGTCATCGACCACCCGACCCGCCGCACCGTCACCGAGGCGGACAACACCCTGTTCAGCGTGATGACGTTGAACCTCGCGCCGCTGCACCTGGACGCCGAGTACAGCAAGAACTCGATCTACGGCCAGCGCCTGGTCAACAGCCTGTTCATCCTGGGACTGGTGTCCGGGGTGACGGTGCCGGAGACGACGCAGGGGACCACACTCGGCAACCTCGGGTTCGAGCAGATCAAGTTCCCCAAGCCGGTCTTCCACGGCGACACCATCCACGTGCGCACCGAGATCGTCAGCAAGCGGGAATCCAAGAGCCGGGACGACTCCGGCATCGTGATGTTCCGGCATTTCGGGATCAACCAGCGTGACGAAATCGTCTGTGACGCGCTGCGCGCCGGGCTCATGATGAAGCGCCCCGTGAAGCAGGACTGACCATGCGTGACATCGCTTGGGTCCCGGACGACGCGGTCCGGGAACGCAGCCGCCTGCTGGCCGCGCTGCGCAGATGGGGCTTCACCGGGGTGGACGACCTGAACCGCCGGGCCATCGCGGACCCGGAATGGTTCTGGCGCGAAGTCGTCGACGACCTCGGCGTCGAGTTCGCCGAACCGTTCACCCGGGTGCTGGACGAGGCCGAGGGCAAACCGTTCCCGCGGTGGTTCCCCGGCGGCCGGATCAACGTCGTGACCTTGGCAGCCCATCGTCATGCGCACTCCGAGAAGCTCGCCGTGATCTACGAAGGCGACTCGGGGCAGCGCCGGACGCTGACCTTCGCCGAACTGGACGACCAGGTGCGCCGGTTCGCCGCGCACCTGGCCGCGCTCGGAGTGTCCCGTGGTGATCGCGTCGTGCTCTTCATGCCCGTCGTCCCGGAAGCCGCGGTCGCGTTCCTGGCGATCGCGATGCTCGGCGCGGTGTCGGTCCCGGCGTTCAGCGGCTACGCGGCCGACGCGCTGGCCACCCGGCTCCAGGACTCCGAAGCCGTCGCGCTGATCACCGCGGACGGCACCACCCGACGCGGCAAGGAAATCGGGCTCAAGGCCACCGCCGACGCCGCGGTCGCCGACGCGCCGTCCGTCCGCGCGGTCGTCGTCTTCCGGCATCTGGGCACCGACGTGCCGATGAAGGCCGGCCGCGACGTCTACTACGACGAACTGGACACCGACCCCGCGCCCGTCGAGACGGCGGCCACGGAGTCGAACGACCCGCTCACCATCGTCTACACGTCCGGAACGACCGGGCGGCCGAAAGGCATCGTGCACTCGCACGGCGGGTTCGCGGTCAAAACCGCCACCGACTTCGCCTATGGCTTCGACGTGCACGCCGAGGACGTGGTCTGCTGGATCACCGACCTCGGCTGGCTGGTCGGCCCCATGCTGATCGCCGGACCGCTGCAACTCGGCGCGACGATCGTCATGATCGAGGGTCTGCCCACTCATCCGACGGCGGACCGGCTGTGGGAGGTCGTCGAGCGAAATGGTGTGACCGTGCAGGGCATCGCCCCGACGGCGGCTCGTGCCCTGCGGTCCGCGGACGAGCGGCCCGCGCACGCCCTTCCGACGCTGAGGTCCTTCGTCTCCACCGGCGAAGCGTGGGACGAGCCGACCTGGTGGTGGTTGTTCGAGCAGGTCGGGAAGCGGCGGATCCCGATCGTCAACTACAGCGGCGGCACCGAGGTCGGTGGCGGAATCCTGGTCGGCTATCCGTTCCTGCCCGCCGCGCCGGCGGCGTTCACGGGGCCGTTGCCCGGCGTCGACGCGGCTGTGCTCGACGACGACGGGAAACCGGTCGTGGACGCGATCGGCGAACTGGCGGTCCGCAACACCTTCCCGGGGATGACGCACGCGTTCTGGCAGGACCGGGAGCGCTACCTCGGCGCCTACTGGGCCCGGTTCGACGGCGTATGGGTCCACGGTGACCTCGCGAGCGTGGACGAGCACGGTTCGTGGGTCATCCACGGCCGCTCGGACGACACGCTCAAACTCGCCGGCCGCCGGGTCGGACCGGCCGAGATCGAGGCCGCACTGCTGAAGGACGGAAGGATCGCTGAGGTCGCGGTCATCGGCGCCCCCGACGAACGCCGCGGCCAGCGCGCGGTGGCCTTCGTCGTGCTCCGGCGGCAGGACGTCGACCTCGACGACCTGCGCGCCACGGCACTGGCGAACGCGGGCAGGTCGTTCGCCCCGGCCGTGTACGTCGTGAAGACGTTGCCCAAGACCAAGAACGGCAAGATCATGCGCCGCGCGATCCGGTCGAGGTTCACCGGTACACCGGTGGGCGACCTGTCCTCTTTGGACCCGGCGACACCGTTGGAAGACATCCCCGTCCTCGCGGACGAAGACTAGGAGAGCAGCAATGGCGGAAGCCGAGAACACCGTCGAGATCGTCCGGACGGCCACCCGGGAACTGGCCCGGAAGTTCGACAACGACTACTGGCTGGACAAGGACCGCAAGCACGAATACCCGTGGGACTTCATCAAGGCGTTCGCCGCGGGCGGCTGGCTCGGCGCGATGATCCCGGAGGAGTACGGCGGCATCGGCCTCGGCCTCCGTGAGGCGGCCGTGATGATGAACGAGATCTCGTCCTCGGGTGCGGGGATGAGCGGTGGCTCGGCCATCCACTTCTACGTCTTCCCGCCCGCACCGGTCGTGAAGTACGGCTCGGAGGAGATGAAGCGCGAGTTCCTGCCCCAGCTGGCCTCCGGCGAACTGCTGATGGCGTTCGGCGTCACCGAGCCCGACGCCGGTGTGGACACCTCGCGGATCAAGACCAAGGCCGTGAAGGTCAACGGTGGCTGGAAGGTCAACGGCCAAAAGGTCTTCATCACCAACGCACAGAACGCGCAGAAGATCCTCCTGCTGGCGCGGACGTCCCCCCGCCGCGACGACAAACCGCTGTGGGGCATGTCGCTGTTCCTCGCGGACATGGATCGAAAGCACATCGCGGTGCGGGAGATCGACAAGCTGGGCCGTGCCGCCATCGACACCAACGAGCTGTTCATCGACGACCTCTTCGTGCCCGAGGACCGGCTGGTCGGCGAAGTCGACAAGGGGTTCTACTACCTGCTCGACGGCCTGAACCCGGAGCGCATCGTGGTGGGCATGGAGGGCATCGGTCTCGGCCGGGCCGCCCTGGAGCTCGCGTCGGAGTACGCGAAGAACCGTGTGGTGTTCGACCGGCCGATCGGGCAGAACCAGGCGGTCGCCCACCCGCTGGCCGACTCGTGGATCCGGCTGGAAGCGGCCGAGGGCATGGCGATGCGCGCTGCGGAGCTGTTCGACGAGGGGAAGCCGTGCGGACCGGAGGCCGCCGCGGCGAAGTACCTCGGCGCGGAGGCCGGTTTCGAGGCGTGTGACCGGGCGTTCTCGACCCTCGGCGGTTACGCGTACGCCAGGGAGTACCACATCGAACGGCTGTGGCGTGAGGTCCGGTTGCTGCGCAACGCGCCGTTCTCGCAGGAGATGGTGCGCAACTACATCTCGCAGCAGGTGCTCGGCTTGCCGCGGTCGTACTGACACCTCGCATTCAGTCCTCTGGATGCGGTAGTTCGCCCTGCCAGCTACCGCATTCAGAGGACTAAATGCGTGCCTTCCAGGCAGCTAGCCGGGTTCCGGTGGGCAGCCGTAACCCGGTCGTGGAGGAACTGTGGACTTCAGGAAGCTGGTCTCGGAGCGGTGGAGTTGCCGGGCGTACCTGCCCGATCAGGTTCCCGATGACGTCATACGGGAAATGTTCGAGATCGCGCAGCGGACTCCTTCGTGGTGCAACACCCAGCCCTGGCAGGTCCACGTGACGAAAGGCGAGACGACCCGGAGGTTCGCGAAGAGTCTGACCGAGCATGCCGAGGCCCACGAGGAGACACCGGATCTCGACATGCCGAGTGGCTACCACGGCGTCTACCGCGATCGCCGTCGCGCCGCCGGGTACGCGCTCTACGCCAGCCTCGGCATCTCGAAGGAGGATTGGGACGCCCGTGTAGCGCAGCGGTTGAAGAACTTCGACTTCTTCGGCGCGCCGCATGTGGCGATCGTGACCACGGACCGCGAGCAGGGCACCTACGGCGCGATCGACTGCGGCGGCTACGTGACGAACCTGCTCCTGGCGGCCCAGTCCCTGGGCGTCGCGACGATTCCCCAAGCGGCGGTCGCCATGCACTCCGGTCACGTCCGTGAGTACTTGGATCTCCCGGACGACCGCCTGGTCGTCTGCGCTGTTTCGTTCGGGTACGCGGACACAGGGCATCCGGTGAACCGGTTCCGGACTGAACGTGCGGCGGTGGACGACACCGTGTTCGTGGTGGGGGACTGAGCCGCCTTCCGGGTTGACCGTCTGGCGGGCACAATTTATATTGTGTATTTCCGGTTGTCGTGGAGTGAGCAATGACGCTCGAACGTCTTCGCAGGTACCCCGGCGCCGCTGTGCTCGACGGTGGCCTTGGTGCCCGGCTCGAACAGCTGTCCGCCGAGGTCGGCGCCGTGCTCGACCGGGAGTTCACCCCGCCGCGCGGTCCGGTGGGCAACGCGGCGGGCGCGCTGCGCTCGCTGTCGGCCATGTGGGACGCCGTGCTCGCCGAGACGATGCGCTCGGCCGGGCCGGAGGTGTCGCCGGAGCGCCGGCGACGGTTGACCGAGTTGCTCGCCCGCATTCGTTCGGCTGAAGCGGCCGTCACGGACTTCCGGCTCGCCGCCGGCGCCGGTCTGCTTGACCGGGTGCGCGGCGCGCTGGCCGAGATCCGCGACGTCGCCGGGGTGGAAGAATTGCTCGCCCGCGCTCCCGAGGCCTGCTGTGGTCTCGGCTTCGACCGCGCTCTGGTGTCGCGTGTGGAGGATTCGGTCTGGAAGCTGCACACCATGTGCATCATCCGTGATCCGCGGATGGCCGAAGAGATGGTCGCGGCAGGGCAGGCGAATCCGCCCCGGCTCGACGGCACCCTCGTCGAGACCGACGTCGTCTCGCAGGCGAGGCCGGGGCTGGTGTACGACGTTCAGAACAATCCGCGCGTCGCGCGAAACCTGGTCCGGATCTCCGGCTGCAGCTCCTACGGCATCGCGCCGCTGACCGTCCAGGGGCAGGTGGTCGGTCTTGTCCACGGCGACTGCTATCACCAGCGCCGCGACGTCGACGCGACCGACCGCGCGATGCTCAACCTTTTCGCCGAGGGGCTCAGCCAGGTCCTCGCGCGGGTGACCATCCTGGATGGACTGTCCACCGTGGCCGCCGGAATCGAGCGGCTCGTCGCGCCGGGCGGTCGTCCGGCTGTGCGTGCGCCCGAGGTTGCGAGCGAGGACTTCGGGCTCACTCAGCGCGAGATCGAGATCGTCCGGTTGCTCGCGGCGGGTGCGTCGAATCAGCAGATCTCTGGGCGGCTGTTCATTTCCGAGGGGACCGTGAAATCCCACGTCACCCATATTCTGCGCAAGCTCGGCGCCGCGAACCGGGCCGAGGCGGTCTCTCGCTGGCTTCGCCGGACGAGCGCGAACTGAACGGGCTTTTGGCTGGGCAAGGCGGTGTTGCGAAAGCCCACTTTCGCAACCTTCAACGTTGCGAAAGTGGCTTTCGCAACCCTTCCCAGGCCTGCAGCAGAAGCGGGGTGCGCACTCGGCGTGAACGGCCGCGCATCCTAAGAAACACGCGAGCAGCTGTCCAGTCGAATCCGCGAAATCTGCCGCCGGTAGGAAAGGAACTCCGACCGGCGACAGATGTGGCCTGGTCCGTTCGGCGGCCACACTGACTCCCGCAACGTGGCACAGATCACCGAGGGAGCGCGCAGAAGATGCCGACGATCATCGAGCAACTCGCGGAATTCGCGGCAGATACCGAAATCCGGAACTTGCCGGACGAGGTGGTGAGCGAGTCCCAGCGCATCCTGCTCGACTCGCTCGGCTGCGCTGTCGCCTCCCTCGACGACGAAGGCGCGCAACGCGGCGTCGGCTACGGCCGGTACCTCGGTGGTACCGAGGGACCCGCGTCGATCTTGGGCACCGGGACCACGACCTCGGTGCCGGGTGCGGCCTTCGCCAACGCGGAACTGATCAACGCGCTCGATCAGGACGCCGTCCTCCCGCCCGGCCATGTGACGCCGTACGTCTTGCCCGGAGCCCTGGCGACGGCGGAATCCTTGCAGAGCAGCGGAGAACAGCTCCTGACCGCGATCGCGGTCGCGCACGAGATGTCCTTCCGCATCGGCAAGGCGACCGACTACCTGCGCGACATCAAGGACGGTGTCGTCACCATCCCCGACGTCATCGGCTACAGCAGCACGCTGTTCGGCGCGGCCGCCGCGATCGGCGTGGTCAAGGGATTCTCCCGCGAGACTCTGGCCGACGCGCTCGGGATCATGGGGTCCACGGTCCCCACGAACACCCAGCGGGCGTGGATGATGCACGCGCCGTCGACGACGATCAAGTACCAGCTCGCCGGCGGGATGGCGCTGTCGGCGGTTACCGCGGCGAATCTTGCCGAACTCGGGCACATCGGCGACCGGGAGATGCTCGACGACCGCGAGTACGGCTTCCCGCGCTTCATCGGCACCTCTCGGTGGGAACCGGCGTCCATCACGGCAGGCCTGGGTACGGAATGGACCTTCACACCGTTCCAGTCCTTCAAGCCGTACCCGCATTGCCGCGTGATGCACGCGCTGTTCGACGCGCTCACCGAGATCGTCGAGACCCACGACATCCGCCCGGACGAGATCGACGCCATCGACGCGTGGGGCGAGAGCTTCGTGCTGCAGCCGGTGTGGGTCAACGAGGACATCCGCAATCCGCGTGACGCCCAGTTCGGCATGACGCACGGCTTGGCGATGGCCGCGCACCGGATCCCGCCGGGCAAGGACTGGCAGACACCGGAAGCCGTTCTCGACCCGTCCGTGCTCGAACTGACGAAGAAAGCCACCTTCCGGGAACATCCGGACTACACCGCCGCCCTGCGCGGCGACCCGGCGGCGCGGCGATCCCGCGTCGAGGTGCAAGCCCGCGGCACCACCTTCACCGGCGAACGCGCCTATCCGAAGGGCAGTCCTTCGCCCGACCCGGCGACGTTCATGACCGACGGCGAACTGATCGCCAAGTTCCGGCACAACGTCGAGGACGTCCTGACCGACGCCGACGCGGACGCCGTCATCGAAGCCGTCTTCGACCTGCGGAACGTCGAGGACGTCACCGAGTTCACGAAACGGCTCCGCCCGGTCCTTCCCTCCTGACTCAATACGGGATTTCCATGACTACTGTGGCAACGAAGCCACGCGGGTCGCTTCGCGCGCGCCTGGGTGGCTACGACCAGACCTATCCGGTCCTCGCGATCACCGTCCTGCTGGCCTTGGCCGGCGGCCTGACCACGGCGAACTTCCTGAGTACCGGGAACTTCGCCAGCATCCTGAACCTGTCGGCGGCGTTCGGCATCCTGGCCATCGGCCAGGCGATCGTGATCCTCGGCAAGGGGCTCGATCTGTCCGTGGCGGGCATCGGCCTCGGCTGTGCCCAGGCGACGCTGGCGTTCATCGACAGGGGCATGCCCGAAGGGCAGGCGATCGCCCTGATGACCGCGCTGGCGCTGGCGATCGGCCTGGTCAACGGCATCCTCGTCGCCCTCTTCGAGGTGCCCGCGCTGTTCGTGACGCTCGCGACCGGCATGCTCGCCATCGGCGGGATCGACATCCTGTTCCTCACCGAGAACGTCTACGGCGTGCCGCCCGCGTCGTTCCTGGCCGAACTCAGCGGCGGCTCGCTCTTCGGTGTGCCCCGTCCAGTGCTGATCGCCGGTGCGGTCTTCGTGATCGCGTGGTTGTTCGTCGCGTACACCTCACCGGGGCGGCTGATCCGCGCGATGGGGGACAACTTCGCGACCGCACGGTCGACCGGCGCCCCGGTCCGGCCGCTGCAGATCCTCACCTACGTGCTTTCCGCGTTGCTCGCCGCGCTCGCCGGCTATGTCACGGTCTCCCTGCAGGGGAGCGTGCAGACCACGGTCACGTCCTTCGCCCCGATCCTGTTCACCGCGCTGACGGTGGTCGTGATCGGCGGAGTGTCGCTGTCCGGCGGACGCGGAACCATCCTCGGCGTCCTCGCGGGCGCCCTCTTCGTCGGCGTGCTCAACAACCTGTTGGTACTGCACGGCTTGAGCACCGCGGTGCAGGACCTGATCCGGGGCGGCGTCCTCGCCGCCGCGATCGCGTTCGACGCGTGGCTGCATCCGCGCAACGACGAAACCGAGAAATCCGGCGAACTGTGAACGGGAACGGAACCATGAAACTCACCAAGAAGATCGTCGCCCTCGCGCTGGCCGCGGTGACGGCAGCTGCCGTCACGAGCTGCTCCGTCGACAGCGGTTCCTCGGAAGCCAAGTCCGGCAACGGTAACCAGGCGTTCGGGTCCACTGTGGAACTGATGCCCGCCCGGCAGAAGGCGCTCGACACGATGAAGGGCAAGAAGATCGCGTTCGTGCCGATCCTCTTCAAGGGCTACCAGCTCACGGAGAACTGGGGCACGACGATGCAGCGCACCTTCGACAAACTCGGCGCCGAGTTCAAGGTGTACGACTCGAACTTCAGCAGCGACCGGATGATCAGCACCATCAACGACCTGATCGCCCGCAAGGCCGCCGACGTGCTGGTGCTGCAGAACCAGGATCTCGGTCTGCTGGACAACGCGATCGACCGTGCGCAGAAGGCCGGTATCTACACGGTGGTGCTCAACATGATGTCCGCCCGGCTCGGTGACGCCTTCGTCGGTGTCGACGTCTACGGCGCGGCACAGTCGATCGCCAAGCGTGCGATGTCCGATTGCGACGGTCGCAACGCGCCCAAGACGATCTCGATCATCGACGGCCCCGGCAACGACCCGGCGTCGATCCTGTGGAACCAGGGGATCAAAGACGTCGTGGAACCGGCGGGCTACAAGGTCCTCGTCGCCCACTCGCAATTCCAGAACGCCCAGGCGCAGGCGGCCGCCGAATCGGTGCTCCAGCAGCAACAGGGCAAGCTCTGCGGCTTCATGGTCACCTTCGATCTCAACTCGATCACCGTCGGGCAGACGGTCAAGGCCGCCGAATCGCGCGGTCAGGTGCAGCCCGGCTCGGTCGGCGTCTACACCCTCGACGCGGACAGCAACTGGTGCGCCGCCCTGAAGCAGGGCCTGGTGACGGCCTCGGCCGCCTATGACGTCCAGGGAATCGGTGCGGCGGGTGTGGTCGCCGCGCAGAACCTGATCATGAACGGCGCGCAGCCCGGCAGCACGCACTCGGTCGCGTACGTGTCGGACACGATCGTCGACAAGACCAACATCGACAAGACCACCATCGCCTGCTACGAGAGCCAGTAGGGACGGGCACCGATGACGACATCGTCTCCAGTGCGCCCTCGCGGGTTCTCCCCGCTGCGGCGCGGGCTCGACGCCTTCGGCATGACCGGCGGCCGGCCCACCGAAAGGATCGCGCGGTTCCGCACGATCTCCGACCTGTTCGAGAAACGGTGGATGGAAGGCGCCGTCCCGCTGGTACTGGCGCTGGCACTGTGCCTGTACGTCCTGATGACCACGAACGTCGGCGCCGACAACGCGCCGCTGGTGCTGGACGAAATGGCCGAGTTCGGCCTGCTGGCGATCGGCCTGACGGTCGTCCTGGTCGGCGGCGGCATCGATCTGTCGGTCGGCTCCATGGTCGGGGTCTGCGCGCTCGGCGCGCTGGTCGCCGACCGGGTGTGGCTGTGGCCGACTGCCGTGGTCGTCCCGGCGGCGATCGTGACCGGAGCCTTGCTCGGGGCGGTCAACGGGTTCTTCATCGCGATCCTGCGGATGCGCCCGTTCATCACCACCCTGGTCACGCTGATCGCCTTCGGCGGCGCCGCTTCGGTCCTGCAGAACGCGAACAGCACCAAGATCGGGATCGCCAAGGACTCCCTGGTGTGGGACTTCCTGAGCAACGGCCGGGTCATCGGTGTCCCGGCCGCCTGGTTCCTCTTCGCGGTGGTGCTGTTCGTCGTGCATCTCGCGCTGACCCGCTCCCGCTGGGGCTGGTGGGTCACCGCGACCGGCTCGGACCGGCGTTCGGCACGGCGCAACGGCATCCCGGTCACCGCGGTGACGTTCTGGACCTACGTGCTCTCCGGCGCGCTGGCGGGCACGGCGGCGATCCTGACCTCGGCACGGCTGGCCCGGACCGACCCGAACGTGGGACACGGGTGGGAGATCATCGTGCTCACCGCCGTCGTCCTCGGCGGGGTGAGCATCCAGGGCGGCCGTGGTTCGGTCCTCCGGGCGACCGTCGGGGTGGCGGTGGTGGCGATCATCCAGCAGGCGACCGTCGCCGACGGCGCTCAGGGCTCGTTCTACACCGTCGTGCTCGCGGCCGTGCTCGCCGTGTTCACCATCCTGGACCTGAAATGGGGCAAGTATCGGCAGCGCGCGGTCGAGAAGCTGAAGATCGACCCGGCCCGGCTGTCTCTCGGTCCGCTGATCGACGTCACCGAACCGGGTACGGTCTGGTCGCCGAACCGGCGGCTGACCGACGCACCACCCGTGGGTCTCGGGAAGATCCGCGGCGCGGAGGACTGCGCCGTCGACGCCGAGGGCAACGTGTACTGCGGTGACCAGCGTGGCTGGGTGTGGCGCTTCCGAGGGCTGGAGGACACCGAAGGCGAGGTCTTCTCCCGCACCGGTGGCTTCCCCTGCGGGCACGTCTGGGACGCCGAGGGCAGGCTCGTCGTCGCGGTCGGCGGCATGGGGATCTACCGCATCGGTCAGGACGGCGAACCGGAACTGGTCGCCAACCAGGTCAAACGTAGCCCGCTGTCGCTGATCGACGATTCGGGCCTGCGCGCGATCGACGACCTCGACATCGCGCCCGACGGGTCGATCTACGCCTCGGACTTCTCCACTCGGACCAACACCGCGGACTTCCTGCTCGAGCTGGTCGAGTTCCGGCCCAACGGGCGGATCGTGCGGGTGAAGCCGGACGGGACCACCGAGGTGGTCGTGTCGAACTACGTGTTCCCCAACGGGGTCTGCACGTCTCACGACGGCGAGTCGATCCTCATCGCCAGCACCGGCCTGTGCCGCGTAGACCGGCTGTGGATCTCCGGCCCCAAGGAGGGCCGGCTCGAACCGGTGCTGGAGAACCTGCCCGGTTACCCGGACAACATCAACCGCTCCTCGGACGGCAACTACTGGATGCCGCTGTGCGCCATGCGGACCCAGATGTCGGACCTGCTCGGCCGGTACCCGTCGGTCCGGCGGCGGATGACCCGCGAGGTCTCCGTCGACAACTGGGTGGTGCCACAGCTGAACGTGTCGTGCGCGATCAAGTTCAGCGACAGCGGGGAGATCCTCTCGGTGCTGTGGGACGAGACGATGGAGAACTATCCGATGGTCACCGCGGTCAAGGAACGCGACGGGCATCTGTACCTGTGCGGGGTCAGCAACAACCGGATCGGGCGGCTGCCACTGGATCCGGCCGAGATCGGCGACATCGACCCGTCGGCCGTCCCCGGTACGGCGGGCGCGCGCCAGGTCTCGGAGGTGGCCCGATGAGCCTTTCCACACTCAAGGAACTGATCAATCCGAACTGGGCCAGGCGCCGTGGTGTGCCGCCCATGGACACCGGGCTACGGCCGAACCTCCGGCTCGACGAAGCAGCCGAACTGCTGCCGTCCGGTGACTTCGAGCCGGACGACGTCGTGGTCACCGGCGCCGGCGAAGTGGTGTTCAGCAGCGGGAACCTGGTTCTCGCGCTGCGCGGCGATGACGTGGTGCGCGTCGCGGAGGTGGGCGGCCGCGTCGCCGCCCTCGCCGCCCGCGGCGACGAAATCCTCGCCGCGGTGGACGGTGTCGGGATCGTCTCGGCCGGCACCGCGGAGGAGGTGTGCACCGCCGCACCGGTCAAATCCTGCGTGACTGATCTGACCGTGGCACTGGACGGTTCGCTGCTCGTCACCGTCGGATCGGCTGCGGAGCGGGAGTGGGCCCGTGCGCTGGTCACCGGTGACCGGTCCGGGGCGATCGTGCGGGTGGACGGTCCGAGCGCCGAGGTGGTGGCCGAGGGTTTGGCCTGGCCGTCGGGGATCGAGGCATCGGACGAAGAGGTGCTCGTGTCGCTCAGCCTCGAGCACCGCGTCGAGACGCGATCGCCGGACGCGCTGGGCAGGCCGGGGCAGGCGCTGATCGCGAATCTGCCCGTCTATCCCGGGCGCGTGTCCGGCCGGTGGTTCGCCGCGCCGTACATCCGCAACCGGGTCACCGAGATGCTCCTCGACGAGCCCGAAGTGCTCGCCGAGATGACCGGGACGATCAGTCCGGCGGAGTGGTTCGTGCCCCGCCTGCGCGGCGGGAGCCCGTTCACGGAAACCATGCAGATGGGCCAGCTGCGCGTACTCGGCGTGGTGAAGAGCTGGGCGCCCGCCCGATCCTGCGGCCTCGTGTTCCGGGTGGACGGTGCGGGCCGGGTGGCCGAAAGCGCCCACGCCCGCGTCGACAGCGCGCGACACGGCGTCACCGGCGTGGCCGTGCGTGACGGCCGCGTGCTCGCGGCGGCGCGTGGCTACGGCAATCTCCTGGAGGTGCGAGCGTGACACCCGTGATCCGGCTGACCGGCGTCAGCAAGCGTTATGGCGGGACCTACGCCCTCGACGGCGTCGACTTCGACGTGGAGCCGGGAGAGATCCACGCGCTGCTGGGGGAGAACGGTGCCGGCAAGTCCACGATGGTCAAGATCATCTCCGGCGCGGTCGCGCACGACTCCGGCACGCTGGAGATCGAGGGGCACAGGAGGTCCTTCACCACCCCGCGCGACTCGGTCGAGGCCGGGGTGGCGATGGTCTACCAAGAGGGCTCGCTCGTCGAGTCGATGACGGTGGCGCAGAACCTGTTCATGGGCGACGAGAAGGTGTTCAACAACCTCGGGCGTCTCAACGTCGTCGCCCGTGAACTGCTGGAGTCGCATAACTTCCACATCCGGCCCGACGTCCCCGCCGGGGCGCTCGGCATCGGCCAGAAGCAGATGGTCGAGATCGCGCGGGCGGTGCACCGGAACGCGAAACTCGTCATCCTCGACGAGCCGACGTCCTCGGTCACGCCCGAGGAACGCCTCCAGCTGTTCCTGTCCATGCAGCGGCTGAAGCGCCGCGGGATCGGCGTCATCTTCATCACGCACATGCTCGACGAGGCGTTCGAGCAGGCGGACCGCATCACGGTGCTGCGAGACGGCGTCGCACAGGGAACCCTCGCACGCCCCGAATTCACCCGGGAACGCGTGGTCAAGATGATGGTCGGCCGCACCGTCGAGATGGGACGTGTGCCGCCCGGCCGCGCGCCGG
>Ga0307518_10000990_pt1 | contig 21165 bp, 24 predicted proteins | sample 25_EM_MG_FD_203889 | JGI IMG/M metagenome (GOLD analysis project Ga0307518, IMG submission 203889) | Populus trichocarpa ectomycorrhiza microbial communities from riparian zone in the Pacific Northwest, United States - 25_EM | ecosystem: Host-associated > Plants > Roots > Unclassified | place...
GAAGATCGAGGAGCTTAAGAGGCAGCTCTCACTTATGGAGGGTTTTGAGAAGGAGAAGAAGGAGAGTTTGGATGGTACCTCTCAGGACCTCGAGCTATTCGAGTCCTTACTCTCACTGGACACCAGCACCGAAGTCCATGCAGAGCGCGAGCAACTCCTTTGCATTTACGACGACGACATCTTGAAATTTTCCGCTATTGATGATCATCTGAATCACCTCGTGCACCAGCTTCCATCCAAAGATTAGGTGAAGGAAGGTCAAATCGGCAAGTTGTAGTTGTTAGCATCAGATCTATTTTTGTGAGACGGACAATGTGATCTATAAGAGTGACTGTAAGTCCTCCAGTCGAGTGTATACGAGACTGGAGGGAATCTACCTATAAGAGTGACTGTAAGTCCTAGGTAGAGTAAGTAAACTGAGAGTAAGGAATGTGTACGTATGGCTTACCTCCAGTCAAGTGTATACGAGACTGGAGGAAGGGAGAGTGGTGCGTGCGGCGTAGCTATTGGTACGGTGTCCAAAAAAGGAAAGTACGTATATGTAATCTACGATATGACGGTCTGTTCTCCAACAATTTTCTCATCCCCTTGCAACGTGTAGTACACATTTCCTGTATTCCCCCAGATTTATGTACGAATCTGATATGTAAACCAGAACTTCACTGCTCCTCGTGCGCTGATGTTCTCGAAGTCTAAATCGAGGTTCGTTGTCACATCACTCGAGAGGACAAAGAGTGTGCAAACCGCGCGTCGATGGCTTGATACCAATCCACAATGAACCCTTCTCAGCCTCCTCAGACAGGTCGCACATGTCGTAGAGGACGAAATGTAAGCCAGTCGTATTTGCTTCAGATCCACACCTAATCGCATTGTCAGACTGCCCCAAAGCCAGGTCGAGGGTCTGGCCTCAACGTCGGCTTGCAGCCGATGGCAGATCAGCTTGGTCTTTCTGCAGACCAACCACAGCCTCCACCCATGCTGTCGATGCATGCAATCATACATCCTGAGGCGACTCAGGTAGGCCATGAAACAGACCAGCCGCGACAGCCATCATCGACACATCCGATTGCATTGCAGAACCCACCGATTCCAATCCAGCAAGCAGCACCATTCGATTACTACCAACAGTCACCTCATGCACCGAATCCAAACTTCTACTATGACGACCCACTCGTATCTCAGCATCTAAGTGGCTGGGTTCCCGATCAGACAACAGAAATGGGTATCCTGCATCACCGCCCCTCGGTGCTTCCAGGGGGGGACACTCTTTACCAACAGCTTGAGCCAATGTATGATCGCCACCGTGATACAGCCCCATATCCCCGAGTGCGCATTGTGGCAGCTTTCGCGCCCCCTTGTGAAGATGAAATGTTATCTCGTGGGGACCGCCAGGTTATACATGTATGTTATTTTCTCTCACTTTTGAAGTAATTGACTCACTTCTTTCTTTAGTCAACGAACAGATCTACAGGTATCTCAAAAGTTTCACATGATCGCCTACTCCGATCGCTTCCCCGCACTCCCACTATCCAAAGTGCCCTGCCTCCAGGGCCTTCTGGCCCATCCTCCTCCAGTAGCGCAACGCGGCACGAACCGGCGCCAATGGGCCAACTGAGATTACCATCAAGTTTGAACTCGTTGATCGCGTCTCAAGCAAAAAGCGAGCTCAAATTGCTAATCCTCCTGGAAAATCCCTTCCCGACTGACGAGCAACGACCGGAGATGGCACGGAGATCGATGCTTAATGCAGCTCGTAAACAAATCGGGAATGATGGTGAATAGCTGCATTATGTTACTTACAATCGCAATAACCTATCGTTTCAGAAGAGGCCGAGCATTGGGTCAATAAGAACTCCAGCACTATATACCGATCTTTATCAAATCTATTCAGCACCGTTCGTCTTGCGTTCAAGAACACTGCCAAAATTCTTGTGCCATCTGCCTTCGGGCTCCTCTCTCCGTTGTCAGTTTCTCCGAGGGAAGATCTGTGCTCCAAATGCACGACAGTCACGCATCTTTTGTTAGACCTTAGCTACTTCCTTTCAGATTACAACGGCAATCGCATTCCGAGTCACCCAGCACTTGTCGCAATTATCCTACACATGGTATTTTCGTCTCACGGAGGGAATCTAGAGGAATATTTGGGTGATGGCACTCAACTAGATGTGGTTTTCACTCTTGCAGGGACCGCCATCTGCTCCGTTCTTATGGAATACCAAACTGGTACTCACCATCATCTTGACTTTGGGTCGGAAATGAGTGGAAGATTTACAGCGGTTTTCACTATAGTGCGGAAAACCAAAAACCAAAACTTGGTTGACGGGGATTGCCGATCAGGACCCCAGAAGTATCCGTAGTACATTTGTAAATACTCGTAGTGACGTTGAACACCGTCTCACACTGGTTGACTTCCTTCCATGCCTCCAATAGGCGCCTCTGATGATCTCAAAACCCATATCCCAGTCCTCTATAGTGAGGGCTACTCTGTCAAGGACATCTGCCATCTTCTTGGCATCAAGAAAACCCTCGCCTACAATGTTCTCAACCGGTATCATCGCTATGGCACCATCTCAAACCCCAACACCTACTCATGTCTTGTGAGGGGGGCTCGTTCCCTTTGCCCAGCTGATTTCTCCTTCATCTCAGCTGTCGTCAAACATCGCCCATCCATTTACCTTGACGAATTGAAGGAACAGCTCTCGCTTCAACGCAACGTTCACATCAGCCTTGCAACAATCTCTCGTGCCCTCAAGAAACTCAGTATAACTCGCAAGGCAGTCTCTGTACGTGCACAGGAACAGAACGAAGTAGCAAGGGCTGTGTACATGAACAAGATTGCCGAAGAAGTCCCCGATCCCAACATGCTTCTATTTGTTGATGAGGCAGCAAAGGATGAAAGGACAACAGCGAGGAGATATGGGCGGGCAGGTAGGGGTAACCGCTGTGCTGTTCAGCGTCGATTTGTTCGAGGAATCCGCTATTCCATCATTCCGGCAATCACGCTCGATGGAATTATCGCATATGACATAGTGGAGGGTCCGGTTGACACTGAGCGCTTCGTTAGGTTCCTCAATGAACAAGTGGTATGTTCACATTGATTTTTATTGGTTTTATTGATAGATACACTTCATATAGATGCCATTTACCAACCCATACCCTGGTCCTCGCAGTGTGCTCATTATGGACAATTGCCGGATCCACCATGGCGAAGCAGTCCGCCGTTTGGTTGAAGATGATCACTGTAAGTGTCCACAATGTCACTGTGTCACTTTCTGATGTTTTTATAGCTTGCAAGCTTGTTTTTCTCCCTCCGTACTCACCCGACTACAACCCGATCGAGCAAGCATTCTCTGCCATCAAGGCACACCTCCGTCGCCACTCCGGTGACCCGTCCTTGATGTCAATCATTCACGCTTGTCAGAGCATCACACCTGACAAAGCAGAAGGGTATTTCAGGGCATCCGGGTACATTGCATAGAACTTTGTTAGCGCCTCGTGTATCCTTTGTATTGTAAAATGAACTGCGTGCATTTCAAACAGTTACTATGTGAATACCAATGATGTGACAAGTGTTGATGCTACCATCTATGTAGCCTATGTGTCCTCAGCATCGAGTCCATCTTCATCCACAGAATAGCCACGAGGAACCAGAAACCACTGCTTGAATGTCTCACACCTGTAGTAAAGATCATAGTCGTGTTCCACTGGTAAATCATTAGGATCATCATCATCATCCTTCTGCATTGGGGGTGCAGAGAAGCGATGCCCCCCTCCATCATGAAAGCGCTTCTCATATGCGACCCGTTTCGGAGACCGGTGAGTTTCCTGAGTAGCCACTTGAGCTGAGGCTGACATGTCACTGCGCTTTCGTTTCCCTTCAGCATTCCACCACGCTTTGCTGCCATTCTTCAGACGGATTACATCCCCTGCCGAGATGCCAAGGTCAGTCAGTTTGATGTCACTGACCAATGGGAGAACATCCGGTCCGTATCCATTCAACTCAAGTGCAGCCCTGTACGATAGAGCATGGCGCACACCAAGCTTAGCCTCAGCATATGTGAGATAGTGCTCTAGTTGACCCGGGGAGGGAATAGGTGGGGATGAAGATGGAGCAGCGCCCTTGTCCGTTCGCTGAGGAGTCTGCGGAGCATTGGAGGGAAAGATGTGGGAGGCTGAAGCAGAAGGGGAGCCTGGTTGTTGTAGGAGACTGGAGTCAAGATGAGCGAGCGTGCGTAGTAAAACAGCCGAAGTCAACATGCTGATATCTGTTGCGGCACTTGCAGGAGGGGTCGCTGGCGGAGCCATGCTTTTGCGTGCAGAGTGAAGAATGGCAGCCTTGTTTTCCACATCAAATGATGCAATATTGGGTGGGGTGTTGAGCGTTGCCAGGCCTTCATCCTAGTAAGTTGGTTATCAGTGTGTGCATGTCAACGTTTTGAAAACTTACCAATGCAACACTCCAGTCCCGGAGCATGGCATTTGACAGAGAAAGTGTGCCATTGGGGCCAATGTATGTAAATCCGTCATCACCCTCATTCTTGTACTTCTTTTTGAGCTTTACCCGCCATCGTGTGATGCGTTCATCAAGCTTGGTTTTCTTGCTGGACAATCCCTGCAACCATACAGTTAGTTATGTTGTGTGAATTCAAGGATATGCATACAAACCTCTCCTGAACTTGAGTCTCCCTCAGAACAAGAACGTCTTGAGCGAGAGCCTTGGGGCAAACTTTCAACACTCCGCATATCCACGTAGATCTTCACCGTAAGTGGCTTTTCTTCCGTAATCTTCTTGACCATCTCCTTATAGTCAGCTTTGTTATCGACATCAATTGCCTCGGATGCGCGTTGTCTAACAAAGACAGTCAGTAAACCTGTTATCGTAATTAGAAAAACGCACCCTTTTGTCTTAGGAGGGAGATACTTGAATGGGAAGTGCTTGTTCTCTGTAACCTCGTAGTTATCTAGACTGTGCTTGAGTAGCATCGCTTGCAAGAAGTTGATGTAGTTGGAACTGTTGAGGCTAAACGAAAGTTCCTTGAGTTTGGTGGACTTCTCTATCTTGGATGTTGTCTTCCCCTTGGCGGATGTACTCTTGACCTTTGAGTAGACCATCAATGAGACTGAGAAGTGTTGACCTTCATCATCCTCTGGAGGAGGAGACGACATGGTAGCACAAAGAAAATTTCTCTACGACTAGTGACTACAAATGTACTAGGGATACTTCTGGGGTCCTAATTGGCAATCCCAGCTGACCAAGTTTTGGTTTTTTGGTTTTCTGCGCTATAGTGAAAAGCGCTGTAATGATTGTATGAATTCTCTTGAACAGATCAGAGCTAACCCTCAGTTAGCCTCAATACTTGATACTATACAAAACAATATTGTAACCCGAGGAAAGCAGATTATGTAGAACTCGTTGATTGTAACTAATCTAGTGCGCTGATTGTTTCGCTGATTACTTCAACTGAGCGATAAGCCTGCGCGAACAATCTCCGTCGTCTAATAAGGAAATCCCGTAGCTTCACGTTACTTTACAACACGCTGACATTCAAGCTAACCAAACGGAGACCAAAAAGGCCAACTGTGCTCGGCTACGTCTCATTGATGAGCCTTCCCTACATGGCGTTCCCGCGCACCGCCACCTGCTGTTTTCTCGAACTAAGTACAAATCGGAACTGCTGCCACCGCTGATCTGCGGCTTTGAATGTTTTAGGACACATTCTGATTGGACGAAGAGGCTGAACCAAATGACTATTCTGAGCACTTTTTTTTTGCTCGGCTCGAAATGTTCGCTTCATACGTCGGTGGTTCAGGTTGCCATTTCATGGTTGGAGGTTTGCAAGGTTCATATACCCGAGCACACTCGCCCACTGTACTTCAAGAAGAGGGAATTCTACATTCATATATCACAACTGTTCGCTTCACGGAGGGAAGGCAAAATTTATCGTCCAAGAGTGAGGAAAGAGTTCCGAATCGAGGTGAGGTCACTGCCACCCCACTTTAGTAACAGGTGTACCTCACCCTCACAAAAAGGTGACCTTGCTTCCAAGTTCCAACGGCAACACTACGCTACAAGCTTGCACTTCTTTGCTCGGCTCTAGATAAGTTCGCTTCAAGGAGAGAAAGAGAATGATATCGCCACTGTTCGCTTCACGCAGAGAAATTAAAGAACATACAGAGTTTCATGGGTAGGTTTGTAGGTAGGCTATCTGCAAAATCATCGAATCACGCTACACTCTGATTGGATGGGGACGAGGTTTACGACAAAACTTAACCAAACGGGGACTATGTTGTGCACGGCATACAAGTAGGCAGTAAGTATGTCAGACTGCCATGATCCCCAAGTTCGACCATGCCCAACCTCGCAGACTTTTTCCTCACCTACATTCCCACCGACTCTATCCCACTCTCCCTCAAGTCGTACATCCGGGGCGAGACACCCTTGTCGACATGGCCCGCTGTCATCTCTATGACGGTGACCTACCTTGCTGTTGTCTTGGGCACACGGGCGATCATGAAGGACCGCGCTCCACTCAAACTTACCACTCTTTTCCGCGCCCATAACCTCGTTTTGTGTGCATTCAGCTTCGTATTCATGGTCCTCCTTGGTGAGGAAGTCGTGTCAACCTGGAGGAAGGTTGGCACGTATGGCATCTTTTGTGCCGACGAGGCTTTTACACCAGTGAGTGCTCGATCAAGCTTGGGATGACGTCGCTCAATATGTATGGCTGCAGAGAATCGAATTCTACCTACTTATAGCCTACCTCTCTAGGTACTACGAATTTGTTGACACCGTATTCCTGGCTCTTAGGAAGAAACCTCTGCGTAAGATATACTAATCGTGCTATTTGGACGAACTTGACAGTCGGGCGGCAGAATTCCTTCATGTGTATCACCATGCCGCTACAGTGGTTTTAGGATTCATTCAGATGAACGGCCGGGCGACAGTCGTAAGTAATTCCCCGATGTCAAATACACCTGCCTCTGATAATTGTTATTTGAAGTGCTGGGTAGCACCTCTTCTCAATCTCGGGATCCATGCCATAATGTGTAAACATGCAACACTCTGTCACTTGTTTGTTGGCTGAGATAATCTCTAGACTACTACTACTTCGCAACTGCTGGCGGAGCTAGGTTCTGGGCAAGTACCCTGCACTTCTTGGCAATGTTCACTCCAATTTATACCCCGTCGTTAGTGGAAGAAACATCTCACCACTCTGCAAATAGTCCAGTTTGTCATCATCATTGTCGCTGCAGCTTTTGCGGGTAAGAGCAGGGGTTTTTTTCTCAGTAATGAATCTTCGTATTCACTGCATGGTGGCATTTCAGGATGGAACCTAATCGCCCATAACTGGTTGCCTATGGTGCCTCATTTCGGAAATTGCTCCGGTGATCTAGGTACCGGGCTCGCTGGAACTGCCATCATCGCGAGCTATCTCCTCTTGTTTGTCAAGTTCTTCAACCGAACATACACCAAAAATGCCCAGGCAAAGACGCCCCACCACAGTAGTGCAAGAGCCAGAATGGACGGCATGTCTTCGGGGAGCCTACTACTCCGTGTTGATTCCAGTAAGTTCCTCGATGCCACGGACGCTTTGGTTCTGACGATCTCGACTTGACGTAGCCGCATAATGTAGAACATTGGGCATGGTCACCTATTCAGCCTGCTACACTCACTTCGATTCACTCGTTCTTTACACCCTTTCATTTCACCTTTATATTAGTCACTCGATTAAATAAGATTGACAAACTTCATGCAAGTGTCTAGAAGGCTTGCAAGTCCTTGCTTTGTATTCGAGTGCACTGTCAAATATGTCATGAAGAACCCTGAGAAATGTTGAAAAGTGGTCCAATGCCAAGTTATGAAACCTTAGTAGGACAACATTTGAATTTCTAACTCGGTGTGGTGCACTTACTACAGGTCTGACGCCTGTTGTCCATGTCCCTCTGTGGAATCTACTCATAGGTATTGCAGGCCCATTCATTTCTTGGTCTCGCAGGGCCGAAGGCGTCAAACCAAGGCCTACTGCTCAAGGGGAGATACAGACCTTCGTTTTGGCGCGTTCGGCCCTCCGCGGCCGGGGGCAGAATAGACTGTACATAATATGTAGCTACTGAGAGTAGACGGTGTTCATCCAGTGAGAAGGTTTGGTTTCTCAGGATCTCATTGGCCAGATATCAGTTGGAACGCATTGACAGCCTCACCTGATGGATTGTCGCAGTACAAAAAGAGAAAATGGACACTTCTTTGCGCTTGTGGGTGTACGCCTTTGGTACTTATAAATACCCCAGCACCCAGATCCCGTGTGCTGATAGCACGTTAACAACGGTCTTTGAAGTGCCTTCGAAGGCAGCTAGTTGCATTTGAGGCTGAAACTTTGACCTCGAAGGTATCGTCCACCGTCGCCATGCGTTGCGGGAAAGACGTGATAACACTACATACTATGTACACAGTTTACGTTCGCTCACCATTGCAGCGATGGGCAACCTTTGGTCCAAGGGCCCGAAAAACCCCAAACCTAATGTAGTAGAAAATTTACGATGCATGCACGCAGCTGAAGAGCTAATGCTGCTGATGAACGTGAGAGGGCAGCGGGACAAGAGGCAGAATAGGCATCCATCCTGGCATGCGACTTGATGGCGGAGCTGCGGAAGCTGAGGGAGGAGTTCGCTGCAAATGAAAAAAACGCCAGAGAGTCAGGCGAAAAGATTAAGCGCATGGAGGTCGTTATCAGGGATGCTGCTGGAAAAGAGCAGAAGGCTCGTAAAAGGATGGAAGCAACCGGAAGAAGTTGAACGGTGCCTGTTAGTGAGCAATCCGAAACTCACAGACGCACCGTCTCCCGATGGAAATAGAGGCGATGAAGGAGCGCATTCAATACGACGAGCAGTTTTTCCACATCACTGTGGCGGGCGTTACAGGAAGCAAGTCCTCTCTGATCAATGCTCTACGTGGGTTGCACAATAACAGCCCTGGCTCTGCTCCTACCAGTGTCACAGAGACGACCCTGGAGGTGAAGAGATATCCGTCTGTAAACTCCCAGCCCATCGCCTGGTATGACATACCTGGAGCAGCCACACCTTCGGTTACTAGCTGGCAGTACCCAGGGCCTGTACGTCTTCGATTGCATCACCGTCCTGATGAGCGACCGCTTCATGGAGACGGATGTCGCGATCCTTGACAGCTGTAGACAACTTAAAATCCCGGCCTCCATCGTACGGTTGAACATATCCGCAATATCACAGACATCGAAATGAGGTACGATACCGATGACGAAAACGAAGACTGCGATAGTGGCCGTCGGAAACATCACAAAGCGGCGCGAAATCAATTTATCGAACGGACAAAGCAGAGCGTCAAGTCCAACCTGCAAAAAACGGGTCTATATCGTATCCGCCAACCGTGCTTTATAGGTCCAGGGTAAGGAACTGCAGGAGATCTCTTTAGGGACCTCTACCTCGATGCACAAGACTTGGACCTGAGGGACCTTGCTAAGTGGGTCGAGTCGTTCCACAGGGACGAGCCTTCCTAGCTCTCAAGTTCGCATTCCGGACCGGTTGTGAACCCATCTCCAATGAGTAGTTCCGATAATTGAATGTTGGCGTTGAAGATCGAAGAGCTGATTCCTGCGTTTCTCGTGCTGTTGACTCTGATTCTTGATAGCATATTGTCCCGTTAACAATATGATGCCTTCCAGGTCAGTGAAGTAGTAGATACGCACCCAAATATGAACTTGATGTTGGGATTACAAAGATGTTCTCGTGAACGGAAAGTTACTGGATCACCTGTGCTGTTAGCATGGACTAAACCTGATTCTCATACTTGTCACTGTTGTCGATTGGTTTGATTGAACACTGCACTGAGGATATCAAAAATGGATGATGGTGGGCGAAATGTGGGCGCCGGGGGTCCACAGGACAACCGACATGGAGTCATGTGACCAGGTGGCTGGCAGTCGGCGATTTCCTTCAATTTGTGGCATTGGGAGTCTCAGGTGGGCCGGGCAGGAGACCGAGGCTCTGACTTCCATTGCATGCTGTCTCTTCTGTGATAATGCAGAGATCTGGCCACAGCGCTCCCCCAGCGTCGAATTACACCATGCACTTCAATGCTGACCTTTCAATACTTACTCAGTGAGCACCCTGATTCAATCACTGGACGAAGACGAGGTTTACGATAATACTAGACCAAACGGAGACCAAAGTTCACATGAACGTTAAAGAGGTGTGTTCTTCTGTTCCATGTGGTTTCCAGCCTGCATTAAGAGTTCCACTTGCAGTGTGTGGAGGCAGGGCTCCGTGCACCGATATGATCGTCGCAGCACAGAAACAGGAAGAGATGCCCTTTGTGTTCAAATCACACGGCACATTCCGCTCTTTTAAAAGGCCACTTGGCGTCTACTGAATTTCTCACATTCACCGCTGTCGTTTGCCACCAGCATCCTTCACTGTCTAAGGTGCAGCGCTCCGCCATCCCTCGGATAAATTTAGTAACAGATTGATAGATTCAACTGATGGGTTCTGTATTTTCCAGTGGGAGGCGTGCCAGAGAAGCCGAAGAACGGGCTAGAAATGCAGAGCAGGCAGCGAGGGAAGCAGGAGCGAGTGCAGCAGAGGCATGCCGCCTCGCAGCCGAGATGAATGCGAAAATCATCCAGATGATGGAGGATATGCAAAGGATGCAGGCAGCCCAGGAACATACGAACGCGTTGGAGGAGAGAATGAAGAAGATGGAAGAGATGGCACAGCAGGCCGCTGAGCGGGCAGAACAGGCCTTAAGACGGATGGCAGAGGCCGATGAAAACGTCAGGAAAGCACAGGAGGAGGCCGGTCGGCAAGCTGCTAAGAAAAACGAGATCTTGCAGTTCTACGAGGCAGGTATTCAACCTGCTGACATTCCGAGCGAGGAGGAAATACGGGCGATGAAGCAAAAAATTCAGTACGACGAGAACATCTTCCACATCGCTATAGCAGGCATTTCGGGGAGCGGCAAGTCTTCCCTTATCAATGCGTTCCGTGGGCTGCGCAGTACGAGTCTAGGTGCTGCACTCACCGGTGTCATCGAGACGACAACGAAGATGGCGCGGTACCCGCCATTCAATTCCGAACACCCTCTTGCTTGGTTCGACATACCTGGTGCATGCACCCGCCAATTTTCTGGATGGCAGTATTTCAAGAAGCAGGGTCTATATGTCTTTGATGCCATTATCGTCCTGTTTGATGGGCGCTTCACGGAGACCGATATCACGATCCTCGAAAACTGCAGCCGCTTGGATATACCTAGCTTCATTGTACGGTCCAAAGCGGACGTGCACATTCACAACATTATAATGGCGAAGCAAAGTGATGATGAAGAGGAGGACGAGTACGACCCACGGCGTTCCCAGCAACAATACGGAGCGGCGAAAGCACAGCTTGTCAGGCAAACTCGGGAGACCGTTAGTCTCAATCTCAGGCAAGCAAAGTTATCGGACCAGCGAGTCTATGTCGTATCCGCCAATAATCTCCACATGCTCGTCAAAAACAAGAAGCCGCACAAGGTAATTGACGAAATAGAACTGATCAGGGACGTTTACCTCGAGGCCCTTGGGCGTCGTGGCTCGGATGCGCTGGACTCAGCAGTGAGCGACGTGGCTAAATGGGAAGGGGTATTCCATCAGGACAGGTTCTCAGGCTCGCGGGACGCAGACGTGCTGCAGGATTGGGAACCTGTTCTCTAGGAAGAGTCATTCTGATCAAACCCAGGACTCAAATGTTTGACATATTTCTCGTGATCATTCTTACAATTTTTGTGTCAGTGTATTTGCTACTATCGCTCCTGTACGATACGATTACAAGCAACGTTCTTATTCAGAACTGGGGGCCGTGAACGCAAGACCATCTGACCAACGTGCGCAAGGTTTCCTGTGTTACGGTTCAATATCAGCCAATTATGCTCCTACCAAGGTACGCGCGTCTTGAGTTAGGGCTTATGCTTCGAGGCACCCAGCTCCGGAGAAAGAGAATAGGCGAAGAAAATCGGCGGGCTGTGGTTGCAAAAACTTAAGGGTAAGTGCCAGGTCGGTGGATACTGGGGGACATATGCACAGACCCGACAGAGGAAGTGGTGTGGACGCCAAGTGACTGGTGAACCTCGGGATAATTCAGCCACTTGGAATGATTCGGGCCAGAAAGAGGCGCTTAGCATCTCTAATATATAAGGAGCAGTTGCTGGCGGATGCTCATGCTGTGTTTATGGCGGTACATTTCTGGCATGTGTCTGTCGTGCCGGCGGATGTGCCCGTGTTGGTATGTGTCTCGCGCCATGCTTGCTCAGTTTTCCTAACCATACACTTTACAATGTCCAGGTTCAACCATAGGGGTAGTATATGGTAAGGGGTTATGGAGTGTTATGAGGGGTTCGACTGTTCTGGCGCCTCAGCAAGCACCAACTGCGGTCTTCTACGCACTCTGCCCCGATTTAAAGTTTATTCTTGATGGTGACTTTTCAATGCATCGTAGTGGCTTTCTCGGGAGTGGTCAAAAATCTGCAACAGGAAATAAGCGTTACGGATTGCAAGGTCTATAACATCTTGCCTCGCTTTTTAGCCACCGACATGAGCTTACAATGGTAGTAGCAAATGTTGACGGTGGGTGTCACCTTAACTGTTTGATAATGCCTAATGTCCGACACTACGCCATAGGTGAAGAAGTCCAAGTAATTTTCCAACCTACGGAACAAATCAGAATCCATATAGAGTCCAGAGTCACCATTCATCTGGGCCCGCACATCATTTCGGCATGTCATCCCTTCCCAAATGCTCTTACCATCTCACTTGGAAAGGAGGAGGAGCCCCGAAGCTGCATCATCTTGCAGAGATTGCTAAGACTATCTCGAACATGATTGAAACCGGTGGCCAAGACTGAACGTCATCAGTGCTCACTCTTTTCAAGGTCACTGCTTGGTGTCTTGGCGACTTCATTTCTTGGATATGTGATGGGGCCGCTCGAGTCCGTGGATGCCTCTTCATTATTTGTATGCCAGGCTATTGTATTCGTGGTTTGACTTCGGTAAACCAAATGATGGGGCGTTGAGAGTTGCAAAGAGTGTTTTTAGTGAACTAAGTGAGTACCCTAGGTTGTAGGTTTCGAGTTGACCACCGACTAACATGGATGTCAGAGTTGCCTCAAGTCCACCCAGAGCGAACGGAAAACCTATTGGCACAGCTTTAGTACAAATAGCCATTTGAAAACTAGCGTATCTGGGTCATTTATGTACTACGTAGTCACTTTGTAGTACATAAAGACTAAATTCTACGAAAGCCAGGCCCATTGATCATGGTGGTGAGTATCCTCTCCTCACCTTCACATGAAATATGGTGAGTCCATCCCACTATCATGGAACAGCATGAGGTTTGCAACTCGCAGTACTGTCGGTCAATTGCCCCGATATGATCGTCGCAGCACAGAAACAGAAAAAGATGCCCCTTGTGTTCAAATCGCACGGCACATTCCGCTCTCCTAAAGGCCACTTGGCGGCTGTATACTCACATCCACCGTTGTTGTTCGCCACCCTACCACTGTCCAAGGTGCAGTACTCCGCCATCCACAGGAATCCCTCGGATAATAAATCTAGTGACAGATCCATCCAATGGGTAATACATTCTCCAATTTTTTTGATGGTAGGAGGCGCGCCGAAGAAGCCGAAGAACGGGCTAGAAATGCAGAGAAGGCGGCGAAGGAAGCAAGAGCGAGTGCAGCAGAGGCATGCCGCCTCTCAGCCGAGATGAATACGAGAATGATCCAGCTGATGGAGGATATGAAAAGGATGCAGGCAGACCAGGAGCATATGAAAGCGATGGAGGAGAGAATGAAGAAGATGGAAGAGATGGCACAGCAGGCCGCTGAGCGGGCAGAACAGGCCTTAAGACGGATGGCAGAGGCCGATGAAAACGTCAGGAAAGCACAGGAGGAGGCCGGTCGGCAAGCTGCTAAGAAAAACGAGATCTTGCAGTTCTACGAGGCAGGTATTCAACCTGCTGACATTCCGAGCGAGGAGGAAATACGGGCGATGAAGCAAAAAATTCAGTACGACGAGAACATCTTCCACATCGCTATAGCAGGCATTTCGGGGAGCGGCAAGTCTTCCCTTATCAATGCGTTCCGTGGGCTGCGCAGTACGAGTCTAGGTGCTGCACTCACCGGTGTCATCGAGACGACAACGAAGATGGCGCGGTACCCGCCATTCAATTCCGAACACCCTCTTGCTTGGTTCGACATACCTGGTGCATGCACCCGCCAATTTTCTGGATGGCAGTATTTCAAGAAGCAGGGTCTATATGTCTTTGATGCCATTATCGTCCTGTTTGATGGGCGCTTCACGGAGACCGATATCACGATCCTCGAAAACTGCAGCCGCTTGGATATACCTAGCTTCATTGTACGGTCCAAAGCGGACGTGCACATTCACAACATTATAATGGCGAAGCAAAGTGATGATGAAGAGGAGTACGAGTACGACCCACGGCGTTCCCAGCAACAATACGGAGCGGCGAAAGCACAGCTTGTCAAGCAAACTCGGGAGACCGTCAATCTCAATCTCAGGCAAGCAAAGTTATCGGACCAGCGAGTCTATGTCGTATCCGTCAATAATCTCCACATGCTCGTCAAAAACAAGAAGCCGCACAAGGTAATTGACGAAATTGAACTGGTCAGGGACGTTTACCTCGAGGCCCTTGGGCGTCGTGGCTCGGATGCGCTGGACTCAGCAGTGAGCAACTTGGCTAAATGGGAAGAGGTGTTCAATCGGGACATCATGTTCCCACGCTCGCAGTACGCAGACGTGCTGCAGGATTGGGAACCCGTTCTCTAGAATTTGTCCATTCCAACTAAAAACCCAAATGTTCACCGTATTTCTCGTGACTATTATTACAATTCTTGTGTCGGGCCATTAGTGTACAATGCCCCTCTTATGCCTTCAACTACATATGCGATTTGTGTTCGGAACTGGGAGCTACGATCCCAAGGCCCTCTAACCAGCGCAAGATTTCTTGTGTTACTGTGTCTGGCGCCTCGAGCATCAGCCAGTGCCCCTTATCCTCCAAAGTCACCACCGTCAATTTGTCCAGCAGCACTTTGGACGTTTCTAACACCGCCGACGGACAAGTTTTGTCACCTGTTCCCCAAATAAAGATGACCGGCAGACTGAGATGAGGTCTGCTCGGTAGCGATGCGGCTTAAAAGGGAGGGTATGGTCAAGCAAAGTCGCCGCAGTCGACAAGTGTAGAGATTGCATACCCAGTTCCTCTTGAAATCGGATTTCAGTAGTACGGTAGTAGGAAAGGGGTCCAAGCATGCCCCTGCGGAAGTTTGAGATGTAGTACGAGCGTTCCTGGCTGATGTCACAACTTCAGTTGTAGTACTCGTAGCAAGATGAATACCTCTTCATTCAAGAAGCATCCTTCCGTGATAGGAGCGTTGAGCAAGATCTCGCGAAGTTGACCACGTCCCAGGATATTGTTGGTTCTAGCAGTAGGCGACCTGTAAAGGGTCGAGAAAAGGGCCGGGAGCTAAATCCATGAGACGAGCAGAATGTACGAGGCTCTGGGTGGCACATACATGAGCACCTATTTCGGCCGTCGACTCCTCCGATGCAAAGTAGAGCTGGTAGCCATAGGACGGGTAAAACTGAACTATCCCCTCAAGCGAGGCATACTGCTCCCTAGGTGGTAAATACGGGACGGACAATCTACAGGAGATAAGATCTCTCTCAAGAGTGTAGGACGACGTACATGGCGATGGCCAGCGATCTGTCGGGCTGCCAAAGGGCGAATCTGCTCGCAATGAATGCACCCCAGTCATGGCCGATGACGACCTGGTATCGCTCGATCGAGTGACGACCAGCAACGTGGATGGCAGCACTTACAGCCTTGTGTACCCCAATATAGTCCAAGAGCGCGGCGAGGTCGCTGCACAGATGCTTGGTAGAGTATGCCCAGGTCTCCGTGGGCATGTCGGTTTTCCCATAACCCAGCATGTCCGGGACGACGACTCGATAGCCGCGTTCCACCCAGGGCCCTATTTGATATCGCCATCCATACCTTGGCTCGCGGTCAACCGATGCTAGCTACTCAAAGAGCGATGGTACCATAAATCAGGGAATCCGTGGACACACAACAACGTCGGTGTCTTCTCGCTAAAATTCTGTGGTTTCTGGTCAACAAAATGATAAGTTCTGCCTGTGGAGAGATGAGCCTCGCGGTGGTTGAAGCTGTCTGGATCCATGTCGAGTCAGGTCTCTGACGCTCTGACGCCTTCGGCACCGCGTCGGGGTTTCAAATTAGAACTCCGTTTCCATTCGAGCTCCTCGCCAACAACCTCCTCGACACTGTGCTCGACGCTCCCCACCACTGTTTTGCTCATTTGCTGTCTACTATCAACCCCACAAAGAACAACCAACGCCCCTATATTCATTTCCTGTGGATTCTTCTCTTTTTGTTCTGCTTGATTTGAGTCCCTTCATATTCACGCTCGTGACAAGGGTAAAGGCTTCCACATTTTGTTACGTTTTCCTGCCCAACGCTCATTCTTTGTCTAGTCTCTCAGTTATGCCGGCTACCACTACTAATCCATTTTCTCTCCCCGGCTCTTCTCCCTCGAAATCACGCCCTCAACCGCGCTTAACGAAAACTCGCCCAGTCAGGCGTCGCGGCCGTGGCAGGCACGATTTCGAAAGCGATGAAGAGCTTATGCGTGAGGTAGGAACAGACTCTGAACTCGACAATGACGACCACTCGTCTGTCGGATCCACCACAGATTCGGACACAGAACCCGTCTCCGAAGACATCTTTAATGGCCACCAATCTCGCATACTCGCACCCAATAGAACGCAAAGCTCTGCAGACGTCAAATCACTCAGACATACCGGCTCTCGTGCATCCACCAAATCAAAGAACCAGGACCCGCCTTCGTTCTTCGAGGGTGGCAACTGGTCGGAGATGGTTGCCGACGAAGCCACCAATGGTCCCTCTGACCTCCCCGTCGTTGATTTTGCAGACTTTGGCTCGTCTTCACTCGACCAGCCCTCTGTTAAGGCCCCTCCACCCCGCAAACCCCCAAAATCATCGAGGCGACCCCAAGTCAAACGTGCTGTTTCAGCGCCTACCGTGGACCGGCCACCTGCTCCACAGCCTTCGCCGCCTGCGCACACAGAACCTGATGTGGAGGATCCTATGGACGGTCAACAACCCCTTTCTACCCCCAATCAGCTACACCAGAGTAGCGTCGAAAGACGCCTAGGCCAGTCCGCTCGTCAAGCCTATCAGCAACGACTCGAGTCCGATCCATCGTTTGTGCCTACGGTCGGCGACTTTTGGGGTCACGATGACCGCTTGTTGGACAAGAACCTGCGAAGCCTGAGCGGCTGGTGGCGGGGCCGCTGGCAAGGCCGGGGCCGAGGCCGAGGCGTCGACAGAATATTCATGCGTGGAAGAGGCAGGGGCCCAGTTGCAGGGTCCGATTCCGGTCATCGAGGATCTGCAGAAGGGGATTCTGACCCTCAGGAGGCTCAGAAGCCACCTACTGAAGTACCCCGTGTCGATCAACCCTGGACACACGATGGCTATGAGGAAATGAAGAAGCGTGATGAGAGGAGGCGTGAAGCGCAGCAGCACCAGGCTCCGCGCGGGACGCAAGGATTTGGTCCTCGTGGAAGAGGTGCATCCATTACTCCTCGTGGACGTGGTGGTCTGGCTCGTGGTGGTGGTTTCACCTCTTCACCCACCAGACCCGCACTCGTACCGCCGGTATCTACCCTGGACAGGACGTGGTACGCTATGAAGCCCGAGCGCGTCTGGACTAAGCAGCATGATGCGTTTTTGTACTTTGACTTCGCTCTGAAACCGCGGGCAGGTGTTGGCCCAGGATACAGGGTCAAGCTCCCAAATGCGCAGGCGCATATTGTTCGGGGGCCCGTGCGTCGCTCTCAGCCGTCAACTGCAGAGGTTGCTTCTTCTTCACAAGCACCACCTTCTGAGGACGGCGACAAGCTGTTTGTCGTGCGTATACCGAAGCGGTCAGGGAAGGAGAAAGCGAAGGAGTCGACGTTGCTGCCTTCGGAGCCGTTGACAACCGTCGGAGAGCCCCCGATTGACGACGCCTTCGTTGTGAGACCAGAGCTTGCTCCTCCACGGATCCTCATCATGGACACGAAATCTCCTGTTGCTTCTACTCCAGAGACGTCGCTTCCTAGTGGGCCAGCCCATTCTCTGCCACAACCGGTCCCACAACCGGCGCTCCCCTCAACTGAAGTTGTTGACGCTCCCTCCCAACCGGCGGTAGTCGACCCGCAGCCCAATCAATCCGCAGCACCTTCAGTGGACGCACCACCCTCTGCCCTTCAAGGTAGTGAAGTATCCCCATCAAGCAAGGAGAGTCAAACAACGGAAACTCAGGAAGCCCCTGTGCGGCGCAATGTGCCGCCCGTCCCACCACCATTGCAAACCGTCTTCCCTCCACCTCAGCCTTCTCCTCCGTATAGTTCGCACTACAGCTATGCTTCTCCGTTACCGCCGGGTGTCGGCGTCAACCAGCATGGTATGGCATACGAAGTTGCTACTGGACGTCCTGTGTACCTCCCACCGGTATACACCCCTCGCCCACTGTCCCACGGGATGATGACACCCCCGGGTATGTCCTACATGCCTGGACACATGCCCCACCACCCTAGCTCCCCTGATTTCCTCGCGCCACCTCATACACCCCCGATCGCTGGATTCATTGATCCGTCAACTGGCGGGCCGTTGTTCGCATTCCCCCGGCAGAGCGCCCGCGTCGAGATCCGCGCACCATCCTCGACGCTAGACTTGAAGTCGGTCAAGCCGCAGCGTCGCCCATCCGGTCTACGAACGAGTGCTGCGACGTACGAGCCGTTACCACCAGAGCCCCATATGAATGGCATGACGCCATTCCCGTCGTCATCGTCGTCCGAGTCGTATGTGATCCAGAACGGGCTAGATACTCTGGACAATACGAATACTGGCACATCACCACCGGGGCAGCAGCCCGCGGATCCTACTATGCTTGGGTACTCTGCATATCCTGCGCCATATTATTACCCTGAGCAATACGGATACACGCAGTATTACGATGTGCCGCATGTACCTCAGTACGAGATGTATCATGCGGACCCCCACCATGCTTCGCAAGGTGTCGTTTACTACTGACAGTCTGTGACTGGTCGCTTCGCTTGCATTGCAGACTTTTTTTTTGATTAGCTTACTTACGCGTCCTTGTCTTTCTCCTCTGGTTTCTTGGTTGTAGGATACATACACCCGCCCATCATCATCACCATGCCAGCCAACAACATCCACCGCCCACCGCCCACTATAGCGCTATCTGTTACTCAATTGCTCTGAGACATGACAAACTCTTCACGACTCTAACCGCATTTTTTCTACTACTCCTATTACTCTAGTTTGAACTTCCTTTGTTTCCGAATTCTCGTGCCGAGTCGCTGCGCTCCCTTTCGCCTCGCCCCGCCTCAATTGTAAGTACTATGATGTTCGTGATACTTACCTTTCGCATGCCATGCCCTCATTTGTGCTTTGCTTTGGGATAATATAATGCGAGTGTTCACCTTGTTCACAAACAAAATCACTCCCGAAGGAAATTGGACCGCTTTTTTTCGACATCCGCGAATCTACTGTAGTTCGCTCTCCGTTTAAATCGAGCTATTCCGCATTGTTGTGTACACTACGCGATAACCTGACTTTCGTCTCCTCTACAATTTCTCTTCATGATACCTCTCTAGTTCTCTGAAATACATCCCATTCCTTCTTCGTTTGTCGATCTAACCCGGCTAGTTGATCATCCTCCTTCCGTAAATGTTCATTGGGGTGCTGGGTAAACAACCCTTCATCAAAGTCAGAAGGCGGATGCTGGATCTCCCACGACTTCACGATAATGCGACATATGCGTTAAATGGTGTCAGTTGTCCTGACAGGGATTTGGCGAGGTTGACAATGCAGTGGTTGATGGTTTGCGCTTGGGAGTGATAATCTGTGAATGCGTATGCCGGAGTGATGGGGAGCTGTTGTCTGGTGACTGTAACTTTCTTGCCATTCCCGTTCACCACACTGAAGGTCTTAGTAAGCGGGGTTATAGGCAGAACTCCAGCTCCATTGGTGACATCCAAATCTGTCGAGACGTTGATGGTCACCATAATTTCCATCCCGACTGTGATGTCCACCTCATCAGCAAGTCCTGTGCATTCCTGACAATTCTTCCCCCACCCTGTCTTGGGTTTGGCTGCGACCGTGAATTTCTCTTCTAATGTTAATTGTCAACCTGCACAGTATCGAAAGCTGGGCATTTGATGAGTGTAATGCCGAGTGCGTGCGTGTGGGTCTTAGTGGTCATGTTGTTCCACTTCATTCGGACGGCATGCCTCAGGGTAACAAGCAGTGCATCTTTCCATGGAGAGGTGGTGAAATCGGTGACTGGACAGTCATTGTGTGTTACAATAACCTGGCGAAGCATGGCAATGTGTCTTTCATTGCAGTTGCCATGCCGGATGTGCTGCAAGAGGTCCAACCATTCTGGATCTGTCACTCGAACTTGTGTTTTTAGGCGGATGATGGTGTCGAATTGTTCATATAACTTCCTTCCTAACAGGTCGTTTTGCGTGTCCTTTGCTGGATTGCAACGGCAATACAGTGCCGCTGATGGTTTGGTGGCGACAGGCGGGAATTGATGGAAATCGCCTACCAATATGACATTGAGGCCTCCGAATAGAGCGAATGTGATATGGTGTTTAAACATGTGTATATATAGTAAGATTCCTTTGGTTTTGTGAACAAGGTGTTGGCCGTCGTCGACGGCACTCTAGTCAGTATCCCGGGCGTGAAAACTTGATCGTTGCAAGGACGCTTCAGCCAGAGTGCAAAGCTCGAGCAAGCACATCACGTGGAATCTCGTGGAGTGGTATTCCCTGGGAGCAATGTGAGATTTGAAGCAAAATGCCACATGATGATACTACAGTAGAATTTCTCATAATGCATGGCGTCGGGCGGTCCAAATTATTGATGCACTAAGAGGGTCATGCACTGAGGGGGGAGTGTGACAGCTGAATAATCGTGTGACTACTGTGACATCCCCTTATCTCCGAACCACCTTCCCAACGTTGCCTGC
>Ga0307518_10000991_pt1 | contig 21160 bp, 30 predicted proteins | sample 25_EM_MG_FD_203889 | JGI IMG/M metagenome (GOLD analysis project Ga0307518, IMG submission 203889) | Populus trichocarpa ectomycorrhiza microbial communities from riparian zone in the Pacific Northwest, United States - 25_EM | ecosystem: Host-associated > Plants > Roots > Unclassified | place...
TTTCGATACACCAGTCAGCGTAGCGTCATGACAAACCAAAGGCACTCACACCCACTTCACATACATCCTCCACTCAGAATCACTACGCACACATATCGGTAGAAACAGTCGGGTAATGGACATACGCCCCGATCGGAACAGCCGCACGCGTGAGCCACGCCACCACAGGGAACGTAAACGCATACCCATCGTATCTATCCCGAGAAAACCCACGACAATCATCGAGATGAGTCGCACGCACACACGCAAAGGTCAAGTATGAATGTACACATGGCCGCCCAGCCGAGGTACATCAACCCAAGACTCTATCCTAGAACCGTGAGCCTCGGCCACGTCGCGTTCTCGATGAGACGCCTCGATCGCAGATAGACGAGGTGCAGCGTGCAGGGGTCCAGGCGGATCGCGAAGCGGATCTGAAGGGAGCGCTGATAGGTGCACCGGTGAGAGCTAGGACGAGGGGAGCGGTCAGATGGCGCTGCGTACATACCTGTACATTATCGATAATACCCTATTTCGAGGCCCCTCTGGATGTGGGCAATCACCGTCCACAGCACGCGCTCGCCCCCGCCGCCAGCATTACTTGGCTCTGTCAACACACACGGGCGCTGGCCAAGACGACAACAGCGCTCACCAGTATGGGTGGAAGAAGCCCACAAAGTTGTGCTTGACTGAAGTGCTGCGCTCAACCTTGGGCCGAGTTCGTCGAAGATGGTCCGGCGCTTGTTCAGAGACCTCGACCATAGCGACTCTGTGTAGACGACGTAGGCGAAGACGAGGGCTAGCAATGAGAGACCTGCGAAACGGATGAAGTCCCCATCGTCTTTTCTAAGGCTCAACGGGCTGGAGTGCCTCGGCCAACTTTCACCTACTGTATTTGGTAGCTATAGTATGTATTGCAAACTGAGACTTCACCCTCGACTGCCCATCACCAGCACCTGAACAACTCGAGTCGCTATTGTCTGTTCGGGCGTTGATCGACCGACGAGTACTTGGATCGTTCTTTTATCTCTCTTGTTTCTTGTCAGTGGGGCGGGGCAGCTAATATTGTGCATTTGTGGTCTCACCAGCGCGTTGGAACACCCCCCTTTTGTCTCGTGCATGTCTTGTCTATGGAGACCTCCTGCGCAGCCAGTACAGCTGCAGGGGACAGATGACGACGACCTTGATGACAACCTGGGTAGCCAGTACTTCTGCAGGGACGAACGACGATGACGATAACGCTTCCACCTTACCGAGGAGTCTGGAGATATGATCAACACCATTACTACGTCTCCACCCGCCCCGCACGTCATCCTCTTCAAATTCAGTGGGAGATGGTGATGGTGAACCTTGCACAGGACTTCAGCGGGGAAAGTCGCCCTCGCCCTTCGTTCCATTACCAATATGTGGATGGGCTTCAAGGTGTCTATGAAATTATCCGGTAAGAGTCCCAAGACCAATAAGGACATGCACCCCAAGCTCTACTGTACCGCCACACCTTGGAATGGGCGCGCACGTTTTCTTCAGTTTTCATCCCATACCTCTTAGAGTTCCGGCGTCCCGACCGATCAGTCAGTTAGGACGTACGGCACTAGTATCAGGAGCTCCGCCGCAGCCTCAGTACAGAGCTGCTGTGGAAAGTGTAACCACAAATATAAAGCTCAAAGTGCCACGGAGCTTGGTATCGACTGTCCGAAAGGAGCCGTCGCTCCATCTCTCAACATTGCTCAAGCTGTCGAGGTATGTACGTGCTCCCTCTTTGTTTATCATGAACAGACTCAACGAACGCTTATCGTAGCCATGGAAGGAAACTTTTACAGGTAGTGGAAAACGCTGCACAGCTGACTGATGTGATAACTCAGCATGCTCAAAAAGCGTGCTTAGCAGGTGAAGTGAAGATGACGATCCGTGGTTTCGCAAGGTAACACAGTTCTTATATAACCAGACTGGGTGGGCAAATAGCCATTGCGATCTATCAGCCACATGAGCCGTGCTGACGAAATTGTTCAGAATGTCCATGGCGCGCATCCACAGACGAGATATCCTCCAAGGTGCAGATTTGCACGTTCTTTCGTTTTGTGTGGATTCCATGAAACACAGATCAATCCGCCACGAGTACATACTCCCGCCGAACGAGCATGTTTCCGTGCCTTTGTGGATGGCCCCCGTCCTTCACATTATCATTTTAATATCTGGTTATGTTACAGGATGACGTGGAACCGTCGGAAGAAAGACAGTTCCTTGAGGAATGAATTGTCTCTCAAAAAGGTGTCAAGTCGCCTTCAGGTCATCGACCAAGTTCCCGTCCTTTCATAGGCAGCAATGTCAGTTTTTGACTGTCATTTACTTCTGGAGGAACGTCAGTCGGAGCTGAGAATGACAGAGAGTTTTTCCCGCAGTTGTCAGCCTCCTTTCTGCATCCCCTCTTGGAGTAGCAGGGCTTCTGAGACCCCTGTCGCACCATGATGCAGTGATTCTCGAATCTATGATGAGCAGCTGCACCAACCAGAGATAAGTTACCCTCCAGGTGCGACACTGCTCTCCACTACATTCTTACCCTTGTCCCATGTGGTGGTCACTAACCACACATGCTCAGCAACATTGTCTCCACACAACCAGCCAAATATGTGGTTAAGTTGTACATGACTCAGATTTGAAATATCTTGTGAGCTAGAGCAGCTAGTGCCTTAATTCCTTCATATTTGGACTCCCTGGACTTCACTGCAGGGCACCATGGTAAATAATCTGACCTGGATGATGTTTGGAGCATTCTCCAGATGGCCTTACCTCAATGAACTTAGGATCCAATTGGACAAGCTGTCAGTAGATTGAATTATACATGAAAGGTGTGTGGAACCACATGCTCTAATAGTGTATAGACTTAAAATCAGCATTGGAGTGTAGTGAAGAACACAGCCAAATACAGTACTAGACCAGAGAGTAAAGACTCTGTTGGCTCAGCACACGCTGTGGGCAGCTATAAGGGCAGCATCATCATCAATAAAACTAGAGACAGGGATGGATGACACAGTTTTTACTGACCTTGTCACCTTTCCCAGTTTCAAGGAAGTCATTGTGTTGGCTGCCTTGGCTGCCATTTGGCCGGTTGGGCAGTTCACTCTTTTTTTTTTTTGGTTTTGCTGGCTTTTTACTTTTCTTGTTCGCCATAAAGAGTGTTTTCATCGGAGAAATGACACGAGGTGCGGGTCCACAGGGGTAGATGTTTAGGGACGTTGAACGGCTCTGAGTGTGTCAAACCCCCAACAACTGTAGTCGCAACACTAGAACAGAGATCAATTTGTCGTGGAACAGAGACAACTTACAACAATACCTAGAACAGAGAAGTACGACGTTGTGGAAAGGAAAGGGAAAGAAGGGTCAACGGATACAGACAAATACATATTTGATATTAGCTCGTGCACAGACCCAAAGCCCAGCCCCCTTTGAGCCACAGCAATCAACCCTCTGTCTCAATTGAATATTCCATTCAAAATAGATTACTCTACTATGGATTGAACAGGCAACGTTGGGATACAATCGGCACTTATAGTTGTGATGTCTCAAACACCTTTCCACCATACGCGGCATGGGTCCTCCGGCTATCAAATATTCGCCAGGGTCAGCGCTTAGCAAGGTTGTTCAGATCTGCTTGTCATACTGTACCTTTTGCATCAGGTACCCATAACTATCATGCATGCAGGTTCTTCTCAAGCCTTGGAATTTAGTGCTCATGACCGATATGCCTGGGCGGGTCAGTATACCCTTAATCCATCCCTTGTTCCTTGTTCGTCTGTGATGCTCGTCGTACTCTTTGCATCACTTACCGCTACAGAATCATGCAGTTTTCTCGCAGGCCTTTCAAAGGCCATCGAATTTAGTGTGCCAAGTCAGTATGTCCTTGGTCTAATCCTTTCTAATCCAGAGGGCCCATGTACCCATCACTGCGACATTCCACCCGAGTCTTAGGTGCTGCGCAGGTGAGGATTCTTATGGACTCGGTTTTTATTTTCACTCTCGGAATTCCTTCCGTGTGACAAGTTAAGGTTTACAGTATCAGAAAACCTAGGGGCCTTGTCTTTGTATCGTGTGCTCGATTCCGTTTCTCCGGACACTGCTCTCACTCAAAAGCAAGTTATGCTTACTGTGCTCAAGTGCCCTGTATGTTACTTTTCCTTGGCGGTTCATGAGTATATATACTCGAGGTGGAGACGGTCGTTTGTTTCTTCAAATCACGCCCCACCATTGGGCATTTTTCTTCCCCCCCCCGTAAGTCTTCAATTCAACGATGCCAACTCTTCCTCCCTATGATCAGCCCATGAGTTCCTCCGAGGCCAACTTGCTGTGCAGTCCTGCAGGACATATAGCTGAAGGGACTGCAGCTGACAAACGGCAAGATGCAGGTCAACACCATTGTGCTCATGGTGGTGTCGATGAGTATGTCGTCTCAATCAATGCCTCGCTCCTTCCTACCTCGTGGCCCGTGAGACATTGTTTATTGTGTTGACCTGTTGAAATGCCTGCGGCTGTCGTCAAGGCGCCCAGCGTCTCGCTCGCTAGAGAGTCCCGTTATACCTAGCGGACCACTTCTTGGCATGCATGTTCCTCTCCCATCTTTTCTCGTGTCCTCCGAAATCATTCAAATCTGCTAACAAAGTTGTCCACAGTTTGCTTCTGTCTACTTCTATTCGGCTTTTATTGGGTGGCGCGGCGGAAAGCGCCCATCTCGCCGGGGGGAAATCCCCTTTCACGGGCCAACGCCACGGCCACCCATCCAGTGGCGTTCGGACATCCGTGAATTGTGGGCGGGTTGGCTACCCACCACCTGCCAACCACCAGCACGCCCCCCTCGTCCACCGCCCATCCGCCGACCCAAATCTGAACAGTCCGGGGTCACTTCTTCATTTGCGTCTGCCAAGGGTGGCACAGAGCGTGGTAGAACACTGCCGGTGTGCATCCTACGACCTTGACCATGAACTGACCAAGGAGATGAGTCGCACCAGTCATGGTGATATGCAGGCTGGACATCCTTCAGAGGACAGCAGCGTGTCAGCTGGCCAGCGAGGCCACGTCGAAGCTGTACCGATCCACTCCCGGATCCAGATCTCTAGATGCGACTGCATCCCCACACGACCATCATGATGCTTGCAACACGCAAAGAGGCGGCAGTACTAATGATGGTGGTTTGTGTCTCCCCTGGCGCAGAACTGAGCAGGAGTGCGGTTGATGACAATGACCGGGTTGCGAGACGGTTGGGTATATGTCCCTACAGCAACTACAGCATATACAACCCGTGGACCATCCACATAGAAAGCATGTTTGGATAGGGGAATTTTTTTGATACATACATGGACAAAATTTGTGACATTTTTTTTTGTATGTCAAAATGTTATCCGTTTTTTTTGTCCCGCTCTTGGTTGGCACGCTACAGTGTGCTCGACAGTGTGGCCACTGGCAAGTTTACAGCGTATATACAAAGTCTATCCATCTTTCCTGCTAGACTTGACGGGTCGCTGCAAGGTCGCCGAACTTGATGAATTTTCCCGCCGGATGGTAAGCCGTCGCCTTGCTCCACGGTCCCCGGATGTGGCAAAACGATGCTGGTACTGGCTTCGCACCCTTTCCAAGTCATCCTTATTTCGCGCTCCGCCTAGAAGCACGAGCCGCACCATGGACTGATACTCTGGGTAGTCCATTAAGTAAAAGCTGTGCAAGGGATCGAAGCTGCGTCCCGTGGTCCTTCTCAGGACTGCGACAAGCTGTGTGAGGGCCCGGATGAACGAGCGAGACAACGAACGATGCACCGAAACTGTGCAATGCTGAGAATGACCGGGCCTCTGCCTCCAAGCTGAAAATGACCACCTCGCATGTGTCGCACGGCGATCTCCGGCTGCATGGCGTCGTGCGTCTGTGCGTCCGCAGCACGATAGCCCATCCATGATATTCCAGATGGCCCGTGCGGACGGGGCGCACCAGACGAACATCAGCGGCAACTTGAGAATATGTGCACACCAAACCGCAGAGCCAAAGTGTTCGTGCGACAGGGTCGAAGCGATGTGGCTCCGCGTCCGGGAAGAGTTCATCAGAAAACGCGCATTCGAAAATGAAAGTGCATAGTAGTGCATGTCGATATGGTCATAGCTGTTTCGATACATACCACTAGTCAGGGTTGCGACACGTCATTGGCATGTCACATAACGAAGCAAAGGCACTCACATCCGCTTCGCACGCATCGTCCAGGAATCAATGGGCACATGCGCAAGCATGTCGGTGGAAATAACTGGGTAGTGCACACATGCCCCGATCGGGACAGCTGGGCACATGAGCTATGCCCCCACCGGGAATATGAACGCATATGTAGCCCTTCATATGTATCTGGATATCCGAGATGACTCATGAGTAAGTGCATGAGATCTAGATGCGTGCCTCGCACCCATATAAAGGTCGGGTTTAAATGCACACATGGCCGGAGTCCCAGCCAAGGTACATGGACCCGAGGCTCTGGCCTAGGATCGTGAGCCTTAGTCACGTAACGTTCTCGACAAGACGTCTTGATCTCAAATAGACGAAGTGCAGCGTGGAGGGATCGCAAAGCAAATCTGTCAAATGACGCTGCTAACCTGTAAGTGTCATGCTTCGACGCATCCGTGTCGCCCGTATACACAACGGTCACGAATCACGAGGTCCTTTCTCTTCGGATGTGAGCAATCGCCGTCCACAAGACGCGCTCCCCCCCCTCCGCCGGCATTATTTGGCTTTGTCAGCACACACGGGCGCTGGCCAAGACGAAAGCGGAGCTCACCAATATGGATGAAAGAAGCCCACAAATTTGTACTTGACTGAAGTGCTGCATTGAAGGCCGAGTATGTCGAGGATGGTCCGACGCTTTCTCAGAGACCTGGATCAGAGTGACTCTGTAACGTAGGCGAAGACGAGGGGAAGAAATGGGAGACATGCGAATGACATACGGTAGACTGCATCGTCTTTGCAAAGCTCCGCTCGGCAAGAAATTGGCTGACTTGTGGGGGTCTTCCGGCTTATCAAATATTTGCGGAGTCCTTCTTCGTCGTACCACAGCTACATACTAGATTGTGCATGCAGCTTCTTCTCGGGCCTTTCAAAAGCCATCTGATTTAGCCCATGCCTGATGAGCCTGGGCGGGTCAATGTACCCTCGATCCAATCCTTGTTCCGTGTTCGCCTGTGATTCGTCGTACCTTTTGCGTCGCCCACAACATGCAGTTCCCCTGCGGGCCCTTTTCAAAAACCATCGGATTTAGTGCTCATGACCGATGTGCCTTGGTACCCTTGATCTAATCCTTTATAGTCCAGAGGACCCATGGCCTCATATCACCGCGACCTTCCACGGAGCTTTCGGTGCTGCGCAAGTGAGGATTCTTATGGAAGCTTTCTTTTTCACTTTTCGAACTCCTGTGTGGCGAGTTATGGTTGACAGTATCCGAAAACATGACCTTGTCTTTGTAACACGTGCGTCTAAGGCTTTTACCCCCCGAAACGTGCTTGCTTGGCTTAATGAACCCCCTTCGCTGCCCTTTCCCCGGGCTGTCGTCACCTACCACTCATAACACAGCTACTCTCACTCAAAACCAAGTTAGGCCCTGATTGGCCTTGCAAGTCTTATTATGCTCAAGTGCGTCACTTTCCCTTGGTGGTGGTCATCAGGTACATATATTCGAGGTGGAGACAGTCGTTTTTTTCTTCAAACCACACCCACTGGGCACTCCCCCCTCTTCGCCTTCGACCTATCCCCTGTAAGTCTTCGACGATGCCAACTCTTCCACCCTGTGATCAGCCCGCGAATTCCTCCGAGGCCAACTTCCCATGCAGCCCTGCAGGACTTGCAGTTGAAGCGACTGTGGCTGAGGCAAGCGGGAAGATGCAGACCAACACTGTTGTCCTCATGGTGGTGTCGATGGGTATGTCATTTTAATCTATGCCTCGCTACCTCGTGCCCCGCGAGACAGTGTCTATTGTGTGTTCTGTTGTAACTCCTGCGGCCGTCGTCAAGGAGTCCAGCGCCTCGCTTGCTAGAGAGCAAGCGGACCACTTCTTTGCATGCCTTTCCCCATCCATCTTTCCTGTGTTGTGCACCCGTCCTCCGTCCCCCGGTCATTCATCCGCTGACAAATTTGTCACAGTTTGCTTCTGTCTACTTCTAATTGGCTTCTATTTGGTGGCGCGGCAGAAAGCGCAGACGCCCATCGCACCGGCCGGAAATCCTCCTTTACGGGCCAACGCCACGGCGGCCCACCCACTCCGACTCCCCCAGTGGTGTTCGGACATCCGTGAACTATGGGCGAGTTGGCTACCCAATAACAGCCAACCATCAGCGCGCCCCCCTCGTCCACCATCCACCCGCCGACCCAAATCTGCACAGTCCGGAGCCACTTCTTCCTTTGCGTCTGCTAAGGTGGCACCGAGCGTGGTAGAACACTGCCGGTGTGCATCCTATGACCTTGACCATGAGCTGACCACGGAGATGGGCCGGATCAGTCATGGACAGGCTGGACATCCTGGAGAGGACAGCAGTGCGTCAGTTGGCCAGCGAGGCCACGTTGAGGGTGTACCGATCCACTCCCGGATCCAGATCTCGAGATGCGATTGCATCTCCTCACAACCTTCATAACAACGTGCAAAGAGACGGCAGCAACAACGGTGGGCGAGCATGTTGGATTAGGGAAATGTTTCCATAGATGGACAAAATTTGGAATATTAATTTTTTGTTTTTGTATTTCGAAATGCTATACGTTTTCTGTCCGTTACGATGTGGAGCAAGTTTACAGCGTACGCTTGGTGTACACACTCAGGGTCTATCTACCATTTCTAACTAGACTTGACGGGTTGCTGGACTCAATGAATTATCCTGGATGGTAACTTATGCCTGGAGGCTCTACCTGGCTCTACGGTTCCAGGATGTGGCCGGGCAAAACAATAGGGGAATTTTCGCGGACCGTTTTAGAGTGGTTCTGGGGATTGGTTCTGTGAAGGCGAAAACCATGATTTTGGTACACCCCAAACCGTTTTGGATGGTTTTCACCGTGGTTCTGGAGGCGGTCGAGTTTCAATTCTCACCGTGCAGCGTAGATTGTACGACAGTAAATAACAGATTTCATCCAGTGACCACTGATGGCCTCGACGAACTGAGCGCAGAGCCTTCTGCATGGAAGGATGCGGGTGTGGGTCAACAAATGCCGACCCCCACAAACCCACACCCGTACCCGAATGAGTTTACACTAAAAACAAAGTATTATCAACAATTTGAACGGTCGCACCATATGACGCGGTGGACATCATCCAGCTAACACAGCTTATATATTTTAGATTTAGATGTATCTATTCATCGTCGTCATCGTGTGCATGCTGTGGTAGTGGTCGACGTGAAAGGGTGGAGGTGGAGTGGTGGTGATCACGGCACTCGTCGTCGTCGTCATCGCATGTGTACTGTGGTGGTCGACGCGAGGGGATGGAGGTGAAGCGGTGGTGGTCACGGCACTCGTCACTGTCGTCGTACGTGCGTGCTGTGGTCGACGCGAGAGGGTGAAGGTAGAGAGGTCGAGGTCGATGCGAGAGGTGGAGGTGGAGCGATGGTTGTCACGGCACTCGTCGCCGTCGTCGCCGTCATCCTTGTGGGTGTGCACGGTGTGCCGACACGGTGAATTGAAAGTCCGACTATGTGTTGCGAAAACCACTGCACAAAATTGGCCCAAAACCGACACTAAAACCACTCGTGAAACTAACTGCTGGCGCGTGCCACCCATCGCAAAGGAATCCAACACACCATTCATGTATCCGTCGTCATGAATGAGCGGTTCGACTGGTCCAGCAAACTCGTTGCAGCGACCTTTAGCCTCGCACGCAAGGTCTGCCATCGCTTTTGTGAGTGGGATATACACTTCCTTCAATAGAGAAGGCCGACGAGCATGACGCTGTAAAGCAGAGCTCGTGACATAGGTCATGGTATGCGTTTTCGGCTGTCAATCTATTTGCTACTCAAAAATTGGTACGTGCCCATACTTTCTATGTCACTGATTGTCATCTTGTTCGATGTACGTTTCGCATCATCCGCAGCTCAATCTTCTCCTGGCGTCGTCGAACTTGTAGCGATCGATCAATCTATGGCAAGACTGATGTGACTTGAGTACAGATTTTAATCGCGAAACTCTCGCCCTTCTTGACGATCTACAGTCCAAATAGTCATCCGAAGGATCAACGTGCCTATCGCCCACCACCGGGAATGTGAAAACATAGCCCATCATTTCTGGATGCCAAGATGAGATCTGATGAGTGCCTCGCGCCGATGGAAAGATCGGGTATGAATTCATCCGCCAAGGTACATTGAGATGGTGAGTCTTGGCCATGTTTGACAAGATGCCTCGATCTCAAATAGATAAAGTGCCGGTCCAAATGGCCAAAGGTAGCGGTGATGGTTTGATACCAAGACGATGAATAGTCAAATGGCGCTGCTAACCTGTCCTTTATCAATGACATCAATCCTGTTTAGAGGAATCTGTGTCGCCAGAGTACACAATTGATCCTTGTGCTTTCTTTAGATGTGAGCAATGACTGTCCATAAGACACGCTTGCCTCCCGCCGCCATCACTTGGCTCTGTCAGCTCATCTGCACTACAGCCATTCATGCCAAGACAGAAGTGGAGCTCACCGATGTGGATGAAAGGAACCAACAAACTTGTACTTCATGGAACTGCTGTGCTGAAGGCCAAGTTTGTCGAGGGTGGCCAGCAATGGGAGGTCTACGAACGAAAAACAGACTGTCCCCCATTGCCTTTGCTTTGACTGCGGTCCTCTGATTGTTAATGCTTGCCAATCATCGATTCAATCATTATCAACCCCGCACTCTGACTGTCACGTGGGTGCCTCCGGCTATCAAACTATTTTCCTCGTTTCATGATAGGTATGTTATAGAATAGGTATGTACTACCCCATTCGTTCTATGTCATCTCGCTCAACGTGGCCTTCGCAGAGCCCATAGCTTCTGTTTCGCCTTACAAAAACCGTCAAAGCTGCAGCAAGAACGGTGTACCTGGGCAAATGAGAGTACAATCTTTGATAGTTGAAGGACCCATGTGCCTATCACCGTGCCATTTCGTACCGACGTTCGGGTGTACAGCATGGTGAGGATTCTTATGGACTTTTCTGTGTATCATGCTATCGTTTATAGTATCAGACAACCAGTCAAGGGTCAACTCTTCACTGTCATTCCATAGTACGCCTTCCCCGCGACCTAGTTCGAAGTGCCTCTCGTTCTTTGCAGTAGTCACTGTGCTGGTTGTGTGGTCCGTGCGTCCACTCGCGTGCTCTTTGCACCACAATGAATAAACCCAACGGTTAACCCTTGGCTTTCGTTATCGTGCTGTGCCACTCGTAACACAGCCCTTAATACTTAAAAACGGATTATCCCCGTCTTGATTGACGTTACGACCCTTTATGCTCGAGCACCATGTATGTCACTTCTTGGCGATGCCCACAAGTATTTATGCTCGAGGTGAAGATGGTCGTTCTTTCCTTCAATCCACAGGCCATTTTCCCCGCTTCACATTCTGCCCCTCGCCCATAAGTCTTCAATTCAACGATGCCAATTCCTGCCGCACTCTGCGACCAGCCCGTAAATTCCTCCGAGGTCGACTTCCCATGCAATTCTGCAGCACGCGTGGCCGAAGAGACTGCAGCTAAGGAAACCGGAAAGATGCGTCCCAGCACCGTGGTCCTCATGGTAGTGTCAACAAGTATGTTGTTTCAGCCGATTCTTCACTCTTTCACCCATTTCTACCTCGCGGCATATCGCCCGTGATGCGTTCTGTTGGAATGTGTCACCGAGGCGCGCGGCGTCTCTCTTGCTAGAGAAACCGGGCGAACCACTGTAGGCATGTGCTGTTTCCAGCCTTCCGTCCTTTTCTGTGTTGCCCGCATGCCCTTCGGTTGTCCGGATCCATTCATCTGCTAACAAATTTGTCACAGTTTACTTTTTTTTGCTTGTACTTGGATTCTGTTTGGTGGCGCGGCGGAAAGCGCGGACGCCCATCACGCCAGCTGGAAATCCTCCTCTACGGGCTAACGTCACGGTCACCCGCCCACCATGGCTCCCCCAGTGGCTTTCTGACATCCATAAACTGTGGGCAAGGTGGCTTTCCAACAACAGCCAACCGTCATCGTCCCCCCCTCATCCACCATCCACCCGCCGACAAAAGTCTCCGCTGTCTGGTGCCACCTCTTCTTTTGAGATGAGTCGGATCAGTAATGCTAGCATACAGGCTGGGCAACCTGGAGATGGCAACACTATGTCAGGTCAGAGAGGTCACGTAGAAGCTGTAGCAGATACTCCAGACCCCGGATCTGGAGATACGCTTTCAACGTGCAAATAAACGGTAGCAATGACGGTGGTCGTGTCTCCCCTGAGAACTGAGTAGGAGTGTTGTTAGGATTTCATGCTTACTCAGCGGATACCCGATTACTAATTCTTGTTACTATAGATTGACAAGCTCTAGTCGCTCTTTCTCACTACTTCTGGTCGCTCCCCTGGACTTCCTGGCTTTCTTTTAGTTTCTCTTCCCACACCACTTGCCCCTGGACTGTAGGGTATAACGCCGATACCAGTCGCTCGTTGCAGTTTCAGTCTTTTCCTGAATACCAGTTACCATTACTGGGTGATTGTTTCAGCTTGAGAAGATTCTAACGCCATGACTGCATTAGAGATTAGCTGCCTCTCCCGCCATTAAAAGTGTGGCTGACGTCAATGACCGAGATTGCGACGCGGTCAGGATGGGGAGACAGTCCGTGCAATAACGTCCCATGTGTATCCACAGCAACCACAGCATATATAGCCAATGTGCAGTGGACTACAGCATGTTTGGATAGGGGAAGTGTTTCTATACATGAACATTTTTTTTTGTTCTTTGTTTTTTTTTTTTTTGGTATGTCGAAATGTTACCGCTTTCCCGCTCTTGGTTGGCTACGGTGCGCCCGACACTGCGGCCGGCAAGTTTACGGCGTCCTACATTCAAGGCCTATCGATACATCCTTTCCTGCTAGGCTTGACGGGTCGCTGAACTTGATGAAGTTTCCTGGATGGGTAAGTCGCCGCCTTGCTCCACGGTCTCAGATGTGGCAAAACGATGCTGGTGCTTGCCACTCATCGCAAAGAAATCTGGCACAACGTTCACCGATATCGTTGTATCCATGGCCATGAACGACTAGTAGTTCGGCTGGTCCAACAAACTCGTGCCAGCGATCTTGATTAGCCTCGCACCCAAAGTACGACCCGCCATCGTCTTTTTGAAGGAGATATATCCCTTCATTCGATAGAGAAGGGCATCACGAGGGCAGAGCTCCGAGATGACGTAGATATTGAAACGGTCACGGTTTGTGTTTTCGGCCATCAAAGTATTTGCCGCTCGTGGTTGAAACAGGTTGAAACGTCGCCAACTTGAACTCGGTGTGTTGTCCATATTTTTAATGTCACTAACTTCCTTCTTGTCCAACATGCCTTTCGCATCCTCTGCAGCTCAGCTTTCTCTCGGCCTCCCGAACTTAAGGAAATCAATGATCATCTATGGCAAGACCGATCAGTGCGGGTACCATTCGTGAATCTCGCGCTTTAGCGCCAGTCTATCTTTGATTCAACGATCCGCATTCTAAAGAGTCATTCGAAGAATCAATGTGCCTATCATCGGGCTATTCCAAGCCGGAACTCGGTGATGCGCAGGCTATGCATGTTGAGCTTTTTGTAGAATCTTCTGCTTGGACCTTTCTGTTCAGAAAACAGGCCGTGGGACGAACCCACGCACACGTTACACGATTCCCTCCCCCTCGCGCACGGGCTGCCTCTGTCTCCTTGTGCGCACCATTTGTAGTAGTTGTGTTGGTTGGGGATGACAGAGCCAACCTTGTCCCTGTGGTCCGTGCGTCTACTTGCGTGCTCTACCCCTGAAACGTGGTTTGGTCGCCTTCGGAACATAATGAGGCCATTCGTGATTGGTTTCCCCAGATTTCCATCATCTGGCGATACTTGCACACTACTGCCTTGTCACTTAGAAGCGGACCTGATTGGCCTTGTGAGTTTGAATATACTTCAAGCATTTACTGCCGTTGTTTCGTGGCAGTGCACACTTGGCACCTATATAATTCCTCCCGACTCACCCACCCACTTTCGTTTTAACCACATCCGCTGGATACTACTTTGGCTTGACTGTTGCCCTTCGTCTAACATAAATCAGTACAATGGGGCCAGTTCGTCTACTCGTCGCCGTTCCTTGCGATCCAGCCTCGAATTATTCTGAGGTCGACGTATCATGCAAGCCTCCGGCGCGCGTAGCTGCTCAGACTGCATCGGAGGGAAATGGAAGAATGCAAACCAGCACTGTTATTTATCTCGTCATGTCGATTGGTAAGTTTACTCAATTGATTCTTCACCCTCCCCTTTCTACCGTGCGGCTTGAGTGACGTATCGCTTATTCAATGTACTTTATGTGACGCCGGGCTGCCGTCAAGCTGCTGGCGTCTCAACTAACTGGAGTTGCCTGTCATTACTGACGGAACCATTTCATACACTATGTCCTCGTCTGTTACAATCCTTCCACCCTTTACTGTGTCGCTGACATGTCATCCTGGCCACTAACCAACTTGCTTTCCCTCCCACAGTTTGCTTCTTGCTACTTCTATTTGGATTCGCCTGGGTTGCGTGGTGGAAAGCTCAGCCGCCAATCATGTCTGCCCGAAATCCACCTCCACGCACCCGCATCAACGCCGCCCGCCCAGAACGCCGCCATCGATGGCGTTCTGACAAGAGGGAGCGCCTTACTTTGTGGTCGGCGTGGTTCCCCAACCACGTCCAACCGTCACCATCCCTCGCTCGTCCACCCTCCACACTGCGCCGCCCAAACTCTCCATTATCTGTCGCCACCCCTTCTTTTGCGTCCACCAGCGCGGCGCAGAGCATGATGGACAAATGCCGTAATGCTTCGTATGATCTTGATTACGACCTGACCGAGGAGATGACTCGGATCCATTATGGTAGCATGCAGGCTGGACAACAGGCTGGAGAGGGCAGCAACGCATCATGTCAGGAAGACTACGTACGAGCCGTAGTCGACACTTCCGGCTCCGGAACTGGAGATGCGGTTGCATCCCCACACGGGGTTGGCAATATGCAAAGAGATGGCAACAATGACTGTAGTGGTTGTGACTCCCCGGACGCGGCGTTGAGCAGCAGTGCGGTCGATGTCGACGGCCAAGATTGCGATATGGTCGGGATGGGAAGACAGGCTGTGCAATAACACAGTCTATGTACCATACCCACAGCAACTACAGCACCCACAGCACTTATGTACAGCAAGAACGAACACATGCTTGGAAAGGGGTGGTGTCGCCATATATGGTCAAATGTGGTCAAAGTACCAGCTTTTATTTATTTATTTATACCATGTCGAAATGCTGTCCATTTCTTCTGTACATATTGGTTTTGCTTTTGGCATATACAGCCACCTTGCTTCAAATTTTTAGGGTCCCCTCAGAGCCAGACACTGCAAGTACTGGTAGCACCCACTGGGCAAGGACTTGCTGAACAAGGAATCTGGCGCATCGTTCGTCAACGTTGTGCGCTTGCGAACTGGGGCTCAGTGGGCCCAATAAACTCGCTGCAGTGCTCTTTAGCTTCGCACTCAAGGTCCAATCCGCCACTGTCTTGGTCACCGGGCGAGATAGATACCCTCCATGAACTGGAAACGACGCAGAATTCATGGGGCGAATATAAATCATGGAGCCTCCGGTTATCAAACTATTTGCCGCAGCACCCCTCGAGTCGTATGTATGTCGTTAATTGCTATCTTGCTCAACTTACCTTTTGTATCGCCCGCAACTCTATGGTTTCTTCTTCGCCTTCCAAAAGCCATCGAATTTAGGTATCAATGCTTGTCTGTGACAACGTTGATGTGCGTGAGTGGGAGTACAGCTCTCCTTGGCGTTAGTCTATCCTTGACTTAACTGTCCAAGTGGTGCGTCGCGTGAGCTACATACAAGGACAAAGCAGAACCATCAACCAAACTAACACGATACCTATAGCCTGTGTGCAAGGAGCAGAGATACAACGAGGATCCTGCGGAGTGGGCGCTGTGCAACATGTTCGTATGTTTTGTCCACGACTGATTCTCCAAAGGAATTAGACTTGCAAAACAGGAAATTTTTCTGTACAACACCGAATGTCGGCTTAAAACGGTGCTGTGACAGACATCCAGATCAGTTCGCGTCCCTGGCAAAGGTGGCCTGCTTGCCCTCGGACCATGAAGACCTCCAACCCAGACTTTCATCATCAGGCGGTTCCTAGCAAAGCGATACCGATTGGCGGCATAACCCCTCCCCTTCCACACGTATATATACTCGGGATGGAGATACCTTCAAACTAACTACTGGCCATTGTTCCAACTCTGCTTTCTGTCCCTCGCTCGTAATACAACGATGCCATTCCTTTCGGTCCCTATCATGCCCTGTAATCCACCTGCAAACTACTCCGAGGTTGACGTACCATATAAGCCTTCAACACGCATAGCTGAAGAGGCTGTAGTTGAGGGAAGTGGAGGGATGCAAACTAGCACTATTATCCTCATTGTGGGGTCGATTGGTATGTTGTCTGGGCTGATTCTCCTCTTCCCCTTTCTACATGCAGACTTTGGGTGACGGATTGTTTGTTATGCATTCTATGTGATGCCCGCTGACACCTGCAGTGGTTCGCGCCAAGGCACCTTAGTCAGGGAGCGCCCTGTCATGCTGAGAGAACCATTGCGTACCATGCTGTATCCTCTAACTTTTCCCTGTCGACATGACCTCCGAGCCATGTGGATCCAATCTGCTGACTAACTTATTTTCCACTGACAGTTTGCTTCTTTCTACTTCTGCTTGGATTTGCCTGGGTTGGGTGGCGAAGGCTCATCACGCTCGCACCAAAAGCTCCTACGTTATGGACCAACACCACTGCCTACCCACAAAGGAGTCCTCGAAGGCGTTACATCAGTGAACGCCTTGATTTGTGGGCGTGTTGGCTCCGCAACCCCGACCACAACCACAAGCAACCCGCAGCAACTCTCGTTTGTCCACCCTCCATAGAGTCCATACGCAAACCGAAGTTCCCGCTGTTTGGCACTGCCTCCTCCTTTGTGACCACCAATGTGGCGGAGAACATAATAGAAAACTGCCGGGATGCATCGTATGACCTTGACTATGTTCTAGTTGAGGAGATGACTCGGATCTGTGATAGTGGTATGCAGGCTAGACAACTTGGAGAGGGTAGCAATGCTCCAAGTCAGCAAGGGCACGTAGCAGAAGCCGTAACGGATACTCCCCACACCAGATCCGGAGGTGCAACTGTATCTCCACATGACCGTAATGCTGTTCCCAACATGCAAAGAGATGGCCGCACCGACGACGGGGCTTGTGCCACCCTGGACGCAGCGTTGGGCAGCAGTGCGGTCGATGTCAAAGTCCGAGACTGCGACGCGGTGAAGACTAATAACACCCACCATGACCAGATATAGACAATAGATGTAGTCCAATTATCTTTTTGTACAAATTATGTCGAAATGTTCATGTTATTCGTTTTCTCTCCCAATATTTCCGACGCTCCTGTTCGGCACGCTGCGGTGCCTCGACACTGCAGCCAGCAAGTTTACAACGCACGCAGTAAAGGTCTATCGTCTCCTACTGGGCTCGGAGGATCATTGGACCTGAAACTACTCGACCACTAGGTTGCCAGCTCGGTTAGCTCACCATGAGCTCCTCCGCGAATGCAAAACGCATAATCCTCGATGGTAAGCTGCGCCCTTGTGCTTTGACTCCCTGATTCCCTGGCATGAACACATGATGTGCCTACCGAACACGCTACTGACACCTGTATTTTACCTCTAGTTGCCCTCTTTGTCGCCTCGCAGGTATGTCTCAATCCTGACCGTGCTTTTGTACCCGACTGACGTGTTTATCTGGTGCTATTGGCCACTGATTCCAGGCTGCTGTATTCTATGCCATACGAGTACGTTTGGAGTTCTCCTTGATATCTCGCTTTGCGACTTTGTCGGTTCATGAATTCCGCGTACTTATCCGCCATTGATCTCATCCGACTTGGTCTCATGCTCACCGTCTTGCCGCGATCTGACAAGTGTGTTTACAGTGGTTGATGGATCGGCATACCACGGATAAAGATACTGAGAAACGCCGTACAGAAGTCATGAAGAAGCTCGGCCATCATAATCTCAAGCTAGACGAATATGAACGTGCGTTTATCGGATGTGCCTCGGCTGCATAGGTTTGGCGGCTCACTGGCTCCCATTTTTGATACTGTAGGCACCATCGCCTCGGAAGTTGTTCACCCCGATCATATCAATGTGGGTTTCGAGGGTGAATAGGTTTTACCCGTTGACAACATCGGGTCCATGCTAATGGCTCTCTGGACAGACATCGGTGGTCTTGATAACATCATATCCTCCCTTCGCGAGTCGATAATATATCCGTTGCTCTATCCGACCCTGTTTACCTCCAGTTCTTCACTACTTGGTGCGCCCAAAGGTGTTTTGCTTTATGGTCCACCGGGATGTGGCAAAACAATGTTAGCGCGTGCCCTCGCAAAGGAATCTGGCGCAACGTTTATCAACGTCGCTGCATCCGTGCTCACGAACAAGTGGTTCGGCGAGTCCAACAAGCTCGTTGCAGGGCTTTTTAGCCTCGCACGCAAGGTCCAACCTGCCATCATCTTTGTGGACGAGATAGATACCTTCCTTCGGGAACGAAGAAGTGACGATCACGAGGTTATGGGAATGATGAAGGCAGAATTCATGACGTGGGCCATTCTCGTCGTCCTGTGCTAACAATCCCTTATGGTACGCCTATTTGGCTGGCTAACAGGTCGTGGGATGGGTTGCTATCAGGCTCAGACCGGATCCTTGTGCTGGGTGCGACGAATCGTCCTATGGACATCGACTCTGCTATCTTGCGGCGCATGCCAAAACGGTTCGCAGTTGGCCTCCCCGATGTAGAGCAGCGTTTCAATATACTGTCGTTGGTACGTTTTCCACTGCGACTTTACTCGTCACTAAACGGACCCGCATACTGGTTAATCTTCGTACCCCCACAAATACAGATGCTAAAAGGCACGAAGTTGGAGCCAGCATTTCCGCTGCGGCAGCTTGCATCGCAGACGTCAGGGTTCTCTGGATCGGACCTTCGCGAGCTCTGTCGTAACGCAGCGATGGTGCCCGTCAGAGAGTGCATGCGTGTAATGGCATTGGACGATGAGACTGTGAAGAGGGTTGAGAAGGAGGGATTCGATATTCGGCCGCTGACTATAAATGATTTTTACGAGGCGGAAGGTTCGACGTTGTCGTTCCCCGACCCTGATGACGAGCCCCTCCTTGGTCAATCCTCTGCAGCGCATAAAGAGGGTCACGAGGAACAGACTGGGCAGCCGCAGATCGACGAGTTCCAAGCATCCTCAAGCACGAGTGTACGTAGTGATGGGACAAGGGATGATTGAGGCACCAGTGAAGCGCAGCTTGCATGTAGATTGCTACTAGATGTATCTGAATTGATTCGATACCACAAGTACTGGCATGCAGGAGCCCCACGCTGTACAAAGCCTTCCTTGTGGTCAGAAAGTATGTATGTACAGGCACCGAGCATGCATCCCAGTGAGAAGTGGACATCACCTGGTGTGACGCCACACACCAGGGATTTCAAGATTTTCCGGCTGTTTATAGTGCATTGAAAATGACAAATGATAGTTCTAAATTTTACTTTCACATTTTACTTGCATTAAAATTTAAAATTATTGCTGTGATTCAAATTTTACTGCCATTAAAATCTCAAACTACTGTTATAATTCAAATTTTAAGGGCATTAAAATGTGAAAGTAAAATTTAAATTATCATTTGTCATTTTCAATGCACTATAAATGGCCGGAAAATCTTGAAATCCCTGGTGTGCCACGGGTCGTGATGTGAATTTCCTTATTAAGCATATGCCTAGATAGTGTCAAATGTTACAAAATCTCAAATGTAACGTTTTGCTTTACCTTTGTATGTGCAATCTGCGCGTCTGCTTGATGTCGACGTCGGGGCTGCAAAGCATTACATTGCTTCGTACACGTCATGCCTATGCAAGCAATGTAACACTTTGCAGACCTTTGCTACCTTTGCCATGTCAAAGGTAGGTTACTGGTTACCCACTAACATGGCCTCCCCAGATCCCGAGCCTGCTAGACACCAGTATAACTGTGTCTGTCTCAAGTACGGGTCTGGGCAGCCTCACATGATCTCTCATACAGCCTGGTACCAACATCTTGCCAGCGCATGCACGGAAGAAGAGTGTCAACATATACGAACTGCGAGGTTATTGGGAGACTGAATAGCAAGCCCCCCACCTCTCACCAAACCTTCATTGATACCAGATCGCGACTACTCAGTGCCCCCCAGCGTTCAGAGGGCTGAGGCACGCCAAGGACTTGCCAAGCGGGCCAGGGAAAACCACGATCCCAACAAATATGTGGGTCGACGGAAGTGTGTGCGTGTGCACGTGCAGCAGCCCATCGACTCAGAAGCTGGTCCCTCAAATTCTGGTGACCAGGTGAGTATTCTATATGGTGTGCGTCACCTAGTCACCGCCACTTTTGCACAGTGGCAAATTTGGCCTGTGACTGATACATGTCACAGGGGGGGTCACCAGTCAGCTAATGGTATCGAGTGGTTGGCAGCTCATGTCACTCTGGCTTAGGGTCAACGCATTTCTGTACTAGTGTAGAATACTAAAATGAAAAATTTCAGCTTTGTTTGACAATGCCCTGCACCAGTAAATGACTTCTGAAGGCTGCCGCAAGTGCTTGTGCTGCCAAGGCTTGTAAAAGAGAGGACACCTGTCTTCCGAATGATGTGGCTGCAAGTGAGGTAAGAGAGAATGAATCAGACAATCAAGCTGCTGAATTGAGCATTCAGGTCACTGACAACGGTGATGACGAATGTGGTTGGGACGGAACAGTAAATTGGGTCCTGCACTCTGACCAAGGTGGCAATGAGCTGGAATGGCAGAGTTCCGAGCCTGACAGCTCTGACTCTGAGCTGGAGGTTATGGAGCTGGAGGGAGCAGAGCTCATTCGAAGCTTGGGCTTCCGTGTTGAG
>Ga0307518_10000992_pt1 | contig 21154 bp, 3 predicted proteins | sample 25_EM_MG_FD_203889 | JGI IMG/M metagenome (GOLD analysis project Ga0307518, IMG submission 203889) | Populus trichocarpa ectomycorrhiza microbial communities from riparian zone in the Pacific Northwest, United States - 25_EM | ecosystem: Host-associated > Plants > Roots > Unclassified | place...
TTTCTCAACTCCCAAATTTGAACTTCAGCACTTGGATCAAGTTTATTTATTGATTTGTTTATTTGTTACTGCTTGCTTTTGCCTTTTTTGATCGGTTTAATTCATTGTGCTTGATTATTAAGTCAATTATGCGGTTAAAATAATTTTTACAGGAGGGAAGAAATTTTGCACCACAATTGATACATTAACACAGCGTGAGCCTGATTCCATGCTTGCGGCCATGTTCAGTGGAAGACACACTGTGTCTGAGGATCCTGATAAGGTAACATTGAATTATGATCATTTGTTGTTTGATCTTGTCTAGAGAAATAATGTGCAGTAAATGCCTTAGCTATGAGGAATTAAGGATTCCCAGTTAACAATTGATTCATATCTGTTTGCAACTTGCCTTTTTTCCATTAAGTTTCGTGGAATGGCTTTTATTGTAACTCCGAGGGGGATGACTACCTAGGCTAGGTTGTTGAAGATAGAAGTGTTGCCAGTCCAATTATTATTATTATTATTATTATTATTATTATTATTTCTTGCTTAAGGAATGGCTCATTCTTTCTTAGAGGGAAGGAACTAAAGCGGGAGGGAACATATATTTTATTTATGTTGAGAAGAAAAGGAAGGCACAAGGAACAAGGGAAATGACTTTCGCTCATTCCCTTTTGGTTTCATCTGTGTCCCTTGCCTCTGCTTTTTTTTTTTTTTTTATCAAATGGAGACTATAAATTTGCTTTAGTAAGTTTCATGTTGGACGATGTTACTTGTTAAGTAATCAATTGTTTCTGAACTTTGATTCTGCAGGGATACGTCTTCATTGATAGGGATGGGAAACACTTTCGGCATATTTTGAATTGGTTGAGGGATGGTGTGGTTCCCACACTAACTGATGCTGAATATTCAGAGCTTATGCGAGAGGCAGTATACTATCAGCTACTTGTATGTGGTTATAACTAGACTTTTGTTCTTTTGTGGTTATTTCGTTTTTTATATTCCATTTTCTGGTCCTTTGGGTCCTGCCTATTCATAGAAGGATGGTGTGTTAAGAACAAGCCTCTTGTTGATGTGCTGAGCTTGCATGCAGGCTTTTTCAAGAAGGAGCATGCAGATTTTAGAAACTTCACACGACTTCCCCTGTCAACACCTTTTTAAAATATCTGCACAAATTTTTGAAAGAACTGGAAGTCATTGCGTGACATGTAGTGCTAGGTTGCAGTTCTTGACATGTGGGAAAGTATGACCCTGAGATGGCACACAGGAATTTCAAAAAGGAGCACGCACTTTTCTTCATGCCATTTCCCTATAAACCTTTGTTTGAAAGATGCTGTTGTGTGTCCTAAATTTCATATGTTACTGGATCCAAGCAACAAATGGATTTTTTTCACAAACATATGCGTTGTATGCTTATGCTGTCCCAGTTCATGAGATTTTGATAGGAAAGTTGTTTCCAATTATTATATTGGTGGAGTCAAATTTTTATGTTTTCTATTTTCTCTGCTTATCTGTTTTTAGTTTGCATTGTTCTGTAATGGGTTTCGTTGCTCATCCCTGAAAACTGTGAGATCCATATGCATGCATTTAGATTCATGTGTATAGCAATGCTCAGGAAAAGAAATGTCAACCATATCCCTAATGTTTCTGACTTTCCTTTTTTTGCCCCTCTGTGACCTTATATATCAGGGGCTCGTAGAAGGAATCAATTCTGTTCTGACTAGGAGAAGGGAAGGTGACGAGTTGGAAGCTGAATTGACACGGGCGGATATCATCAAATGTTTACAATATGAGAAAGTGAAGTTTCGAGGAGTTAATTTTTCTGGCCTTGATCTCTCTAAACTGGTAAGTGTTTTGGGTTCGAAGTTCTTGGAAGGTTTTCTCTTGCTTTCTTATGTTTATCCTTGGCAGATGTGTCTCTCTGAAATCAACCAATAGATTCATTTGTTATTTGTTCTGTTGGAGTTTTTTTAGAGAAAGTATAACTTTTGTCAAAAGACAGTTGTGATTACATGCTGTCTTCTTCAACTTCAACTGTTTTAGGAACAACTTGTGAAGGACAAAAAAAAAAATTAAAAAATTACAGAAAGCTGGCTTGCTTAGATTTTAAAGTAAATGATTGTATCCTCTGATGTGTGGTTTATTGAGATGCAGGACCTCTCATATGTTGACTTCAGCTATGCATCTCTGAAAAATGTATTCTTCTCTCGTGCAAACCTACAGTGTGCAAAATTCCGGGTAAGTGTAATTTCACATACCTGTAATGCACTCTGTCCCTAACAACTTCATTATTGTCTTTTCACTGTACTTCCCTGGAACTCACACTATGGTCACTGCAATGAATTCCCTCTACCTTATAATGCATGTCTTGAATTCTTGTGCTCATTGTTTAAGCTGAAGCAGTCACTGGTCTTCCCCATTACATGTTTACTTTCATTTTCTAAGTAAGAACAAAAGTTCTAGCAGGGTTCATATAATAACTGGGGATAAATTATGATTTGACTTTATCATTGTGGATACTCAATTTGAGATAGGGAAAAAAGGAATCAAGATTGGGGAGGGCAGTCCTATTCTGGATTGATGATCATGTGTTTCTTCTGATGAACAAACGCCCACGCACACACACTCCCACTCCCACACACACACACACACATATTTGTTCTCTGTGATTAGCTCCTTTACCACACGCTGCTTTTAGCTATCTTAGAAATATCACATAGTTGTTATCTGTGATCAGCTCCTTTACCACTTTTATCTCTTTAATGGATCATATTGAAACCTTTAAATTGACATCACAGGATGTGGATGCTGAGGGTTCCATATTCCACAATGCAACTTTGCGGGAGTAAGACACTCAAACCAAAACTGGATCCGTTTGTAAACTAGTGGTATAGAATGCTTTCTTGATGACTGTTTCATGCCTAGGGAAGATGTGAATTTACCGGTGCAAATCTCCGAGGAGCTTTATTAGCAGGTGCCAACCTTAAGAGTGCAAACCTACAAGGTAATATTTTTAGTAATTCTTATGATATTGATTATTGAATAGGATGCTTTAACCAGTTTCTCTACTCAAGGCTACTATGACTGTCGCCAATTGCACGGTTGCATATTAACAGGCATGTAGCTTCAATTCCATGACATATAATTTATTTCTCGAATCCAATCACTAATTTATGTGACTATTCTAGCATCTTATTTAACCTAATTAGATGTTCTTGAACATTATTTTTTTTTGTATACAAATTCTTCATACCTTCAAGTGGAAACCTTGACCTGACCATTCAAGGCTTGCTTAATATTATTGACATTAAAATTTTGCTTTTCTTTTTTTTTCCTCGAAATTCCCCATCCTCTTGGTGTTATTTGCTTTAATAATTATTAAAGATGCTATTGCTTAATTTGTAATGCTCATAGAAATCTCTGTAGGAAACTACTTCGTACTTTCATTTCATGTTCTGTTGCAGATGCTTGTCTGGTTGATTGCAGTTTTTGTGGAGCAGATCTGAGTTCTGCACACTTACAGGTTCAGCATCTGTTAATCTTTGAAGTAACTGGATTTCATATCTGCACCTGTTTTCTCTTCACTCTATTGATTGACCATACTAATTAGCTGGTGATTCTGGTGTGATTCCTTCAATGTTCATTGACTGTGAGAACAGGGCTTGATTCTGGTTCACACTCTGTGCTTTGGTTGCTTGAATTAGGAAATCTAGTTAAACCTGCCGATTAAAGGATCCAATAAGTAAAATATTGGACGAGCAGAATCGTATGATAATCATTGTGTACCACCAACTAATGTAATATCTAAAGCATCTTGTTATTCCTTGAACTCCATTGTCATTATGTGTAAAATACTTGCTAGAAACATTTACTTTCTTATTTATCAAACAAAAGTCCATATTGTTATTAGGAGGCAAAAATGATAACGTGCTTCGTATGGAGAAGAAATATCAATAGGAATGGGTCTCTTCTTCCTTGTGTTTTTTTTTACCATAATTTGGTTATTTGATATTGCTCTTTATGGCTCATAGAAGCAAATCTAATTGAAATGGTTTATGGATTTACGCATAATGTAAAACATGAGGCATGAGCCTATATTTGTTTCTGGCCTGGAGGCTGTTTTCATATATTAACCTGTTCAGTTACCTAATTTCAGACTGCTGATCTCACTAATGCCAACTTGGAAGGAGCTAATCTAGAAGGAGCCAATCTGAAGGTAGAAACATTTGCAATGTGGAAACCATGAATGTAAATATAAAATGATAATAAGGCGTGCTTTTGAGGCGAAATCAAATGTGTGAAAAAAAATGGGGCCTGAACCAGTTTATTAGTGGATGTAGCAGAATATGAATGGCTGCAGGAAGGGATGTGCCTGCAAAATCAAGTTTCTTTCCCAACTCGTGTAGCTGTTAAGTTTAACTTGTTGAAACTGGCATATTTCAGGGTGCAAAATTGAATAATGCCAATCTAAAGGGTGCAAATCTTCAACGGGCTTATCTACGACATGTCAATCTTCAAAATACAGTAAGTAACAACTGATTTGTATGTTTAGAAAACCCTACTTTTACTTAGCCTCTCAATCAATATGTGCTTTACTTGGAGATGGAATGGCATTGTTCTTGAATTCCGAGGTGCCTAAACTAAATTTGCTTCTATGATGTCAATGATTTTTAGATTCTTAATCTGCTTAAGTGATCGTTTGCATCATTTGGTGAACACCTCTTTTTCTTTAAACCTATTGCGTTCCCAATTCCTGGAAAGGAAAAAAGAAAGGTCTGTTGATGTTGATATCAATGCTGATAATGGTGAACATTTAAACATGTGCAATATTCATGGGGAATGCTAAAATTTGTACTGCATGTTGGATTGCATCAATATTTTCACAAGATAAATAATATTTCTGCAGAGAGATTGACAGAGACAGAATAAAGATTTAATCATTTGTGTCACAACATATGATAGTGCTTACTTAGGTCATGAATATCTGCAAAACTTGCCACCACTGAACCAAATTGTACATGCAGAAATTTGTATAATGAAATTGTATATACAGAAAATAAATTGCATTGAATCAAAGATATTTTGATGGTGCATTTGAAGTGCAATAATGTCAAAGAACAAGAACAAGGCATTGTTGGTTAGTAATTGTTCTCTGTCCAGTGTAGGGATCGATAATTTAGATTAATTAGACTTTCTAACCATTCAGACAATGTGTGAGTTCCATTACCCAGCAAGCAGATAATTAATTAGAATGTTTGTCAATGTAGTGTGCCATTACCACAATGATATTAAGAACACTGATTTTTACGCGTAACATCTCAGTGTGCTGGAATTTCTCTGCTTACCAGTTTTCATTTTTATAAAAATAAATAAATAACGCTTTTTATGGATCGTCCTCAAATTCCTCAAGTTGCATAATCCTACTTGAAATTAGTTTTTGTGAAAGAGACTGGCTACAAGTTTTTTATATAAACAAATTAAGATTGATTTTTTGAGCTGAGAGCTCTAAGGTCAAAGAAGATTTAATGTGATCCAGAGTTTGGTCACCATGTGCATATTCTGGTTTAGATCTCCAGTCTTGATTCGCATTTGCAGGGATTGCTTTGCAATCCAACATCTAATATCTTGTTTCTACCACAGCATTTGGAAGATGCAAGGCTTGATGGTGCCAATTTGGTTGGAGCAATTCGATAAAATTGGTGCAAGACTGTGTGCCAGAATACGTGAATGTATTTTCATTTGTGAGTGATCTATTTCATTTCCATCCCTTTGTCTTCAGAAATGGATATGTGTGCCAAGTTGTTTATGTGCAATTTTTGGATAGTTTGACAAAATGAATTGGAAAGATTTCATAAAACATGGTTGACCATAATTGTTTTCCGAGGCCATCCCTTTACTTAGGATTTAAGCAGTACTTAGATTATTGTGACCAAAGATGTGTTGTCATATGTTACATGATACTGGTGAAAACTTTTCCTGTTGTTTAGCTGTATGGTCTTGGTGGAGAGTTGCCAAGGGTATTTCAAGGACTAATGGTGTACCAAAATTTGAGTTTAGAGTGGTAATATGACAACTTGGCATGAATATTTAGTCCCAAGGCCCTTTAAAACGATTTTTTTCTCTTGGTTATACTCCATTTCTTTTCTTAGTTCAAGTTCATGTCTGTCAGTTGTTTGGATCGTGTCAATGGTTATATACAAATCAGCAAGTTGGAGACTTCACCCCCTTCTTAATAGGAAAAATAAATGCAGTAGCGTACTGGCTGGCCAAAGCTGCTGGGAAAAGGAACCTCTGCTGTAAATTGGATGACTTCACCCATTATGCATTTATAATTAGCTTCAAGCTATGCCCACAATGACCCTTTTAATAGAAATGCATTCCCAGTTCAAAATGATAGAAGTAACCCACTTGGATAATCAACAATGTGCCGAGGAAAGAACTTCTCAGTTGGATAAGATCTCATTTTGGTTGAAATTTAAAGTTATTTTGCAGTGGAAACCTATCCCAAGTTTGTCCTTCATAGCCGCAGTTTCTTTGCTCTGACAATCCATCAAAATATTAGTTCATATCCCAAGAAAATTGTGAGTGCTATAAAACTATTTGGAAGAGAACTTAATAGTTCAATTCATTTGAATTTTTTTAGAAAGCCCAATTGTCAAATAAAAATATTTTTTTTTTAATGAAGAGTAATGCTAAACATATGAAGAGTAGTGCTGAACACAGTGCTTGAGCATGTTGCTCATATGCAGTCTAGTTGCATAATCAAAGTTGCTCTGTCGTTGAAGTCGTCGCAAAGTTTGAATAGCAGCGACTAGTTCAAAAAACTTCCAGAGTGTGGCTTCTTTCTTGCAGTTGACGTGGTTCGATCTTCATGGAAGAATGGTGATTGGTGTGCTGGTGTTCGTGCAAACATTTCTTTCAGAGATTGAAAATCTTTTGATGCTTGAATCAGCCGCAGAACAAAAGGAAACAAAGTTTGAAGAGGTTGTTCAGATGTGTTGCAAAGCTTTAATGTGTTCAACTTGAAGAAGGTTGAAGAGGATGGGGCTTAGAATCCTTTACCCTAGGATATAATTATTGAAATTCGCCCCGAACTCACAAGTTGATCACATTAAGAAGAATTCACGTGAAAACAAAGAACACACTAAGAGACCAGAGAGAAAACCAGAGATAGGAAAAACATATAAAGAAAGACCAAAAAACAAAAATTCAGGAGAAGAAAAAACAAGAGCAAAGAAAAAAAAGAAGAAGATTAACTCTTTCTGGAAAAAAAGAAGAAGAAATGGGGCTCGACCCTCTCTCTCTTGCAACCTGGGTGATTTCCGGCCAAATCTCCTGTACATCCAACAAAACAACCCTCTTTTCCCTCTTTCTCCACCACCAAACCATGCACCACCGTCAACCACTTGATTTCCAGTTTTAACATGACGGACTGAGCAATACAACAAGAAGCAACGAAAACATCATTAGACAAGGCAGTGATGCAAAGAAAGGAGGAGAAAGCCGGCGACAAACCTAGCTAGATCTCTCCTCTCAAGTAGCGTTGTGAAACACTGCCGACATAGGAAGAAAGAGGAAGAGGAGGTGCTTTAGATCTGCCCAAAGATGCACCCCTAATAGCGACAACACGTGTTTTCATGCACTAGCAGTGGTGGCAGCACGTGAATCCTGGCCAACATTGTCCATAACTATCACCGCCATTCCAGCAGCTTCGCAACCACTCTAGCGACTCTCTAAATGTCAATTTCAAACCTCAACATATTGATTTATTTGTTTTGATTAACTTGTGATGTGCTGTTGATTTTATCCGCATAGATGTACTTCCCCGTTCATTGATGATTTTCTTGGATGTGATTTTGCATGTGTGTTGTTGGCATGTGTTGACTGATACGTGGATATATTCGGTTTTTATGACGTGTCTTGTAACGCCCTAAAATTCCCTTGCGAATTTATATCTTTTAATTTGTCTTGTATGTGAAATTTATGGGTAATTATTTTTTATATATCATAAAAATAGTCATAAGCTCACCATTCAATAATTTTTATCCGTAAGTATTAAGTATAATGAGACACTATTTACACTTGCATATTAGTGAAATTACAACATTTTTAAAATTTCATGTAAATACTCATTGATAGAAAATTTATAAGACAATATCAAGACCTATCCAATAGGATAATAGGATCATGAATATACGTGCGTGTGTGTATATAAATAAGATTTTACAATAAATATTGATTGGAAAATTCCAAAAAAACAAGATTTATCAAACTTCTTTTAATATTTTCACAATTGATTTTAAAAGTGATATTCAACTTACAAAGCATTTTGAAACCATCTAACTCGTTCCTAAAAATTCCTTACAAAAACACCAATACCGAAACTATAAATATATTCATATTGATCTTGTATATGTTGGGATCAAACCTCTTATAAAAAAAGAATTTAAATACTTTCATCTTAACTGTTTTTAGAGATGCTAGATTCCAAAATTTTCAAGATTTATTACTAAGTCCTATAAAATCTAGTTTATGTAGTGGTGGTGTTTCTTTTGACTGTTATTCAAATCTTATTATATTCCTTAAAGACAAACATCTTATAAAGTATGATTCTATAGATCAAAACCTGTAATTTTGATATTCAAAATCTATTATAAAGCAATGTTTTTTGCTTTTGCCAGTAAACATAAATTTCAATTCTAGAAAGGTGAAACCTTACTCATCAAAACAAATCTTTATAGATCAAATACATTTGTTTCTAAATCTATCTAGTGGAAAGATGTAACTGTATCAGAAGATTGAATCTTTAAAGGTGCCACCCAACCTGAACCTTTACAACCACCACAACCAAATATCCAACTCAAACAAATAACTCAGTATAATGATGGTAAAGTTAAACTATCATTTCATAGACATTCAACCAGTTCTAGATTCTTAGATGAATCTTCTACATTAAGTATAATAAAATCCTGGAAGAATTTCTGAGATTCCCCCTGTTATAAACGTGCTTTACCATACAAACCCATATAGGAAATCGACCTCTGATATTTCTAGTACCAGTTTTCAAAACACAGATTATACTACAAATGTGTCTAAGCTACTATATACAAACAATGACCAACATTTTTCACCAACCTCCAACATTCTCTTTTGTAACAGAAAATATCAAAATGAGCTAAATGTTCTTGAAATAAATTTTGCTGTAAACAAAAAATATTTTATTGATGATTTTTATGGTAGCCATAACTCTGAAAAGAGATCTTAGTTTTCCAAAAAATTTATGCAACAAAGAAAGGAAATAAAAAAATGTTTTTATGATTTCATTGCATTATATATAATACAAATCTTATTCTTTGATTGATTTTATGCATGTCCCATTACATTTAGAAATAAAAGCCCTATCTAGGAGTTAGTAAATGGCATTTCCATTAAGTCCGAGCATCCTCCTTCGAGAAACCTCAAAATCCCTCACAATAACTAGACAGTACAAGTTGCTTCTTACAAATTCCCAAATGAAGATGTTACCATCAATACCAAATGCATCATCCAATAAAATAACTTAACAATTACCAACTGAACACTATAGGAAAGCAATTGATTAGACTAGAAAAGCATATCTAGAAGTCTTTTGACTTTCATATTAAAACTTCATCAAAGCATGTTGACCAAAAACCTAAAACCTAATTTTCAAACCATATCATGTTACCAACATTAGTAAAACCCAATTACAAAACAACAAAAATATTTTCCTCAAAACTATCAAATATCATCTCAACTACCTTAAAGCTTCATCTTTCATTTTAATTGCTCCTGATATATCTTAAATTAGTAACCATCATTCAACCTTCATAAGCCATATCAACACTATCTAAGATAACCAAATCCAAACTTCAAATGAAGAAGCTTTTCAGGAAGAAAGTTTTAAAATTAATAAATTGAGTTGGAGAAACCCTAAAATATCTGTTGCTCTAGATATAACAATCCAAAATGAACCAACCATCATAAACCAACACATATTCAATGCCTTTTCCCTTTATGAATGAAACATATATAAAATTTTTGAATACAATATCCTAAACACTTTATAACAAATGATCATGGCTACCAATGCCTACAAAACCCAAACTAGAACTTTAGAAAAAACTATAGCTAAACTCCTTATAGCTGATTTTTCTGGCCAATTAAAAGGATGATGGAATTACCTTCTCACTGAAATACAACACCTTGAAATCTTAAACTCTATCCCAATAACTGAAGACCAAATACCTATCATTGACTTTGATGGAAACACCATACAAGATGCAATTTTAACCCTTATCTTAACTATTTCCTTACATTTTATAAGAGATCTTTCTCATCTTAAAAACAAAAATGCTGGACTCCTTTCAAATCTTAGATGCAAAAAACTCAATGATTTTCAATGATACAAAAATACTTTTCTTACTCGTGTTATGCTCCGAGAAGACTCAAATTAGCCATTCTGGAAAGAAAAATTCTGTGTTAGTTTACTAACCCTTCTAGGAGAAAGAGTCAAAAATAAAATCAAAGACATCTTTGTTACAAAAACCATTCCAAATAACCAATTGACTTATGATGAGTTTGTTAACTTTACATAAAAGGAAGGTTTTCAGATCTGTCAAGACCTTAAACTCCAAAAACACCTTAATTGGGAGATGAGACGATCTAGACAAGAACTAGGTATATTTTGTCAACAATTTGACTTATCCATACAGAAGCCAACCTATGGTGGAAATTGTCCCAAACCTGACATAAAACTCGTCTGACATAAAACTCAATAAACCACCACACAAATACATAAAAAGTTTTATACCAAAACTGAGCCCTACTACAAAAAGACCAATAGAAAGCCCATAAAACATTCTTAGTTAAAACCCAAGCCCAAATTTGACCTAAAAACATTACCTGTTACAAATATGACAAAAAAAGTCATACCTCTAGTTTTTGCTGAATAAATACCAAACTTCATGAACTTCAATTAGAATAAGAAGTTATTCATCATATTTAAACCCTTTTGATTGAAGCCACCAATTCTAAGACAAGCTCTTCCAACTTTTCTGAAGAACCATTCCAAATAGATGAATTATAAACATCTAGTTTTGACTGAGAACATTTAACCCATGCTACTTCAAAACAAATAAATGTCATATCCAAATATCAGGAATTTATTCTTGAAGCTATAAAAAATCTTGATGATTCTCAATTACAAAAAAATTATCTAGACAAACTTGTGAGTATTTGTGATAAACCAGAAACACCACAACCTGTTAAAAAAAAATTATTGTTACCATCAACAATCATAAATACCTGTGACTTTACCAAAATTCTTAACAAGAAAAAGAAATTTCAACCTATTGTTACTATCCTAGAACTACTGTCTGAAATAAAAAAAATTTAAGATTGAACTATAAAATCTCAAACAAGCCCAACAAAAAGAATCTATTATTTTACAACACCTTCTTACAAAGTTAGAGAGTTAGTCTGATTCTGAACCAGAATTAGAAGAACAAACCCCAGAGAGTCATGCATTGTCAAATATTGAGCATGTTTCTGAAGATTTTCTGCATGTTTTAACTAAAAAACTTCAAAAAAATATATCGTAAAAATTACATTGATATTTTCAAATGATTTAAAAATAGACACTATTGCCTTGTTTGTTACAGGTGCAAATTTGAATAGTATTAAACAAAGAATAGTTCCAAAATGATTTTTATAAAGCACTTCTGAAAAACTTTCTGCAACAAATTATACTAAATTAGTTATTAAATACAAAACTCAAGCATCAATTTTTAATAATGAATTTTATTTAAAAAATTTCTTTGTTGTTACAAATAATATTAATTATACTGTTATTCTTCTTAATTCTTTTATTAACATGATTACTCCTTACAAAACTTGTCATGAAAGTACTCTTTTAAAAATCAATGGTTTGAAATTTGTTTTTTCTTTCTTAGAAAATTCAAAGACTAGGAATTTAAATTTGATCAAAACATGTTCTATTCATACTCATCACATCAATAGATTGATTCAAGAAAAATAAGTTTATCTCATGCATCTTAAACAAGAAGTCTTTTTATAAAAAAAATTAAAAATTAGTTACAAAGTCTTATTTTACAAAAGAATTTCATATTTTTTTAAAAAAATAGAAAAATAATTTTTTTTCTTGATTTACCAAATGCTTTTTGGAAGAGAAAACATGATGATCTCCTATATGATAAAAGTTTTAATGAAAAACAAATACTTACAAAAGCAAGATCTATTCAAATGAATGCTGAATTAGAATAACATTGTAGACTCAAAATTCAGTATCTAGAGTCTAAAGGTCTTATACAAAAGTCTAGGCTACCTTGGTTGCGTGTAGCTTTTTATGTTAACAAAAATTCTGAAATTGAATAAGGCACACAAATGTTGGTTATAAATCACAAACCTTTGAACAAATACTTAAAATGGATTAACTATCTGATTCCAAAATAAAAAATAGATTTGTTATAAAAATTACTTTCTGCATTTAATTATATTTTCAAAGTTTGATATAAAGTTAAGATTTTGACAAATCCAAATTCATCCAAAAGACTGTTGCAAAACTGAATTTGCAGTTCCTTTTGGATATAAGTAGAATGTTATGCCATTCGGTTTAAAAAATAGTATGACTTGTCGGCAAAGCGCAGACACCAAGACTAGTTCTAACTATATATAAATATGTTTTTTTTTTTTATAAAACAATCACAATTAATTTGATTGAAAAAATATATAGAATTTTGTTGGAAAAAAAAATACTAAATGATTATTTGATCATCAAACAAAGATATACAATTTTATTGTTATTAACTCAAATTAAACTTTTTGCACAAAAATTACTCATGCACAAATACAGTTACACAACTAATTTGACTAGTATTTCGAATACAAGATATTTCAATAGATAATAAAGTTTCGTATCTAATTTTATGTAACCAATATGAATTCTACATTACATTGATTTTTAAGTAGGTTCTGCCAGGGCTCCACCGCTGGTTAGAACATTGTTTTTTTGTTAATGCAAGAAAAAGATGCAAGCATCGACAAAGCGTTTTACACTGTCATGAAAAATTATGAATTGATATATTTTATTTTAATAATTATTTTAATAAAAACTTTCATAATCTCATAAAAATTGTAAGAAATTAGAAGAAAAATTATGAATTAATATATTTTTTTTCAATAATTTTTTTAAATATTTTTTTCATAATCTTATAGAAATGGTAAAGAAATTAGAGTTAATAAAAAAAACTAAATGATATGAAGTAAGGTAAAAAAAAGATTTCTTTTTAGTTAAAACCCCATTACCTAACAACTTCCTTTTTCTTTTTCTTTTTTGCATTTGGCTTAACCACAATTTTTTTAAAACAACAGCTTACTAGAGCATAAATTAAAGTTTGATGAAAATAGAGTAGAAAAAATACATCTTGATATCCTTGATGTCAAGGGCAGACTTAGGGGTGACCAAAAAAACTGATAAACCGATTAAACCGAAAAAACCAAAAAAATAATCGAAAAAACCAAACCGAAAAAACTGAATTAACTGATTAAAAAATCACAAAAAAGTTCAGTTCGGTTCGGTTTTCAAATTCTGAAACCGATTGAATCGAACCAAACCGAACCGGTTCAACTAGGCCAACACTTAAAAAAACAACAACTATAAATAGGATGCTTCTTCTAACCTTAAACCTAAAGCTTAAACTTTGCTCTCTGCATTCCCTAAAAACAAAAGCAGCTGCCCTTACCCCCTTTCTTTCTACATCTCTCCCCCTTTCTTTGCTCTCTGCATCTCTCCTCTTTGATTAGAGAAGGAGACTGAGTTGGTGCAACTGAGTTGGATCGGTAGCCATTGAGAGCGAGTTTAGGGTTTTTTCTTTACGGGTGTGTGGCGGTGGCTCCAAAATGAAGTGGAGTGAAGATTGGAGAGGAAAAGAAGGGGATTTTTTAAACTAGCGTGTAAGGGTTTTGACTCTCTAGTGTGTAAGGGTTTGACCCTTCCTCTTTGATCTGTTTCCTCTTGTTTAAATAATAATGTTTTGATGGTTTTATATTTTAATAATAGATATCTTTTGATCTTTCATTTGTTTTTTTTTTCTAGTCAAATGACTTCTGCTTTTTCCTTTTGTTTTGTGTATCTTTTTGCAAAGTTTAATTTTTGGACAAAGATCTAACAAAAAGAAAATCGGGGTTGAATTTCTGGATATCATGCATGCCCAACCAGTTTAAAAAAGAGCCATACTTGTTGAAAAAGCCAAGATTTCTCAGAAAATAAGCACAGAATGCACAAATATGTGAAATTAGAAATAAAACAAAAATAGTTTCGAACCGAAATAATTTCGATTTAAATTGGTTTGGAAGGGAAAAAAATGAACCGAACTGAACATGGTTGGTTCGAACCGGTTTTTGGTTCGGTTCAAAAACTTGAAAAATTTTTTTGGTTTGATTACTTATTTTGACCTAAAATCGAACCGAACCGAAAATGCTCATCTCTAGATAGACCCATGGTTTATATCACGTTTTGTTAACAAAAGAATGAAAATAGAGAAGAAAAAATATATCTTGACATCCTTGATGTCAAGGGTAGACCCATGGTTCATATAAAGTTTTTGTTAACAAAAAAAGTGTAGTTCATATCAAGTTTTTGTTAACATAAAAAGTGTAGTCATTGTCAACGTGTTTTGTAGCAAGTCAAAACAATTATGCGTTTACTTAAAAAATTGATGAAGGATTAAAGTGGTTAGCAAATATTAAAAAAGTTGTTAATGATAACTAAATACAAACTCGAGAAGTTGAGAGACCCTTTGACCTCGATCCTTACCTAGCTCAGGTTTCAAATTGGGGTTGGAGTTGAGTAGATATGACTTGGTTAAAACCCGATTTGATATAAAGGAAAAGAAGATTTCTGAAAAGAACCTCTACTAATATTAAAAAAAAATTATGCTAGAAAATTTCTCAAAAATAAGCAAAAAATCAAATGATATTGAATCAAACAACACTAAAAACAATTAGTAATCAAATAATTTTTTTGTAAAAAAGAAAACAAATTCATGAGGGTTTGCATAAAAAAGTGCTTGCTAACATAATAAATAAAGTTTGTGATCTCATAAAAAATGAAAATTTAACAGTATCTAATAAAAGAATTGTCAAATTATTTTTTAACCAATCTATTTGAACGGACTTAAGTGTAAAATATTGGGAAAAAAGGATATTATGGACTCAAATAACCCAAATATCGATCAAAAATTCAAAATCAACCTGTATTAAAAAAACATCCCACTAACCTCATATCTACCCTCCTATACAAAGTTAACGGCAAGGAATAACCAAGTGGAACTTCTTTCATTGAATAGAACCCATTGACACTAACACCAAACTTTTTCTTGGCTGGAAATAATGCCAATAATGATTTTCTCTCTCCTCAATAGAAATCTAGTGACTCTCTCTTTTTCTCTCTTCTTTTAAACCAAGAGACTGAAAAGTAAAGAAAATAAAGTTGTGGATCAAAAGTGAATGTATGAAAACCAAAGGGACTATAATTGTATCAATTAGCAAGTAGGAGGAATAAAGTTAACTTTTCGTGTTAAATTTGAAATTACCACTTAGTTTCCCAAAGTTTTTCACTTTGGTTCCGTGAGTTTTAATGTTTTTTATTTTTTAACAAATTGAGCATCAATTTAACCATAAAAGATCCAATCATAGAGAAAAAAAATTCAATGATCAAAATGATAAAAAAAAAACACACATATGAAATCCACAATGATTTGTGATTGTGTACATAATGTTTATTGCATAATGAAACATCTATCTCTTTTATTTTTTTTTTTCTATAATATCCAAATAAATAAAAGTCATCTAAGCAGTACAGATAATCTCAAATAAAGGCATGTTCATGGGCTAACTATCAAGTGGCTCATGTTTATTTGGCTACGAGATGTTTGTTATTGTGGTAGCTTCTATATTTTATACAGCAATAAAGGAAAAAAAATGTTCATTTAGTTAAATAATTTTATATTTTTGCACTCGGCCTCATATATAATTTCATTTCAAACCTTATTTTGTAAAAGTTAAAATAATCTGCTTTTTATTCATAGAAACTTGGTTTTCATTTATTTTACAAGCATAAATTCATCTCACAACAATTTTAATTAAACACATATTTTTAAACCTACCTTTTTAAAACAACAACTAAAAATATTTTTCATAAACCTATTTTAAAATATAAAAAAAACTGCAACCGCAAAAGTCACCTCAATGTGTAACACTCTATGTATTGTTTAAATTAGATATGGAAATTAGCTGGAAAAAAAAGCTTGAATTGTATAAACCCATTGTCAAAATCCAATTTTGGATCCCTAAAAAAATTATTTTATAAAAAATACATTTTCTTTTTTTATTAAATAATAAACAATTAAAATCCAAGAATATTTTTGGGACATAAGGAGACAAGCTCTCGAGCTATAATAGACCAAAATAACTAGACTAGGATATTTTGACAGATGGGATAAAGAAAGACTTAATAGAAAGAAAGTGAAGTTTGAAATCCAACTTGATAAAAATTAAAAGAATTAATTAAGTTTAAGGACTTAATTAAACTTTTCATGGGTTTAATTGGCTTAATTAAAGAATTAATTTAGAAACATTAAGTTGAATAGTCAATTTAGCAAAAATTAGAAGAATTAATTATGTTCAAGGACTTTATTTAACATCTTATAGGTTTTATGGATTCAATCAAGGACTCAATTAAAGAAAATTCAAGTTTGGAGGCCTAATTTAGATCAATTCACAAAGATTGGAAGGTTAGGGACACAATTAAAACTTGGAAATGCTAAATTAGTGCAGTCAGGGGTTTAATTGAAAAAAATAAAAGATTGAAGGCTTATTGAGGGTCAGATTGAAGAATTTCAACACCAAAGACCAAAGCACAAAAGACATGTAAGTTCGGGAACTGAAATTAAGCAAATCACAACTCAATTTGAAAGAAATTGAAAGTTTTGATGGTTAATAGGGGTCAAATTGCATAATTTAGAAACTAAGGATCAAAGTGCAAAAGATGCTTAATTTAAAGGACTTAAATATAGGTTTCCAGAAATGCAATTACAAAAATTGGGTAATTGTATGGTCAATTGAGGGTGTGTAGAAATTGGAAAAAAAAAAGGACCAAATTAAAACTTACAAAATTCCAATTAAAAAACCTTAATTTTTAGGGTTTAGGCAGACAACATGTCACTCGTTTTTAATAAAGAAACCAAGTGACATATCGCTTATCCCTTTTTATCATCTTCTTCAACAAACAAAAGATGATCGAGATGCCACTTTCAAGCGAATTAATATGATATCCCTGACCATCTTAGTGGCTCCAACCACCATCTTTTGACCGAGAAAAATCTCCTCTACAAGGATTAACTATCATTATCACACATTTATACCTCATTTGTCTTAATGAACTTGATAACATATTATCCTTGATCAGTCTCCTTTTTATTGGCAGATTCAGGCTAATCGAGAGCCTACCTTCTAATAAATGAATGCAGAGTTTTAGACTTTTAAATTTGATGTAGTTTGTTTCTAATACAGATCTACATCCTCACTACAAGGTTTTGGTCAATAAATTACACATTTATGGCTCAATCTTCACAATGATTTTGACAAAGTATCCAACCTAATCATCTATGATCGAAGAAAATCTTACCTTTACAGAAAAGACTCAAATGTTGTTTTCTCATGTGTGATTTTGGTTAAGAAGAAGACTAAAAGGGACCAGATACCACTTATTTTTTAAGAGGAAGGTTTTGGAAGAGAAAGAAGAAGAATCTTCCCTAACAACCTCTTACCAAAAGCCACCATAAAAGGGTATCTGCTCTTAAGAAGAAGGGATGAATTTTTTAGAAGAAAATCACAAATAGAAAAGAGAGGAAACATAGAAAGATTAAGAGAGAAGCTATAATAATTATATGCTAAGTTGAGAAAGAAGGAAATAAGAGAATCAAGATCAATCTTGGATAGATAAGAAGCTGAAAATTAAAAGGAAAGAAGAAAATAATCCAGAGAAGGAATCAATATTTCATTTACAAAATATACCTTTAAACTTTGATGAAGGGGTATGGCTTAATGAGCACACCCCCTCCCTATCTATTTTATCTTTTAAATTTCTGTTTAAAATGTTTATTATGCATCTGTTATAGTCATTTATTAGTTTAAATGCCATGAATTTTTGTTTTGAGGGGTTTAATCATACCTTAGAAGTTAGCTTGTGTATGTTCAAGTTTGTTTGGTGCCTTATTTAATGTTTAAGATGATAAATGTTAGTATAAAATGTTGTTTTACATGCTTTAATATTTAGTTAATCAATAGTATGGATATAAATATGTTGAATTATGATGTTGTCATTGATTAGGTTATTTTGTGTAGCTTGCTAATTTTGTTTGAAGTTGCAAGGATGAGGTTTGAGTTTAGAAATAAAGGGAATGATCAATAGAACATGATTTATACTTAAAAGAATGCATTTCTGACTTGTTATACATAATAGGTTTTGATTGTTGCTTCTGAAGTTTCTTATTGTTTCTAATGTTTCAAATAAGTTATGTGTAGCATGTCTAAGCTATAATTACAATGCTTAAGTCCTTTTTTTTTTTTCCTTCTAGTTTTATGCTTGTTTTTTGGGTTTAGACATTTATAGGTTTTTTATTTGAATGTTCTTAAGCTACAGATTTTGATTTCTCACAATACAGTGTTTTGGCTTGCCTTGTATATATAAATTGAAAGTGAGATCTATGTATGATTATTCTCTGCCATCAATTTGTTCATTTGAAGCTTGATTTTTGCTAATTGATCCTTTTTAACTTTGAATATCTAAGTTTACATTTATAATTGTAATTTCAAGTCATTCTTAGTTTGTTTTTCTTGTATGATGCAACTTATGTTTCATTGTTCCATATACTCAATGTTTATATGCCTTTTATTTGACAAGATTTGGTTGAAATTTTCAATTTAGTTTTTGGATTCTTCCACTTATTTATTGTGTTATTGGCAAAATTTCAAACAAAAATCTCCTTTAATCTTCTTTTTCTTTGTTTCCAAATGTGGGTTTTGTTTTTGGGCTTTTAGGTTTTGAATCGAGAAGCTAGGCTGAGTCCATTAATGTTTGGTTGTGCAAAACTATATGAAGGAAAAAATGTATTTTTTGATTCTTAGAATGTGTTTGACAAATATGTCTTAACGAGTTTTTGACAGTTTTCTTTGTTGAAATGTTTTTTTTTTTAATTTTGCCAAACAAGCCCCAAATGATTTCCAAGAATTTTGAAAAACTTTAGGGACCATTTTAAAATTATTTGTGGGTCCCTTATATATTTTTCAACCATTTCATTTAATAATTGAGCTGTAAATTTACACTGTAAAATATTGATCCAATATTAAATATATCTGTTTTTCTTTAAAATTTCATTATTTAAAAAATAAAAATACATTTTTTTATTTGTGTGCATACGACCAAATTCTAATTTTTTATGCATATTTTATATAAAAAAACAAATTGTATTTTTATCATACTTTAAAAAATACAAAAATTAATTAATGAGTATCATAACAAGTTTGTGATTATCTTTTAGGATTTGGTCAAAATTTTAAAAACACCACAAAAAATAATTTATTTAATTAATATTTGAGATATGAATTTTACAATGTAATGCATATTTTCAGTATTAAATTAAATGAATTGACAAAAATAAATTTTAGAAACTAATTCTAGATTTTAATATTTAGGGGTATAAAATTATACTTTAAAATATATCCTTAGGTATTAAATATATAAAATAGATATAAACATACTATTAAAATTTAGAGTTTATAATGATTAGGTTTTAACCTGATAAGACAGAGACCTTCTTATTAGGAGATTTATCTTGAGTTCCCAGAAATAGAGACCTCATTATAAAAGAAGATTTTTCTTGAACCTTAAACAGATTAATAAAAAAAAAATATGACATAGGAAGAAACTATCAATCAATAATACAGTTTATCATAAGTAGAGTGCACTGGGGTTATATATTTTTATCATGTACAACTAATTTCTTTACCCAGACTCTTATAAATTAATATATATTTTAATAATTATAATACTAGTTGAGGAATTTTTGCGGTTTAAATTATAATTTCATTACTATTCCCAACACATCAAAAGTTTCAAGATCCAGGATTTTTGTTTTTTTTTTATCATTTAAACATCGTGCATACCACGTTACCCATAGAAAATTTATCAACGTCACCTAAACTTATCCATATCTTTCGAAAGGAGCAGATAATGAACATTGTGGACACCGCAAGTGGTGCCTCTAAATGTGGCCTAGGAACTTTCAAAATCACTTTGACCCTTTCAGATTAGAGATTAGATCTAAGGCCTTCCAGAAGGAAATAATACGTGTGAGTTTATTACTTTTGTCACCAACTCAGTGTACACCCCGTGTGTGGACATTTTTGTGATTTCAAATAGACCATAGTTTTTTTTTTCCCTTTGTCCCTTCACTTCCATTCCGAGCCTATAAATATGCACCCTAGTCACCTGTTTCCTTCCGTTCATATCAAAAATCATTTCAAAGAGAGAGAAAAGGAAAGACACCATGGCAGGAATCATGCACAAGATTGAGGAGACCCTCCACATTGGAGGCAAAAAAGAAGAGCAAAAGAGTGGGAAATCTGGTGAGGAGCACAAGAGTGGGAAATCTGGTGAGCACAAAGGTGAACACAAGGGGGAGTACCGTGGTGAGCACAAGGAAGGATTTGTTGACAAGATCCATGGTGATGGCCATGGCGAAGGAGAGAAAAAGAAGAAGGAGAAGAAGGAGAAGAAGAAGAAGGAGAAGAAGCATGGTCATGATGGCCATAGCAGCAGTGACAGCGACAGTGATTAAAAATCTTCCACTTTTTCTAAATATGAGGTATCTATACATATTTCTTCTCTACCGCTGCTCATTGTTTATGCGGTAGGTGTTCGTTTACATCATAAATTATATGGAGGATCTGTGGCCTGCTATGCTTCTTAAATTATTTCAAGGTCAAAACTTAAAGTTTTAAGATAAAATAAAAATAAAAATGGCGAACCCCTTGTTGTGTATAGATGCTAAATCACCGGTAATAAATCATTTGA
>Ga0307518_10000993_pt1 | contig 21151 bp, 12 predicted proteins | sample 25_EM_MG_FD_203889 | JGI IMG/M metagenome (GOLD analysis project Ga0307518, IMG submission 203889) | Populus trichocarpa ectomycorrhiza microbial communities from riparian zone in the Pacific Northwest, United States - 25_EM | ecosystem: Host-associated > Plants > Roots > Unclassified | place...
GGCCCGGTCTTGTACAAGTGCTTTGCAGGCATCTACATGTGCTCATTAGAGAGGGGAGAATCTAAGGGCGTGCACCAACAGCTGTAAAGTTCTTATACCTGCATTGTCTCAGGAGAAGTCAATTGATGAAGAAATTCTGGGTTTTGCATCATTTCTCTTAGTTGAGGATTGGAATCAAGCATGCTACGGAGTTGGGGATTCATACCAAGAATCTGAAACTTGATTGACATTAGTAAGAAGGAAATTTCACCCACAAGAGTTTTACCAAGCAACATGATAAATTTATACCTGGTTCATGTACTGAGGGCTGGACATGAAGCTTTGCATCATTTGTGAAATAGCTGGATTTTGCATCAACTGGCTCACCATAGCAGCATCTGGCATAGCACTAAACATATTGTCAAGATCAGGGAGACCAAGTCCACCTAGCCCAGTAGGTGCCTGTGGCCTAGTATCACTGGTGGGATTCGACCTTGTGGTGTTAGTTTGGGCACCTCCACCTGTCAGATTTATACAGAGTGTACAGTTAATTAAAACAAGCAATTAATATATAATCTGCATTATGAAAACAAAGCATAAATGAAGCAAGAAAATATTTACTTCTAAGACCACAAAAGTTGAAATTCCTCTTATCAAGCTGTTAAAAAAATCAACAAGTTATCTTGTAAATAGTTTTAGATTGACAAGAAAAGGATCCATACAACACACTGACTAGCAACAAACAAGTTGTGCCTCTTGCATTGGTATGTAATTTTGTCATATACAAACTGAAATGTTACAGAAAAGTATCAGTAATTGCGATTTCCAACATAGTGAATTTCACACGTTATCAGGTTAAAAAGAATACAAGAAGGGGAGATAGAGGTGAACAAGGAGCAGAATAACATACACCGCACATAGGATTAAACTAAACTGCTCAATCTAACCTCCTCCTAAATAGCTTCAATACGGTAAGAAGAGAGAGAGAGAGAGAGCTTACTGCTCCAAGGGTTGGGAAGTGGGTTGGTATTTGGAGCAGGAGAACCAGTGGTGGTTTCAGAACTAGTGGTTGACAAATTAGTTGATCCATCTCTAGCCTGGTTCCCAGTTTGGGTCCCTAAAAGAGCTGCAAATGGGTTTGCACTATCGCCTCCAGCATTTCCAGCCATTGTAGTTGCATTAAGAAATGGCTCTTGAACAGTTTCATACATGCGCCTCAGCATGTTGAATCCCTCAGGAGAAGATTCAATGTTGCTCATAGCTCTATCTGTGTTGCGCATCATCTCACGCATGAGCTCTGGGTTTCGTGCAGCTTCAAGTGTTTGACGAAGAGTGCTAGGATCATTAAGTATATGTGCCAGCTCAGGATTTCGGTCAATTATTTCACGCATTTGAGGGTTGTTCATTAGCAAGTTCCGCATGATTTCAGGGTTATTCATTAGGTTCTGAACAACAGGCGTGTTCATTATGTCTCTCATGATGTTGGGGTTCTGAGTCAGCTGTTGCTGCACTTGTTCAAACTCTGGAAGTCCAGCTCCAAGCAAACCACCATTGCCCCCCAAGCCATTTAAACCAAGTCCTGGAAACAGTGATCCAAAACCAGATCCTCCGAGTTCTCCATCATCAGTAGAGCCAGCAGCTCTAGTATTGGTCGGAGCAGAACCTCCAGTATTGGTTGTAGCAGTTGCATTGACTGGTGCAGATGGTGCAAACCCACGAACCAAGTGGACAGCATGATCTGCCTCCAAGCCTATCAACCATTAAAGAACAGCGACGTCAAGTTGAGTACCAGCATTCGCATCAAAAAATGCAACATTTTATTTACTAACACCAAAAACCCGTCAATAATTCCTATAAATAATGTCACCTCCGGCCAGCATCGTATTTCCGTACCTCAACAACTACCAATCTGAAATGCTAGCTACTTAATCCCATTAAACAGTTAATTAATCAATTAATTATCCAGATCAATAATTTTAGAGCACCAAAAAATTTAAGAAATTAATCAAAATTAAAAAGGAATTTAATTATAATAATAATGATGAAAATAATTATTGGCTTTTAATTTTATTACCATAGCTTTGTAGAGTTTGATCATCCTTTAAGATCCGACCCTTATAAATCAATCGCTGTTGATCAGACGGCACATCACACTGATTCGCGATAAGCTGCTTAAACGAATCAACGGTTGACGACAAGCTAATTTTGACAGTGAATTTTGAGCCGTTGGAACATCTGATGTTGACATTGACTTCGTCATCTCCACCGTCGGTATCGTTGCTGCCTCCTTCTACATCTCCATTACCGCCTCCCATAGTCCCCTCTCCTTCACGAAGGAGACGGCAAAGCAGGAGAGATATTATTCAATTTGGCTGTTTTGATAACCCTAACCCTAGAAATTGATTATTATTATTTTTTAATCGAAATGAAGATAAGAAATTGGGAGAATTTGTGTTTCTAAGGGCCAAAAAGGGAAGGGGAGAGAGAGAGTAGAGAGTGTGAAAATGGAATTTATAGATCGTGGAAATCGAGGGAGAGAGAGTGAATTTTGTTGCTTGTCCTGCTACCCCGGGGGAGGTCCTTTTTCTCTTTCGTGGTCAAACTACAAAATAGTCCCTTGAGAGCTTTTTAATCCCTATTGGTGTTTAGGAAAATAGTATCGACAGTTTTTCAAGTTAATATTTGTTTTGAAATATATAAAAATAATATTTTTTATTTTTAAAATTTTTATATCAACACATCAAGAAATCCAAAAATATCAAAAAATTAATTTAAAACAAAAAAAAATCAAAATTTCATTAAACTTTAGTTGCACCGCTGCCTCAAACAGACTCTAAATATCTATTTATATGAGGTTTAACTTTGAAGATAAACGGTCCCTAAATCTTCTTAGTAGTGTTTGGGTCATAAGAGATGAAGATATAAGAGAAAAATATATTTAAATTGTTGCACGTATAAGTGTGGTGTTGCGGTGTCAATATCAAAGAGTCGTCACCTAATTGTTTGATTCAAGGTCACTAAGAGACCTAAATGGACTAGTCTTATCTGAAGTTCTAGGATAAGGAAATGGTTGTGGCTAGGGAAGGTATTATCACCCCTAACACACATTACTTAAGGTAAACTACATTAAATGGTTTGGATGTGGTTTAAAGGTGTTGATAAATTCCTAATCGGTGGTTCATCTATGGATCAGAACAAAGATTTACACTCATGAATAAATATGGCATTTCAAATTTATTATGAACTCGTATGCTCGGGTAAATTCTTATAGAAAGAATTCATATGGGTGCCTTGACATGGTTCATTTATCCTGGAAAACAAAAGTTTTTTCCACAACTCGTATATTGTGATGAAAAATACTCCCAATTAAAATTGATAAATATCCAAAATAATTCTGATAATTTTTTAGTCAACTCCTAGTACTTAAATGTCAACCTACTGATAGGTCCAATATTTATACCAGAATGTTGACCATTAATTTTCAAGAATTAAAATTTTTAGGGTTATAAAAACATTGGCTAAATCCTTAAGGAATTTTACGAACTTATGGTAAATTTTGAAAAAAAACACAAAAATTTTCTAAAACAATGCTAAAAAAATTTTCTCTCATTTTTATAAATAAAAGGCAATTTTTGTAAGAACTAGGCCGTATATAACAAGTAAAAATTATTTTTTATTTTTTATATAAGGTTATGTTTAGCAAAACCATCTTTTCTTTCCCTTGAAAACTGCCCAAATGGACTTGAGGGTGTGTTTGTCAAACACCCCATTAGGCAAAAAATCCTAAGAAAAAGTTGTCCAAACAAATAAAGCCATAAGTACTTAACCCAAAACAGAACCAAATGGGTCAACTCAAAGATATTGGTTCAACCATGAACCAAATCAAAAATCAAGGTTTAACCCAAAAACTAAATTAAAACAAAGGTTTAAATTAAATCAAAATCAAATTTGAAAATTAATACAAAACATAAAATCTTTGAAGAAAAACGAATCAAACACTCAAATCGTGAAGAACACGAAAAACATTCATCAAGAACCTAACAAACACAAATCTCAATCCAGACAAGTTTTTATGCAATCAAGGACAGGGTTTTATTTGAAATCATGCAAGGATATATAATTTAACACTCATTCACTTCGATTATCAATGAATCAACATGATTTTATTAAAATAGGTTTTGGTTTAAAACCGAGACTTTAGGATTAAAACCCCACATAAACTTGTTATTGATGCAAATAAACCCTTTATTATCTACTAGTCAAGTTTCCTGAATGATTTAGTGCACAAAATTCGACTAAAACTGGTCCAGATCATAGGGTTAAGACAATGTTCTTTCTAAGAACATGAAAAAATTGAACTCAACAATCCATAAATTCTTAGCCTATTGTTAAACCCATTACCAGCCTCTTAGGTTTCTGAAACATGTTGTTTTTTGTCCTCCAAAACGATATTACTAATACTAAGCATAGTTGAATCCAAAGAACTAACAAATAACATCAAATCATCAATAAACATGAAAATCCAAAGTTTAAAACTACCAAAGCTAAACAGTAAATATATTTATACTATTTGGATTAAAAACTTGATATTGTTACTATCTATATGTCGAACATACTTGTATGAACCATGAACTTGCACTAAAAGACATCAAATTGATCAACATGCTTCCAAAATCTTTAACCCATAAACAAATGCAATTTACTTTTTTATTACAAAACATATTCAAACACCAATCAAAATACCTCAAATGCATCATCAACATGCTATTGAGCTAAAAACACATAATCAAATATTAACCAAAACTCAAAACCAAGAATCATGCCTTCATTGCAAGCCTCTCTAACACATTATTGACCAAAACTCAAACAAACTATCATAACAAAAACTTGAGTAATCTAAAACATACTTAATAAAAGAACAAAAACAAAACAAACTCTGTCAAAAAACATTAAATTATTCCAACACAAAATCAAACCAAAAATGTAAGATAAGCTCAAACAACATTAAAAGAGATTTAAATATTAAAAAAGCATGAATAGGTAGGCCACATGGACTCTAACCTTGAAATTTTACATGGTTATACCTTCTTCAAACTTGCTAGTTATGGACAATTGTTTTCCTTCTTTTCTCTTTCTTTCTTTCCATTTCATTATCTTTTCCTTTCAAATCTTGTTAGATCTTCTATGTTACGCTCTTGAACCTTCATACTAGGATCTTTTCATAGTGTGTTTCTCTATGTTTTTCCTCTTTCCCCCTTTTCTTCATTTTCCAGAGGGTATTTATAGGGTTTTGCTAGGATTCTTGATGGATTCAAACAAAAATTGATCAAAATAAAAGGGTTTTAGACAAATGTTAACAGTTGGAACCTATGTTCTTTAATGGTTTTGAGATGGTGGTTTTCTAACAAATTTGCCTAGGTGGTTTTCTTTTACATGGAAACAAAGATATACATCATTCACCTTCTGGTTTTGGATGAAAGATTTATGACCCTTGATAAGAACCCTCTGGAATTCTTAAGTGTAAAAACATAAAAATTTTAAGTGGTTTTGCACAAATGGGTATTTTAGTCAAGGCTAATTGAGTTGACCAATTTGAGGCTTCGCTGGAGCAACTCCGATGTAAACATCATTGGAGACCACCTGAACCTGATAGAGGAAAAGAATATTTTTTGATTGGATCTATTCTTGCTCAATCTGGAGGTTTGTAGCTCCACGTTCAGTTGTTTGAAGGTGTCAATCCAATCAGTCGAGAATTTGGAAATGCAGTGATGGCTAATTAGGGAGAAAATGTTGGTGAGTTCGTTGAAGAAAATAAGATGTAAATGTTTGATGGGAGTAGCTGATCTTTGTAAAAGGGGTGTTTATTAGTCAAATAGTGGTGGTTACAACCCTAGAAATGGTTAAAAATGCCACATTCATTCGTCTGAAAGTGCCTACTCGATTAGTCAAAAATGCCAAAGAAAAAGCTAAACAATGGTCGAACTACGCGTCGTCTAGGTTAAACCCTAGAAATTTAGGGTTTTTAATTTAAGATTTGACAAATTTCATTTTTGTTCATGTTCTTCCAATTGCTTTTAATTGCATTTATAATTACCTCTCAAACTCTTAATTTCATACAATTTCACCTCCGTCAAACTCAATCATCAGCCCCAAAGTTCAATGGCATTTTCATCTTAGTCCTTGGTTTCTGATTTGTGCACTTGGATCATTAATCAACAATCAAACTTTTGATTTTCTTCAATTTCGCCCCTGATTTGGTCAATTTCAGCCCTTAAAATCATGTATCCTTTTCAGTTTGGTCATTGGTTTTGAATTTTTTCAATCAAGTCCTTAATTGCCCATCAAACTTTAATATTATTACAATTAAGTCCCTAATTCGTACAATTAAACCTCTAAAAAATCAATTAAGTCCCAAACTGTAATTTATTCAAATTAACACCCAAATTGACTCCAAAAACTGATTTGCTTTACAATCAAGTCCTTAACAAGATTAATTAAACCTTCAAAAATTCACATTGAGTCCTTATCTATCAAAAATTTTATTTCTTTACCCCAAATACATATATTTCACCAATGGGGCCCTTTTTCAATGAGAATTTGGTTGCCAATTTTGTCAATCTTATACATTTTGTTCCTCCAACTTTTTCACTTGTCATTTTAATCATTCACCACTAACTTGGGCAATCTTTTAAGTTTTCTTCATGTATATCCTCTTGTATTTTGGATTTTTCTTTTCTATTTTTTTTATTTTTCTTGATTTTTTATGAGGTCAAAAGTGAATAACAACATAAATGTAAAAATAAGATAAAAAAGTTTTTAACTTTGTATCAAGGACAATTTTAGCTAATTTTGTTTGTCACTTTAAAAAGAGAGACAAGGATAAGAGAGAACCAAGTTTAAAAAAATTCTTAGAATTATCTTTTTAAGTATTTTTTTAATTTCAATATATATGATTTTATTTAGATATGGACCATTGATTTTAATTAAATTAATTTGTACTACTATATCTAAAAACAAAACAATATATAAAAGAAAGAATCCTGAGAAAATATGAAAAACATAAATAAATTGTTTTATATAATTTAATAATTTATAATAATTAAAAAAGAAATGAATTATATTAAATCATTTTTTATGAATTGAATAAAATTAATTAACCAAATGGTGATTGTTAAGAAATATAAGAAGAAAAAGTTTTATCAAATGAGTGAGTTTTTTAACATTACAAAAAATAATGAATATTATTATTGAAGAAATAATATAATAATTAAAACATACATAATCTAGAGATATAAAAATTGATCATGTTCTAAAAAACAATATTTAATGATAAACATATGGGGGTTAAAATATTATCTTATATTTTCAATTATGTTAGATTTTAACTTTATATTAATACAAATATTATGTTTGACATATGATTGGTTTAATTAATTTATTTATTATTAAATATATTCAAAGTAATTATTTAATAATTAAATAAATCATAGTTTAATTATATTATCTTCTTAGTAATGAATTATCTTTTATGATGATTAATAGTTCTTTTTTAATATGATTTTGATGTGTGAATAAATTATCATTTTACGTGAGTTCAAAAAAAAAATTAATGCTCATTACAAATTGAAATGAAAATAATTATTTCTATTTATTAATTTAAAAATTTCAAGTTTGAAGGTAATATATATCAAGAGTAGAACAAACTTTTACATATTTTATTTTTTCTCACCTTTTATCGATTAAATATAATACAAATATATTTATTATGTTTTGTACATCATCACTAAATATATATTTATTTCTATCTCATATTTTATTTTATTTTTTTATCTCGGCTATCTCAATCTTTTATATCCTAAAACAATAAAACATTACATTTAGATTTTAGTTCAATTGAGCTTATTTAAATTTAGCAAACTAGTAAGAGATTTATTTCTCATAATCCTCTTATGGATACATATTTAATATAAATAAATATAGAAGTAAAATCATTTTCACTATTAGAAAATTAGAAAAAAAAACAAAGAAAATAAACCTAGAAAAATATTTTGTTGCAATGGAGATTTTTCATCAATAATGTTTTTTGAAAACAAAAATAGAATTATGGAAAGAATATTTCATGAACATTTCTAACATGTAAAATTAACTGAAGGGAATTCCATCTATGATTTTAATGGGGGAAAACCCGACATCTTTTTCAAATACAAACTCAATAAATCAGTTTTTTTTCTTCTTTTAATTTTGCAGTTGAAACCTCCCCCTCTCTTTCTCTCCCTAAAACCTCCACTCATCTCTATAAATTCATTGACCACAAACCGTCGACTTATGCACAATGTCTCTCCGATTGCCCAAGATTCCCTCTCTCGGTTCTTTTTATCGCAGGGTTCACTTTGTCAAGTAAGCAGACTCATACAATTATGTTCATTCTGCATCCGTGGATTAGATAGGGAAGATGTCTGTTGCTATTCATGTATGTCTGTGATTGGTAATTACATCATTGTATGTGAAATTAACTCCACATTCCTAACAAAGACAAAGTATTATGAACAAGACTTGACATCTCCAGAAGTTATACTAGTATGAAAGCCAAGTGTATATTTAGTAATGTTTTGAGTAGCCCGTACATTCCTTCCAGGATCTTTCATCTTCCGTAATTTTGATAATGAAGAACCACACAATCCATCTTTTTGCCACAATATGCTCATATAATCATTCAGTTGGCTCCAATTTTAATCACTACAAACTTTATCTCATTGTTTTACCCGCTCATGTTCTTATGTCCTTTTAACTTAGTTAAATTATTTATTTTGTGGGTTTTTTCTTTATCATAGTTATAAACAGTATGACAAGTCATCGCCAAAGACTCTAACCTTCTCATTCTATTGATCCTGGCCTCCCTTCTCAATACAACTCTGCAACCCATTCTCATGAGAATAAAGGCCGAATATATGGTGTTTTTGCAACTGTTGCGGCTGTAAGAATTGTTCTTGGTGTCCATACCAATGATCGTAGCTATGTGAGAGAACATCGTCACTTTGAAGTTGGCATTTCTTCTACTCGGTTAGATGTTTCACATTCATCGAAGGTAGATACACGCTCAAAGGCAACTCCATGCGAACCAAATTCCATTAGGCCAGCTAAATTTAAACGGCACAGCAGCTTCAGTTTGGTACTTTAATCCTGACATACCAGAAGTGTACACACACTTAATTCATTTTTCTCTTTTCCGCACTCAAACCTATATATGTTTTGATCATTTATTTTTTCTTTCTTACATCATAAGCTAAGCCTTGTGTCTTGCTTATACAATAAACTTAGTTTTTTCTTCCTAACACAATATCTTAGGTTCACATGTCATGCATCCATTGTCAATTTTGACCTATATAACGGGTGGTGGCACTGTAGTTGTCCTGAATACTACAAGAAACTTGGTGGAACTGAAAAGTAGCCTATTTGCAGGGATCATGATGCCATCAATGGTTTACATGTCTTATGGTTAGCTCAATCTTTTCAAACTCTTTAATTTAAGTTTCAACTTCACTCTAATCCCTAATCTTTTTCGTTGCTTATTTGACTACTTTTTCATTGGCACAAGTATCGGGCTGATTGTGTTATGAATGATGGAGAAGAAGTAATAAATTTCCTTATGGTTTGTAGATCTGCTGAGGAATTTTTTTAGGGCAACATCACACCATTATGTTTATGATAGGAAGTTCAACAATCCATCTGTCATTGCACCTCTGATGCTTAGCAAGCTTAACAAAGCCAAGATTTTCCAGCTGTGCAATGACTCCGAGCAAGAGCTTGACATACAACCTCAACAACCTATAGCAACATCCATACATACAGAAATGGATCTTATTGCTATTTTAGCTAGCGGTGCACTGCTTCCTCCAATCAGTCTACCAACACCAACAAACATTGATATGTCATGACATCGCTTCTGGTTCTATAGAAAGCACACCAAAAGACATCCTATCTGCTCTTCAACATGGTGACCATGCTGCAACAAAACATTGTTGAAAGAAAAAAAGTGTGGAGGTTATGGAAAGCAAAACAAAGATAAAAAACTTAAGAACAAGTAGAAGATTTGAGAGAAAAGCAATCTTATTATATGTTTTCTCTTATATATTCCTCTCAACCCATTATAATTATGCTTCTGATTATAAGGCTATTTATAGACCTCAAGTCATAGATAAACAAGGAATTAAACTACTAAAAGAAAATCCAAATTTGAACAGTAACGTATTATGTCGTCTTAACTGATCGATCGTTTCTAAACCAATCGATCGATTCATTTAATTCAACCAGTAGATCGGTTCTTCTATTGTTCAGAAAAACTAAACTCTAGTTTACTTTCAACATCCCTCATTAAACTTGATTTCTTTATAACTCCCAGCATATCTCTTATCTTAGCAAAAACATCATATTTAAGTGGCTTTGAGAAAATATTTGCAATTTGATTTTGTGTCTTTACATGCTTGACTTCAACTTCCTTATTTGTAATGCAATCTTGAAGGTAATGAAATCTTATGTCAATGTGTTTACTTCTTTCATGAAATACTAGATTCTTAACTAAAGCAATGGTTAATGAGTTGTCCACATAAAGCTTCTTATGTGACATTCGCAACTCTTTCAATAATCTTCTTAGCCATATGAAGAGATAAACATATGTTGTAGTAACTATATATTCAGCTTCACAAGTTGATAATGTGACTATAGGTTTCTTTGTTGAACTCCATGTAAATATTGTGTCTCCCATATGAAAAACAAAACTTGCGATGCTCTTTCTATCATTCATATCTTCAGCCCAATCACTATCATTATAACTTATAAGTTCAAAGCTATTAGAATATCCATAGAACAAGCCAAAATAAACAGCACCTTTGATATACCGAAGGATTCGCTTTAATGCTTTAAAATGTGTTGTAGTTAGTGTCTCCATGAATCTACTCACAAGTTCTACTCCAAAGATAATATCTGGACAAGTGCATGTCAAGTATTTCAAAATCCTAACTAGACTCTTGAATGTTGTAGAGTTTATTTTCTCTTATTCATTATTTTTTGACATCTTCACTCCACACTCAACAAGAGTATTCATTTTTGCACAATCTTTCATTTTGAACTTCTTGAGAATCTCTTTTACAAACTTCTCTTGTTTCACAAAGATTTCATCTTCTCCTTGCTTGATCCCAGTCCCTAAGTAATATGTCATAAGACCAATATTCATCATCTTAAACTCCTTGATCATTGTTTGTTTCAAGTTTCCAAATATCTTTGGAATATTTCTTGTAAAGATCAAGCATATAATAAAAGTATCACCAATCTCTTTTATCTTTACATAGATAGCATAATCATGAGGGCATTTTACAAATCCATTCTTTAAAAAATAACCGTCAATACAACTATACCAAGCCCTTGGGGCTTGCTTCAATCCATACAAGGCTTTGTTTAACTTTAAAACCATGTCTTCATGTCCTTTCACTTCATAACCCACAAGTTGCTTAATGTAGACCTTTTTTTTCAAGAAATCTATTTTGAAAAGCTGATTTGACATTCATTTGATAGATTTTTCATCCATCTTTAATAAATGGAAATAAATATGCTAAGTAAATATAATTTTCCCTGATATTTTTAAGTGGAAGCCATAAACACTTTTTGTTATGTTTTAAATCGGGGTTTCCTTTAACTTATTTTACATAAAACTCCATAAGAGCTTTGGGTTGAAAGAAAACCTAATATCCCTTATTTTCATAGATTTAGATCAAAATATTTTATTTTGAATAACAAAGATAGTTTCGGAAAGTTTGATGCCAAATTCGATGAAGGTATATTTCTTAGTTATTCTTTTACTAGCAAAGCTTATAAAGTACATAATCATAGAACTCTAGTAGTTAAAGAATCTATACATGTTGTGTCTGATAAATCTAACCCATTTTATCTTCAAAAAGTTAAAAAGGTTGGTGTATATATTATTCTTGATAGGTTAAAACTAAATGAAAGAGGACACTTCTAGAAAGAAAGATCAAAGGAAAGAACCTTAAATGAATCCTTAACAACATGATCATCATGATAAATAGCAACCTTTACAAATTCTTCCCAAAGTAATTTAAAAACTAAAAGGGCTTTCATAAGGTTTAATTATTGGTGACTTATCGAAGGCTTTCCTCCATGACTACTCAAGTCAGTAATGTTGTTTTCGTATCTAAGCTAAAACTAAAAATTATAATAAAGCCTTGTGTGATAAGTATTAGATACTCTCAATGCAAGAAAAGCTTGATTAATCTGAAAGAAATCAAGTATGAGAATTAGTTCCTAAGCTCAAAGGTCATTCCATTATTAGAACTAAATGGGTATTTCACAACAAACTTGATGAATCAAGAGAAGTTGTTTGGAACAAAACTCATTTGGTTTCCCAAGGATACAATCAAGAGGAATGAATAGATTATGATAAAACTTATACTCCCTGGGAAATAATGGAACTATTCATATGTTTCTTGTATTTGCATATTTAATTTTTTTTAAAAATTTTCAAATTGATGTGAAAGTGCATTTTTTTTAATGGTTATATACTAGAAAACGTTTATATTGATAAACCTTCTAATTTTGAAAGCCACAAATTTCCAAACTATGTTTTTAAACTTAAAGAGGCATTGTATAGTCTTAAACAAGCTTCTAGAGCTTGGTATAATAGACTAAATAATTTTTTAATTTTTTTTTAACATGGGTAAAATTGATTTAACTTTATTTATAAAATATAAAAATCATGATTTAATTATTGTACAAATTTATGTTGACATTTTATTTGATGTTACTAATGAATCTTTGTGCGAGAAATTTGAATATTATATGCATAAGAAATTTGAGATGAGTATGATAAAAGAGTTTACCTTTTTTCTCATACATCAAATCAAACTAGAAAATGATGATATATTCATTATTCAAGCTAAATTTAGAATCCATATGTTTAAGCAAACACTAATATACTTGGTTTTTAAGTTAAACCATAATATAATATTTTATGATAACACCAATGCTATAAATGTAACCAAAAACCCCTTCTAACACTTTTAGACCAAGCACATAGAAATTAGACATTATTTTATTTATGATCATGTTAAAAAAATTGACATCTCTCTTAAGTTTGTGGTTACAGATAAGCAAATAGTGAATATCTTTACAAAGTCATTAGGTGAAGAATGATTTTAAGTTTTACACATGCTAGCAAGTGAGAGAAATTGTACCCTTTAGGATGCGTGTGTGGGCTCTTCTGGTAGCCAAACACTGCCTTTCACGGCAGCGTTGTGAGTGGTGCACTGAGATCTTCACGGTGGCATGACGCATATTAGCGACCGAATGACGATGTGGCTCTAGTGAATTTTTTTTCTCCTCCCTATTTTTTCTCTCTCTTCTTCTTGGAAAAATAAAAAAATATCTTTTCATTTAGTTTTTTATATTTAATTCGGTTCTCATTCTTTTAATTGTTATTTTTTTAAAAAAAATTATTAATTTTTATCTTCAATTTAGTCCTTTATCATTTAATTTCATTTTATTTTTATATCAAATTTGGTCATTATTCTTTTAATTCCCATTTTTTTTTATCATTTTCCTAATTCAATTTTATCCCTTAATTAGCATTTGAATTCAATTTATTTTCATATTAAATTTGATCTTCATTCTTTTTATTACTATTTGTTTTGCTTTAAATTCTTTTTTGATTGGCTTCCCACTCCTCAAATTTCATCCCTCAACATTTTATGATTGAGAATCTTACTTATTTATTTTTTAGGATTTTTCTTTTATAGTGTTAGTCCTGAACTCATGACAAGGGTCACGGATTTCAAATATTAACACGGGTTGACTTTGATTTTTTTAGGTTCTTTTTTAAAAAAATTTACAATCTCATCCTTCAATATTTGATTTATTGAGAATCAATCTTTATGTGTTTTTTCTTTTTACTTTTCCATCTACGAGGTTATCTTAATCATATGCTCATATGGATTGGTCGCAAACGAACTAACCCGGGTTGACTTGTATTTTTTTTTTGTATAATTTTTTTTAATTTTTTTTATTTCTATTATTTGACATTGGATTATTTGATAATTATATTTTATTTTTTTATTTAATTTTTTTTTAATAGGGTTACCTAATATTATGTCTGGATCACATATTTGATATACTAATCTGATGGGCTTGAATCAAACTGTTTTTATTTTTTTCCCTATTAATTTTGTTTAACTGTTATATTATTTTATTTGTATTATCAAAATTATATATATTTATTAAATTTAATCAAGTTAATTACCTGAATCTCTTGTTTTTTTTCCTTATTTGAAAACACTTGCATCGTCTAAAAGACTAAAACTATTGGTGAAAAAAATTTGGGCCAGCCACAGGCGGGCAACCTATACAGTGACTAACTGATAATTTACTCGAAATGTTTTATACAATCATCAAAATCAAATCAAAAGATAATACCATTACGAACACTGTGGCGCCATAATTTTCCATCTTTTAATGACAATACTCCAGAGAGGCAAAACACACTTAATTTCCCGTCTCAAATTTCTCACCCCTTTACAGGTCTCTCTCTCTCTGATCTCAAATCCCTTTATTTTTTGTATTTATTCTGTAGAGGCATTTTGTCGAACAATCTGTAAACAATGAATTTTCTTATTATTTTCTTTTGAAATTCGATGTTACAGAGATTCAACCATACTTTAACTAAAGAGGAATTAAAAGCACCAGTCTGCCATGAAATGGGTCGTGATTTTCTCGCTCAACAGAGTAAAATTTTTCAATCTTTGTTACTATTTTATGCGTTAGTGTTTTAAAGTTGTTAACGGTTGGGCAAGTAAATGCGGTGGTGAAGGAGAGTTTATTAGTTTTTGTGTTAATTTCTGTTGGTTTTTTTTGTGTTCTGTTTAAGATTTGGGGTTTTGAATTGTATAAGGTTTGATTTATGATGATTGGTGTAGGATATGTTGTTGATAGATCAAAATGGAGAAAAGTGAATGCTAGGTATCATGGTATAACTCGTTCAATGATTCCTGATGCTCCATGGACGGTTTTGAAACTTTTGCGTGTTGGAGGTAATCCATGTTTCTTTAAGCTTTTGTCTAGCTTTAATGTTCTTATTTTGCCTCCAGTTCATGTTTAAGTAGTTTTTATGATGCTTTGACTGATGTGGTTTGGTGGTTGGTAACTGAAAATGATCATTGTTGAAATAAATGGATTTTTGGGTTAATTACGCTGTTCAAAATTTACTTTCTCATTGCTGAAGAACGCTCCATATCACTAGCTATGCCAAGGGAGAGATTTTTCACCGCATAGGCTGTTGTGCTTACCCTCTTGTTTTCTTGTTGGAATGAAGGTAGGTACTGTAAGCGTGCCTCATTTGAATGTAAGAGGAGTGAGCATTGCACTGGCTGTACAGAATAATTTATCATGATGCTGGTGCTATTTGATTCTGGTTTTTGTTGTTTAGCCTGTGTCTTCATCATACTGATCTTGCTTCATATGAATGTTATACATCCTTTATGAACATGTGGTTTGATTACCTTGTCATATGCAGGATTTGAAGCATACTTAGTGGGTGGATGTGTGAGAGATTTGCTTTTGAATAGAGTACCTAAAGATTTTGATGTGATCACCACAGCTAACCTTCAGCAGGTCATATATTGCTGTTTTAATTTCATTGTTTATTCTTCTTGTTTGGTGAATTTCTATGACTACATGGGTGATTATGTTCATAATTTTTCTGTTCTTTTTTTAATATCTCATTACAGATAAAAAAGAAGTTTCATCGTGCTCATATTGTTGGACGACGATTTCCTATATGCATAGTGCATGTCAAAGGATCAGTAATTGAGGTTTGTTAGCACCTTTAGTGATTACAATTGGTGTTTATTTAAGTCCTTCTTTAAGCCATGATGTAGGCCATTTTAAGCATTCTGCTATCTTTGCAGGTCATATATTATCTTGTTTTTGGCAGTAATTTTTTTATGATTTTGGCTATAGGTATCCAGTTTTGAGACAAGTGCACAACAGTGTCAGGAAAAAGAAAAGGTTCTTTTATCTCAAATGCGAAGGAGCTGTGACGAAAAAGACTTCCTTCTCTGGAAAAATAGTATGCAGCGGGATTTCACAATTAATAGGTGTAGTTTCTTTCTTTTGCTAATTGTTTAGGGAGAATCAAGTTTAAAATTAATTTAGCATGATGGTTTATTATTATAGCAACTAAAACTCTCCAGCCACTATTTATTTGTTATAGGATGACATATAAGATCTGAATCTGAGTTTGGTTGATGCCAATAACTTGTTATATTTCATTAAATTGTGGATGCAGTTTGTTTTTTGACCCTTACATGAATCGCATATATGATTACGCCAATGGAATGGAAGATGTAAGGTCACTAAAGGTGATTCTCTTTTTATTTACCAATGAAATCTGCTTTCAGAATACTTCTCTAATTCATCATGTTAACTGAAAATTTTCTCAGCTAAATTTTTTTTCTCACATTTGATATTGTCTCAGCTACAAACATTAATTCCTGCTCGACTGTCGTTCCAAGAGGACTGTGGTATTTGCTTTCACAATTTATATATTTGATCGTTTAGCTCCATGGAATTTTCATCTTCATCACTGAATATGCTATCACTTCAACCTGACTGGACTCATATATGCAAACTGTCATGCAGCAAGAATCTTGCGGGGCATAAGAATTGCAGGTCGTCTAGGCTTGTCAATTTCTAAGGATACTGAAACTGCAATATGTAAACTTCAATCTTCCGTCAAGAGTCTGAACAAGGTACTTCGAGTTTCAAACAAGACTTCTCTATGAAATCTTATTGTTTAGAGGTTCTAAGTTTTTCATGGCCTCTGTGCTGGAGATATTTTCCTTATTTTCTTGGGCATTGTTACTCTTTTCTTATCCAGTCCTCAGTAGCAGCATCTTAGGTTTGCAGGCAGTAAGTGCCATTTAGTTTCATCAACAACATCATATTCTTACCAAGATGGCATCCTCTGTTTATTCAGGATAGGATAAAGATGGAACTGAACTACATGCTGTCCTATGGAGCTGCAGAGTCTACTATCCTTTTGCTCCAGAGATTCCACCTGCTTAAGATATTTCTTCCCTTTCATGTTTGTACCTTTTCAGTGTCCAACTTACTGCATTTTCTTCTTATAGTCACTAATTTACCCTTGTATCTGAAATGCAAGTTTTGATTGCAGGCAGCATACCTTCATGAACAGGCTGATGAAGTATCTGCTCAGGGTTCCACAATGTTGATGGTAGGATTAGCTTTATGGGAAAGAAAAATTGACATTGCAATTTTGTCAGTGATAAATATGCTTCTAAGGTGTATGAATGTCTAGGATTTGATTAAAGTAATATTCTAGTAATTGATCGCAATAATATAGGAAAGTACTGAAAATAAGGTTAGTTACTATGGAAAAGAATGAAATTGCAATTTTATCACTGATAAACATGATTCTAAGGTATGTCTAGTATGGACTTAGCTAGGATATGGTAAAAAAAAAGAGTCTAGGAATTGATTACACATTAATGTAGGAAACTACTGGAAATATTAATGGACATTTTTTAGTCATTGTTGGAGAATGCCATGTCGAATCTCGCTTGGAAAGACCGTAGCATTCATTATTGTTGGAAATATATTAACTATTATATAATGTTTTGAATAGAATTAATTGACATTATTCACTATCTGCAAGACTAATACCTGTACATATTGTGTTCTTTTGGATGTCATCTGGTCTGCTAAACATGAGGTTGATAATAATTATTTAAGTGAAAAGTTTTGTTTCTTTGGGTATGGCAACTCAAAGATGATTAAATGAAACAAGAGCTGCCAGAATTTACTAATGAGGGGAAGATTTGGTTCTGTGGAGATCAAACAGGCTGTGTCCATTTCATACATGGCATCCTCTACCGACATGCACGTGACGTGCTGGTAGAGGAAGTGACAGGTACTGGACTTGATGCCGTTCACTTTCAACTATAACAATTTCCACAGCAGCAGCATCTAGCCTCTTGAAACTTTATGTTGCTTGTGTATTGCTTAATCAATTCTAGTTACTCCAAGCTTAATACAAGTTCAACTGAAACCAGTACGTTAATTAATTTTATTTAATCCTCTTCATTGCTTCAATTTGTTTCTTTTTGGCAGAAATTGTTATACAGTTTGGATAAAATAGTTAGCAGTGATCGACCTTGTGATTGCAGTCTATGGTAAGCCAGCTGTTTACATTTTCTGATTAATTGTCTATTTAAATGTGACAGTATAATTGTTCTGCCTTCACCACCACCACAAGATATGGTTATTGTACCGCCAATTTCACTCCCCTTGAATTTATCCAGATTCGGGAAAGTTCTATCCATCCTGCACACACACACACTCACACAAAGAGAAAACATGATGGTGATAATAAAAAAAATATAATAAATAACCTGTCTGGATATAAGCTCTTGAAGTCAATTGAAAGAACCTAAATGTCTTTGCAAGGTTAATACTCTTGAGATAGTCTTAAGGGGGACAGCGAACAAATAGATAAGTAGGTGAGAAGCTGCTCAAGCCCTGTTATAGATTTTGTATGACCACTGGTTCTAGCTGTACTTTACTATCAAAGATGGATGAGCCTGCTATCAAACCTCAGAACTCAACAGCATTGCCAGTGGCTGAAATGTGATCTTAGTTTGCAATTGGTTTGAGAAACCCCTCATCCAGTGTAAAAATCATCTTCATTTTAAATACTTTGCAAAAAACTGATCTCCTTTTACTTCTTGGACCTTAATTTGAAGGTTTATCATGCCGCGCTCTTTCCTCAAAATTGCCGCCTTATTTTGATAGCATAAATTCTATTGTTCTGATAGCATAAATTCTATTGTTCGGAGGACTATCCAGTTACTGATTCATGCTTAATCTGTACATGAGTTCAAGGCCTTGGGTCAATTTATAGTTTATTTTTTATTTTTATTGATCCTGTTCAGTAAGTAAAGAAATTATTATGTTAGCTCTGCTCTGGTGGGTCTAAGGTGGATTCTGGCCAGGGAAAAAGTGGTAGGGTCATGCCAATATCATGTCTAGTTCAATTTTCACTCATGAAATACACATTTTCTTTAATGTTTGGGAATGTCTTTCACAAGTGAGTCCACTCCCATGCACCCTTGGTTTCATTCACACTCTAGGATTCACAATGTTAGTGATGGGTCCGTGATATTGGGTTCCATCCTGTCCAAATAGCACACCACAAATCTTATCTTTTCTTCTATGCTGAACTACATGAATAGTATGTGTGGTAGTGCACATATTTGTATATGTTTCCAGTTAAGGTTTTCTGCTGGGGACATGGCTGATGATCATGCTTTGTATATGTAACAGGGTTGGACTGCTAGCCTTTCACCAAGCATTAGTACTTAATCCACAAGATGCTTTTGTAATCTGGGCCTTTGCTTCTATACTATATTGTGGAACATGGCAGGAAGGTGTTAAATTTGCAAGAGAAAATGCAAAAGTGGAAGGGAGATTTGTACCAGAGATCTCTGGGTTCTCTGAAATTAAATCAGATGAAAAACTTGCTGAAGAAGTTTCTCAGTTAGCATCGTTAGTTCAAGATGCTGTAAATGCTTTTACAGATGAAATTAGTCTATCTGAATCCCTGTCCAGATACCTGGACCCCCCCTTCGATGTTTTTGTAAGTGTGCATATTATGATTTAGTGTGTGTGTGTGTGTTTTGCTAAAACTTCATAAAGTTTGTAGCACTTAATAATCCTTGGGTTTTTTTTTCCCTGAGGCCCTTTAAACCTTCCATCATACACTGCCCTTGCCACTCTTCTGAATTAATAGAAACTGGCAGAATAAGCTAATCTGCATAGTTGATGTCTTTTACCATCACAATCTTCATCTTGCTTTTAGTATCAGATGCAAATGATTAGAATTGATGTGTGGACTATCATACTAATGCTTAAAATTAGTAACTTGTTTACCATAACATGCAAATGTGTATAGTTTTACAAGCGCAGGCATGAATGTCAGACATTAATGTATTTAGGAAATAACCATGTGCGTTGAACTTATGAATTGGATTAAAGTTGATACCTGACAGGACATGAATCAATTATCCTCTCTGAATTAGGTAACCAGATGTCCTACACTCGTAGTTGAATAATCAAGCCACTGGCATTTTCTTGGTTCATAGAATAAATCCACCCTTTATTGTTCCAAATTCCGTATCTATGTTATATTTAATGTTAGGAACGCTGCATGTTTAGAATTTGGAGGAATTGATAAAAGGGGCTTTCTGACCTTGCCAACAACATAATGACACTAACTGCCATTTCTCAGTGTGGAGAGTTTTGCTACTTGATTTAGTCCTGCCATTTTTTTCCTGCTTTGTGAGTCTCTGGATATGTATAATTTATGCAATGGTCACTTGAATGAAAACCTTCTCAACTAAGCAATTCCTCATTATATATAATCTGCATTGTTTTCTTTGTTGAGTAAAACTCTTTGTTTGGTGCTACAGGTGTTTGTATCAAAGAAAATAGGTGAACATGCTGGTCTTCTTTTTCATATGCAATCTTGTGAATATAGAAGAGAGAGTTTCAAGATTGACTATGATCTGCTTGTGAAAGGGGATCTGTATGAGACTAGATTTGTCCTGGGCAAGGTTATTTTGAAAACTTTGAGTGGTGGGCTTGTTCAAGGAGGAAAGGAGATTATCAAGGAGGAGTTAAAAGTCGTCAAGGAGAATCACGAGCCAACACTTTCTGATCTGGCAAAGGATGGACGTGTGGTCAAGAAGGTGAAAGAACATGTTCTATTATCATTTGATGAACAAAAGATAGAGAAAGTGAAGCAGAAGGAAAAGGTAAAGATGAAATGCTCTTCAGAACAGAACATTAATAGCATGAAGGAAGAGGTAGTTTTGAAAGATGCATCCATGGAGATAGCTAAGAAGCAGCGGAAGGTAGAGGAGAAATTATGTTCACCACTGCAGGAGAGTGATAAAAAGCAAGTGGCTGTTGGCGATGAGGAGCACCAGCATAGGGCTAAGAAGCATAGGAAGATGGTAGAGAAGGTGAAGCGCCACGAGTTATGTTATAAAGAAACGATAAATAGTATGAAGGAAGAGGTAGTTTTGCAAGA